>Ga0194061_1000106_pt1 | contig 46334 bp, 39 predicted proteins | sample SepL2221m_MetaG_FD_163423 | JGI IMG/M metagenome (GOLD analysis project Ga0194061, IMG submission 163423) | Anoxic zone freshwater microbial communities from boreal shield lake in IISD Experimental Lakes Area, Ontario, Canada - Sep2016-L224-21m | ecosystem: Environmental > Aquatic > Freshwater >... | reverse complement strand
GTATATTAATAGCATTAATCAAGTGGTATTTGTGGCGACAATTGATTTTATCTGTAATAATGATTTAAAAGGGAGTAACTATGATTGCAACAGATAATTTTCCAACGCGCCGCCAATTTGACAGAGACACAATTTCATTTTCGGCAGACTGTGTGACTGCAACGCTTTCAAATAAAAGCGGCGACAAAAGTAAATTTTGGCTGCAGATTAAAAATGGCGAGAATCTGCATGCATCGACACGATCCTCGATATTTCGAACACCCCACAATTTCGATCAAGTAACAAAGTACCTCGGGGCAGTGTGCGGAATAGTCAACGCGATCAATCAAACTGAACTTTCGCAATATGAGAAAGAGGACTGTCTCATCAGTGCTGTGAAGAATATGGCATCAATCGACTATTTCAAAAGCATTGCCGATCCCTGTCTCCAAAAGTAAACGCCACCAAAACCGCAAGTACAAAAGAATTTCAATCTTTAAGCACATCAGCGGCATCTTGAGCGATTTGACGCCCAAAAGCCTCAATTCCAGGATCTCCCAGGAGCCAGTCATCTGACTCAAGAAGATCCCTAATCTTGACTGAATTCAAATAAGCAAAGTGTCCCAATGCGGTTTCATTTACTTTCTTATCAGAGAGCATTTTGAGCATCGCACCAAGCAAGCTACAGTGAGCCGCATATTGCTTCTTATCGTACTCAGAAGAAGTTGACACAATCAAATCATCATCATCCATCAATAATCCAGTTCAAATTTGTTCCACGTGGAAACTGTTCAGAAACCAAAAAGGTGCCGAAGTCTATTTTCTCATGCTAAAGACAGGTATCAGTTTTTGTTCTCCCCAATGGCCAGCCAAACTGCTCCTGTCAGGATGAACAAATTATGGACCCTTTTGCCTGCCTGGTTCTGTCTTCCTTTGTTGATTTCTTTCACTTAAACAAACCACCCAACATTGCTCCAATATCTTCTTCTTCAGGCACCTCTATAACATCAGCAACATTAGCAGCAGCGGGGTGCACGACGACAGACTCAGGTAGCTCAAAGTCAAGCTTTGCTGGTTGGGACTCCAGCTCATCGAAGTCGATATCCAAACTCGGTTTTATTGGATGCAACGCAGACAAAGGAGCTGAGGAATCGACAGAAAGTTCCACCGGTGGAACTTTCTGTCGATATCCGATTTCGCAATGGGAAAGAGCGGCAATCAATCTGGCCTTAATCCAATCCTGGCGACGCAATTTTGGGATGGCTTCCATTGCGGTGATGAATTTCGCATCAGTCTCAGACGCTCTGAAGAGATGCACGCTGAAGCGAAAGGTGGAGCGGGCATCCTCGCCAACGCTCACACAATCATCAATCGAAGGCGTTTTGTCGAGCCCAGAAACAAGCAGGCTGCGGGCGACGCTTGCGCGATGAATCGGGTTCGAAAGAGCCCTAATCACATTCAGCTCCAGAGGTCTTGAGTGATGCAGCATCACTGATATTCTGATTTTGTCTTCCATTGCTTGCTCTCTTTCTCATTATTATTTTGAGCGAGAGACCATTTCATACCGGCCCTCCCACACCCCTTATTAATTCTACCTCGATCAATTTATTGACCGAGCAAGTTTATATTAACAGCATAAATATCAGTGCCGGAGCTCTGCGAGGAGTTTTGACGTACTTTTATGGCGATTAAATAGAGGAAATGAACTTAATACCTTCAGATGCTGACGCAGGTGTCGCAATATATCTGCCCAGTGGCGTCGATCAGTGCAATATGCATTCACAAACCAGATATGCCATTACGAATATTAATCTAGCATTGTTCGTTGCGCGCAACGGAATTAACACTTGCAGAGTCGAAATGAGATGATGGTTAACTCAGTCGATTTAGGAAATCTCGGATTATTAGTCTTAATATTGACAACTAGCAGTGAAAACTGCGAGAGAAGGCAAATTACATTGAATGTAGTTTGCCTTATGCGTCAATCACTTATTAGGACTCCAGTCTATTAATGACAGGGTTATAGCAATGTTGACATTAATTGGACTTAAAGACGAAAGAAAATATATATGGAAAGATTAGAACAAACATTGACTGAGACCCTTGATTCGGCGCATCTAACGGAACAAACCGAAGCACTTGCCAAAATCTGTAAGAGCCTTCGGGAGATTTATCGTGGAAAACATTTAACCAGGTTGCAAATGCTTGTTGTGCGCCATGCATCGGAGACATTAGGAGAAATAGTCGAACAGCAACTACTTGTACTCATAGCGTTTGAAAAATCTGAAAGTGAAGATTCGTTCTTCATTGAAAAGGCAAAGGCTCTTTTGGCCAGCAAATCCTCATGTTTGAATACTGCTGGGCGGGTAGCACTTGTTGCTTACGGAAAGCCATATCTTATAAAGCGCAATCAATTGACCAAGAAAAGTGATGCGGAGTTTTGGGTCGGGCATCATTTTGACCGTGTCATCAAAGATATGGTGCGCGATGCGTTCCAGGAATCAAAGTATCGCAATGTTTCGATTAATGTCGCCGTAGATGAGCAGTGGTCAAAATTCGAAGCGAGTCGGCAATCGATAGAGAAGCAGCTATCTAGAAGAATCCGTGCTTACGAAAAAGAACTTGCCGCTCTTGCCGAAGTTGGTAGGGCGCTAAGCTAAAAGCCGCCGCCGCGATGAGATAACTCGCTTCGTACTTCAATCAAGCGAGACAGGTACACCCTCTACACATCATGCCTGTCATTTTCAAGCGTTTGACAGGTTACAAGGTATCAACTCATCCTGTTTCCACGTGGAAACCCGTTTTCCAAGCTGTTGCCTTTTGCGGTGACTCATCGTCAAAGAAGCGCTCCAGTGTGATTACAGAGCAGCGTCGGTTCCGGATGTCGAACCAGAACCCGTTTGCTCGGAGGGTGCCGACTTCTCAGGATCTTTGCCAGTTGTCCGCATTGACAGCGCCTGGATGAGATCCGAGTTTTGGGTGTTCACCCGCGCCAGCTGGGTGTTGAGATCGTCCACGCGAAGGCTGATCTCCTTTGTACGTGCCTGAGCATGTGCCGCACGCTCCGATGACTCAATGAGTTGGACTTTGAGTTGCTCAATTTCGCCCTGCATGGACGCGTGTTCTGCAGTCAGCGCGGCAACGCGCTTTTTTGCTTCCTCCAGCTCAAGGCTCATCTGGTCTGCCATTTCGGTAGCCTCCTTTCTCGCCGCCTCGATTTCAACGCGGGCCTCCACCAGCGACTGGCGTTCAGCTTCCATGCGTCCGTTGGCTAACAGCAGAGCCTCGGACCAGATTTCCAGTCCCATTTCGTGCAATTGATCACTGACGGCGGGCGGCGGAGGTTCTCGATGAACCACTTTCTTGGCCGCCTTTTTGGCCTTCCACTCATTCAAGGGCTCCGAGATGGTTGTAAAGCTTCCCCCTCCCAATGCTTTACGAACCGCCGCCAGTGTGGGGCTTTGTCCAGCTGCATCCAGCGTATCGGCAGCTTTGAAAACATCGTCTTTTGAGAAGGCCATGGTGGTTTACATTTAGTGTAGTAGTATGTAGTATTATACAACATACTACATAATGTAGTGCAAAAGCTATAGCTTGCAAGCAACTGGACCTATGTCGTCAGGTGTTGACCATTTGCAATATTGGCTGCTAGCCTGCCATGGCAGCTGATCGGTCTGCATTGGCAGCCACGGCACACAGAGTCATTGCCCATGTCATCGAGTCACTTGAAGAAATCGCCACTCAGCAGAAAACTTGCTGCGTGATTTCATGGCAGGTCAGACAGTGACACTTCAATAACATGACTGTAAGAGGCATATAGATGACTATTATTAAGAGATTCTTCGGTAGAAGCCAAAAAACTAGCTATTAAGAACTTGCATTCTGATTCGCTATGCCTACAATAGCTGCAAATATGGCTATTAATGTTACATATTGGACTAGTGGATACAAATATGGTCGTAAAAAAGTGAAAATGAGGTCAAATTGCAGTCGAATACGATAGACGAGCTGGAGACCTCGCTTGGAGAACGCATCAAGGGATTGCGTCTGAACAAGAACCTCGACCAGCTGACCCTGGCCGCTCGTGCGGGGATTAGCGTAGGGGCCCTGAAGAACCTGGAAAACGGGTTGGGGGCCCGGGTAAGGACACTGCTGTGCGTCCTGCGTGCGCTGGGGCGCGAGGAATGGCTGGCCAGTGTTGCGCCAGTAGCGACTATCAATCCACTGGCGCTGCCGCGTTTCGCCAATGTGCGCCAACGCGCAACCCGCAAAACAGCATCCAAAGGTTAACCCATGGCAACCAGGAAAAAGGACGCCCCCTACAAGCATATTGATCGTGTTGATGTGATCCTATGGGGCCAGCGAATAGGGGCAGTCGCGTTGGACCCAGCCTACGGGTACTACGCATTCAGCTACACACCCGAATTCCGCGCCAAAGGGATTGAGCCATCACCCCTTCGCATGCCAGTTGGCAACGACTCGCCCTACATCTTCACGGATTTGCCGGAAGAGACTTACAAGCGGCTGCCCGCGATGCTCAGTGATGCCTTGCCGGATGACTTTGGCAACGCGCTGATCAATCGCTACATGGCGGACAACGGTATTGCTGCATCTGACGTCACGGCATTGGACCGGCTGGCTTACATGAGCAACCGGGCCATGGGTGCTTTGCAGTTCAAGCCAGCGCGTGGCCCCAAAAGCCACACGGCCACTTCGATTGTCTTGAGCGAACTGGTCAATGAGGCACGCAAGGCTGTGCAAGGCACGATCGCCGATGAGGATCAGGCCAATGCCGCTCTGCGCAGCATCATCGATGTCGGGACCTCAGCAGGCGGTGCCCGCGCCAAAGCGGTCATCGCCTGGAACCGCAAGACCGATGAAATCAAGGCCGGTCAACTGGACGCTCCACTGGGCTATGAGTATTTTTTGTTGAAGTTCGATGGAATGGGCGAGGACAGTGAGCTGGGCGCCAGCAAGGACTACGGTCGAGTCGAATTCGCCTATTACCTTATGGCGCGCAAAGCGGGCATCGATATGAGTGAATGCCGGCTCCTGCACGAAAACGGCCGCGCTCACTTCATGACCAAGCGTTTTGACCGCGAGGAGGGGGGCGTACGCCACCACATGCAGACGTTGTGTGCCATCGATCACGTGGACTTCAAAAAGAAGGGCACGAACTCGTACGCGCAGCTCTTCCAGGTGATCTCACAGCTGGCCCTGCCTTACGAGCAAAAGGAAGAGGCATTTCGTCGCATGGTCTTCAATGTCCTGGCCCGCAACTGCGACGACCACACCAAGAATCTGTCCTTTCGGCTGCGCCAGGGTTTTCCGTGGGAACTGGCACCCGCGTATGACATCACTTTTGCGCACAACCCAAAAGGCGAGTGGACCAACCAACACCTGATGTCAGTCAACGGCAAGTTCAAGGGATTCACCGAAGACGACATGCTGCGAGTGGCCGATCGATTCGGCATTGGCACTGCCAAGAAGGTGATCGTCGACGTTCAGGAATCGATTGCGCAGTGGCCGGATTTTGCCAAGCAGGCGTCTTTGTCACAGGCGGCAACCCAGGAAATTGGCAAGCAGCACATCCTGCTGGCGAAACAAACGAAAGGGGTGAAATAGACCAACAGAGCGCATAGGCGGATATCCGTTCTCGCGCCTGGTAGGCATCCGTAAATCGTGCAATCAGGTACGACAAAACTATTGATAACATATTTTATCGTTAGTAAAATAACCCATCATGACCGAGCTCCTCCCCACTGTTGCCCCCTCACCCGGGCGCATCCTCAGCGCCCCGGAGTTCCAGCAGCTGGCCGAGGTCCCGGCCGAGACCCAGTGGTTCGCCAACATCGACAATCCCCAGACCCGGCGCGCCTACCAAAACGACCTCGCAGGTTTTATTCGCTTCGTCGGCATCCAGCAACCCACAGAATTCCGCCAGGTCACCAGGTCCCACGTGCTGGCCTGGCGCGCCGATCTGGAAAAGCAGTCCCTGTCCGGTTCCACCATCCGGCGCAAACTCGCTGCCCTGGCCTCGCTGTTCGAATACCTGTGCAACCAGAATGCGGTGACGCACAACCCGGTCAAAGGCGTCAAGCGACCCCGCGTGGAAAGCCAGGTCGGCAAGACACCGGCGCTGTGCAACGCTCAGGCGCGGCAATTGCTGGATGCTCCACCGGCCGACACCTTGAAAGGGAAAAGGGATCGCGCCATCCTGTCGGTTTTGTTGTACCACGGCCTGCGCCGCGAGGAGCTCACAAATCTCAAGGTCAAGGACTTTGCGCAGGCCGATCGCGGGGGCCCGCGCATGCGGGTTTGGGGAAAAGGCGGCAAAGTTCGCTACCTACCAATCCACCCGAACACTCTGGAGTTGGTGGCCACTTACCTTGCGACTGCCGGACACGGAGCATCGCCTTGCCACTGGTTATTCCAATCCGTGAGTCACCACCATACGGAAGATCCGAATGGCGGACTGACCCCGGGTGCTGTGTATTCGGAAGTCGTCAAGCGCTACATGAACCCGCTCGGCATTAAGGGCGACAACTTGGGCCCGCATTCCCTGAGGGCAACCGCCGCCACCTGCGCCCTGGAAAACCAGGCCGACATCGCAAAAGTTCAGGAATGGCTGGGACACGCCAATATCAATACCACCCGTGTCTACGACCGGCGCGAAACCCGTGCGCCCGATTCTCCGACCTATAAAGTCGCATATTGAAGGGCGTTGCATAGGGCCGCGTCGCATGGCCTCTATGCTGGAGGGCAATGAAAGCGAATGCATGAAAACCCCTGCCCCGTTGCTCTTCCTGGAAATGGAAGGCGTGCTCGTTTTAGGTGCTTCCAAAAAAGGGGAGTTGGTGGCGGACGCCGTGAGTGACATTGCACGTGGCAATTCAACCTGGCGTGACCATCAAGAAATCTGGGCGAATCTCTTTGCGACGGAACCGGTGCGGCAATTGAAGGCCTTGCACGATCAGTTTCGCCTGCGGTATTGCCTCACCACTGAATGGGCAACCTCGCTGGACAAGTCAGCCATGCTCACTGTTCTGCGTATGTCTGGGTTGGGATTTGTGGCCAGCAATTTACATGCGCGTTGGCACGTTGATCGGAGTCTGGGAGGCGTACGCCGAGCCGACCAGATTGAAGCCTGGCTGCGTCACTATTCTGATCAGAACGATCAGTGGGTTGTTCTGGACTCAGAAGTCCGTGGTCCAGACGTCCTGAACTGGCCTGAGCACCTGGCGGCGCGCACAGTTTTTTGCTGTTTTGATGTTGGCCTGACAGAATTTGAGGCAGGAAACATTCGCGAGAGATTTCTGCAGCTGTAGATTTTAAAAAAATGGGGCACCGAGGTGCCCCAAAAAAACGGGTCGACCCACAAACCCGTACCCTCTTTGGAATTCCAATTTCCATTACCTCTTTCCAACCTAATGCTCTTCTGCGCGATCCAAGGTCTAGAGTCGAAGTAGGCTCGACTGAATCAGATTGACCGGGGCCACAGACAGTTATCTCTCTTATCTCTTCGACAGTGGTGAATTGATCACAATACTCAATTCACATTGGATACGGCAAACAATCAGACTTAGACGCAAATCCCCGAGTCGTTAGACCTTCAGCAGTTTCTTGTCGACCTTATTCGAGGCATTCATCGGTAGCACCTTGAAGAAGCGAACAAAGCGCGGCACCTTGTAGTTGGCCATGGCACTGCGGGACCAGGCGACCAGTTCAGCCTCTGTCAGTGCCACACCCTCGCGCAGCACCACACAGGCGCAACCCACCTCACCCATGCGCTCATCGGCCACGCCAATCACGGCAACCTGGGCAATCGCCGGATGCGGGCTCAGCAGCCGCTCCACCTCCGCCGGGTAGACATTGAATCCGCCGGTGATGAACATGTCCTTTAGCCGGTCGGTAATGCGGAGGTAGCCCTGTGCGTCCAGTACACCCACGTCGCCGGTGTGCAACCAGCCGTCTGCATCAATCGTCTCGCGCGTGGCGGCTTCATCCTGAAAATAGCCTTGCATCACGTGGTAGCCACGCAGCAACACTTCGCCCGCCTCACCCGGAGGGACACTGCGACCCTGACCATCGACACAGCGCACTTCGGTACCGGGTAAGGCCCGGCCACAGGTGCCGGCCACGGTCTCCACGCTGTCCGACGGATCGCACACGGTGGCACAGCCACCGCACTCGGTCAGGCCATAGGCGGTGGTCACATTGGCAATGCCCAACTCCTCCCGCATGCGACTGATCAATACCGGTGGCACGGTGGCGGCGCCAGTGACCGCAGAACGCAGCGACGAAAGATCAAATTCTTTCAGACGCGGATGCGCCAGCATGGTTAGAAACAACGTGGGCGGCCCGGGCATAAAACTGATGCGGTCCGTCGCGATGCGACCGAGCACTGCATCAGCATCAAATACTTGCTGCGGATACACCGTGGCGCCCCGGATAAACGCCGCCACCCAGCCGGCCTTGTAGCCAAAGGTATGAAAGAAAGGATTGACGATCAGGTAGCGGTCTCCCGCACCCAACCCGACAACCTTGGACCATTCCTCAAAAGCCCGGATCGTGGGGCCATGAGCCGCCATCACGCCCTTGGGCCTGCCGGTGGTGCCGGAGGTGAACATGAGATCGGCGGTGCTCGTAGCAACCAGCATGCGCTCGCGTGTTGCAACAACCTCTGCCGCTATCGAGCGGCCATGGCTGAGAAACTCTTCCCAGCGCAAGTCGCGGGTGTCTTTCAATGCATCGCCCGCCCGCAGCACCACCACATGCTGCAGCGATGCTGGCCGCAGGTCCTGAAGCAGATCGGGGTAATACTGGCCCAGAAAGTCGCCGATGCAAAACAGCACCCGTGTGCCGCTGCGCGCCAGAATGTCAGCCGCCTCGGCACCTTTCATCCGCGTGTTGATAGGCACCAACACGCCAGCGGCCGCGTGGATGCCGCAAGCCGCAACGATCCACTCATGCAGATTGGGAGCCCAGATGGCGACCCGGTCACCTGCCTCTACGCCAAGCGCAATCAACGCACGGGCCACTGCTTGGCTGCGCTGCAGCAAGTCCGCATAGTCGATGCAAACCTCACCATCAACGATGGCTGCTTGTGCGCTGTAGCGGGCTGCCGTGTAGCGAATCAACGCCGGCAACGTGGTCGGCAACTCATGGCGCGCTTCAGGCGCAGCAGGACTTGCAGGCTCTGAATAGAGCGAATCAGAAACTCGGTTCATGGGAATTTACTCCGGAAAATGGATGCGCAGTCGCTTACTGGTAGGCACGGCCTGGCAGGACAGCGTCCAGGCTTTGGCAAGGTCTTTCTGGTCTAGCGCTTCGTTGTGGCGCAGGTGCACCGTGCCCTCCTTCACCTGGCACATGCAAGATGCGCAGAGCCCGGCCTTACAAGAAAACGGTGCAGCGATGCCGGCGCGCAATGCGGCTTCCAGCAAGGTCTCGGTTCCGGCACAACGCAGGTGGTGTACTTGACCATCCAGACGCAACTCGACTTCAGCCTCATCCACCGTTTCCTCAGCAGACGGTTGTGTCAGCACGGGGCCAGGCGCATCTTCCTCGGGCAGGGATACAAAGCGCTCCACGTGGACCTGAGCGTCAGGCATGTTTATCGATTGCAAAGCAGCCACGGCCGCATCCATAAATGGACCGGGGCCGCAGATAAAGGCCTGGGCCAAACGTTGCGGGCGAGCCAACTCGGCCAGTTGCTCTACAGACGGCACGCCCTGCACCGAGTCCAGCCAATGCGTAATCTGCAGTCGACCGGGATGGGTTGCGGCCAGCCCTTTCAATTCATCGCGAAAAATGACTGAACGCTCATCGCGATTGGCATACACCAGAGTCACCCGTCCGGTGCCCTGCGCCAATACCGAACGCAGGATGGAGAACACCGGGGTAATACCGCTGCCACCGGCAAACAGCAAAAAGTCGCCCTCAAGAGAGCGCGGCGTGAAGACACCTGCCGGAGGTAGTAGCTCAATGGAATCACCCGCCTTTATGTGGTCACAGACCCAGTTCGAGCCGCGTCCCTGGTTTACACGCTTGATCGTCACGCGCAGGTTGTGGTCCAGACCAGGCGCACTCGACATCGAATAACAGCGCGGTAGATACTTGCCCTTCACCTGCAATCGAAGTGTCAAAAACTGACCGGGCCGATATCGGAACCGGTCGGCCAGCGCAGGGGGCACGTCCAGCAACAGAGACTTGGCGTCATGCGTCTCGTTGACTACCGCGTTGACTTGCAAGGCGTGGTAAGGCGAGACCGGTTCAGGTCCCGCTGCTACCCCGGTCAAAGCCCCATCCCCAGAATGGCGCTATCGGCCCGAATCTCGGCACCACTGATCGCCTGCGATGCATCTGACGCCAGAAACAACAACACTTGCGCAATCTTGTCGGGCATGCAGGCGCGCCCCTTGGGATTGGTCTTGGGGTCAAACAGCAAATACTGTGCTGGCACGCCGGGAGCAGTGGCCTTCATCATGGGTGTGTAGATGCCATCGGGGTGCAGCGAATTGACACGCACAGCCAGTCCGTTCTTACGGCAATAGAGTGCGGTTGCTCGACTCAGGGCGGCCACGGCGGCCTTGCTGGCGCTGTAACCGGCATAGCCCTCAATCGGCAGCCATGACGACACCGATGCCATATTGACGATGCTGCCGCCACGCTCCTTCATGGCGGCCACCCCCAGTTGACAACCGAGGAAACAAGAGTCGGCATTGACCTGCATGAGCTGGCGAAACTGGGCCAACGTGGCGGTTTCAATACTTCCGGGAATCAGGATGCCAGCGTTGTTGATCAGAATGTCGAGTGGGCCCAACTGATCTTGCACAGTCGCAATGGCATGCTTCCAGTCGGCCTCGCTGGCCACGTCATGGCTCACAAAGATTACCTGCCCCGCATATCCGGCATTGAGCTCGGCCAGCATCGCGGTGCCGGCACCGTCATCGATGTCGGAAAAGGCAACGCGTGCGCCTTCGCGCAACAGCAACAACACCGTTTCCCGGCCGACGCCATTCGCGCCACCTGTCACCAGTGTCACCTTGTCCTTTACTTGTCCCATGATGCTTGCTCCTCAATTATTGGTGGGCGGCGCTGCGACCTGCTCGGCGCCCGGAAAACACACAGTCGGCCAACGACAAGCCGCTGATATAACCTGCTGAGGGAATGCCGATCGCCGTGCGTCCGGCGGCATGCAGGCCCGCAATATTCTGACCCCGGACATCCAGCACAAGGCCATTGTTTTCATTCACCCGCAGGCCACCCAAAGTCAGCGTAGCCAGGGGAAACATCTTCTCGCCGATCGAAATATTGATGGCAAAAAATGGCCCGCGCTCCAGCACCCGGCGCATGTCAGCAGATTTACCCATGGGGTCCTCGCACTCACCGCGTGCTGCGGCATTGGCCCTGTCCACCGTGGCGCGCAACACTGCCGCATCGGCGCCGATTTTTCCAGCCAACCCCTCCAGGGTCGCAGCCTTGGCGCAGAACTTGAACATCAAAGCCAGCGCCGGCAGCGCCTGAAAGGACCACATGCCCCCAAACAGACACTCCCACACGGATTTCCAGCGCAAGCCGGCATCCAACACCAGCCAGGCCTTGCCGTCCTGATGCTGAATCATCTCGTGGCCCAGCTTGGCTCCATAAACCTGTTCATTGCAAAAGCGCTCGCCCCGGCTGTTGACCACCAGGCCCTTGGGCCAAGAGTAAGGCGGCGTGATGAAGCGCCAGCCGGACACCGAGCCAAGACCATCAGCCTGCGCACCCGCACTTTGGCCCAAACGCAGCCCGCTGCCATCACAACCGGCTCCGCCAATTTTCCACCCGCGCTGATAGTTCGGCGCATGTTGCGCAATCAGCTCGGGGTTATAGATGTGGCCACCGGTGGCCAGGATGACACCACGTCGCGCCCGAATCAAGCGCGGCTTGGCATGCGCCTGTTCAAGGGTCGCGGCTTCACGCCTTGCAGCCTCCGCACGGCCCTGCTGAAACAGGCGCCATTTAGCCACCAGCCTATCGAGCTCCGCATGGCGTCGGGTTTCAGGCGCACTGACCGGTAGTTGCCAAACTTCTACGCCCAAAACGCGCCCCGGGCTGCCATCGGCCTGGCGCTCTTGCACCAGACGGCGGACGGCGGCTTGCGTTACAGCTTGCACGCCTGCACGCAAAGTAGCGGTCTGAAGTGCTGCATACAAAGTTGCCCCCGACTGCCCCCTGGCCAATGCACGATGACCGCGCGGTGCCGGAGGCTGGTCCGCGCCAAAAGCCGGCACCACTTCGTTGCCGGAGTAGTACAAAAATTTACCCTCCGGCGGATAAGAAGTCTTGTTGGCCGGCATGGTCGCTCCGAAACGCACACCCTGCTTTTCCAGCCATGCCAGGTTGCTCACGCTGTCCCGGCAAAAGCGCTGTAGCGTCTCTTCCGAAACCACACCATTGACTTCTTTGCGAAGGTAATCCTGCATGGCCTGCGGCGTGTCCGCAAAACCAGCTTGCTTTTGGTACGGTGTGCCACCGCCGGCATAGACCACTCCGCCGGAAAGCACGCTGGCACCGCCACCGCCAAATCGGTCCAACACCATCACTTCGGCGCCAGATTCACGCGCCTCGATGGCAGCGCAAGCTCCAGCCGTGCCCCACCCGACCACCAGCACATCAGTGGACTCGCTCCACTCCAAGGCATCGGCGCTGCCCACCAGCAGAGGCGGCAATATCGGCGTAACGGTGCTCTGGCGGCGTGGCTTCCGGGCCTGTTGCTCTTCAGACATTGAGTAGGTCGGTGCGTTGCAGTGCGATCGGTCGGCCCATTACATGGGCAATCGCGCGGTAAGCAAAGGTCATGGCTGGCCCCAGAGTAGAGCCTGCGCCGGGATAGGCCGGGCCCATAACCGATGCGCTGTTGTTACCCACGCAATATAGCCCTTCAATAGCCAGCCCGTCCTGTTGCAGCACGCGTGCATCACGGTCAGTCAGCAAGCCGCCCTTGGTACCAATGTCCCCCGGGTACAGCTTCATGGCGTAAAAAGGGCCCTTGGCAATCGGTGCCAGGTTGGGGTTTGGCTGAACACTGGCATCGCCGTAGTAACGGTCAAAGGTGTTGCCACCACGGTCAAAATCCAGATCCTTTCCGGTATTAGCAAAGGTGCTCATGCGGGCTGCACTGGCCACCAGGCCTGGTGCATCCACGCCAATCTGCTGGGCAAGGTGCTCCAGGGTCTCGCCCTTCCAATAGACCACGTTGAGCCAGCTCTTGCGTAAACGGGTATCGGGCACCGCCGCAGACGGCATCAAGGGGCCGATGGGGTACTTGGCGCGGAAGTCGGCATCAAACACAATCCACGCCGGCACGGCGCCACCGGTCTTTTCATGATTGGCAAACATGGCCTGCTGAAACTCAGGGTATGGCCCGGATTCATTGAGAAAGCGCTCACCCGTTGCGTTAACCACCATACAGCCAGGCAGTGAACGCTCCACAAACATCGCGCGGTATTTATCCTCCTTGGGTACAGACATGGTGGGTGCACCCCAGCTGTGAGCCATCAGGTGCAGTTCGCCACCCACTTCTGCACCAGCCAGAATGGCATCGCCGGTGTTGGCACCCGGTGGTGTTGCCGTCCAGTCGGCGTTGGTCGGCTGCGGCAGGTATTTTTCGCGCATTGTCTGGTTACGCTCAAATCCACCGGCTCCCAAAATGACGGCGCGCTGTGCCGACAGGTGCAGAGACTTTCCGTCCCGTTGCACCACCACACCACTTACGCGCCCGGCTTCCCGGTTCAGTGACAGCAACGGCGTATCCAGCAAGAGAGCAATTTTGCGTTTACGCAGTGCGGTAAGCAGGCCGCCCAAAAGGGCTTGGCCACCAGTCAAACGCCGGTCACGCGCGGTCTTGCGGCGCCACGGGTAATCGAGGAAGTAGCGCGCCATGATCCACATCAGCACGAACTTGGATTTCCGCTCGCGTGCCAGCATCGAACGGGCTTCAAAGGCATTGATGCTCATGCGCCCGAAGATCAGTTGACCGGGGTTGGTTGGACGCAAAGTGGCCAACGCCTCCACTCCCAGCTTGGCCGCGTTGAAGTCAATCGGGTCCATGGTGCGTCCGCCGGGCATGGAGCCATCCAGCCCCGGGTAATAGTCCGAATAGTGTGGCATGCAACGGTAAGGAATACCGATCTGCGCAAGGTAGCGAGCCATCTCGCGTGACGTCTCGACATAGGCCAGTACGCGGTCGTCGCTGGCCATACCCTTGGCGCAGGTCTTGACGTAGCGAAAAGCGGCATCAATGCTGTCACGTATACGTGCGCGCGGCATGTCGTGGTTATCCGGAATCCAGATACCTCCACCTGAGAGCGCCGACGTTCCACCCACCAGACCGGCCTTCTCCACCACCAGGACACTCAAGCCCTCATCGGCAGCGCGTATGGCCGCCAGCAAGGCGCCGGCTCCGGAGCCGACCACGATTACATCGTAGGCCTGATCCGTCACAGCATTTTCTGCATTCATGGTCATCCAATCAAACGAATGGATCCATATTGGGCAAGCCCAACATCACACTACCGTGGGCGCGCACGAAGGTATCCGTGTTGTTGGCAATGTGGCCGCGGCCTGTAGCCATGTCGCGGAAGATACGTTCCACCGGGTTGGTCTTAAAGGTACCCGAGGCCGCACAGGCGCGCATCAATTCATTGACACGCTCACTACACAACTTGGGCACCGAAGCCGCCTGCGCACGTTGCATCAGGCGCTCCTCCACAGGCATTCTTTCTCCGGTTTTGGCGCAATGCACGATACGCGCGTAGTTGCGGAACAGCACCAGACGGAGTTGATCGGTAGCCATCATGGCCTCGGTGACTGCCTGCTGGGAGTTGACATCTTCGGCCATCTTGGTTCCATGCTTACCGATATGGGCAGCTGCACGCTCACGGAAGCTGTTCACAGCGCCATCCAGTGCCCCGATACAGGCACTTGATACGGCACGCTGAAACACCTGCGTGAAGGGAATGCGAAACAGCCAACCCGGATTGGTGGCCCGACCCGGGCAACCGGCGTCACTATGGTCATTGGTACGGTGGGTGCGGTGCTCCGGCACAAAGGCACCTTCCACCACAATGTCATGGCTGCCGGTACCGCGCAAACCAATCACATCCCAGTTCTCCTCAACGCGAAAGTCTGCTTTGGGCAACAGGAAGGTGGCATGCTCCAGCGTGCCCGAACCATCCTTCTTGGGCAGCAGGCCACCCAGGAAAATCCATTCGCAGTGCTCAACGCCGGTGGAGAAACTCCAGCGTCCGGTGAAGCGGTAGCCCCCCTCGACTTTCTCTGCCTTACCGGTAGGCATGTACGTGGAAGCGATGCGGGTATCGGTGTCTTTGCTCCAGACATCCTGTTGCGCCTGCTCTGGAAAAAGTGAAAGCTGCCACGGGTGTACACCGACCACGCCGAACATCCAAGCGGTGGACATGCAGCCCTGCGCCAGCTCCATTTGAATCGTGTAGAAAACGCGGGGATCCATTTCGTAGCCGCCCCAACGCTTGGGCTGTAGCACCTTGTACAACCCAGCAGCAGCAATGGCTCCAATAAGTTCTTTGCCGACTCGACCTTCGCGATCAGCGGTCGCCGCTTGCGCGGCTAATACAGGTGTGAGTGCTTTGGCGCGCTCGATAAGTTCGATCGCTTCAGGTGTCAGATAGTCTTCATGGGTTGATTGCATAACGAGTCTCCAATTGCCGCGACTCTGGGGCGCGTGGGTTGTAAAGAAATCAAGGTAATCGCCTTGTGACCCACGAATAGTCCCACTTACATGCCGCTTCAATCATCGTCCAATTGGACTAACGCTGACGCACTTCCGGACATAGTCCGACTGAGGGATTCCGCGCCTTTCGCGGGACACCATACTGCTCTAAAAACAGGAGCACCTATGGAAACCACAGCGACGCACTTCGACCCGAAAGACTTTCGCCGCGCCCTTGGCATGTTTGCCACCGGCGTCACCATCGTCACGGCCTATACGCCCGATGGTCTCCCCGTGGGCGTCACTGCCAACAGCTTCAATTCGGTCTCCATTTCACCCCCGCTGGTGTTGTGGAGTCTGGCTAAAAGCGCACGCAGCCTGGGAACATTCACCAGCGCCGGGCACTGGAATGTGCACATCCTCGCTGAAGATCAGGTGGAAATGTCCAACCTGTTTGCGCGCGCCGGAGAAGACAAATTCAGCGGCCTGCAACTCGACACCAATCAGAGCCATGCGCCGCTGATGCATGGCTGCAGCGCGCGCTTTCAGTGCCGCACCATGTTCCAGTACGAGGGCGGGGATCACATCATTTTTGTGGGCGAAGTCGTTGACTACGATCGCAGCGAACGCCCACCTCTGCTCTATGTCACCGGGGGATATGCGCTGGCCAGTCGCAAGGCTGATCCGGTATCCACCGAACCCAGCGCAGATCTCGGGTCGGCCCTGTTTTCCGAAGACCTTTTGGGCTATCTGCTGGGCCGCTCGCACTACCAGTTCGTGGGTGGCATCCGTGGCACGCTCAATGAACGCGGCCTGAGTGAAGCGGACTTCTTTGTGCTCTCGCTGTTGAGCGTGCAGGAACCCCTGTCTGCCAGCGCCATTGCCGGCCACGTGGCCTACACCGCCATCGACGTGGGCCCTGTACTTTTGCAGGCACTGTGTGATCGCGGCCTGCTGGAGCAACCGCAGGCAGACAGCTTTATGTTGTCGACTGTTGGTCGTGATGCCATTCTGCATGTACTCGCAGCAGCCAAGGCTGAAGAGGCCGATGTCATCGATCAGCTCGGTGAGATGGAGACTGCCATGCTGCGCAATTTGCTTAAACGACTGATCCGCATCACTGACCCCGGCCTGCCCAAGCTGTGGACCGCGCGCGACAACACCCGCCTAGTCATTCCGGACGATGACGCAGCGCCTGCTGCCTGCCATCCTCACTAAGCACTTCTTCGCTTCCTATTCAATTTCGACCACACCATGACACAGCCCTCTCCTATTCCTGTTGGACACTTTGCAGACATTGCACCCGTAGCCGGCGCACCGCAACGCGTCCACTACCACGACGAAGGCCAGGGCGAGGTGGTGATCTTTCTGCACGGCGCCGGCGGCGGCGCAAGTGGCTACAGCAACTTCAAGGGCAACTACCCCGTGTTTGCCAAGGCTGGCTACCGCACCATCGTGCCGGACATGCTGGGCTTCGGTCTGTCCAGCAAGCCGGATATTCCGATCTATGACCTCGACTTCTTTGTTGCCGGTATCAAAGGACTTGTGGACGCACTGGGGCTCAAGGACATCACGCTGCTAGGAAATTCCCTGGGTGGCGCGGTGGCACTGGGTTACGCACTGGCCTACCCGCAGGATGTCAGTCGTTTGATCCTGATGGCACCAGGCGGCGTGGAAGACCTGCAAACCTACCTGGACATGCCCGGCATTGCCAATATGTTCCAAATCTACAAATCAGGCAAAACCGGCGCTGATGCCATGCGCGCCGTGATGACCATGCAACTGTTCGACCCGTCGCTGCTGACCGACGAAATCATTGCCGAGCGCGCCCCGATTGCGGCACTGCAGACGCAGGCCGCGCGCTCGGTCATGAAGGTGCCCAACATGACCGAGCGCTTGCATGAGTTGCAATGCCCAGTGTTTGGCTTCTGGGGGGTGGATGACCAGTTCAACCCGGTGGGCGGCGCCATGAAGATCATGCAAAGCGCACCGCAGGCGCGCATGCAACTGATCAACCGCTGCGGCCATTGGGTGCAGGTTGAGCATCAGGACATGTTCAACCGCAACTGCATCGACTTCTTGCAGAACGGGTAAAACATTTATGCACCCGCATCTCATCTCAACACTGGGCGATGAACTATTTGTGGCCCTGCGTCAGCGCAGCACCGTAACTCCCCTGACCAGCCGCCACCCGGACATTACGGTGGACGACGCCTACCGCATTTCCTTGCACATGCTGCGCCTGCGCGAGGCCGCTGGCGAACGTGTGGTGGGCAAAAAGATTGGTGTCACCTCCAAGGCCGTGCAAGACATGCTGGGCGTATTCCAGCCCGACTTCGGCTTCCTGACGGACAGCATGCAGATGGCCGATGACGCCACCGTTTCGCTTTCCAAAGCGGGCCTGATCCATCCACGTGCCGAGGGTGAAATCGCCTTTGTGCTGCACTCCGACCTGCAAGGCCCGGGTGTCACGCGCGAAGACGTGCTGGCCGCCACCGCCTGGGTTGCGCCCTGCTTTGAAATTGTGGATTCGCGCGTGCGCGATTGGAAGATCAAGATCCAGGACACTGTGGCTGACAACGCCTCGTGCGGCGTCTTCGTCATCGGGCAGCGGCACACCGATCCGCGCAGTCTGGACCTGGCCGCTGTCTCCATGCAGATGTGGAAGAACGAGGTGCCAGCCGGGTCCGGCCTGGGCTCTGCGGTGCAGGGTCATCCGGCCGAAGCCGTAGCTTGGCTGGCCAACACCCTGGGTAGCCTGGGCATCCCGTTCAAGGCCGGCGAAATCATTCTTTCCGGCTCGCTGGCGCCACTGGTCAGCGCCGTGGCCGGCGACCGCTTCACCATGCAGATCGAGGGGCTGGGCGGTTGCTCCATCCAATTTACCGAATAAGGCAAGGACCTCCATGACTCAGAAGAAAATCAAATGTGCCCTCATCGGCTCCGGCAACATCGGTACCGATCTGATCTACAAAATCCAGCGCAGCCCGGTTCTGGAGCCGGTATGGATGGTGGGCATTGACGCTACCTCCGAAGGTTTGCAACGCGCCCGCGACATGGGCCTTAAGACCACGGCTGATGGTGTGGATGGCCTGCTGCCCCATGTGGAGGCTGATGGCATTCAGATTGCCTTTGACGCCACCAGTGCCTATGTGCACGCCGAAAACTCGCGCAAACTCAACGAGTTAGGTGTGCTGATGATCGATCTCACGCCCGCCGCCATTGGCCCGCTGTGCGTGCCGCCGGTAAATCTGCGCGAACACGCTGACCGCGTGGAGATGAACGTCAACATGATTTCGTGTGCCGGTCAGGCGACGATTCCGATCGTGCACTCCATCAGTCGCATCCAGTCGGTGGGTTATGCTGAAATCGTTGCCAGCCTGGCCTCCAAGTCGATTGGCCCGGGCACACGTGCCAACCTCGACGAGTTCACCTACACCACTTCCAACGCCATCGAAAAAGTGGGCGGCGCACGCAAGGGCAAGGCGCTGTGCATCATCAACCCCGCAGAGCCGCCGATGATGATGCGCAACACCATCCAGTGCCTGTGCGACGACGAGCCAGATCAAGCCCGCATCACCGAATCCATCCACGCGATGATCAAGGAAGTGCAGAAATACGTTCCCGGCTACACACTGGTCAACGGCCCGCTGTTCGACGGCAAGCGCGTGGCGGTCTACATGCAAGTGGCCGGCCTGGGCGACTACCTGCCCACTTACGCCGGCAACCTGGACATCATGACCGCGGCCGCCTGCCGCACCGCCGAAATGTTCGCCCAGGAAATCCTGGACGGAACCATCACTCTCAAGCCCACGGCCGCTGTGGCCGCCTGAAAAAGACACCCCCAATGACAAGCACTCTCAAAGGCCGCAAGGTCCTACTGCACGACATGTGCCTGCGCGATGGCATGCACGCCAAGCGCGAACAGATTTCGGTAGAGCAAATGGTTAAGGTGGCCACCGCCCTGGATGACGCTGGTGTCCCGCTGATCCAGGTCACGCACGGGGCAGGCATGGGTGGCAACTCGCTACAGCACGGCTTTGCGCTCGCCAGCAACGAGGAATACCTGAGCGCTGTCTGCCCGTTGATGAAACAGGCCAAGGTTTCCGTGTTGCTGATCCCCGGTCTGGGCACCATGCGCGAGTTGCAGTCCGCTTTCGAATGCGGAGCCCGCAGTGTGCATGTGGCCACGCATTGCACGGAGGCCGACACATCACCGCAACACATCGCCTTTGCACGCAAACTGGGAATGGACACTACCGGCTTTCTGATGATGGCCCACCTCAACACGCCTGAAGGCCTGGCGCAGCAAGGCAAGCTGATGGAGAACTATGGTGCGCAGACGATCTACGTCACCGACTCGGCTGGCTACATGCTGCCCGCCGATGTGACGGCGCGCATCAGCGCGCTCAAGGCCGTGCTAAAGCCCGAGACGGAAATCGGTTTTCACGGCCACCACAACCTGGGCCTGGGCATCTGGAATTCGGTCGCCGCTATCGAAGCCGGTGCCAGCCGCATCGATGGTTCGGTGGCCGGGCTGGGTGCCGGTGCAGGCAACACGCCTCTCGAAGCCTTGCTGGCCGTGTGCGAGCGCTTGGACATTGAGACCGGTGTGGACCTGTTCAAGCTGATGGACGTGGCCGAAGACGTTATCGTGCCGATGATGGACCATATAGTGCGCGTCGACCGCGACTCACTCACGCTCGGTTTTGCCGGTGTCTATTCCACCTTCCTGTTGCACGCCAAGCGTGCAGCCGAGCGCTTCGGTGTGTCGGCACGCGACATCCTGGTCGAGCTGGGCCGCAAGAAGATGATCGGCGGCCAGGAAGACATGATTGAGGACACGGCCATGACCATGGCGCGTGAGTTGCAGACAGGCAAGACCCCTTAAGGCCGGATCGCTGAACTAGGGCGACGCCCCAGTTCAGCAGCCTGCGCGAAGCACCCAGGGTCGAAAATTCAGACCTTGGCCCTGCTCCACAGCGAGCCCGCCACCAGCAACAAGGTGGACGCCAGGGCAAAGCCCAACACCCCCGTGTAGCTGCCTTGCGCCGCCAGCATGCCGGCCAGTCCTGGGCCGGCTATGGAACTTAGTGCAAAGGCTGCAGGCACCAAGACGATGGCCCGGCCACTGGTGTCGCAACGTGCAATCTCAGCGGTCTGAAAAATACAGCCACAGGTAAAGGCAAATTCCCAGATCCAGGCACCCGTTGCAAATAGCGGGAAGGTCCTGGCACTGAACAGAGTCAACAGGCCCAGGCCAATTACCAACAGCACCAGCCAGGACGCGCGGCGCAGACCCAAGCGCTCACCCAGCGCGGCCACACTGAAGGCGGCAACGCTGCCGAGCAGCTTCAACACGGCAAACACGATACCCATATCGGCCGGTTCAATGTTCAGATTCGAGCCGATGCGCTCCAAAAATGCCCACAAACCAATGTTGCCGACCAAGAAAAGGAAGAACACGGCCAATGCACGCCATGCGGCAAGCGGCAGGCGGTAGCGCGCTACCGCAAGCTCACGGACGCCAGCGGCTACCGGCACCAGCGGTCCCTGAGGCACCCAGAAGACCGACAGTCCCAGCAGGGCGACCACGGCGGCCAGCGCCATTGCCGCACCGGGATACCTGAAATGCGCAATCACCAGGGGCGGCAGGGCAAACAGAACGGCTGCCGTCACCGAGAGCTCCACGCCCTGGCGCACGCCAAAGGCACGCACTTTGTTGGGCAGGTCCGACAGGATGCGAATCCCCAGGCAGGTCATGGTGGCAGCAAAAAAACCAATCAGCGCCCACATGACATACAGAAGCGGCAGGTCCTTGATCTGCGAGCTCAGAGCGAAGGACAAGGCTGTGCCGGCTGCACTGGAAAGCGTCAGCGTGCGCCAGTTCAGGCGGTTCATCCAGATCGGCGCGCCTAGCGTACCCAACAAGTAACCGCAAAAGCAGGTGGAGCCCAGCAAACCGGTCGCCTGCGCATCTAGGCTGAAGCTGTCGGCCAGGCTACCCAGCATGACCGGCAGTGCATTGAAGGGCAGACCGCCAATGGTGGAGGCCAGGCTGGCCGCCAGAATAATGACCAGCAACCTGTTCTGAGGTAAGTCAGAGGGATGCATGCTCGTGGATTCCATTGGCACAAGTGCTACATGTACAGCATGACCAGGTCGTTGATGACCGAAGGCCGGTCCTGACCGACCACATGGATGTTGATCTCCATGGTCAGCTGGGTGCCGCTCTTGACGGCCTCTATCGACTTGATGCGGTAGCGCCCGTGGATGCGGCAGCCCGCAGGCACCGGGGTCGGAAAGCGCAAGCGATCGGAGCCGTAGTTGACGATGTTGGTAAAGCCCACCACCTCGTAGTCCATCGGCATCTTGAGGCGGCTGACCAGCACCTGCACCAGGGCGCCGTGTGCGATCGTGCCGCCAAACGGACTGTCGCGGCGGGCCCGCTCCGGGTCGGTGTGTATCCAGTAGTCGTCACCCGACAGCGCCGCAAACTGGTTGATCATGTCTTGCGAAACTTCCACCTGGTTCGACCAACCGGAATAGCTGTCAGACACCAGGCTGCGCAGGGCCTCCAGGTCCTTGCACGCAATGTGTCGTTGGGCCGCAGATGCAGCCGTCGCCACATCGGGTGCGAGTGGCGCTTCACCTGTCATGACGCTGGCCTGTCCCGAGGCCAGTGGCGTGTAACGCAGCAGGGTGGTCACGCCGGGGCGCTCGTCAAACACCGGGCGCACCCGCATGCCCACAGCCAGCTCTGCCGGGTCCACGCCCACCAGCGTGGTGTTGATGTGCACGCCCTCGTCCAGTTCAACCACGGCCAGGAGCTGTGGCATCTCGTCGCTGAACTCGGGCAGCGTGGGCACGCGCGCCACGGTGTAGGTATAGAGAGTGCCTTCGCCGGATACACGGCGCCACACCAGACGGCGCGAGCCACAGGTGGGGCAATGCGTGCGTGGGAAAAACAGCCAATGGCCCTGCTCTTCGCACTGCTGGATGCGTACCTCGTGTTGCTTCAGTCCGTCCCAATACGGTGCAGAAATCGCAGTCGCTTGCGGCAGGGGTTTGTTCCAGCTCATGTTCAGGCTCCTTGCAGGATCAAGGCGCCCTGCTCACTCATCACACCGCCGGTTCCCGACACATAGGCCAGATCATGCTGCGCGAGCTGGCGCTCGCCAGATCGGCCTTGAATCTGGTGAATGGCCTCTATCACCTGGGTCATACCGCCGGAGCTGCCGGTTTGGCCGAAGCTGAGTTGTCCGCCATGTGTGTTCATCGGGAAGTTGCCCTTGAAGGTGAAATCGTGCTCGCGCAAGAAACGCATGCCCTCGCCCTTGGCGCAAAAACCCGCGTCCTCCAGGGTCAGCATGACGGTGATGGTGTAACAGTCATAAATCTGTGCCATATGCATGTCGGCCGGAGTCAGGCCGGCCATGGCAAAGGCCTTGCGCGAGGCCGGGCCAATGGGCGTGGCCAGCATGTCCTTGGCATAGGTGGGCGACTTGCTCTGGATGTGTTCGCCACAGCCAATCACCTGTACGCCGCGGTGGCGGCAATCCTTGGCTTTGTCAGCGCGGGTGAGCACCATGGCGCCGCCACCGGCCACCGGCATGACAATTTCGAGCATGCGCAGCGGCTCGGCCACCATGCGCGAAGCCAGTACATCGTCTATGGTCAGCGGCTGACCATAGAACATGGCCTGGCGGTTGTGGCAGGCATTGAAACGCTGGTCCACGCAGATTCGCGCAAGGGCGGCGGCGTCGTATCCGTGCAGAGCCGCATAGCGCTGCGCGATCATGGCGTAGCCGGTGTTTTGCGCCATGTGGCCGTAGGGCAGATCCAGCTCGGCCTCGGGGGCGCCAAAGCGCGTGCTGTGACCACCGAAACGGCTGGCACGCATGACCTCGGCGGCATGGTCGTCGTGTAGCGCGGTGGGGGCCATGCGCGAGGGAATCACGCAGACCACGGTGTCGCACATACCCAGCTCAATGGCAGCGGCAGCACGCCAGACCATGCCCACCGAACTGGCGCCGCCCAAATCGACCACTTCGGCGAAGTTCAGGTGCACACCCAGGTATTCCCCGGCCATGGCCGGCACGAACATGCCAGCCTCATGGAACTGCGGCCCCACAGTAATGAGCCCGTCCACATCGGCCAGTGACATGCCGGCGTCGTCCAGCGCCTGGGTTGCCAGATCCGCCACCTGTTCCAGATGGAACATGCGAGGTGCGGTGCTATATTTTTCCGGCTTGTATTGTGCGGCACCAACCAGCGCCGACTTTCCTTGAAGACCCATGCGAACCCTCGGTATAGAGCAATGCGGCGATTGTGACAAAGCGATCTGCAAGGCTCATCGTCCGGCAGGACTAGGCATCCGCGCGCACCTTGATTGCGCTGTCGTCTCTTCGGACGATGACGGGGAGTGGGGGACGGTGACAATGCGGACAAAAGCAGCCCTGGAATCTGACGGGGAAACTATTGAGGAGACAACAGCGTGAGAACCCCAGTTGGCCTGACGATGGCCGCATTGATGGCCTTGGCGGCCTTACAGGCCTTTGCCCCGCGCGAGACCCCGGCGCTGGCGATGACCCGTCTTCCGCTTGAAAAACTGCATCTGAATACTCTGGCACGCTCAAATGCCGGATTGATCACGGCAGGTGAATTGGGCACCTTGTTGTATTCCACCAACGAGGGCCGCGAATGGCAACGAGCCTCACTGCCCGTGGAGCGCCAGGCGCTGATCACCCAGATCAGCTTCGCTCGCGATGGCTTGACCGGCATGGCAGTTGGCCACGAAGGCTGGATACTGCGAACCACCGACGGCGGCCTGAGCTGGAACGAAGTAGCGTTTGACGAGAAGAACGGAGAGCCCCTGATGAGCGCTGCCCAGTTGCCCTCAGGCGTCTGGATTGTGGTGGGCGCCTTCGGTCGCGCATTGCGCTCGGACGATGGCGGCAACAGCTGGCAGCGCCTAGTGCTGCCCAAGACCGGTAACGAGCTGGACGACAAACACATGAACCGTGTGGTCAGTTCGTCCGATGGCCAGCATTGGCTGATAGTGGGTGAGCGCGGCCTAGTGCTGCGCTCGGACGATGGCGGTGCCAACTGGTCTGCGGTTGAGCCGTTTTACAAGGGCTCGTTCTACAACGCCGCCGCCCTGCCCAATGGCAACTGGCTGGCCTACGGTATGCGTGGCAACGCCTTTGTGAGCCATGCCGGGCAACAGCCCTGGACGCCCGCCACCTTGCCCGCACCTGCCTCCTTTTTCGGCCATGCCGTGCTGCCGGATGGCAAGGTGCTTCTAGTGGGCCAGGGTAGCCTGATCGCCACTAGCACGGATGGCGCCAACAGCTTCAGCATCAGTAGAGCCAAGGGGCGCGCCACCCTGACCGATATTCAAGTGGCGAAAGACGGCACCGGCTGGATCACCAGCGACGCCGGCCTGCAAGCACTGACGCCGACCCCACCAGCCCAACCCAAAGCCGACACCGGAGCCACGCGATGAGTCTGACCGAACCCACCTCCCGCGCCCAGCGCCTGATTGCCCGGCTGGCACAGGCGCTGATCGCCTGGCGCAAATCCATCGTGATACTGACCGCCTTGATTACCGTGCTGCTGGGTACATCCGCACTGCGCACCCACCTGGATGCCGGCTTCAACAAGCTGATTCCGATGCGCCACGAATATATGGCGGCTTTTTTGCAGCACGCCATCACATTCTCTGGCGCCAACCGCGTGCTGGTCAGTGTGAAGTGGAAGGGTGAGGGCGACATCTACAACGCGGAGTTCCTGAATACCTTGCGCGGCGTCACCGACGAAGTGTTCTTCACCCCCGGCGTGAACCGCGGCCAGGTGTATTCGCTGTTCACGCCCAATGTGCGCTACATCGAAATCACTGAAGACGGTTTTGTTGGCGAGGTGATCATCCCGTCGCGCTTCACCCCCAATGCCGTTGGCCTAGCCCATGTGCGCTCGAATGTGGCCAAGTCCGGCCAGATCGGCCGCCTGGTGGGCAACGATCTGAAATCAGCACTGGTGCGCGCCGACCTGCTGGAGGTGGACCCGCAGACCGGCAAGCGCCTGGACTACAGCGACGTGGCGCAGCAGCTGGAAAAGATTCGCAGCAAGTTCAACGACCCGCGCATCGAGATCCACATTGTCGGCTTTGCCAAGGTTGTGGGCGACGTGATGGAAGGGCTGGTGGTCGTGATCGGCTTCTTTGCCATCGCCTTTGTAATCACCGCGCTATTGCTTTGGCTCTACTCCCGCGCCAGGAGCCTGACGGTGTTGGCGCTGGCGGTAGCCATGCTACCGGTGATCTGGTTGATGGGCCTGTTGCCGCTGGCCGGCTACGGCATCGATCCGATGTCGATTTTGGTGCCGTTTCTGATTTTCTCCATCGGCGTGTCGCATGCCGTGCAGATGACCAATGCCTGGAAGTACGAGGTCCACTCCGGCGAGAACGGCATCACGGCGGCCAGCAACGCCTTTCGCCGCCTGGCGGTGCCTGGAACGGTGGCCCTCCTGACCAATGCCCTGGGCTTCATGGTCATCATGATGATTGACATCCCCATCGTGCATGAGCTGGGGGTCACGGCCTGCCTGGGCGTGCTGTTGATGGTGCTGACCAACAAGGTGGTGCTGCCGGTGTCCCTGTCGTACGTGCGGCTGCCCACACTGCCGCCGGCACCAGCCAGCAGCCACACAGAGCGCCACCCGCACTGGTGGCGCGTGTCGGCCCTGGTTGAGCCCAAGCCTGCGCTGGCCACCCTGGCCGTCTCGCTGCTGCTGATGGCGGGCGGCACCGCCATGTCGCGCCATCTGCTTACCGGTGACATTGGGGCCGGTGCGCCGGAGTTGCGTGCCGAATCCCGCTACAACCGTGACAACGCCAGCATCATCCGGGACTACTCCATCGGCATGGACGTTCTGTCGGTGTATGCCGAGACCAGCAACCTGGAAGAAGCCTGCCTGAACTGGCCGGTGATGAATTCCATCGAGCGCTTCGACCTGGCCATGCGCGGTGTGGACGGCGTGCGCTCGGTGGCAACTGTGGCAGGCATTGCCAAGCTGGCCGCCGCCGGCAACAACGAAGGCAACCCGCGCTGGGCCGCGCTGCAGCGCACCGAGTCCGCCCTACGCACGGGTGCCAAGGCCGCCAACCCCGAACTCGGCCTGAACACCGATGGCTGCAAGGTGCTGCACTTGCAGCTATTCCTGAAGGACCACGAGGGTGCGACGCTCAAGCATGTGGTGAGCGAAGTACGCAAGTTCATCGAAACAGACAAGACGCCCAACCTGAAGTACCGCCTGGCCGGCGGCAATGCCGGCGTGGCCGCTGCCACCAATGAGGCGGTGGAACAGGCCGAGGTGCAGATGCTGGCCGCCATCTTCGGCGCCATCACCCTGCTGTGCTGGCTGACCTTTCGCAGCTGGCGCGCCGTGCTGTGCATCATCGTGCCGCTGGCCCTGGTCTCCATCCTGTGCAATGCCCTGATGGCCGCACTGGGCATTGGCCTTAAGGTCGCCACGCTACCGGTGATTGCCCTGGGTGTGGGTGTGGGTGTGGACTATGGCATCTACCTGTTCGAGCGGCTGCAGCATGAGATCGATGACAAGGGCGCCGGCCTGCGCGAGGCCTTTTACCAGGCCCTGCGCCAGCGCGGCACGGCTGCCGTATTCACCGCCATCACCATGGCGATTGGTGTGGGCACCTGGTTGTTCTCGGCCCTCAAGTTCCAAGCCGACATGGGCATCCTGCTGGCCTTCATGTTCCTGGTGAATGTGCTGGGCGCCATCTTTCTGCTGCCGGCCATGGCCTGCTGGCTGAAAGTGGGGGCTCGTAAAGGCGAGGCCGGGTGATAGAGCACGTTGTGCTCAACTCGACACTCTCTTCACCATGAATCACAAACGTTCGAACCTTGGCCGCCTTGTACAGCGATTCGCTGCATGCGTCATCTTGAGCACAAGCCTGTGCGCCATTGCACATGATGGGGCGCCTTAGAACGATACGCCCGCCGCAGCCAACGCCCGAGCTGCAATATTCAAGGCGAACCCGCAGCTCCTCAAGTCCATCATGCTCGGCGGTGGATTTGGTACGGATCTGTCGTATGCCATTGCCAACCACATGTACAGCCGCACGAACATTTCAGCCATACTGGACGCCCGAGCCAAGCTCAGGGTCGAGTCGCCTGGGCCAAGGATCTGGTTGTTGCGTTTCCCCATTGTCAATGTAGTCGTGTTTGAAACTACTGCCGGACTGGTTCTGGTTGACGCCGGCTATGCACCGGCCGGGCCAGCGCCTTTGGAAACGCTCAAGAAACTGAACCCAAAGCCTGTGCACACCATCAACAACACGCACTACCACGCCGACCATGCGTTTGGCGCGTGGGCGATTGTGGAAGCCGGAATGCACCCACAGATCGTGGCTGAGGAGCGTTTCGTGGAGCAACAGGAAGCCGACATGCCCAGCTATGGCCTGATCGCCCGCAACAACCAGCAGAAGCAGGTGCCCAGGACATGGGCCGATGCTGTTCGCCCCACACTGACTTTTCACAAACAGCTGAACCTAAAAATTAGGTGGTGAGGATTTCGTTTTGCGCCACGCCCGCGGCGAGACTGATGACCAGATATGGGTGTCTGTGCCAGGTCGCCAGGTGGTGCTTTCCGCTGAATATTTTTAACGGTTTTTTGCCCAACGCCGGCAATGGCAAACGGCGCCAGCGCATTGCGGAAGACCGGGCACGCGCACTGCGGGATATGGCAGCCTCGCAACCCGATTTGCTGTTGCCCGCCCCTTGCCGACCCAGGAGGCCCTGGTTTACGCGGAGCACATGACGCGCTTGCCGCTGGCTTTAAGTCAGGCACAAGCGATCGAAAAATAGAGGCGCCTGGAAACCGTCCACTGATTGGAGCGTGGCCATGTCCCCGGACATCTCGCTTGTCGAACATGCACTGCATCGCGTGCTGGTGCGCTATGCGCAGCTCTGCGACTAGCGCGACTGGGCAGCCATCACCGAGGTCTCTAGCAACACGGCCAGCGCCAGCTACGGTGGCTGGCCTCTGCCCGACCGCGCCGCCATTCTGCGTATGCTGTAACGCCATCTGTGTGGCTGCGGACCGACGCAGCACCTGATGGGAAATCTGCTTGTGGATCACAGGGTGACACCCTGTGCAGCCGGGTGAGCGTGCGCGCACCGCAGCATGGTGATTACGCTGAAATTCGGCAGCCGTGACGTTCTGAGTCCTGCGGTTAACTGAAGCCCAACGGGCAAGTTGGCTGGCCGCAAGGAAGCTGAAGCTGGCAGACAAGGCGCTGCCAGTTCTGGCTGCCAGCTTCCGTCGGCGCAAACGCCCCGGGGGTCGAAGCTAGAGTATCCACGTGACCCACATCAAGTTTCAGGTCAATGGAAATACCTTTACCGCGCCGTCGACCGGGACGGCGACACTGTGGATTTTCTTCTCACCGCCAAACGTGATTTAGCTTCGACCCGCAGGATGTACCCAAGAAAATCACCACTGACAAGAGCGCTGCAAATACGGCGACCATTGAAAGCTTCAAGGCCGACGCCTGCTTCGACATCGTGATGCGCCAGAACAAATACATCAACAATATGGTCGAACATGACCACCGGGCCATCATGCGCCGCCCCCGACAATGATGGGCATCAAGTCGTTCCGGAGCCCAGGACCCATCATCGTCGCAATCGAAACCCTGTACATGATTCGCAAAGGGCAGATAGACTGCCCCGGCGGCCAAACCATGTCTGCGGTCAACCAGTTCTACAGCCTTGTCGCTTTTATCGTCCCGCGGCCAAGAAACTCGTTCAGACCGATATCACTATTGCGACGGAATCCTAAAAAGCGTATTTTGCTACCAAAGATACTTGATCGCGATCCGTCACCAGTCGATTCGCCGTTGCGTCCGTCGACGCGCTTCCCAAGTAACCCAAGTATGTCAAACTAATCGCAAGGTTTCCCTTGTAGGTAAAGACGGCGCCTAAGCTAAATCGTCCATCTCCCTCACCTCCGACGCTGCCAATTAGGGTGCGCCCATTTACTTGCTTCGAGTAGTTGATTGGAACTGTAAGATCCCACCCTTCAACGAAGCCCGGGTAACCCAAAACAAGGGTGCCGGAAATAGCAACACCGGAATCCGTCTTGAAGTTGAGACCGCTCATGGGTACACCGTAGTTGCTGTACTTCACCATTGAGACTTCACCGAGCAGTTGCACCGAGTCCGCGATTGGCATACGCCCAATGTTGGCGAAACCACCGAAATTTAGCTGAGCCACGTCGGCTGGTGTCGGAGTAGCCAACGCCCCAACTAGAACTGGCGCACCTTGCCGATAAGTCAACTCACTGTAGGCGGCTACGGACCCCAACACTGTACTAACGGTGGCACCGATCACCTTGACGTCCTCGAAGTACTTGATGTTGTAGCTTCCAGAACTTGCGCTTACCGGTTTAATGACGGGCAGAGGCATCCGGTCCCGAGCGTTTAGGTAGTAAAGGCCGGCTTCGGTAACCTCTGTCAAACGGTAGCGGGTACCGATACCCCATTGACCAGTGTCACCCGGTGTGATGTCCGGACCGCGCAACATACCGAAGCAAGTCGGGCCGGCATAAACCCCCAGGCAAGTACCCCCGGCACCCACACCGTCGGATGTATTCATAAAGGACCCAGGAGCAGCTGCAAACGTCGGATGAAAGCCAAACTGTGCCTGGGCCATCACTGTCCATCGCGGGCTAATCTCTATCGAGCCTGATATCTGATCCTCCGGTAGCACCGAGTCTTTAGTTTCGGTACCGGGTACTCCCGCCTTTGTGCCATCAAATGGCCCTTGCGACATGGCAATGTTTGGAAAGTACACCGCCTCACCCCAATTGACCACGTGACGGCCCAGACGCACTGTGGCGCGGCTTGAGCTACCGACATCGAACGAAGTGTAGCCGTAGGCATCAAGAATGCGGCTGTAACCACCGTGGTCATGTTGGGCTTCACTTGTGAACTCGTTGAACGGTGCCGGTTTGCTGACACTGAAAGGCTTCATCGGATTGTCATTTGTCCGGCGGTAAACCGAGTCATAAAAAGTACTCCCAGATATCACTAGGCCTGAATCTCCTTTAGTCAGTTTTCCTTCGATCAAGGCCGAGACGCGATTTGCCGTCATGGATCCTTTAGCAAAGTTATTGTCACCATCGTTTGCAGCAGCATTAGCTGCCAGCAGCGGATCCGCATCCTTCATGCGTTGGGCCGCCGTATACGTTGTCGTCACGCGCCAGTCCAATTTCAGATCATCCCCCAACTCAATGGTTTCACCGGCATGTGCCATCGCTGTTGCAGTCAGGGTCAGAACGGCCACAGCAACCGACGTCAGTTTGTTTATCTTGGTCATGAAATATTCCTTGTGGTGCTGTGATTAGTTGCCGGCGCTTCGCGCGGCTTCGGGGGTAAACATTGCGGGTGTCAGGTCACCTTTGTTCAGCACCGGGCCCTTGTCGCGCTCCTGGAACAGGTTGTAGCCCACATAGCCACCCGAGTTCAGATCGTGATAGAACGCCGTGCCTGCCTGCCACCCTTCGATGTCAAAAGCGTAGTAGTGGTTGATGAAGGCGTATTGCCACAAGCTGCCACGGGCATCATAAAAATCTGACATGGCGGCCTGCCAGGTGTCTTCGTCCAGGAAAAGCACGCGCTTGCCATAGAGGTGGCGAAAGCCTTCGTTCAGCGTGCCTTCAACCGCCCACACGCGACGCAATTCCCAACGAATGAAATCGGGGTTGGGCACACCGGGCTTGAGCAGGTCCGCATACTTGACCGTCTTGCCATGCACCTTGTAGCCATTGGCCGGCACAAACATCTCGCGCTTGCCCAGCAGCTTCCAGTTATAGCGTTCGGGCGAACCGTTGAACATGCGGTCGGAGTCGATTGTCATCTTGCCACCGGTTCCGGCCAGGGGTTGGTCGAAACCGTACTCGGGCACCTGGCGAACGCGGCGAGTGCCAGGGTCATAGCTCCAGGCCAGGCGCTTGCCCTTGGCAAAGTTCACCGGCTCTTCCGATACCGAGACACCGCCCTTGTCACGCTCGGGCAGCATGGTGACATTTCGGCTGTAAGCCATGACGCCTTCGAGCGGCTGGCCGATGATGGACGTGCCGTTGACCAAGCCCAGATTGGTGTTGCGCGCGCGGCCCCAGGAGATGGTTCCGTTGGAGAGCACATTGGCCATTTCACGCACGCTGTCTTCGTTGAAGGCACGGTAAGGGAAGGTGTTGTTGGCCAGCGCTTCGTTGCCGTCCTTGGGCATGGGGAACGGAACTGCTCCCTTGACGGCACCCTTGATACCCAAACCGCTATCAGAGATTTCTGAATTCAGCGCATTCTTCTTAGCCGCATCACAAACGTAGTCGGGATAGCGGAAATCGCGGTGACCGGGATACACATCCATGCGGAAGGATTTGGGGAACTTCGCAAACAAGGCCTTTTGACCGTCCGACAATTTTGCCGCGTACTGCGCAACGTTTTCAGGGGTAATGCTGTACAACGGCTTTTCGCCAGCATACGGATCCACCGGATGTTGGCCCACGTGTTTTGTATACGCAATGCCGGGTGGAGTACCCAACCATTTGCCTGAAAATTCTGGGATGCTGCCATCCTTGTTGGCAGTCTTTTCAGCGCCTACGCAAGTCAGATCTTTGCCCAGTTTGTCCGCCTCAGCGGCAGGCACCTTGGCCCATGCGGCAGTGGCCATCGCCAGGCTGATGGCCAGAGCGGCAGTCGCCGTGTTCCCTACTCGTTTAATCATCGAAGTCTCCTTGTCATTCATGAATTTCGGCCAGTGCGCCACGGTCCGTGGCAATCGATTCGGTAGGCTAGCGAGGCGACTGCTGCGCAGATCACACGAATTCGATAATTGAATTGTTGGCGTTTGTCTCGCTTCGCTCATCGTCTATTTAGACTAATGGCGTACCCGAGTACGGATATTTATTCCGGCCGCGAAAACTCCCGCTTGAGTATCGACTTGAGCAGCTTGCCTGTGGGATTGCGAGGCAATGGATCGCTGCGCACATACACGCGCACAGGCACCTTGTAAGCGGCGAGACGGCCGGCCACAAAGGCCTGCACAGCTGCAGCATCCATATCAAAACCAGGCGCCAATACAACCGCGGCCACCACCGCCTCACCCGTTATCTCGTCGGCCTGTGAAAATACTGCAGCCTCGATAACTTGAGGATGTTGCAGCAGGCACGATTCCACCTCGGCGGCGGCAATTTTTTCGCCGCTGCGGTTGATCACATCTTTGATGCGATCAACCACGTGCAGGAAGCCATCGGCATCGAGCAGACCCACATCGCCTGAGCGGAACCAGGAGTCCTGCAGGGCTTGCGCTGTGGCCTCGGGCTGGCCCCAATAGCCCTCCATCACGGTGACGCCGCGCAGCCAAATTTCACCAGGTTCGCCCGCCGGCAGATCATGGCCCTGCGGGTCCACAATGCGTATTTCGACGATGGGCGAGGTAGGCCCGGCCGTTGCCGGGCGCAACTGGAACAAAGTGCCGGAAGCGGCCGCGCCCACGCCATTGGTTTCGGTCAGGCCAAAGCCGATGCCCGAGAGCGAATCGGCGCGCCGCGTCAGCACGTCATCAATCAGGCGCTGCGACAAACCCGCACCGCCAAAACCCAGCCCACCCAGCGTGCCGGTGATGGCCGGATCATCGAACGCAACGTGGCGCAACAGCTGCTGAACCATGGCCGGTGCGCCGTTGAATTGCGTGACCCGCTCGGCCTGTATCAGCGCCAGTGCCGCAACCGGATCCCAGCGGTGCATCAGAACTAATCGGCGGCCGTGGCGCAGCGCAGTGAGCAACTGCGCGTGCAAACCGCTGACATGGAACAGTGGCACCGCAGACAGCGTGGTGGGCTGCAGGCCACGCGCCATGATGACAGCCAGCGCCTCGGGCGAGGTGATGGCTGAGATAGCGCCGATGTAATCAATGTTGAACAAGGCCTGGCATACCGCACGCTGATTGGACAACACGCCCTTGGCCTGGCTGGTGGCGCCGGAGGTAAAGAGAATCAGCGCCGGGTCCTGGGCCGTCAATGCAGGGGGCTGCACTTCCGGTGCTCCGGTTTTGATCAATGCCGGCCATTCATATTTGCCACCCGCCGCATCCACCACGATGGCCTGGCATTGCAGTGCTGCCAGGTCAGATGCCACGCGCTGGTGGCGTTCGTGATCGCAGATCAGCCAACCCGGCTTCACGCTTTGCAGGTTGGCCAGCAACTCGTCGCGCAAGCCAAAGCTGTTCAAGGGCGCCGGCACGGCACCAATCAGGGCCACCGCCGCAAACGCCACGGCCCACTCCGGACGGTTACGCATGGCGATCGCCACGCGGTCTCCTGTACACAGACCGTGTTCAGCCTGCAAACGTCCGGCCAGAGCATCTACCGCGGCAAAAAAACGCTCGAAGGTCCAGCGGTCGTTCTGGTAAACCATGAACTCTTTCGGGCCATGGGACCGCCCCGCATTGATCAGGGCGGGCAGGTTGGTAAATGCGTTTCGATAGGCTGGTAGCGACTGTTCGCCCCACTGCACTCTTTTCAGCTCAAACGGAGCACCTGGCCCGGTAAGTTGGGCACGGGCTGTGGCAGCCAGCGACAGCAGGGCCTGCTCTGCGCTTACGCCATTCGTTTGGGAATCGGTAATGGCCATTAAAAACCCCTTAACTGTGCGTAGCGATCGCGGTGGAAGATTCCGTCACCCAGTGTGTGCTGCAGCATGCGCGCCCGTTTAACAAACAGGCCCAAGTCAAACTCATCGGTAACCCCTATGCCGCCATGCAGTTGCACGGCTTCGTTGAGCACCTTCTCGCACATATCCGAGGCGCGCGCCTTGGCAATGCTTGCCAGTATGGGCAGGTCGGCAGCATCCGAATCGATAGCTGCCAGCGCCGCACGCACACAACTCTCCAGCAGCTCCAACTCAACGTACAGGCGTGCCACCCGGTGCTGCAAGGCTTGAAAGCTGCCGATCACCACGTCGAACTGGACACGCTCCTTCAAATACGACACCGTGCGTTCAAACGCTTCGCGAGTCAGACCCATCGCTTCAGCGGCCAGGCAAATGCGTGCACGGTCCAGGGCTGCGTCCAGAGACAACGCCGCATCGTCAGCGGCGCACAATCGCCTGTCATCTGCCACACGCACACCCTGAAACTGAACGCGCGCACTGTTGCGGCTATCGACCATACGGATGCGCTGCAGCGAGACGCCATGGTCTGTCGCGTCGACCACAAACAGGCCCAGGCTTTGGTCCTCCAGACATGCCGTGACGATCAGTTGCTGCGCACCCACTGCGTCCAGCACAAACCATTTCTCGCCATCCAGCACCCAGGCATCGCCCTCGCGACGGGCGCGGGTATGCACCGGGCGGGGCGTGTGGCGGCCACTTTCTTCCAGCGCCAGAGCAAAGCGCTGCGTGCCATCCATCAGGACCGGCAACCAACGCGCCTGTTGTCCGGCGCTGGCACTGCGCAGCAGCAACTCGCCACACAGCACTACCTGGGACAGCAGCGGCAGGGCCGAAAGGTTACGGCCCATCAACTCAAACACGGTGCCCAGGCCGGCATAGCCCACGCCCAGTCCGCCACGATCCTCGGGGAAAACAGCGGCAAGCCAGCCCAGCTCAATCGCCTGCTTCCACACCGTCTGCTCATAGCCGAGAGCCACATCGCCATCACGCAGATGGCGCTGTAGTGACACCGGGGCTTGCCCCTGCAGAAAGTCGCGCGCACTGTCGCGCAACATGCTTTGCTCTTCACTCAATAAGAAAGTCATCTCGGTCTCTATTCTTTATAAGAAGTGCGCATCAACCCGGCAAGCCCAGCACGCGCTTGGCAATGATGTTGAGTTGAATTTCGGAGCTGCCGCCGGCAATCGTGTAGCTCTTGGACAGCAGCCAGCTGCGGCAAATGTCATGCTCGCCGGTGCTAAATTCATCACCCTGCCAGCTTAAAGACCGCTGAGCCAGCACCTGTGTCAGCAGCTCGTACTTGGCAACTTCCTGCTCGGTCTGCAGCAGCTTCATGATGGAAGCCGGGCCACTGATGTCCTGCCCCGCCATGGCCTGCTCCTTGACCCGCACATGCGTCAGGCCAAAGGCTTGTGCATCCATCAGGCAAGCTGCCAGCCGGTCGCGCAGCACGGCGGCCTGCGCCGAGCCCGACCCGGCCTGTTCGGCCTGCAAATAGGGCCGCGCCACGGCCAGCGCATCATGCGACGGTGCGCCACCCTCGGTGAACTTGGACATGGCAGCACGCTCGTGCTGCAACAGCTTTTTGCCCACGCCCCAGCCTTCGCCCACGGTACCCAGCACCTGGCGCACCGGGGTTGTGACATTGTCAAAAAAGACCTGGCAAAAGCCCGACTTGCCACCGATCAGCTCAATCGGTTTGACCGTGATGCCTGGGCTCTTCATGTCGATCAGCATGAAGCTAATGCCCTGCTGCTTGCGCGCGCTGGCATCGGTGCGCACCAGGGCATACATCCAGTCGGCCTTGTCGGCGTCCGAGGTCCAGATCTTGGAGCCGTTGATGATGTAGTGGTCACCCGCCACATCCAGTTTGGCCGCGGTTTTCAGGCTGGCCAGGTCGGAGCCGGCGTTGGGTTCCGAAAATCCCTGGCACCAGCGCCTGCTGCCCTGCATCATCGGAATCAGGTGTTCGCGCTTTTGTGCATCGGTGCCCAGTTCCAGCAGCACCGGCCCCAGCATCCAGATGCCCAGGTTGTATTGCGGCTGCCGACAGCCCAGACGGGCCATTTCTTCTTCCACGATGCGGGTCTGGCGTGCATTCAGACCGCCACCGCCAAGCTCTTTTGGCCAACCCGGCGCAAACCAGCCACGCTCGCGCATGCGCTCAAACCACAGGCGCTGATCTTCATTGGCAAACACCAGCTGTGAGCCGCCCCACACCATCTCAGCAGAGGTTATCGGTGTACGCAGGCTGACCGGGCAATTGGCCTGCAGCCATTGCGCCGTCTCGGCGCGAAAGGTATCGTTATTCGTCAATTGAAACTCCCATGGGGTGGTGACATCAAACTGAAACGATGACAACCGTCATCGTCCAGCACCCGGCTAATCAATCCCTCGTAACGCAGCCACGACAAATGGGCAAGGGTTTCACCCAGGCCCATGAGTTCATCCATAGCATGACGCAACTTGGGGAACTGCACTTGCATCAAATCAAATGCCGTAGCGGATCTGCGCTGACCCAGTTCGGCACGCAACAACTCAAATTGTTGCCGATGGTGGGCGTGCAATTCCTCAACCCGCGCGTGTAGACCGCGAAACACACTTTGGTGCGAGGGCAGCACCAGGGTGTCGGCAGCCAGCTGGTCCAGCCGGTCCAGCGATGCCAGCCACAGCTGCAGCGGATTGGCTTCGGGTTCAATCGGCGAGACCAGCACGTTGGAGCTGATGCGCGGCAGCAACTGGTCACCGGCAATGAGAATGCGGTCGGTTGCGTTGTACAGGCAGGCATGCTCGGGCGAATGCCCCTCTCCAATCACCACCTGCCAGTCGCGCGTGCCGATGGTCAGCACTTCGCCCGAACGCAGGCGCTGGTAACAGGACGGAACCGGCGGCATAAAGGGGTCACGGCGCAGGGCTGCATACATCTTCTGCGTCTGTGCCTCGTCCATGCCCGCGCGCTGGTAAAAATCCAGCAGCGTCAATGGCAGCGGGTCGGGCGGCGGCCCCATCAGACCCCGCAACATGAAGTACTCGCCATAGGTCATGAGCAGCGGAATCTGGTAGCGCTCGCACAGCCAGGCGGCCACACCGGCATGGTCGTAATGGCAGTGGGTGCACACCAAGCGCTTGACGGGCAACCCATCCAACCGTGTGGCAACAATCAGCTCCCACAGTTCACGCGTGCGCTCCAGATTCAGCCCGGTGTCCACCAGGGTCCAGCCATCGTCCTCACGCAGCAGATAGACATTGATATGGTCCAGCGCCATCGGCATGGGCATGCGTGCCCACAAAATTCCGGGAGCCACTTCCACCACCATGCCATCAGCTGCAGGTGCCTCAAAGGGGTAGTCCAGTGTCACTGAAGCGCGCAAGCGGGACGCTGATGGCGAGCTAGCCACCGAGCGCCTTTGCCATCGCCTGCGGAGTGATTGGCACATAGCTTCCGGCCGTATCGTCACGCACAAAGAGTGGGTCCTTCACCAGGCTGACATCAAAGCCCTCGCGCTGCAAATCCACCTTGCGCAGCTTGTAGTTACCCGTCATGTCGGCCTTGGCCGACAGGCGCACAAACAGAGGCGCCGCATAGCGTGGCAGACGATTTGTGGCCAGGGTCCAGAAGGCGACCGGATCAAACGCCGCACCCTGCAGCAAAACCAATGCCGCCATGCCGGCGCGCCCCTCTTGGCCCGGCACCTGCACGCCATAAATAGTCAACGCTTCCAGGCCGGAGAAATCGCCCAGCGCGTCGGCCACTTCAGCCGTGGACACGTTCTCGCTCTTCCAGCGGTAGGTGTCGCCAATGCGGTCTACAAACCAGCAATAGCCATCGGCATCGCAACGCAGCAGATCGCCCGACGACCACCACGCGTCGCCTTCCCTAAAGACATTGCGCAGAATTTTTTTCTCGGTGGCATCCGCCGAGGTGTAGCCCTCAAAGCGGCCCGCCACCACATCCGGAAAATCGTAAATCATGCCAATGGCCTCACCGGGCTCGTCCACACCCGCCAGTTGCATGAAGCCATCGGCATCGCGCGGATGAACATCGGTGCCAATGTCGTAGCGCACCAGACGCAGATTGGTTTTTTCCCAGAAGGGCACGCGCCCGCAGGAGCCAATGCGGTTGTCCAGATTCAGGGTGCTGGTGTTGGACTCCGTGGAGCCCCAGCTTTCAAAAATCTGCATCTCGCCAAAGCGCTCCACCCACTGCGCCCATATCTCGGGAGTCAGGCCGGTGCCCGACATCTTGCGCAAGGTGTGCTGCCTGTCATCGCTGGCAGGCGGTGCACTCAGCAGGAAGCGGCAAATCTCGCCCACATACTGGGCCATGGTCACCCGGTAGCGGCGCACGTCACTCCAGAATTCACTGCGGCTGAACTTGCGCCGCACAGCCAGACTGGCACCGGACGTCAGTGCGGTGGAGGTGGCCGACATCGAGGCCGCGCCGTGATAGAGCGGCAAAAAACAATAGAAGCAGTCTTGCGGAACAATCTCCCAAATCGCCTGCATGCCGGCACCTGCCATCAACCAGCGCGCATGGCTGATCACCGCCGCCTTGGGCAAACCTGTGGTCCCCGAGGTAAAGATGTACTGGGCCGTGTCACCCGCCACCAGACCGGCACGCCACTCGACCGGAGGGTTGTGTTTTGCCGCCCGGTCCACATGCGCACTCAGGTCCAGCGAACACAGCGCGCTTTGATTCGCCTCGGCCAGGCGCTGCGGATCGGGCCAGAGCCAGTAGCGCAGCTGCGCCGGCAGCTCGCTGGTGGCAGTGAAGTGCGGCAAACATTCCTCGCCCACGATGACGGTCTTGGCGGCGGTCACCTCCATCGCATGCTGTAAGGCCCGGCCGGTGACGTTGGTGTTCAAGAAAGCCACGACCGCTCCCAGCTTGGACAAGCCAAACCAGGCGAAGAAAAAGGCCGGCCGGTTCTCCATGGCCAGCGCCACCACATCGCCCTTGCGCACGCCAAGCGCGTAGGCCGCATGGGCCACCTGGTTCACGCTCTGGTTGAACTCGGCGTAAGTCCATTTTTGCTCGCCGAAGTAGATGCAGGGCCGTTCGCCAAAACACTGCACAGACTCTTCCAGCCGATCAGCCGTCGTGTAGGGGCTGGAAGCCTTGAACTGCGTGCCGACAGGGGCCCGGCGGTCCAGCCGGGCCTGTGTCACTTCACGCGAAACGATGGGTACTGTCGTCACGGGGTCTCCCTCATTCTTTTTTTGTTGCGATGCCTCAGCGCACGGGCTTGGGCATGCCCAATCCGAACTGAGCGATCAACTCACGCTGAATTTCATTGGTGCCGCCACCAAAAGTATTGATAGGCCAGGAGCGGATTTCGTATTCCAGCTCACCCATCAGAAAGGCGGCGCTGGAGCCGGAACGCACCAGCGCGCTGCTGCCGACAATGTCCATCAGACGGCGCAGGATCTCAATCACGCTTTCGGAGCCGTACACCTTGGTGGTTGAAGCCAGTGCCACATCCATGCCACCCGCTTCAAGGTCGGCAGCGATGCGGAAATTGATCAGACGCATGGCCTCCATGCGGGTGTAACACTCGGCCAATGCGCGCCGCACCCAAGGTTGATCGATCGCACGGCGTCCCTGCTCGTCGCGCGCCTTGGCCCATAGCAGCACCTTGCGAAAGGGGGCAAAAACCTTGTCGGACCACGAGCCCAAACCCAGACGCTCGTGGTTGAGTTGCGAGGTGATCAGCTTCCAGCCACCATGCAGACCACCCACCAGGCGGTGCGCCGGCACTTCCACGTTGTCGTAGTAGGTAGCTGCGGTGACATTGCCCACGGTATGGATCAGGGTGTGCGAAAAACCCTTTGCCGCAGTGTCGGCAATCAGAATCGAAATGCCCTTATGGCGCGCCAGTTCGGGGCTGCTGCGCACAGCCAGCCAGATGTGGTCGGCCGCCTCAACGCCCGAGGTCCAGAGCTTGTTGCCGTTGACCATAAAGTGACCCGTCTGCAAATCGCCTTCAAGGCGGGCCTGTGTTTTCAGAGTGGCCAGATCCGAACCCGCCTGGGGTTCGGAATAGCCAATCGCAAAAATGGTTTCACCCGCTGCAATGCCGGGCAGGAATTCGGCCTTTTGCCGGTCCGTGCCATGCTCCATCAGCGCCGGACCGACCGTGCTGATGGTCACAAAGGGCAGCGGTGCACCGGCAATGTTGGCCTCTTCAAAAAAGATCAACTGCTCCGTGGCGCTCAAACCCTGTCCGCCGTGGGCCTTGGGCCAGCCAACGGCCAGCCAGCCGTCGCGCCCCATCTGGCGTATGGTCTGGCGGAACTCGTCGCCGCTCTCGGCACCGCGCAGCCGCTGGCGCAACTCGGGTGTCATCAGCGCATTGAAATAGTCACGCACCTGCAGGCGCAGGCGATGCTGTTCGGGGGTCAGGTCAATGAACATGGCTTCTCGTTGTTAGGGTTCAGGCATTGCCCAGAATCAAACCGCTGGTGGGCACACCGGTACCCGCGGTGACCAGCACGTTGTGCACGCCACCCACCTGGTTGACGGCATCACCACGCACCTGGCGCACACCTTCGGCGATGCCGTTCATGCCGTGGATGTAGGCCTCGCCGAGCTGTCCGCCATGCGGATTGATGGGCAGGCTGCCACCACGCGCATGCTTTCCAGCGCGGATGAAATCCTTGGCCTCGCCGCGTTTGACGAAACCGAACTCTTCGAGTTGCGGCAGCACAAAGGGCGTGAAGTGGTCATAGATCACTGCTGTCTGAATATCGTCCGGAGTCAACCCGCTTTGCTGCCAGAGCTGCTTGGCCACCAGCCCCATTTCCGGCAGGCCGGTGATGTCCTGGCGGTAATACGAGGTCATGATCTGCTGGCCGTCGCTGATGCCCTGCGCCGCGCCTTTGATGATGACGGGCTTGCGCTTAAGGTCGCGTGCGCGCTCGGTGGAGGTAATGACCATGGCCACCGCGCCATCTGACTCCTGGCAGCAATCCAGCAGGTGCAGGGGTTCGCAAATCCAGCGCGAGGCCTGATGCTCTTCCAGCGTGATCGGCTTGCCATAGAAAAAGGCTGCCGGATTGGTAGCCGCAAAGTCGCGCACGGCCACGGCCACGCGTCCGAAGTCTTCACTGGTCGCGCCAAAGGCATGCATGTAGCGCCGGGCAAACATGCCGACCCAGGCGGCCGGTGTGTGAAAACCGTGTGGCATGTACCAGCCGTAGTTCACATTCTCGAACAGCGGCGAGTCGCCGAAGCCGTAGTTGCCATTACCGAAGCGGTACCAGCTGCGCTCATTCATGGCGCGATACACCACGACGGTCTTGGCAATGCCGGTGGCCACGGCCATGGCTGCGTGCAGAACCGGAGCGCAGGCTGCACCCCCGCCATGCGGCACCTGGGAAAAGAAGCTGACGTTCTTGGCGCCGAGCAGACGTGCAATCTCGTACTCGGGCACCTTGTCCACCGAGTAGGAGGAGAAGCCATCCACCTCGCTGGGGTCAATGCCTGCATCGGCCAGCGCCTGCAGCGTGGCCTCCATGGCCAGGCGCACTTCGGTGCGCCCGGAGCGCTTGGAAAACTCGGTTGCACCCAGGCCCACAATGGAGGCGCGGCCGGAAATATTCATATCAGTCATGGGTTTAAAACTCCTGGCGCTGCATCAGGGCAGGCGGACACGCACGGTGCCGCTGACGTGGTTACCCATGGAGTTCTTGCCCATGAGCAAGACTTCCACCGTGCGGTCTTCGGCGCGCTTGTCGCTGACCGCGCCGCTAAAGGTCATGGTGTCCCCGGGGTAATTGGGGGCACCCAGTTTGATTTTCAGATCACACAGGCGCGCCGCCGAGCCGGTCCAGCTTTCTATAAAGCGCTGCACCAGGCCATTGGTCGTCAGAATATTCATGAAGATATGGGGCGAGCCCAGTGCGCGCGCGGCTTCCAGATCGTGGTGACCAGGAAAGTAATCGCGCGTAGCGATGGCGCCACCGGCAATCAGCGGCACGGTAATCGGCACAGCCAGCACAGGCAGTTCTTCGCCCGGCTGCACATCGTCAAAGCTGCGTATCATGGAGGGTGTCCTCAGCAAAGTCATATTTCCAACCCAGGTTGTCGTTGTCGGCCAACCAGTCGCCCAAACGCGCCAGTTGGTGTTCGGTGCCGCCTAGCACAGCATTCAGTGCGCGACTCCAGTAAAGAAAGCGGTGAATGGGGTAGCTGATGTCCACGCCGATACCGCCGTGCACGTGCTGTGCCATGTGACCCACGCGATGACCTGCATCATTGGCGAGGGCGCGTGTGGCCCAGGCCTGCGGCGCAGCGCCAAGACCCGCATCCAGCCGGTACACCAGTTGCCAGACCGAGGTGCGCAGCGCCTCCAGCGCAATGTGACCATCGGCCATCTGACCGGCCACCAACTGGAAGCTGCCGATGACGCGATCAAACTGCTTGCGCTCGCTGACATAGTCCACCGTGCGACGCAACTGCTGATACGTCACGCCCATTTGCAATGCCGCCAGACAGGCTATGGCACGCGGCTCTATCCAGCCAACAGCGGCCGGTGCCAGTACAGCTTCGGGGCTAAGTTCGATGCAGTCAAAGTACAAATCCGCCACGCCCAGATGGTGTTGGGTGATGCCTTCCACCCGCCGAACGCCGGGCTGCTGCAAAGACACGAGGACCAGACGCAGACCCCCTTCGGCATCGTCTTCCAGTGCTGCGGTGAGCAGTGCGTGCGATGCCAACTGGCCCAGTGCTACCGCAGGGGCTGCACCGTTCAATTGCCAACCGGTGGCGCTGTAGCGAAGCCGCAAAGTGGCGGCACCGGTTGCAGACAAAGCGCTCAATGACAACGCCAGTGGCGAGCCGGCAAGCGCCTGCTCCAGTACCGGCTGACGCAGTGCCGGCGGAGTAAAACGCGCCAGCGTGGCAGCGGCCAGTTGCTGTTCCCACAACGGCACCAGCGCCAGTGCGCGGCCCTGCTGCTCCAGCACCGCCATCAGTTCGGTCATGCCCAGACCGAGACCGCCATCGGCCTCCGGCACCAGTATGCTGTGCAGTCCGGTCGCTACGCACTGCTCCCACAGTGCACGCATAAAGGGTTGATCAGAAGCATCGTGTGCACGCAGCGCATCGTCACCGCAAAAGTCAGTAAACAGTTGATGCGCAGTTTCGGCGAAGGCGCGCTGGTCTTCATTCAGTTGAAAGTCCATCGCTCCTCCTCAAGCCACGGTCGCCGTGGCGGATGCCAAGCGGAACTGCGGCAGCACCAGATCACCATCAAAGCTGTTGAATACAACTTCCACCGCTTGCCCGATCTGCACCTCGGCAGGCTTCAAACCCACCAGTTGGGCCACCAGGCGGGTGCCCTCTTCCAACTCAATCAGACCGATCGGGTTGGGATGGTCAAAGGGCGGCACCTCGGGGTAATGCATCACCACAAAGGAATACACCGTGCCCCGGCCCGAGGCCTGCAGCGTGTCCCATTCAAACGAATGGCAGCTAGGGCAGACCGGCCCGGGTGGATGGCGCAGGCTGCCACACGCCTTGCAACGCTGGATCAGCAGCTTGCCCTCGCGCACACCATCCCAGAAAAAGCGCGTGTCGTCGCTGATACCGGGCGGTGGACGACGTGGCGTCGGCGCGGCAGCTTTTTCCGGCTGTTGGGCGGGAGCGGTTGCTTGCGCGGCGCGGAACTTGAAGACGCGAAACAGCAGTTGTCCAACAGGCTCGTCCGGCTGACCACCGTCCTGTTGAGAAAAATAGCTCATCACAAGCGTGACAAAAAAGCCGGTGCCCAGCCCGGTGGTTTTCTCTTCGCCAATGCTGTCCAGCCGTGTGGTGTAGTAAAGCCGCTCACCTACGCGCACATCTCGCGCAAAGGTTAGCTCCGAGTTGACCGCCACGACGGATGGGTAACCGTGCGCCTCAATCAACTTAAGCGCCTCATAGGGGTTCTCGGTGGTGGAGCCGGGCGGGTAGTTATTCGCCACTGGGCCTTCCATGCACCACACCTGCAGCATGGCCGGTGGCGCAATCACTTGCCCGCTGTCATCCGTCGGCACCGCCACGCCCATGATTTCGCACCACTGCCGGATCATGGGGGCGTTCACCGCATCCCAGGCATAGACCCGCCCGTATTCCTTGCCCACCAGGGCCCGGATTTCTGTCATCCACTCGTGCTCAGCCAAGACTTGCTCCTTGAAAATTGGGGGACTGCATGGGATCAGGCCTTTCCAGCCTTTGCCGCATCCAGAAATGCCGGCTTTTCGCCACCGCCATGCAACAAAAGATTGGTGCCACTAAGGTAGGCCGCGCGTGGCGATGCAACAAACAGGCAGGCCTGCGCCACGTCATCCGGCTCGGCCATGCGGCCCAGCGGAATAGTGGCGCCGACTGCGGCAATGCCGTCGGCGTCGCCATAGTGCAAGGCCGATTGCTCGGTGCGCACCAGTCCGGGGCTGACCGCCACCACGCGCACCTTGGGTGCCCACTCCACCGCCAGCGACGTTGCCAGACTCAGCACGGCGGCCTTGGCGGCGCCATAGGCGGCAGTGCCGGGCGAGGGCCGCATTGCGCTGACGCTGCCAATGAAAACGATGACACCGCCTGCCGGCTGCTGCTGCATGGCCGCGTTGGCAGCCTGTGCGGTGTGCAGCGCGGCGGTCAGATTGAGGCGGATCACGCCCTCGTGGAAACGCGGTGACACGGTGGCGGCATCCACCGCCGGACTACCGCCGGCGCTGTGCACCAGCACGTCGAGTCGGCCATGGCGCTGCACAATGCCCTGCACCAGCGCGCGCACGGCCTCGGCCTCGCGCACATCACAGGCCAGGCATTCGGCAGTGCGCCCCTGGTAGATTGGCGCGGCATCGGGCAGGCTGCGACCGCAGACCACCACGGTGGCACCGGCGGCGAGAAAGCCCTCGGCAATGCTGCGGCCTATGCCTTTGGTGCCACCGGTGACCAGCACCACTTGGCTTTGAAAATCGGAAATGGGGTTCATGGCATTGAATTTACGGACACCGCCCTTTACCCGATACGTCCGAAAGGACGATGTAGCCAAAGTCTGTGCGACCGAAGATGGACCTGCCCCACCAATCCCAGAGCCCACCATGTCCGACCCCACCTCTGCGCCCGGCGCCGCCGCGGCAACCGCACCCGAATTGCTGCTGGAGCGCCCCAGCGAGGGCGTGGCCCTGCTGCGCATGAACCGGCCCGACGCCGCCAATGCGCTGAGCCTGACGCTGCAGGCCAGCCTGGCCCAGGCCTTTACCGCCCTGTCAGCCGATGACAGCGTGCGCGTGATCGTGCTGACCGGCGGCGAACAGGTGTTTGCCGCCGGTGGCGACATAAAGAGTATGGACGGCTGCGGCGCCATCGAGATCATGAAACGCCACACCGAGCGTGTGTGGGCACCAATCGAGCGCTGCCCCAAGCCGGTGATAGCCGCCGTGTGCGGCTTTGCCTATGGCGGCGGCGCCGAGTTGGCCATGCACTGCGACATCATCCTGGCCGGTGAAGGGGCCAGCTTCTCGCAGCCCGAGATCCGCATCGGCATCATGCCGGGCATCGGTGGCACGCAGCGCCTGCTGCGCGCGGTGGGCAAGTTCAACGCCATGCGCATACTGCTGACCGGTCAGCCGGTGAGCGCGCAGGAGGCCCGCCTGATGGGCCTGGTCAGCCAGGTGTTGCCGGACGCCGAACTACTGCCGGCCGCGCTGAAGATGGCCCGAACAATTGCCGCCATGCCACCGCTGGCGGCGCAACAGATCAAGGAAGTGGTGCTGGCCGGTGCCGACGCCTCACTGGAAGCCGCCCTGATGCTGGAACGCAAGGCCAACCAGCTGCTGTTTGCCACGCATGACCAGAAGGAGGGCATGCAGGCC
>Ga0194061_1000105_pt1 | contig 46349 bp, 42 predicted proteins | sample SepL2221m_MetaG_FD_163423 | JGI IMG/M metagenome (GOLD analysis project Ga0194061, IMG submission 163423) | Anoxic zone freshwater microbial communities from boreal shield lake in IISD Experimental Lakes Area, Ontario, Canada - Sep2016-L224-21m | ecosystem: Environmental > Aquatic > Freshwater >... | reverse complement strand
CTGCCGGCGGAAAACGGCTTTTGCCCGGTGAGCAATTCATAGAGCACCACGCCCATTGAATACATGTCGCTGTGGTAGGTCGGTTCCAGGCCGTCAATCTGCTCGGGCGACATGTAATAGGGCGAGCCCATGGCCACCGTCTGAGCAGACTGGCTGCGGCGCAGGAAGGCTGCGCCAAAATCGGCGATTTTCACCTCGGTGCCTTTGGCAACCATGATGTTCGCCGGTTTGATGTCACGATGAAAAATGCCCTCCTGGAAGGCGTAGTCGAGCGCGCCACAGCACTTGAACCCGATCTGCATCACGTCGCCCACCGACAACAGCGTATCTACGCTGGCACGCTCGGCAAGGTCACCGCCCATCACCAGTTCCATGGCGATATAACCCGAATCGACCTCGACCACGGCATCAAGAATGCCGACGATGTGCGGATGGCGCAGCTTGCCGGCAAGCGAGGCTTCGTTGAGGAATTGCGTGCGGTACTCGGCGCCGAATTCAGGATCGAGAAACAGCGCCGGGTCTATGGTCTTGAGCGCGACCTCGCCGCCGGAAAAAGTATCCGTGGCAAGGTACACCGTGCCGGTCGCACCCTGGCCCAGCTGCTTCTGGATTTCATACTTGCCGATCCGCAGCTCGAGGCCGGGATCGATCGGTTTGTCTGACATCAGTCCTTCACCTCCTTGCGTCCCCGGGGATCCGTTATGTCACGCAGGGTACAGGGGATGGGGACTGTTTGTCACCCATGCTGTCAGCGGCCTGACAAGCGTTCAGCGGCGCCACACGCTCGCCAGCCAGGGCTGTTGCTCGCGCGGCAGGCCTTCGGGCCGGTAGTAATGGGTCAGCTCGGAAAAACCCGCGGCCGTCACATAAGCGCGCCACGCCTCAAGATCGTGATAAGCGCCATAGCGCCCGCCGTTCCAGCCCTCTTCATTTTTGCCTCGCGGGTTGGAACAAAACAACACGCCGCCGGGCTTGAGCGTGGCATGCAACTGGCGCAGCACGCGCGGCAGTTCCTGTGTCGGCACGTGGAACAGCACAGCGTTGGCAAACACCCCGTCAAAACGCTGCTGTGGCAGATCAAGCTGCAGGAAGTCCTGTCGCCAAACGTCACAGCCGCTGAATTCACGCGCCATGGCGGCAAAGCGTTCCGCTCCTTCAAGACCAACCGGCGCGTGGCCAAGATCGGCAAATTTTTTCAGGTCGCGCCCCGGTCCGCAGCCAAAATCAAGGATGCCAAAGGGCGGCTCGGCCTCAATGTGCTGCAGCAAGGCGGTGATGTTCTGGCTGACATCGTGGTCGCGCGTGCCCTCCCAGAACGATTCGGCGCGCCGGTCGTAATGCGCCAGAGTACGCTCCACTATGGCTTGCAGATTTTCTGGTTTATGTTCCAAGGACTCGCCCATGAGGAGCTGCAATGCCGGAAGAATTGATAACCTCAACCGTCCAGTTCACTGAATTCGGGCAATGAATCCGTCACGCGCTCACCCATATTCAACACAATACGGTTGTCCTGGGACCGGCATAACAATTCGTTGACACTGCGCGCGCCAAACAGAATCAAATTGGCGGGACCGCCCACAGAAATGGAACCCAGCGGCTCGACACCCATCATGCGCGCCGGCGCCGGCCCTACCATGACTGCGGCACCGGCGAGATCCTGGTCCAAATGAAAAATACTGATGGCCTGACGGAACAGGTCAAGCATGTCGTAATCGCCAAAGGGGATGAACGCGTCACGCACGTTGTCGCTGGCTATCGCAAATGGAATGTTCCGGGAAATAATTTCCTGCGCCAGCGTGACGCCGCGCAACCTCGGCGTGCGGCCGAGCGCGCGGTCGTGCATGTATAGATTTGAAGTAGGCAGGGACACGATGCCAAGGCCCGCTTGGACGCACAAACCCAGCAGCGCATCCACCCTTTCATCCGGTAGGACGGACAGGCTGCAACAATGACCGCAAACGACGCGGCCTTCCAGTCCATGGCGCATCACCGCCCGCGCAACCTCGTCAAGGTGGGTATCACCCGGCTTGAGCGTTTCGTCGACATGCAAGTCGATCCGCAATCCGCGGTCTTTCGCCAGTTTGAACTGCGCGTCCAGCAGTTCGGCAAGATTGTCGATGTATCCGGCGAAGTGGTCGGTTGAGCGGCGCAACACGCCACCCAGCAGCCCTCCTTCCGTATCCGCGGCAAGGTCGGCAAGGCGGCGGCCATAAGCGGTGGAGTAAACGTCGATGGGCACCGAACTTGTCGCCTGCAACGTCATCCGGCCGGCCCATTTCGCGCGCAGTTCCGCAAATGCCTCCCAGCTTGGTTCTGCCTGGCCCTCGTAGGAGTCGATGTGCGAGCGCATCGCCGTGACGCCGTGCACAAAAGCGCAGCGTATTGAAAACTCCATGCGCCGCCGGATGTCGGCCGGATTCCAGTGACGCGCGCGATCGGTGTTGATCGCCTCGCGCGCCTTGGCGAACGACGCACCAAGGCTGCCGATGCGTCCGATGACCTGGGATTTGTCGATGTGGGTATGCATGTCCACCAGTGCCGGCCAAAGTTGGCGTCCGCACAGGTTCGCCGATGGAATCGACACGTCATCAACTTTCGACGCTGCAATCACGGCGGCAACACGGCCTTTGCTTACGCGCACATCGGCCTGCAGGCAACCCTCTGCATCGGCATCGCCCGCAACCGTGTCGCCGAGGAAGACGCGCGGAATGCGCGCATTCCTCAGCCAGTAGTCATCGCTTTCCGGGAGCGCGCCGTGCAACGGGCTTTTCATCGACTTCCCCAATGGCATTCTCGCGGCCGTAACCCGCCTCAAAATCCTTCCACGACCCGGCCATGTGCTCTTGTATCAGCTCCGCCAGACGCGCTCCGTTGCGTGTTTGCAGCAGGCCAATCATCTCGTCGTGCTCCTTGATGGCCCGGGCCCAGGACTTGGCCGGGACTGCCACAAAATAGCGGTCTCGCATGATGCGTATGCTGAGCGAGCCGTGTAACTCGACCAGGAACTGGTTGCCCGAACCCTGCACAATCCGCTGGTGGATTGACTGGTTGGCACGGTAATAGTCCTTGAGCCTGACTGCCGCGTGATGCTCGAGCATCGCGGCATGCTCACGCTCGACAAACTGGATATCGGCCTTGGTGAAATTGGCGCACGCCATCGGCGCGCACACAGATTCGAGCGCACCGAGCGCGTAAAACAGGCCTTTTATCTCGCCGAGCGTGGGCGTTGCCACAACCGCGCCACGCCGTGGCAGCAGCGTGACCAAGCCCTCGGAAACGAGTACGCGCACAGCCTCGCGCAACGGGGTTCGTGAAACACCGAATTGCTGGCACAACTCGGCCTCCTGGATGCGCGTTCCCGGGGGCAACTCATCCTGGATGATCATGTCGCGCAGCACCGCGACAACCTCGCCATGCAGGTTGCCGCGTTCTATCCGGCTGAAGGCTACACCGGGTCCCTCGGGCACCGCGTTTGCACTTGATGTTGACATCACCTCTCCAACTGAACGGTTAGCTCCGCCGCCATCACCGAATCGGCGAGAACGGCGCCGGGACGAGGATCCGGCTCTCCATGAAAGTTACGATATCCGGCGACTGCTTCAGGTACTCCAGCCACTCCTTGTCCTGGAACAGCGCGATGCGGCGCTTCTCCCGCTCGGCAAGCGAATCATAGCCCCACAAGTGGACCACCTTGTTCAGCTCGCCGATTTCCGTGTGAAAATAACCGATCAGGTTGCCGAGAATGCGCGTCTGGATGGCGAGGCCGCGCGGGCTGTAATCTTCGTAATAGACGTGCACCGTGCCCGGCTTGAGGGTGTAGGTTCTCTCTTCGACAATCATGCTGTTCTCCTGGTTTATGTGCGGCGAAGGCGGATGCGCGGACTCAGACCATCACGTCGCCGCCGGCCGGGCAAAGGGTCTGCCCGGTGAAGAAGGACGAATCCTTGGTGGCAAGGAACATGGCCGTCGAAACCACGTCCTCGACCTCGCCGACACGACGCAGTGGATAGGTGCTTACGATGGCCTCGCGCTCCGCTTCGGGCATGAATTTATAGAGATCGGTGCGTATCATCGCCGGCGCGATCACGTTGACGTTGATGCCGTGCCTGCCGACCTCCTTCGCCAGAGCCTGAGTGAACCCGATCATACCGGCCTTTGCCGCTGACAGATGCGTAAAATTCTCGCCCCCCAGCACGCCGAAGGTGCCGCTGACATTGATGACTTTGCCGTATTTGTTCTTGAGCATATTGGGAATGACGAAACGCGTGCAAAGGAACATGCCGCGCAAGTGTGTCTGAATCATTTCATCCCAGGTCTCGACCGACATCTCCGCCAGGGGACCGAAATTCAACAGTCCCGCGTTATTGACGAGGATGTCTATTTTGCCAAAGCGTTTTAGCCCCTCATCGACCATTTTCTTCACGTCGTCAACCAGCCCCACATTGGCCCTGACCGCCAACCCCTCGCTGCCGGCTTTTTCGATTTGCTTGACCACGGCATTGGCCGATTCGGCGTCTTTGACATAGTTGACGATGACTTTCGCCCCCTCGGCACCAAAACCTTCTGCGATGCCCCGACCAAGCCCCCTGCTGCCACCGGTGACCAAGGCCACACGTCCTGCAAGTCTTCCGTTTCCGCTCATAGCTGCTTCCTCCAGTTGAGTTAAGTCACCAGGTTACTGCCGGTCCAGCCGTGCCAGCGCCCGCTGTCGACGGCATTCACAAAATTACGGATAGTTTCATTGAACACCGCCGGATCCTCCAGGTTGGCGAGGTGCCCGGCGCGCGGCAGAACACAAAGGGCTGCGCCGGGAATGGTGCGTTTGAGGTAGATATTGGGCTCAAGGCACGGATCGTCCTCATCTCCGACAAGCAGCAAAACCGGCACTTGCAGTCGACGCAGCCTTTCTTCGAGATGCCATAGCGACGGACGGGTGCCCAGCACCGAACGCAGGGTCATCGCCGCCCCCCTCACCGAATGTTCCGCCAGCTGCGCGGCGAAAGTCGCCCATCCTTGCGGGTCCTTTGCGCGCAAGGGCATCGCATAAGCGCTGCCCGCGAGTTCCGCGGCAAATGCGGCCATGCCACTTTTTTCCACGTGATCGGCCTCGGCGCGCATGCGATTTCCGTACTCGGGTTGCTCCTCGGGCTTGGCGCCGTAGCCACAACCGGCGACGACCAGTGATTTGGCAAGCTGCGGGTAGCGAAGACCAAAATGCAGCGCGGCGAATCCCCCCATTGATAAACCCACGACATGTGCCGGGCCGAGTCCCAGAGCGCGAATCACATCGGCCAGGTCTTCAGCTGCGCGTTCCTGGCTGTAGTCTGCTGCCGATTCGGGCACATCGGAGGGCAGATAACCGCGGGCGCTGTAGGTGACGCAATGTGCATGCCGGCCGAAATACGCGACCTGCTGGTTCCAACTGCGGAAATCACCGGAAAATTCATGCACGAATACCATCGGATCACCCTGACCGACCTCGCGCACATGCAGGCGCACACCGTCGGATGCGCGGATCAGGCGACCTGTGCTGTCGGCGCTCATGCGTTCCTTTTATTCGCGCGCAATCAATTTATCCGACGGCCTGGCTGACCAGGAGCGGCACACGCGTCGTCTCCCCGGCGGCAAGGCAGGTCTCAAAGCTTCGCGCAACTGCAAGCACCAGTTCATCCTCTCCCCATGGTCCGACGATTTGCAAACCGACCGGCAGGCCGTTCCCGGTAAAACCGCACGGGATGGAAATCGCCGGCTGCCCGGACAAATTGAAGGGATAAGTGAAAGGCGTCCAGCCCATCCAAGGCATGGGTGCCGACAAATTCCCGCCTTCCGGCACATCTTCTTCCGCGCGAAACGGCAACAGCGGCATGGTTGGCGTGATCAGGACATCAAAGCGATCAAGCAGGTCGCAGGCGAAAGAAACGAATTTGCGCCTGTCGCTGATTGCCCTGAAGTAGTCGGCAAAGGAATAGTCCCGGGCCAGCGTTCCCAGGCGCGCAAGTCCGGGGTCCATCTTTTCCCCGTGTTTTGCGATGAGTTCGGCGAAACCGAGGCCGCGCCCGGTGACCCAAAGTGTCTCAAACGCCTCATACGGCAGATCGGTGTCGACCATGGCGTTCTTGAATACCCCGCTTCCGTTGCGACGCAGACGTGCAGTTGCGCGCGCAAACAGTTCGCCGACCTCGGCGGCGACCTGCACACCGAACGGCGCCGCGCAAACCCCAATGCGCAGTGTTCCGGAACGCAGGCGCTTTCGCCGCCCCGGATTCGCTGTGGCCGCCGAGCCGTAGGACAGCGGGTCACGCGCGTCCGGCCCGGCACAGGCGCGCAGTACCAAGGCTGCGTCGGTGACATCCCGGCAAAGCGGCCCCTGGTGCGAAAGGGTTTCGGTGACCGTACCCGGCCACACCGGAATGCGGCCGAGCGTGGGCTTGAGTCCGACCGTGCCACAGAACGCCGCGGGGATACGAATCGATCCGCCGGCATCAGAACCGAGCGCGATCGGCACCGCGCCAGCCGCGACCGTCGCTGCCGAACCCGCGCTCGACCCGCCGGTGTTCAATCGCGGATTCCACGGGTTCCGTGTCACTCCGGTAAGCGGGGAATTTCCAGTGCCCTTCCAGCCGAATTCCGGCATGGTTGTCTTGCCGATGATAACAACCCCCGCATCCAGCATGCGGTCTATCATCGGCGAATTGCTCTCCGGCACATACTCGGTACTGGTGCGGGAGCCGCGCGTCGCCGGAAATCCCTTGAGGTAAAAGTTGTCCTTGATGGCAATCGGCACACCGTGGAGCGGCCCGCGCAGCCGCCCCTTTCGCGCCTCGGCCTCGAGCGCTGCGGCGCCCTTGCGCGCATAGTCCTCGAGGAACATCACATAGGCGTTGAGTTGCGGCTCAAGCTTTTTCGCCAGCCCGATAGCGCATTCGGCTAATTGGACCGGGGACACACGACGCTGCGCCACGAGGCGGCCGAGGCGTCTTGCAGAAGACCGCACAAACTCGGCGGGACCGATGTCTTTGAATGCCATGCGCTGCCTTTCGTCGCGTTAACCAATGCCGGAGAGCAAGGCCCGGAACCGGCTTTTTTGCTTGTTCGCCAACCCGTCGAATATACGCCGGGTGCCTTCCTAGATCGCCTTGAGGATCTTTGCGGTCGCCAGTGTATAAATCCTGGTCGCGGCCTCGATGTCGCTGAGCGCCAGCGATTCATTGGGCTGGTAGACCGGTTCGCCACCGGGTCCGAATATGACCGTGTCGCACAGATGGCCGACGCTGGCGGTATCGGCCAGCCAGGATCCGCCCACCAACTTGGGCGTCTTGCCCATCACCGAGGTCCAGGACTCAACCAGTGCCTGCACTATCGGCGCTTTCGGGTCGACCATAAATGAGTTCTTTTGGTCGGCGACCACCACCTCAAGTTTTATCGACGGGTCACGCGCCACAGCGCGATCTAGTGCGCCTTGCAGCAACGCCTGCACCTCCTCCAGCGGCACGCCGGGTTGCGGACGCGTGTCGACACGTATGGTGCAACGATCGGGAATCATCGACGGACCGCCGGGAAACAGGCCTCCAAAAATCCGGCCAACAACGGTAAACAGCTCCGGACCGACCAGCGCTTCCATTTCCTTGCTGATTTTCGGGAAGTACTTGAGCTTGGATATCTCCTCGATTACCGGCAGCATTTTCTCAATGGCGTTCACGGCCTGGTACTTATAGACTGTGTGTGCCGAGTGGCCGATGGTGGAGATGTCGAAGTAATAGCGACCGCGGTGAGCGATGTAGATCTGCATGTCCGTCAGCTCACCTAGGATGCTGCAGTCGAATTTGTGCCTCTTGAACAGGTCGATGGCCCCGGTCTGCTGCCCCATATGGTCGGCGACACCGCAAAAAGTGAGCTTGCCGGAAAATGCGACGCCCGAATCGACGATGGTTTTCATCGCACCTACCATCGACCCGAGACCGGCCTTCATGTCCATGACACCGTGGCCGAAGAGGCGGTTCTTCTCGATCGCCCCGTCAAACGGGTCGCGCTCCCAGCCTTCGCACACCGGCTTGGTGTCAAGGTGCCCGGTAAGAAGCAGATGCGGCCCCGGCCGGCCGCTATCGACCTGCCAAATCGTGTTCAGACGTCCGGGCGACACTTCCTCGCACCAGACCTTCCCCACGCCGAAGGACTTGAGGCGGGCCTCCAATTGGCGCGCCAGCACACCTTCCTTGCCCGAAGTGCTGTCCGTGCGCACCAGTTCCTGCGTGACACTGATTGAAGTGTCACTAGCCATCACCTTGTCAATTTTTTCCAGTATCGCGGCGCTCATAGGGGCTCCTGAGAAGAAGGTTGGGGGCCTGGGGGATCTCACACGATTTTGCGGCTCACAGGACACAAAACTCATCGTTGCATCCTACAATCCGGACTCACGACAGCACTCAAATCGCGCTGCGGATGAATCTTTCCCGCCCAGCACAATTGAAGTATATTGTATTTTTTATTAAAAGCAACCGACAAACCATCCTGCGAACGAAAGGCCAACAATGCCCGATTCAGTCGACATATTAATAGAAGGCGCCACGCTGCTGACCATGGATGCAAGCCGTCGCATCCTCACCGATGGCGCCGTGGCCATACGCGGTGACCGAATCGTCGCCGTGGGTAAAACGTCACAGATCAAGAAGGCCTATGCGGGAAAAAAGGTCATAGACGGGCGTCAGCGGCTGGTGATGCCCGGCCTGGTCGACGGCCATGCGCATTTGAATGAAATCGCGCGCGGCCTTATCCCCGACAACCTGAAAACCAGTGACTGGCTCAAGGACTGGTGCTACCCCTATCTCGCCGCAACCACCCCGGAGGACGAATACTGGTACTCGCAGTGCCTGATGGCCGAAATGATCCGCAGCGGCACCACCTGTTTCGCCGAGCCTGGGTGCAGTTTCCTGCCATCGATCGTCAAATCGATCGAAAGCGCCGGCATGCGCGCCACCACCGGCAGCTGGGTCTGGGATCACGGCGGTCCTGACGGGCAGAAATGCCCCGAGTACTTCCTGAAAATGAGCCTTAAGGAATGCCTTGACCTGACCGAGAACAACATCAAGTCGTTCAACGGTGCGGCCGGGGGGCGCATCAAGATCTTTGCCACCATAGAGGGCGTGGGCACCTGCTCCGACGAACTGATGCAGGGCACCAAGGCAATCGCCGACAAATACAAGACCTCTACGCTGATGCACAAGGCAAGTTCGCGCGAAGAGGCGGCCGCCGAAATGCGCGCCACCGGACATCGCCCGGTTGAGCATATGTACAAAATCGGCGTACTCGGACCCAACGTTTACCTCAATCACATGACCGCAGTCGATCCTTACGAGATCGATTTCCTCGCCGAGACCGATACCAAGGTCTGCCAGAATCCCCCGGCAGCACTCAAACTCGCCAAGGGCACGACGCAGATGGGAAAATTCATCGAAATGCGCAAGGCCGGCGTCACCGTCGCGCTGGGCTGCGACGGCGTGAATTCCGGCGACAGCAAGGACATGTTCCGCACCATGTACCTCGCGGCGACGTTGTCCAAGGACTCGCGCCTTGACGCTGCGATAATTACCGCCGAGGAAGTCATCGAGATGGCGACACTTGACGGCTATCGTGCGCTCGGCTGGGAAGACGACCTTGGCGTCATCGAAGCTGGCAGGAAAGCCGACCTCATATTGATCGATACCGACCGCCCCGAATTCGTGCCAACCTACAATTATGTCTACAGCCTGGTGTACTCGGCCAACGGCGATTGCGTCGATACCGTTATGGTCGACGGTAAAATCCTGATGGAAGGCCGCGAGCTCACCACCATAGACCTCGCCGAGGTGCGCGCGCATTGCCGCGAGCTCGCACCGCAACTGCTTGCCCGTTCCAACGTCAAACCGGTGTCACGCTGGCCCATAGTGTGACCGGCTTGGCAGGTCAAGGGCGCGCAGCGCACCCATCACGATGAACCCGGCGGGCACAGGGTACATAGGACGTCGCATTCTGCGCGTCGAGGACGAGCGCCTGCTGCGCGGGCACGGAAACTATACCGCCGACGCAGCCTTTGAGTCCCTGGTCCACATGGTTGTCCTGCGCTCGGACCATCCCGCGGCCGAGATAAAGCGCATCGATGCCGAAGCTGCGCGGGCCATGCACGGCGTGCTGGGTGTATGGACCGGCATGGACCTTTGCGCCGAGGGACTCGGCGGCATTCCCTGGGAAGACAGGCCTCCGCCGCAAGGCAGCGTGGCGGCGTCTGAACTTCCGCCGGCCGGGGACCCATCGGTAGCAATGCCGCAACCCGTGCTGGCCTCTGGCTGCGCGCGCTACCAGGGCGAACCGCTCGCCATCGTCGTCGCCGAATCGGCCGAACTTGCACGTGACGCCGCAGAACAGATCATCATCGACTATGCACCACGTCCCGCAGTAACCGACACACGCCGCGCCGGAGTCCGGGATGCACCCCAAGTCTGGCCGCAATTTCCCGGTAATCGCGCTTTTGCGATTCGTTGTGGTGACGCCGCCTTGACGGACGCCGCATTTGCACGCGCCGCCCACGTAACAAGGCTTTCCATCGACATCCCGCGATTGGTGCAAAATCCGATGGAGCCGCGCAACTACGTCGGCACCTGGGATGCCGAAAAGGAACGCTATACGCTGTACGCTGCGGCCGGCAAGCCGCAGGCTGTCGGCCGCAGCGCAGCGCGGGAAATATTCAGGATTCCGAGTGACAAAATCCGCGTCATCAGCCGCGATGTGGGCGGCGGCTTTGGCTCGAGAAATGTCCTTTATCCGGAAGAGGTGCTGGTACTCTGGGCGGCCCGAAAAACGGGGCGGCCGGTACGCTGGCTTGGCTCCCGCTCGGAGAATTTCCTCAGTGACACCCAGGCGCGCGACCAGGCGGCGGACATTTCGCTCGCGCTTGATGAGGCGGGAAGAATTCTCGGCCTACGCGCCAGCGTATGCTCCAACCTCGGGGCCTACCTGAGTCCCAAGGGCGCGATACCACCGATCATCGTTTCCAAGATTCTCACCGGTGTTTACGACATACCGGCGGTTGACCTGGAAATTCGCGCCTACTACACCAACACGCCGCCCACCGGCCCCTACCGCGGCGCCGGTACGCCGGAGGCGATCTTCATGATCGAACGCGCCATCGACACGGCGGCGCGTGAAATGCACATCGCGCCGGCGGAACTGCGCCGGCGCAACCTCATTCCCGCGTCAGCCATGCCTTTTACCACCAGTCTCAGCGTGACAATTGATTCCGGCGACCTGTTGACCGCCATGCGCGTTGCCGAGGAAGCGGCTGACCTGCCGGGATTCCGCCAGCGTCGCGAGCAGAGCATTCATAACGGCAAGTTGCGCGGGATCGGCTATGCCAACATGATCGAATGGGCGGGCGTCGGCCCCGCAGAAAGCGCCTCGGTATCCTGCCTGCCGGACGGATCGGTGATCGTGCGTATCGGTTCCATGTCAAACGGCCAGTCGCACCAGACCGTGTACGCACAAATGATCGCCGACACGCTTGGCATTGACATTGCGCGCATCCGCATTCTGCAAGGCGATTCGGACGAAGTGCCGGACGGACTGGGAACCGGGGCATCGCGCTCAGTGACGGTTTCAGGCAGCGCCATGCTGCGCGCAGGCGACGCCGTTATTCAGGCCGGCCGCGTGCACGCCGCCGATATGCTTGAAGCCTCGCCGGATGACCTTGCCTTCGCCAACGGCCGGTACCGCATTGCCGGAACGGACCGTGACGTCACGCTCGAGCAGGTAGCTGCCCGCGCCGTTGCCGGCGGCGCCGATGCACGCAATGGACTTGTCGCAACTTCGCAATACCGTCCGGCGGAGTCCACCTGCCCCAACGGCTGCCACATCGCCGAGGTAGAGGTCGATCCGGAAACCGGCATGGTTACCCTTGAGCGCTACACCATCGCCCAGGACATAGGACGCGCGATCAATCCGATGGTGGTCGAGGCGCAACTTATTGGCGGCGTGACGCAGGGCATAGGCCAGGCCCTGCTCGAGCGCGCCATATTCGACCCCGAATCGGGTCAACTGCTGTCCGGGTCATTCACGGACTACTGCATGCCACGCGCCGACAACCTTCCGTCATTCACGGTGAAACTGCTGGAACTGCCCTGCACACACACACCGATGGGCATGAAATCCTGCGGCGAGATCGGCGCCACTGGCGGTCCTGCGACAACATTCAACGCCGTAATGGATGCGCTCGCCCCGCTGGGCATCACCAGCCTGCCCATGCCGGCGACCCCGCACGCCGTGTTTCAGGCCATACGTTCAGCCCGCAAAGGCTAGGATTTCGCGTTCGGGTCCAGCAACACCGCCGCCTGCTCGGTACGCGCATCACGCAAGGTCCACCTTCCGCTGTCAACCGTTGTCAGGAAATCCTGCAAATGCTGGTTGAACAGCCCGGGATCTTCAAGGTTGATGGTGTGCCCGGCCTTGGGCAGGACGACGAGCCCCGCCGAGGGAATGGTCCGCTTTAGGAAAGCTCCGGTTCCGAGCGCCGGCCGGTCCTCGTCCCCGTGCATGATCAGGGTCGGCACCGTCATTTTCTTCAGGTCGGCTTCCAGGTCGAACGGTGATGGCCGGCGCATCTGTACACCGCGCAATGTCATCGCCGCCCCCTTTTCCGAGTGCTCGCTCAACTGGTCGATGAATTCCTTGTAGCCGCGCGGATCCTTCATCTGCAGTTGTTCACGGCCGGGACCGGCGCCGTAGATGGGGGCGAATTTCTTCGCCCCCTCTTTCTCCCAGCGCTGCGCGACAAGTTCCACCTCGGCCCTGAACTGTGCCGTCTTTTCCGGCTCGGCACCAAAGCCGACGCCGCCGATGACGACTGACAGAGCGCGGTCCGGGTAGATGATGCCGAAGTTCATCGCGGCAAAGCCCCCCATCGACAAGCCGACCACATGCGCCTTGGCGATTTTCAGGTGGTCAAGCACGTCCTTGGCGTCGTCAACGGCGCGGCGCTGGCTGTACTTTTCCAAGTTGTCGGGCACCTCCGAAGGCGGATACCCGCGTGCGCAAAACGTGATGCATCGGTAGCGGCGGCTGAAATAGCGCACCTGTGTTTCCCAGGCGCGATGGTCGCCGGAAAACTCGTGGATGAAAACGATTGGCGTGCCGCTCCCCGTTTCCTCGAAGTACAGCTTTACGCCATCTGATGCAGTCATGTACGGCATGGTGTCTCCCTGTTCAAATTCGTCCGATTGAAACCTGTTTGCCGCGCCTCCTAAAGCGCGCCCGCCGCACGCAGGCGCGCGATGTCCTCTGAAGAATACCCCACGGAGGCCAGCACCGAGTCGGTGTCGGCGCCAAGCGCTGGCGCCGGACGCTCCGGCCAGGCAGTCTGCGCTGCGCCGTCGCCCATCCGTATCGGCTGGGACACAAATCGCCCGCCCCCTGCCGCCGCGATCATGTTGCGCGCAAGGATTTGGGGATCGGCCACTACGTCCGGGATCGAATTGATCGGCCCGGCCGGCACCTCCGCTTTTTCAAGCGCGGCAAGCCAATCCGCGCGGCTGCGCTTGATGAAGCATTCGTTGAGTATGGGTTCGAGCACGGCATGGTTGTTCACGCGCGCGTTGCCATCAACAAACAATGGCTCCTTGAGCAGGTCTTCACGCCCGAGCACGCCGCACAGGCGCTCCCACTGCGGCTCCGTATCGACGCAGACTACGATGGGCTCATCCGTGGTCGGAAAGGCTTGGAACGGCGCAATCAGCGGATGACGGCTGCCGATGCGCCTCGGCACGTCCCCGGCATTAAGGAAGCGCGCGACGGCATTCTCGAGCAGCGCAAGCTGGGCGTCGAACATGGCCACGTCCACGAAAGTGCCGCGCCCGGTGTGCTGACGCGAGTGCAGCGCAGACAGGATACCCACCGTGGCAAACAGCCCGGCCGCCATGTCGCCGATCGATGCGCCGACACGTACGGGGCCACGCCCTTCCTCACCGGTGATGCTCATAGTGCCGGACATGGCCTGGATGACCGCATCAAACGCCGGCCGGCTGCTGTAAGGGCCGGTCTGACCGAATCCGGAAACCGATGCATAAACAATGCGCGGATTGACCGCCGACACTGCGGCGTAGTCGAGACCCAGCCTCGCCATCACGCCGGGCCGGTTGTTTTCGAGCAGAACGTCCGCATCGGCCACCAAACGCAGGAGTGCGGCCTTGCCCTCCGGATGCTTCAGGTTCAGCGTGACGCTGCGCTTGTTGCGGTTGATGCTTAGAAAGTAAATGCTCTCACCCTGCAGGAAGGGGCCGATTTTGCGGGTGAAATCACCGCGCCCGGGAACCTCGACCTTGATGACATCCGCGCCGAGCGCCGCCATGATCCAGGTCGAATACGGCCCAGCCAGCATGTGACTGAGGTCGACCACTTTCACGCCGGCGAGCGGCAGGGCCTCCCCACCTTCCACAGCGTCCGATTGCGCCGCACCGCTCATTTCATTCCCCCTTGAATTGCGGCTTTCTCTTTGTAAAGAACGCGTCCAGCCCTTCGCCAAAATCCCTGCTGCGAAAAACCTCCTCGTACCATTTGCGGCCGGCGTAGACGTCATTGGACGGAGACATATACTCCTCTATGGTCTCCTTCGTCACTTTTAGAGTGAGCGGCGCATTGTCCGCCAGGACGCGCGCGAAGGCTTCCGTTGCCTCCAGCAGTTTGTCAGGTTCGACCAACTCGTCGATCAGGCCGATTTCAAATGCGCGTTTTGCGTCCAGCAGCTTGCCGCTCATCAACATCCATTTTGCCCTGGCAGCGCCGACGAGATGGGCGAGCCGAAGCACATCGGGAATCGGCGCGACAAACCCGAACTTTGCCACGGGAATGCCGAAACGGGCCGCGGTGCTGGCGATGCGAAAATCGCAGGCGACAGCGACAATGCATCCGCTGCCCACCGCATATCCCTGGATCATCGCTATGACGGGCTTGGGCAGGCGGCGCAGTGCCGTCTGCAGCAATTCGGCGTTGGCATCGTAATCGAGCGCGGACTGCGGCGTCGCGAGCGATTCACGAAATTCCCGGATATCCGCACCTGACACGAACACCTTCTCTCCGGCACCGCGCAGGACCACGACCCGCACAGACTTATCATCCGCAAGCGCACCAAGATTAGCGGCCAGGTCACGACAGACCTGGGCCGACAGCGCGTTGCGCACCTCGGGCCGGTCAACGGTGAGCCAGGCGATGCCGTCGCGCACCTCCAGGTGCAGCTCCTCGGTCATGCGCGCTTCTGTATCAGTTCCAGTTGAATACCATCGGGCGCGTAGACATAGGCGATGCGCACGGGACCCGCATCGTAGGGTGCCGCTGCCACTTCAACACCATCTGCCTTCATGCGCGAAACAAGATCGTCGATTCCGTCGAGAAAAATTCCGATATGGTCAAAACCCTTACGCGGGCCGCGCACCGCGTCCCCGAGCACCATGTCCCCGCGCTTGGGCGACAGGGCGACGATTGTTTCCCCGAGTTTCATCCGGATGATGAGCCAGTCCGGAAATGGCACACGTGATTCGACCGTGGCGCCAAAATACTTCTCAAAAAAACCCAGTGTCAGCTCTGGGTCCGCGCAATAAAAATGCACATGTTCGAAACGGGCCATCCTGGTCTCCTTAAATAATTACGTCGCCGGCGTCCACCGGCAACGGAGTAAATTTCCACTTTTAAACAAGCGTCACATCGCCCCGGAATTGCCCCCGCCTTGGTTCAGGTTATTGCGCTCAGGTTCGCAGGTCCGTTCAGGCATCACCGCCATGCGTCTCCCGACTTGCGGCAAAGGCTTTCTTGGCCTCCTCTTCCATCAGGAGGGCGACGTGCCGTCGAATGCCGTTGAAGGCCTCGGACGTCACGTCCCGCGGCCGCGGCAAGCTTACGGAAACGATTTCCTTGATGCGCCCCGGGCGCGACGTCATGATCACAACACGATCGCCAAGCAGTATCGCCTCTTCTATGTTGTGCGTGATAAAGATCACCGACCTTCGATCCGCCCCCCATACCGTCAGCAACTCTTCCTGCATGAGCGTGCGCGTCTGCGCGTCGAGGGCGGCAAAGGGTTCATCCATCAGAAGAATTTTCGGATCGTTAACCAGCACCCGCGCCAGCGCAACGCGCTGGCGCATGCCGCCCGAGAGCTCCTGCGGGTAGCGGTTTTCAAATCCCGACAGGCCCACTGTCGCGATTTGGCGCCGCGTACGCTCGGCCCTTTCCGTCACCGGTACGCCGCGTTCGCGCAGGCCGAATTCCACGTTTTCCGTGACGTTCAGCCAGGGAAACAGCGCGTACTCCTGGAACACGACGCCCCGATCCGGCCCGGGACCCGATATCTTCGCCCCGTCAAGCAACAGGCTGCCCCCGGTCTCCTGTTCGAAACCGGCTACGATATTCAAAAAGCTGGTTTTCCCGCATCCGCTGGGACCCAGTATGGTGACAAACTCGTCATCGGCGATGTCCAGGTCAAGACCGGCAATCGCGACAACCTCCTCCCGGCGACGAATGTCGAAATAGCTCTTCTGCAATGCCCGGCAGACGATTCTCGGCCCGCCGCCAGCTGCCGCTCCGTTGGACGTACTCATAGTCCCCTGTTCCAGCTCAGCGCCCACCGGCTGATCCACAACACCACCAGATCACTGAAAAAACCCAAGAATCCCACACTGAGCATGGCGGCGATGATCACGTCCATGCGCAGGAAATAATACGCATCCCACATGGCAAAACCAAGTCCCGACTTGACCGCCAGCATTTCCGCGACGATCACCAGCACCCAGGCGAGACCGATGCCAAGCCGCAGGCCCGTAAAAATATATGGGAGCGCGGACGGAATGACCACGCGCAACAGCAGCATATGCGGCCTTATTCCAAGCATGCGCGCCGCTCGTACCAGCATCTTGGGTGTGCCCGCCACGCCAGCCGCAGTGTTTACGACAATCGGGAAGAATGCACCCAGCGCGATGAGAAAAAACGCCGATGCATCGCGAATGCCGAAAAAAATAACCGCAAACGGCACCCAGGAAGTGATCGGGATCGGCCGCAACACCTGAATAATCGGGTCGATAAGATCGGAAACCAGGCGAAACCAGCCAATCAGGGTGCCAAGAAGTACCGCGATTACGCTGGCAAAGGCAAAACCGATCAACACCCTGTACGTGCTGTTGCCCGCATGCGAGGCCCAGGTGCCAATGTACGGATCCCCGGTCGGCGCACCAAAAATCCAGCTAAAGAGCGTGCCCCCGACGGTCGCCGGCGAAGGGACAAAACGCGCGTCCACCCACCCGGCCGTCGATGCCACGTACCAGAGCAACAAGACGGCGAGCGGTCCGATCAACCGGACCGCGTTATCCCGCAACCAAATTCCGCCGGTTGTAGAAAAGCCCGCGGACGTCATGCCGCCCGCGGGCATTTGCCGCTCATTCGCCACCCAAATCGCGTTTGTTCCTGCCGGTCGCATCGATCAGGAAGCTGTAATCGAACACCTGATCCACAACGGGGGAGGTGTCAACCTTGGTGATTCCCGCCTCGGAAATCATCTTCAGCAAGGCCTTGGCTTCCTTCTGGTAAAGGCGATAGTCGAGTTTGCCGCGCGGGATCGACTCGGCCACAACGGCAGCCGTCGCACCGGTTCCCTTTTGCGCCACATCGGCATACCGCGCCGCATTGGCGTTCAGTGCGTTGGTTGATTCAACCAGCGCCTTGACCACGCAAGCCACCGCCTTCGGGTTGGACTTGATAAATGCGCTGTTCGCCAGGAGCGCGCCATTGATGTGCTTGGTCGGGTTATCGCCGATGTCCAAGGATGCGTAATAGCCGACCTTGTTCACCGATGCGTCGGCGTTGTTTGGCTCCCACAACACAAATCCGTCGATCTGCCCGTCACGCAACGCGGCAATCGCCGGCGGGCCGCCGGCGGCAAAGCTTACCGTCTTGATTTTCGAAATATCGGCCCCGCCAAGCTTGGCTGATGACTTGAACAACAACTCCGCGTAGCTGTTTGGCGCGGTGCCCAGGGTCTTGCCCTCAAGGTCCTTCCAGGACTTGACCGTGACCCCGTTGCGCAGCGTCATGCCTTGCCCGCCGGTAAATACACCGCCGACAACCTTGTAGTCACGAAACCCCTTTTCCTCCATCAGGCCGATATTCACGTACCCCATTACGGCCATGTCAACCTGATTGGTGTTGAGCGCAAGCTGCGAATCGGCATAACGGCGCAGCGGCGTCACCTCAATATCGACACCACATTTCTTGGCATTTTCCTGCATGAGCATCATGCTCGCCTGGTGAATCTGCGCGATAAACGCAAAGCGGACCTTTTCCTGGGCCTGCGCCGAGGAAACACCCGCAAACGCGGCAAACAACAGCGTCAACGAAAACCTGATCGTCCCATTCATAATATTCTCCTGTCCGATTACGATTGTAGGCGTCCCATTCCTTTGAACTTTTTCCCCGTCGCCACGATCAGGGAATCAGTTGAGTCAGCAGCCCGTAGGTGTCGGGGCGCCGATCTCGGTAAAATTGCCAGGCGCGTCGCCGTTCCGTGATGAAATCCAGATCACAGTCGGCAGTCAGGATTTCCTCCCCCTCACCGGCCTGCGCCATGATTTCTCCCACCGGATCGCAAATCACGCTACGGCCGTAATAGGTGTAATCGCCCTCTTTGCCGGTTCGGTTCAGGCCGGCGACAAAAAATTCGTTGAAAATTGCGTGCCCCATCAATTCCTTTTCCCACACCTTCACCGAAAGGCTCGCCTTCGGCGTTGCGCTGGGAACCAGCAATATCTCGGCGCCATTCAGGGCCGAGCAGCGCGCCCCTTCCGGGTAGTGCCTGTCATGACAAATGATAATGCCGATCTTGCCGAATTGCGTTTCGAACACCGGATAGCCGAGGTTGCCGGGCTTGAAGTACAGTTTCTCGTAGAAAATCGTGTTAAGGGGGATGTGATTCTTGCGATAAACCCCCAGGAATCGTCCGTCTGCATCGATCATGGCCGCCGAGTTGTAGTACACACTGCGCCCGACGCGCTCGTAGATCGGGGCGCAGATAACCACCCCAAGCTCCTTCGCCAGAGACTGCATCATTTTGGTAATGGGCCCCGGAATCTCTTCTGAAGTCGCCATGTACTTGATGTCAAGCGAGGTGATAAAAAACAGCTCATGGAACACCTCTGGCAGCAGCAGAACCTGCGCGCCCTTGGCGGCGGCATCGCGAATATACTTTTCCGCCCTCGCAAGGTTCTCCGCACGCGAACGGTTACATTCCACCTGCAGCAATCCCACCCGGACCTTCATCTGTGAACTCCTTTGATGTTGCTTCTTCGGTCAGACCATCACTTCGCCACCGGTGGGGCAGAGCATCTGCCCCGTATAGAAGTCCGAGTCACTGGATGCCAGAAACACCGCCGAGACCTGGATGTCATGCAGTTCACCGAGCTTGCGCAACGGATATCGCATCCGCAAAGCCTCAAGAAACGCCGGATCCATTTTCTCCGTCGTTTCGCCCTTGATCATGCTCGGCGCGAGTGCATTGATGTAGATACCCTGCGGCCCCACTTCGCGCGCCAGTGCGCGGGTAAAACTGGTCATCGCCCCTTTGGCGGCGGACAGGTGCACAAACTTCTCCGCTCCCGAGACGGCAAACGAACCGCTCATGTTGATGATCTTGCCGTACTTGCGCGCAATCATATGGGGCAGAACCGCCTTGCAGCACAAAAACATCGCGCGCACGTGAACATTGAAAACGGCGTCCCAGGCCTCGGGCGTCATTTCCACCAGGGGGGAGGCATTGACGGTTCCGGCGTTGTTCACAAGTATGTCCACGCCGCCGAATTTGGCGCCGATGGCCTTGACCATGGCGTCCACCTGCGCGGCATCGCCAACGTCGGCACGAAAGGCTTCCGCGATGCCACCTGCGGCGCGGATCTTCGCCACGGTATCCTCGGCACCCGCAGTACTGGAAAGGTAATTGACCGCCACCTTGGCGCCCTCGGCGGCAAACGCCGTCGCGATGCCCTTGCCCAGTCCGCGGCTCGCCCCCGTTACCAAGGCGACACGCCCATCAAGCTTTCCCATATAACCCCCTGTTTTTACGCTTTTTGCGGGACTAACTCGGCTCGCCGGCGAGCCAAGTTAATTTCGAATAGAAAAATTGCATACAATATTCAACTTACGTTATACCAAAGTCACTGTCAAGCGCGGCACTTTACTGGGGCATTCCATACCCCTTTTGCTCCAAAAGCGAGATTGAACCCGCCGGCACAATCCTGTCCACGCCCAAACTTGGCCGTGACCACTTGCACAAACAACTACGCCAGGCCGTCATTCATATATGCAAGCAGTCGCATCACAAAGATCCCGCTCCGCATCTCGCGCAGCGCCAGCGCGAACGGGGCGCCCCAAAAAAACGTCGGATGTCCTTTCCCGCTAGACAGGACCCGCGGCTCCACCCTGCCCGCCCGACTCATCGTGCAAAAGGCCCGCTTCCTCGAATAGTCGGAGAATCTGCGATTCATATTCGCCGAAGGCCGGACTTCGGCGAATATGCAGGCTGCGCGGGCGCGGAAGGTCGATATCGATAATTTTGCTTACCGTTCCCGGACGCCCCGTCATCACGACAACCTTGTCCGACAAAAATATCGCCTCTGGAATTGAATGGGTAACAAACAGGACCGATGCGCGCCTCTTCAGGAAAATTCGCCCGAGGTCAACAGCCAGTTGATCCCGTGTGATGGCGTCCAGCGCGGCAAAAGGTTCGTCCATAAGCAACATGTCGGGTTCGTGCACAAGGGCGCGGCAAATGGCAACGCGCTGTTGCATGCCGCCAGACAACTCGCGTGGATACGCGTTTTCAAACCCTGCCAACCCTACTGAAAGCAGCAAGTCCCGTGCGCGCCGCTCGCCCTCATCCCTCGGCATACCGTGAGCCTCTGCGGACAGCATGACGTTGCCGAGGGCACTGCGCCATTCGAGCAATACCGGCTTCTGGAAAACCATCCCGGCGCTGGTGACCGGGCCCTGTATGGTCTCATTGTTACGCAGCACACGCCCGGCAGACGGCATGCGAAGGCCCGCAACCAGCGACAGGATAGTACTCTTGCCACAACCGCTGGGGCCCAGAATTGACACGAAGTGACCGGACTCAACCGTCAGTGACACATTGCGCAATGCCTCGACGCTGGTGCGCCCTGCATAGCGCAAGGATACGCCGTCGAGCATGATCGATGCGGTGCCCGGTGTGTAGAGTTCATCAGTCATCACTGAGATCCCCGCACTTCGGTGTCAGTCTCGCGCCGCCACGGCACGACCAACCACTCGAGCAGCGCGACCGCAGCGTAGAGCGCAAGGCCAAGCAGGGTCAGCGCAATTAACGCTGAGAATGAAAGCGTGGAATCCATGCGCGCCGAGGCCGACAGCAACAGGTAACCAAGGCCCTTGTCTGCCCCGACAAACTCGGCCACTATGGCGCCGATCAGCGCCAGGGTCATGGCGACCTTGAGACCGGCGAATATCGATGGCAGCGCCTGCGGCAGACTGATGCGCATGAAAAATTTGACGCGACCAAACCCGAGGATACGGCCGAGATTGTGCATGTCAGGATCGACCGTGCGGAAGCCCACGATAGCATTGACCACAATCGGGAAAAACGCCACCAGCACGACAACAATGACCTTTGGCAGTATGCCAAAACCGAGCACCACCACCAGAAGCGGGGCGACAGCGATCTTGGGAACAGTCTGCAGGCCAACCACCAGCGGGTAGCCAAACGAGTAAGCAGCACGCGATTCGGTCATCAGCACCGCCATCGGCATGGCGATGATCACGCTGACGATGAACCCGAGGACGGTCTCCCAGGCGGTGACAGCGGTCTCATCGAGCAGCGTGGCGCACTGCTCCCACATGTTGCTTAGCACCTTGTCGGGGCCGGGCAACAGATACTCCTTGACTCCGGTCAGGCGCACGAACAGCCACCACAGCAGCACCACTGCGATGGCACTTGTCAGGTAGATCGCGGCCTCACGCCAGGCGCGACGCGACACGATCATGGCTCTGGTATCAGGGTGCGGCTGTCGTGCCCCGCTACCAGCCCAACGCCAGCCACCGACTTGATCCAGTCGGCGATCTGCACCCATAAGTTTGCGCGTAGGGCGCCCATCGGGTGGAACTGCCCCTCGGCGATCCAGATTTCCTTCGGGCACTTCATGTTGGCATAGAAAGCCTCAGCCGCCTCGAGTGAGGTTAGTTGGTCATACTCTGCCGTGACTATCAGGGTAGGCGTCCTGATCTGTTGCGCCAACCGCGGCACCGACAGCTCATCGACCTGATTGTCGAGTTCCTCATCCGTCTTGATGCCAGCCATGTACATGAAGTGGCTGCGAAAGTTCGGCGGCGCCATGGAAAAGAACATATCCAGATGGCCGTAGAGGCCGATCATCGACACATGCGCCTTGAAGCGATGTTCAATGGCGACGCTGCGAATCGAGTTGTAGCCACCCAGCGAAAGGCCGAGCACGCTCACATTGCCGCCGTCCACGTCGTCGCGCTTGGCCAGAGCATCAAGCACCGTCGTCAATGCGCGCTCGTAGGCTCCAAGACTCGCCTTGATGCCGCGCAGGTTGCTGGCACCCTGGCCCGGGCCGTCGATTGACAGGCAGGCCATGCCGCGGCGTGCAAAGACGTTATTCTGGACGTTGGGAAAGTCCTCCTTCGTCATGTCCATCCCGGGCACAAACACCACACACGGTGGCCGCGAGACGCCCTTGGGCAGGTGCAGGATGCCGGGGATGAAACCGCCTTCGAACGGGATCTCGACGCGCACGATCTTGTACAGATCGTTGTAGGCGATGACCTTATCAAAACAGCGCTCCTCCGAGGCGTTAAGTTCGATCTTGCGCGCGCTCTTGTCGTCCATGATTGGCCACTTGGCGCGGCCGAAACAGATAGCGGCGCGCTGGTAGAACTCTCCGGCGGTGATGTGGTTGCCCTTGCCTTCGGCCAGGGCGGCCTGCGATTCGAGACCGCGGGCGGTGCGTTCCCACTCCTTGCTGATCATCTTGAAGGAGCGAATTCGCGACATGGTGCGTTCTATGTCGATCTGGCGCTGGCCGCACTCGATCCACGCCGGACCCATTCCCGGCCACATGGCCTCGGTGCCGGCGATACCCAGCGCCATGTCCATCATCCAGGTTTCGTTACGTCTGCGGAAGCTGCTCATGCTGCGTGCCTTTCGAATGGTTGCAGGTGACTTGTGTCGGTTGACGGGCTACTGCGGAATGAACTCGTTGGTAAAGTACGTCGATACCGGCTGGCGATTCTTCAGATCGACGTGCTTTTCGAGCAAATCCAGCGTGGCAGTCCAGTCGGCTTCACTGGTCCAGCCCATGGGATTGCCGGCCGAGCGCGGCGTTTGCGCCAGCTTCAAGGCCCAGCCGAGCGTCTCGGTCAGGAACACACGGTTGGCCTTGGGGGCGGCTTTGAGGGTGTACTCAACCGCCTCGTTCGGGTTCTTGCGGGCGTACTCCCATGAACGCACCGTCGCCGCCATGAATCGTTTCACCAGATCGGGGTTCTGCTTGATGAGATCGTTATGCGCGGCAACCGAGGCGCTTACGGTGGAGACGCCATAGTCCGCATAGGTAATCTGGTCGATGCTCATTCCGGCCGGTGCGCCAAGCTTTACGCGGTAATAGTCGCCGGTCACATACCCACCCACGGCGTCGACCTGGCCCTGGTAGAGCACCCCGGGCTTGTTGGCCGGGTTGATTGCAACAACCTTGACCGTTTTGGGGTCGATCTTGTTCGATACGAGCAGCGTATTGAACAACGCCGTCATCGCTTCGCCTGGCTGCAGACCCACCGTTTTGCCCTGCAGGTCGGTCAGAGTCTTAATGCCTGAGGCCGTATTGAAGATAAGGTCGAACGGCGCCTGCTGCACCAGTGTGCCGACCGATCGAATCGGCAATCCCTGACCGACGCTCAACGCAAGGACACTACCGTCGATTATGCTGAACTGCTCGGATTTTTGCGCTAGCAGCGCGGCGTTGGGTGCGGCGCCCTTGCCTTCGACGATCTTCAGGTCGATGCCGGCATCGCGGTAAAAGCCCAGCGCCTGGCCGAGGAAAAACGGCAGTTGGTCCCCTCCAAATCCCGGAATCCACGCCAAGCGCAGCGTGACCTCGTCGCGCGCCGGTGTCTGGGCTTGCGCGAGCGGCGTGAAGCATGTGAACAGCGTAACCGCGGCGATCAGTGCTGAGGGTACGGCGGACAGGCGTAAGCGCATGATTTCTCCTCGTTAACTCGGTGGGTCGGACTAAAACGGGTGGACTGAGCTCATTGCAAGAGGTAATGATACTAACGGATGATCTGGCCTGTGGCGGCGGCGTCAGCCGGCTTCCGTGGCTTTTCTGCTTTTCTTGGCTGCCGGCTTGACCGCACTCTCGGCCATCACTGCGTTGAGCCGTTTCATCGCGAACAAGCCGCGCGGCTGGCCGGCGTAGTACATAACCTGATAGATGATTTCCTTTATGTCATCGTTGCTGATGCCCAGCTTGTGCGCATGGCGCAGGTGCAGGTCAATGCCATCGGTGCCCAAGGTGATAAGAGAGGCAAGGACGATCATTTCTCTTTCGCGCAGCGTTAGCCCGGGCCGCGCCCAGACCTCGCCGAACACGAAACCTGTGGTCAGGCGCCAGAAAACTTCGTCGTTCTTGCGAAGGTCGGGGTTGGTGCCCCAACCCATTTTTTTGTAGATCTTGAGGCCGCGCTCAAGGCGGCCCTTGGGGTCCAGGGTTACGGCTTTGCTTTTGTTTATGGCGGGCTTTTTCATGGCACCTCAGTCGGGTGAGTGGAGTTGGCGCCGGAACATTGGAAAGATGATTTCCCAGTCACGGTTGGCCCCCTGCTTGTCGAAAATATCGCGATCTGGCAATGCGTAGCCGTGGTCCGCGCCCGGATGGATTTCGTAATGGTAATTGACCCCGGCGGCGCGCATCGCCTTGTCCAGCCCCTCGATCATCGCAACGGGCGTGTGGCGGTCTTTCGAGGCGAAACCGCAGTACACCTCGCCCCGCGTCTTGGCGGCGGACAGGTGCGGTGAATCGGCAGCATTCGAAACAAGGTCAGTGCCGTGCAGGCTTACGCTTGCCTTGAAGCGGCCTGGAAACGCGCCGGCAACACGAAACACATGGCGTCCTCCCATGCAGTAGCCGATGGAACCGAGCGGGCCGCCCGGTCGCACCGGCTGGCCGGCATCGATAAAATTCAGGATCGCACGCGTATCCTCGATCACCATGCCGTCGCTGAGGTGCTTGAGCGGTGCAAGCACCTTTTCGCGCTTGTCCTGCTCAAGCGCATCAAGCGTGATCATCTGGTTCTTTGCGTTGCGGAACTCGTGCCTGACCCTGCCCTGGCGATAATAGAAATCCGGCACCATGCAGTAATAACCGACCGTCGCAACACGCCGCGCAACGTCGAACAGCTCTTCGCGCACGCCCCAGACATCCATGTAGATAATGACCGCAGGAAAGGGGCCACCCTCGACCGGGTGCGTGACAAACGTGTCGATTACGCCGCTCGGGGTGGGGATTTCGAACACATGTTCTCTCACAGAATTGTCCCATTCAGGAAAAAGGCACGCGGGATAAATACCCTCGCGCAGGCTACGCAGGCGTCCAAGCTACTCTCCTCCCAGTTCGCGCCTGGATTTGCCGGTCACTTGCATCAGGAAACTATAATCAAAAACACGGTCCACAGCGGCGGAAGTATCGATTTTGGTGATTCCGGCCTCGTGTATGATTTTCAGCAGCGCCTTGGATTCCTTCTGGTAAAGCTTGTAATCGAGCCGGCCGCGAGGGATTGACTCCTTCACGACTTCGGGCGTTGAGCCGGTGCCTTTTTGCGCCACCTCGGCATAGCGCCCGGGATTGGCATTAAGCGCGTCGGTGGCCTCGACCAGCGCCCTCACCACGGCCAGCACCGCGCTGCGCTTCTTCAACGCAAAATCGGCGTTGACGGCGAGTGCGCCATTGATGTGCCTAGTCGGGTTGTCGCCGATATCAAGGCTGCTGTAGTAGCCGTCGCCAGCCAGCGCCGCGTTGGCGTTGTTGGGCTCCCAAAACACGAAACCGTCGATATCACCGGCGCGCAGTGCGGCCTGCAGCGGCGGGCCGCCGGGCGGCGCGAAACTAATGGTCTTGATCTTCGAGACATCTGCGCCACCGAGCCTGGCCGACACCTTGAACAACAGCTCGGCGTAACTGTTGGGTGCCGTTCCCAGCACCTTGCCCTCAAGGTCTTTCCAGGAGTTCGCCGTCACGCCCTTGCGAAGGGTCAGGCTTTGGCCGCCCGCAAAAACACCGGCGACAATTTTGTGGTTCTTGAATTCCTTCTCCTCCATCAAGCCGACATTAACGTAGCCGAGCACGGCGGCATCAAGTTCGTTGGTGATGAGTGCAAGTTGGATCGCCGGGTAACCGCGCATGACGATGGTCTCAAGATCCACGCCCTGTTTTTTTGCGTACTCCTGCATCAGCAGCATGTTAGCGGTGTGAATCTGCACCGGAAAGCCGATGCGGACTCGTTCCTGTGCATGCGCTGGGGCTGTGGCCAGGAAGGCAGCGGCGAGCGCAGTGAAAAAACACCCAATTAGCCTTTTCATGTCAATTCTCCTTGAGTCGTACGCAAGAAAATGCAATGCGCGTCATGGGTGGTCGATGGGGTTGGTGCGGCACGCGGTCCAGATTGCGCTCAGTACGTCGATGCTCGACACTTCGCCGAACAACCTGTCGAGGGTGCGCAGCGCACTCTCATGGTCCTCGGGCGAATAAGCCGCGGTGCCATCCTTGACCGGGACAACATAGTAGTCACGCATAAACGCCTCGCGCGCCGTGCTTTCGACGCAACAATGGGTGCTTACGCCGGAAAACACAACTGTGCGTATGCCGTGAGCGCGCAGGATGGTGTCAAGGTCGGTATTGTGGAATCCGTTGTAGCGGTGCTTGGTGACAACCGGATCACCGTGTTCCGGCCGGACTTCGCCATAAAACTCGCCGCCCCAGGAATCCGCACCACAAAATCCGCCACTCTCAAACACCGGAGCCGCAACCGCACCGACGGGACGCTTGCGCGCGCGCGCCATCTGCTCAAGCCATACTTCGGACAGATAGAAATTGCCATCGGTGGTGTAAACATTGCGCACAAAAATGATCAACACGCCGGCTTTTCGAGCGGCTGCAATCAGCACCGGCAACCGTGCCGCCATTTCCTGGGATGCCGAGACATCCCAGCCTTCCCGGTGCATCAATCCGCCCTCGGCGACAAAGTCGTTCTGCATATCAATCACTACCAGTGCAGTGTGGCGCGGCGCTACTTTCCGGGCAAGTCCCCACAACGGACGGACATGTGAGACTTTCTCCGCAGGAGCAGTATCGAATGGTGACGCACTCATGAACGGCTCCTCATTTACATGCGCAACAGCCGCTCGGCATTGCCGTGCAGCATTTTTTCACGGTCATCCGGGCTGATTGGGCTGCCCTCTATGAAGCTCACACCGTCCACATTGGAAGCCCACGGCCAGTCAACGGAAAAAAGGATGCGATCCGCACCCATTTCCAGCATGGAGCATTGCAGGGCCGGAAATGAAAAGTTACCGCTGGTCGTGAGGTAGAAGTGCTCGCAAAAATACTCGCGCAGTGATCGGGGCAGCTTGTTGGTCCGCTGAACGATGTCATTCACCCGCCACAGCGAGAACGGCAGGCCCTCTCCGAGATGGCCGAGGATGATCTTCAGCCTCGGGTAGGCCTCGAATACACCGCTCAGGATCAACCTCAAGGCATGAGTTGCCGTTTCCACGCCAAAGCCCCATGCCGCACCCGTCAGGATAGGGTGGCCCTTATAGTAGGCATCAGCCACGGCCTTGTGAGGCATCGCCGGGTGAACATAGATGGGTACATCGAGCGCCTCCGCCCGCTCGAATATCGGCCAGAACGGCTTCTCATCGAGAAAGCGTCCGTCAGTCAGGCCGTGAACCATGGCTCCCTTGAAGCCCAGTTTGTCCACCGCGCGCTCGAGCTCATCGGCGGAAGCTTCTGGATCGATGGTAGGCAGCGCTGCGAATCCTGCAAAACGTGCCGGATGGCGCAGGATGGCGTGGTGCAAGGCATCGTTGACGCGCCGGGCCATCGACACCGCCTTGTCCGCACCGAGCTGTTGGGTGGCCGGGGGCGCATGCGACAGTACCTGAACGTCAATGCCCGCCTGGTCCATTTCGGCGAGGCGAGTTTCATTGAAGTCCAGCAATCGGTCGACAATGGATGCCGGCTGGCCAGATCTCCAGTTCGCAAACGTCGCCGCGAGCTCCGGATGCACGTAGTGTTCCTCGATGGCGATAACCCGGGAACCGGCCTTCGATGTCATGCTTTAACCAACTGTTGCGTTTGGATTGTCATCCTGCACCCTATTTTGATGAACGGTATCGCCATCGTAATTGTCCCGCCCCCCCGGCGGCCCCAACCGTAGATTTGCCGCGGCCTCGCAGAAGCCCGCCTCATATCGCCGCCACTGTTTTTCAGGTTGAAACACCCATCCGCTGCATCCCCTGGAATATCGTCATTCGTTCAGGATTACGACGCGGCCGGTACTCTTGCGGCTCGCGACCAGATCGAGCGCTTCGTTCGCACGCGCAAGTGGATACCGAGCGCTGATGGACATCCTGATCCTCCCGGTGCGCATGTACTCGAGCATCGCATCCCCAGCCGGCCTGAGCACCCCGGGGCGTGCGTACCGATGACCGCCTGTGCTGTAGCCAACAGCCGACCGATTGCCCGCGTGCAGAAAGTTGGTCGGGATGCTTCCCGGAACGCCGCCGGACATGCCATATACGACGATCCTGCCCCATGGGGCGAGACAGGCAAGACTGAGTTCGGTGACGGCTCCCGCGATCGAATCGAGGACTACGTCCGCACCCCTGCCTTCGGTGATGGCCATGACCCTGTCGGAGAAGTTTTCCGTCCGGTAATTGATCACATGGTCACAACCCATTTCAAGCGCCAATTCGATTTTCTCCGCAGCGCCGACGGTCCCGATCACGCAACCGGCGCCCAGCAGCTTCGCCAGTTGTACCGTCGTGGTTCCCACCCCGCCGGCGGCCGAATGAATTAGCACGGTCTCGCCGCGGGCGAGTCGTCCCGCCAGCGTCAGCACGTTGTAGGACGTTACGGCGTTGGTCGGAAACGCCGCACCCGATGCAATGTCGATCTCCTCGGGCAAGAGCCAGGTGATCGGAGCGGGCGCTATGACTATCTCGGCAAAGGAACCGGTGAGCGCAATAGCCGTCACGCGCTGGCCTTTTCGCACATGGGACACCCCTGGTCCGACCTCCGTCACGATGCCGACGACATCGTGACCCGGGATGACCGGCGGCTTGCGTGGCGTGTGGTAGCGGCCTTCACGCATTTCGATATCTCCAAAGCTTACCGCCGTACCCTCCATGCGTATGGCCACCTGCCCTTCGGCCGGCCTGGGTTCGGGCACATCCTGGAGCACCAGCAAACTGCGCCCCGCTTCTTGCGTTACCACCATAGCTTTCATCATCCAACCCCTAGCTGTCATGCTTCCTGTTGAACAAAAACGGGTCGCCCCCCTCAATGAGTTCGACCAATGTATTCAGCAACGCGGTGGCGCCCGTTCCATCGACGAGGCGATGGTCCGCGGTAAGCGTGAGATCCGCAACCGCTCGTATGACTATCTGGCCGGCTTCGACCACCGCGACCTCGCGGCGTCGGCCGACCGCGAGAATGTACGACTCCCCGGGATTGATGATGGCGTTAAACCTGTCCGGTCCATTCGCCCCGAGATTGGAAATCGAGAGCACCGCTCCCTCCATTTCCACCGGTCGGAGGCGGCCGGCGATTGCAGCAGCCACCAGACGCGATCGCAGCCCTGCCACCTCCTGCATAGATCGTTGTTCGGCGTCGGACATTACCGGGACACGGACCCCGCCACTGACCGCAACCACAAGCCCCACGCGTGTCCCGGTTGCCAGGCGAATTTCTCCGTCCCCGTCGGTGCCGCGAGCATGGAAGGTCGCATTCAAATCCGGGTGCGTCACCAGCGCCTTGGCGGCCGCCAGAATCAGAAAATCCGTGATCGAGGGCCGGACTGCCGGTTCCGAATACGCCGCAGCCCCCCGGCGCTTGGAATCATCGAACATCGCCAATGACGCCGTCCGGGATACCGTAAACTGGGGAATTGAACGCACGCTCATGGTCATGGCCAGAGCGATGGCCCGCCGAATAGGGGGCAGCGCCCCGGAGAGGCCGGGCGTTCCGGTTACCGCCTCGACGTCGCGCAATTGCAGCCGGCCTGCGGGCCCCGATGCTGCGACCGCATCAAGGTCGATCCCAAGCATGCGCGCCCGCCGTCTGGCAGCCGGGGTTGCTTTGCGCGCCGACGACATGGGTTGCTTATTGGAAACGGCGGGCGACTCCGAAGATTTGGGGGCAGGCCCGGACGACTGGGCGACTTCCTCCCCGGACGGAGCTGCGGCCGGCCGCCCGCCAGTTTGTCCCTGCTCAACCGCAATCTCGCCCAACACCGCACCGACATCCACGGATTCGCCCGCGTTCCGGGCAATCGTCCGGAGAACTCCGTCAACCGGCGCTTCCACCTCCACGATGGCCTTGTCGGTTTCCACCTCCACTAGGGGAGTGCCGGCGTTGATTCGTTGCCCTTCGACCGCGAGCCACCGCACCACGGTTGCGCATTCGGTTACCATGCCCAGCCGCGGCATCAGGAACGGGATGCCCTCCAGTTGTCCTGCTGCGATCGTCACCGGGTCCGGGTTCATGGCTATCGGAACAACTGATCGAGCGCCGCGTCGATCTCGCGATGCCCCGGCAGGACCGCGCTTTCCAGCACAGGGGCGAATGCTATGGGCGCGCTGGCGCAGCCGACCCTGACGATTTCCGCATCAAGCTCATCGAAGGCGTCAGTCGCAATTCTCGCGGCAATCTCGGCACCGATTCCGCCGGTCAACACGGCTTCGTGCACGATGGCCAGCCGGTGTGTCTTGCCGACTGATCGAACGATGGTTGCCATGTCCAGCGGCGCCAGTGTGCGCAAGTCGATCACCTCTATTGATTGCCCCGCCTGCCTGCGGCGCTCCGCGACCTCCAGCACCGGATGAAGCATGTTTGAATAGGTTACGACGGTGGCATCGGTTCCCTCGCGGACAACGTGCGCCCGGCCGGCCGGAATGAGCAGATCAGGATTGGGCGGTGATTGCCTCATGCCATAGAGCCGCTTGTGTTCGACGAACACGACCGGATCGTTTAGCCGGATTGCCGCTCGCAGCATCCCGTAAGCCTCGACCGGGGAGGAAGGCGCCATGACGACCAGCCCGGGAACATGCAACAGCCATGCTTCAAGGCTTTGCGAATGCTGGGCCGCCGCCCCACCGGCCGCCCCGGCCTGGGTCCGAACCACCATGGGAACGGAGAGCTGCCCGCCCGACATGTGGCGGTACTTTGCCGCCTGGTTTACCAAGGCGTCCAGCGCCAGGGTTAGGAAGTCCATGAACATGATTTCAACCACGGGGCGCATACCGCACAAGCTCGCCCCCACGCACATTCCGCATATCGCCGCCTCGCTGATCGGCGTATTGCGGACTCGTGAGATTCCGTGCCGGGCAACCAACCCTTTGGTCGCGCCAAACGGCCCGCCTACTGCCACGTCCTCGCCAATCACGTAGACACTCGGATCGCGTGACATTTCCGCGTCAAGGGCGCGCCGGATGGCTTCTATAAAGGTAATTTGATCATCCATGCTTCAGGCCCCGCTCTCACGTCCGGGCAGATCGCCAAGCACCCCTTCAAGCACGCGGTCTGCCGCGGGAGGCACCGCCGCTACCGCCCTGGCGAGCACTTGATCAAGTTCGTCACGAACGTCGGCCTCAATCCGTGCCAACGCCGCGTCCTCAACGCCAAGTTCGGTCAATTGCCGGTGCAATCGCAGGATAGGGTCGCGCGCCACCCAAGCGGCCATCTCGGCCTTGTCACGGTAACTCATCGAATCACCCTCGTAGTGTCCCGAAAGCCTGTAGGTGAGGCATTCCAGAAACTGCGGACCGCTCCCGCCCCGGGCCGCCGCGACCATTGGCGCTGCAGCGGACTGCACCGCCAGCACGTCGTTCCCATCAACGACCGTATTCGCGATGCCGTAGGGTGCGCAGAACTCCGAGAGATGTTTAACGACGCTGTGTTCCTCGCGGCTTGTAAATTCCGCATAGCCGTTGTTCTCGCAGACAAACAGCATCGGCAGGCGCCAGAGCGCGGCAAGGTTGAGCGTCTCATGGAAAACCCCGGATCCGCCGGCACCGTCGCCAAAGAATACAACCGCGACCCGCCCCCTTCCCGCTTCGGCCGCCGCCCAGGCGGCACCGGCGCAAAGTGGTATGTTTCCGCCCACCACGCCGGTGGCGCCAAGAGCACCCCGCTGCGCGTCCACAAGGTGCATGGATCCGCCGTAGCCCCCGCACAGACCGTCCTGCCGCCCGAGTATCTCCGTCAAGACGCCGTAAGGGTCGCTGCCCCGCGCGAGAAAGTGCCCGTGGCCGCGATGACTCGAAAAAAGATAGTCACCATCCTCCAGTGCCGCACAGGTACCGACGGCGACCGCCTCCTGTCCGCTGCATAGATGGACGAATCCGGGTACTTCGCCGGCTTTCGAAAGCCGCGCCACATGCTCTTCGAAGACACGGATCAACCACATTTGCCGCAGGTAGCCGCACGCGGAAGTCACTTCTGTCATGCGCCTGCCCCGACCGGGCGACCGAGTGTTGCAAGCACACCCTCGACTATTTTCTCGGCTGTTACGCTTATTTCGCGTTCCAGCCCCTTGTCATACGGAATGGGAACATCAGCCGTGGCGACCCTCCGCACCGGGGCCTTCAGCGCCGCGAATGCCTCCTCGGCAATTACCGCCGCAACCTCCGCATTCACTCCGAAGCTCTTGTGGCACTCGTCGGCGATGACCGCGTATCCGGTCTTTCTCACCGACGCCAGGAGCGTCCCCCGGTCAAAGGGCGCCAGCGTCCGCAGGTCGATCACTTCGGCCGATATGCCGTGGTCGCGTTGGAGCACTTCGGCCGCCTTGATGCTGCGCGGCACCGTCACGGAATGCGCGATGATCGAAACATCGCGGCCGGGCCTGCAAATGCGTGCGACTCCGACGGGCAGGGGCGCTGCGGAGAGGTCAACGTCCTCGCTCGAGAGGAGCAACTCCGAATGGGCGAGGAATACCGTCGGATCTTGACTCTCGAGCAGGCACCACTTCATCAGGCCGTACGCGTCGCCGGCCGTCGCCGGTGTGAGTATCTGCAGCCCGGGTATGTTACCGAGCATCGACTGCAGCCGGTGCGAGTGCTGCGATGATCCGCCGCCGCGAATACCGCCGAGCGCGTAACAAGTCAAAGGCGCGTTGACGCGGCCGCCAGTGGTGTAGCGGACGTTGGGAGCCTCATTGACGATGGGCGGGAGTCCATGGAGCATGAAGCTTGCAATATTGAAGCTGAGCAGGGGCCGGCCACCGGCGAGGGCAACGCCGACGGCCGCACCTGCGAGCCCGAATTCCGCGATCGGCACGCTCATGTATACCCGCGCGGCGTGTTTCGCCAGCGCAGGCCCGAAGGCCTCATCCTCCTGCGCCGCAAAATGCCCGCCAAAACGGGACCCCATTACAACCACCCGCGGGTTCTCATCAAGGGCTTCGCCTATGGCGCGCCCAAGCGCCTGCAGATAAGTCATTTGCATGATCAGCCCTCCTTCGCCGCGAAAACATCGCAATACGCCAGATCCCCGGACGGATGGGGGCTGCCAATTGCCGATTCCATGGCGGCCTCGATTCGCGCCCTCACCCTCGCATCAATACCGAGAATTGCCTCGCGGCTCAGAACCCCGTCCGCCAGCAGTTGCCGGACATGGCTCATCAGCGGGTCGCAGTGCATGCTCCAATCCCGTACCGCCTCCGGCGGCTCACCCTCGTTCCATGCCCAGGGCAGACAGGTTTCGGCCCCCGCAAGGTGGGGCCAGAAGGTGCGGTTGCCCGGGTAACGGGACGTGCGGACTTCGACAAACTGTGTTCTGCGCTCCTTCCTCACCGTATCCGCCGCGCCTCGCAGGACGCCGAACAGTGCCTTGACGTCGGCTCCGTCCACGGTCGAACACTTGATGCCAAAGGATGAGGGTATATCCGTCAGCCGTCGTGCCAGAAACGTCGAGGATTTTGCGGTATCAACACCGCGCATGTCGGCCGGGACGCCGTTGTTCTCGCAAATGCAGAGAAGGGGAACCTGCCAAAGGGCGGCGAGATTGATTCCCTCGTAGAACGCTCCTTCCTCCAGGACACCATCACCAAAAAAAGCGATGATGATCCCCGCCTGCCCGAACTGCTTGTGCGCCAGCGCGCTCCCCACGGCCATGGGAACGCTGCATCCCACGAGGGAAGTCGTCCAGGGAATCCCCAGCTCGGGCGCCACCATGTGCAGCGTTCCGCCCTTGCCGTCGGTGTTGCCGCCAATGCGCCCCAATTGCTCTGCGTACATCCGGCCGGGATCGGCGCCCCGCGCCAGAAGGTGGCCGTTGCTGCGATGGTTCGTGTAAATGACATCCTCGTCAGTCGCGGACGAGCACACCCCGACCGCCGTCGCCTCCTGACCGATGGAAATATGGAAGTGCACCGGCATGATGGACCGCCGATGCAGTTGCAACATGCCCTCCTCGAAGCGGCGGATCAGCAGCATCCGTTCCAACGCTCCGGCAGTTTGTTCCAGGCTTTGCATTTGATGCGCCCCTTTGGTCGAAAACAAGGTTGGACTACATGATTTGAAATTTCACAAGCAAGAAAAAACCGCGCGTCCCTACTGTGCCTTGCCGATGACAGCGGCCCCTCCTGCGCGCGCATCCCGCAACGCCCTCCATACGCGCATTGGCGTAAGCGGCATATCGAGCCAAGAGACCCCCATTGGCCGCAGCGCATCCATCACCGCATTGACAACGCAGGGTGGCGCACCGGTCGCCCCGGCTTCGCCGATACCCTTTACACCCAGCGGATTGTCGCCCGGCGGGCCTTCGACAAAGAGGCATTCGATGTCGGGCAGGTCATCGGCCCGGGGCAATCCGTAGTCCATGAAGGAGCCACTGGTCAACTGCCCCGAATCGGCGTCGTAGCGCACCTCTTCCATAAGGGCCTGGCCGATTCCCTGCGCCACACCGCCGTGCAACTGCCCTTTAGCCAGAAGCGGGTTGACTATGCGTCCGGCATCTTGTGCGACGACGTACCGGCGCAGGGCCACAACGCCTGTCTCCGGGTCTACCTCAACCTCGCAGGCATGGCATGCCGCGGGAAAGCCCTCATGATAATTGTCAAAATGTCCGGTTGCCATGAAACCCGGATCGGTCCGGAAAACATCTCGCCACCTGGTGAGGCGATCGGTTCCTGCGATCCGGAACGCGCCCTTGGCGTACTCGATATCGTCGACACTCACCTCAAGCAAGACCGAGGAAACGGCTTTTCCTTTGGCAATCGCGTCATCAACCGCCAGCGCGAGCGATGACCCCATCAATGTTAGAGACCACGATGCGCCGGTGCCCGTCGCCTCGGGCACGGTGTCCGTATCGCCCTGGACAAAGCGCATTGCCTCAATCGGCATGCCCAACCGGTCGGCAACGATCTGCGTGAAGCTGGTCTCATGCCCCTGGCCGTTGGAAACCGTGCCAACTACCACTTCGAATCCTTCCTGGTCGCCGCGGGCACGCAACCACGCCGGCCTCGTCTTCGCCGGGCCATGCAGGTTCTCGACGAACCAGGAAACCCCGAATCCATGAAGGCGGCCGGATCGCCTCGCGGCCTCACGCCGCGCGGGCAACCCGTCATGCCCGATCATCTGCAAAGCCTTGTCAAAGACAGGCTTGAATTCCACGTTCAAGAAATTGGCCCCAAGTGCATTGGTACAGCTGCGGTCGCTGCGCTCCAACCCGTTGACACGGCGCATCGCCAGCGGATCCAGCCCCAGCTTTCCGGCCGCCAGGTCTATCAGGCTCTCGCAGGCCTGCACCACCTCGGGCCGCCCCGCCCCCCTGTACACCGTGGTCGGCAGCGTATTGGAAAAGACGCCCTCAACCTGGACGTAAGCAGCCGCCATTTTGTAAATCCCCGCCAGCAGCGCAAGCCCGTTATACGTGGGGATGAATGTCCGCGGCGAAGCGTAGGCGCCCAGGTTGACTGTGCGGAATCCGCGCAGCGCGCGAATGCGGCCGTCCCTGTCGACGCCAAGCTCAAGATCAAAAACATTATCCCTTGCATGCTGGTCGGAAATCATCGCCTCGGAACGGGTGCAAAGCCATTTAACCGCGACACCGAGCAAGCGCGCGGCCTGGAGGCACAGTATGTATTCGGGGTAAAGACTGTTCTTGGTCCCGAATCCGCCGCCCACGTCCCGGCTGATAACACGAAGCTCATCCGCAGCAAGGTGCAGCACCTGTTCGACCAGGGTCTGTTTGAATCCATGCGGCCTTTGCGTCCCCACATGCAGGGTCAGTCGCCCGGAACTCTTGTCATACTCGCCGATGGCACTGCGCGGCTCGAGCGGGCTGGCAATCACCCTTTGCTGGATAAATCGCGTCCGCACCACGTGATGGGCTGCCGCAAGGGCGGCCTCTGTCGCCGCGGCGTCGCCAAGTTCATGCCGGAACGCCACATTGCCCGGGAATCCCGGCCATATCGAAATGCCGGCGTTTGCCGCTTCGCCCGTCAGGATAACCGCCGGAAGCTCCTCGTAATCAACCTCGACCGCCTCGGCGGCGTCGCGCGCCCGGTTATGGCTGTCGGCGACGACAAACGCCACCGGTTCGCCGGCGTACCTGACGAAATCCGCGGCGAGCGCCGGCTGGAGGGGCGCCGGCCACGCCGGGTCACTTCCCGCAGCCCCGGGTGGCGCAAAATCAAGCGGTATGGCCCCGACCGAAAGCAGGTCGGCGGCGCTCAGGACCAGCCTTACGCCGGGCATCCCGCGCGCCAGCTTGGCATCGATGCCAAGAATGCGGGCGTGCGCATGGGGCGACCGGACAACCTGCGCATGCAAAAGGCCGGGCATCTGCAAGTCGTCCAGATACTGCCCCTGCCCGAGCAGAAATCGCCCGTCCTCTCGTCTGGGAATGCCGTCTCCTATTACGGCATTCATGCGCCAATCCGCAGTTGGGCGCCGCCGCGGGCCAGCCGGCTCAACGCAAACGCCACCACGAGCGAGAGCGCAACCAGCATCGTCGCGACCGCCGCCACTGCCGGGTCAAGATAACCCTGAACGTGCTGCATCAACCTGAGCGGCAGCGTGTCCGATTTGGTAATAAAGAGCGACAGCGAAAAGTTGTCGAACGACATGATGAAGGCCACAGCCGCACCCCCGACAATGCCCGGCGCGATCAGCGGCAGGGTGATACGGAAGAACGTTCCCGCACGGCTCTCGCCAAGGTTCAGCGACGCCTGCTCCAGCGCCATGTCGTAATTGGAAAACGACGCGAGAACCATGTATGTCACATACGGAATGCCAATTACCGAGTGTCCGAGCATGGTCGCCCAAAGCCCCGGCGCCATTCCGTAATCACGCAGCACGAAAAGAATGCCAAGTCCCAGCACGATACCCGGCAGGGCAAGCGGCAGCATTACGAATGCACGCACCGGCCCGGAATAAGTGACACGATAATGATTGAGGGCAACGGCCGTGGCGGTCCCGGCAACCGCGGAAATCAAGGCCACACCTGCCGCGATAAGGAGACTCACCCGGAAACCGGCGGTGAAGGAGGTGTTACGAAGCGCTTCCGCAAACCAGCGACCGCTGAACGCTTTCGGCGGGAAGGCCAATGTGTCGCCCGCTGTAAACGACAGCACCACGGTGATGATTAGCGGCGCAAGCAGGAACAGGCAGACGGCCGCCGCGTACATACGCAAGAGTATCCTCGCGGTCCGTCCCCCGGTATTCACGCACGCACCCATGGCGACAAATACCGCACCAGCAGATTGGTTCCGACCAGGATCACCGCAACAATGGCCAGCATAACCATTGCCAGGGCTGCCGAGAGCGCCCAACTTGCGTTGGTCAGCGCCTCTTCGTACACCACCGGTGCGAGCATTCTGAATTTCGTGCTCCCCATCAGGATGGGGATGACAAAATCACTGAGCACGCCGGCAAGCACCAATTGAAAGCCGGCAAGCGCCCCGGGCAGGCTCAGGGGAATCACCACCCGCGCAAACGTGCCCACACCGCTCTCTCCCAGGTTGCCGGAAGCCCGCAGCACCAGGGGGTCAATCTTGGACATGGCGTTGATCATGGGCAGTATCGCCAGCGGCAGGTAACGATGGACAATGCCAAGGAGCATTCCGGGGACCTCGTACATCAGGTGCAGCGGTGAATCAACCAAGCCCGTACCGATCAACAGCCTGTTGACAATGCCGGTGTCGGCGATGAAAACCATCCAGCCGAAGACACGCATGATCACCGAAACGAACAAGGGCATGTATACACACCACAGTAGAATCTTGCGCGAGCGCCCGGCGAACCCGACCAGAAAATACGCGAATGGATATGCCGTCAGCACACAAAACGCGGCGACCCCGCCGGCGACCATCAGGGTATTGCCGAAGACCGCCGAGTAGAACGGGTCGGTGAGCGCGGTGACGTAGTTGTCCAGGACCCAGGTCGGGCGCATCATCCCCACCGGGTCGTCCTGATTGAAACTGTTGCGCGCCAGGCGCGCGAGGGGGGCGACAAACATCGGCAGCAGTATGGCGAGCGCGGGGATCATCCAGCACCAGAAGGACACCTGGGTCCGCCACTTGTCGCCCACGCCAAATTTGGAGGCAGTCGTCATCGGGCGACCACAACGCAGAATGAAGGATCAAAATCAAGGTACGCGGGATCCCCCTGCTTCAGGTGGCCTCCGGACGACGCACCACCCATTCGGTCGCATAGCAATTGCACTCCCCCCGATTCGACCACCGTCCTCTGCGTTGCCCCGAGGAATGTAACGAGTTCAATCCGGCCGGGTTTGTCGGCATGAACTGCCGTCGGTTGGCCGGACACCGCAAGATGCTCTGCACGCACGAAAACCGTGACTGCACACCCGGCCGGCGTTGGGGCGTGGCTCGCTACACGAAAGCGCGCCCCCCCTGCGGTGAACAGCTCTGACCAGCCCTCACCCGCCGCGCCAACAGTCGCGGGAATTGCATTTGTCGTGCCCAGGAACGACATCACGAACGGGCTCGCCGGTGCGTGATAGACCTCCTCGGCCGTACCCACCTGCACGATGCGACCGCGTTCCATGACCGCGATCCGGTCGGCCAGGGTGAATGCCTCGCGCTGGTCGTGCGTCACAAGAATCGTCGTTATCTGCAGCCGGCGCAACAAAAGGCTCAGTTCGAGTTGCGTTTCCTCGCGCAAGTTCTTGTCGAGGGCGCTGAACGCCTCGTCAAGCAGCATCACGGCCGGCCGGATTGCCAGCGCGCGCGCCACGGCGACACGCTGGCTTTGCCCCCCGGACAACTGTGCGGGGTAACGGCGCTCCAATCCGTCAAGCTTGAGCAGGCTGATCATTTCACCAACACGCTCATCGGCCAGCTTGCGGTTGACGCCTTGCGCCCTCAGCCCATAGGCGATATTGGCGGCCACGGTGAGGTGCGGGAACAGCGCGTAGCGCTGGAACACCATCGCCGTTCCACGCCGGTTTGCCGGAACGCGGGTGATGGTCCGTTCACGCAATACAACCTCGCCGCTGTCGGGCGACTCGAATCCGGCAATAATATTGAGCAGCGTGGACTTGCCGCAGCCGCTTGGGCCGAGCAAAGCCACGATTTCCCCGCGGCGTATCTGCAAGGAGCAATCAGCGGCGGCAACAACGGCGCCAAAGCGCTTGTTGACCGAGTCAAGGTGTAACTCGACCGCCTGCCCCGGCCCATAGCGGCCCCGGTCGGCGGCACCCGCATCCGTCATGGCAATTTCCTTCAACCCTGCACTTCGCGGGCCCAGCGCTGCAACCATCCGCGCTGCTTCTCGGCGACAAAATCCTCGTCAATGAAGAGCAACTTGCCGCCGTCGGAGGCGCCCGGCGCCTTAGCTGCACCGGGCAGGACAAGATTGCGCCGCACCGGTGTTCCATACTGCGCTTCGGCTGTTTTCGCCTGTTGGGCCTGGGCAAGCGTGCCGTCGATGAACCGGAAGGCAAGATCAGGGTTTTTCGCCCCCTTGGCAACGACCCAATCGTAGCCGATTGCCACCTGCCCCTCCTTGGCTGACATCCGGACGACCTTCGGGTTGGCCTTGGATGCCGCAAAAACGCGAATCACGAACTGCGGGGCCACCCCGGCTTCGCCGCGCTCAAGTATCTGGTTGGGCTGAATCGGGTCGCTGAAAAAGGTGCGCACGTTAGGCTTAAGTTCGGCCAGTTTGCGGAACGCATTGTCTATATCCTTTTCATTCTCCTCTTTCCCGCCCATGGCCCTGACCACCGATATCAACACGTAAAGTGCGGTCGAAATGGCCGAAGACGGCATGATCAACTTGCCCTTCAAGTCCGGATTCCACAGATCCAGCCATGAATTGATTTGTCCCTTGTAAATATCGGTGTTGACCATGAGATCCACCGAGTCGAAGAACATGGCGACGCCGCTGCCACCGGGGGTCAGCGTTCCGTCTATCGTTTCCTTCAGATTCGGGATCTTGGCCGGCTCAATCGTCCTGACAAGGCCGGCCTTGGCTGCGCGCATGCCAAACGATCGGGACATCATTGCCACATCAAAAGGCGGTGAGTCGGGTGCCGCCTGCATCTTGCTCAAGGCCGAGACCGATGTCTCGACGCTCCACTCAAGCGTACCCTTGGTCGCAGCCTCGAAAGGCGCGGTGAGAATGCCTTCGAGGGGTTTGAACGGCCCGCCGAAATGCGTGACGCGAAGCGCTGCGGCCTGCGCCAGTGCCGGACGGATGAACCCGGGGAGCGTTGCGCCGGCGGCAACTGCACCCATGCCCTGGACGATCCGACGACGGGAAATATCAGTAGTCATTTCAAGTATCCTTCATATCAGGTTGATTGGACGAAACGGATGCGTAATTTCCTAGGTCTGCCTTGAAAAATCTATACCGGTACGCTTTTGTGCAGCAACAATCAGGCGATTGGACGCGGCGTTTAGTCCATCAAGGGCGCGCAATTCGTCCACGTCCACCATGTGACCGTCGCGCACGCGCACGCGTCCGTCCACTATGGTCAGCGCGGCATACGGGTCGCTCCCGGCGAACAGCAACGCACCAAGCGGATCGAGCACGCCGCCCCCCAGGGACAGGCGGCGCAATGGAAAGGCGGCCAGGTCCGCCGCCATCCCCGGCGAAAGCTGCCCGATATCCGTGCGCCCCAGCGCGCGCGCACCGCCCCGGGTCGCCATCCACAAGATGTCTTGCGGTGTCATCCAGTTGTCCGGTCGGTCACCATCCTCGTAGCCGCCGACCCGGTGCAACACCAGGGCAAGGCGCATTTCGTTGAGCATGTTGGTCGAGTCGCTGCTGGCCGGACCATCAACGCCAATTCCAACATTGATGCCGCGTGCGCGCCATTGCCCGACTCGGGCAGCCTTCTTGCCCAGCCTGACAATGCAGTGCGGGCAATGGGCAAGGCTGGCACCGGCGTCCGCAATGGCACTCATCTCATCGTTATCGAGCAGGGTGGAATGCGCAAACCACGTGCGCTCCCACAACCAGCCCGATTCACGCAGCAAGTCCATGGGTTTTCCACCACGTTCGCGCATCACCGCGCGTTCGTCCGGCCGGGGATCGAAATGCACGTGCAGCCCGCACCCGTTGGCGCGCGCGAGATCGGCAAAACGACGCATCAATTCAGGCTGGCGATACGTCACGCCGGTCGGCCCCATCGCAATTTGCAGCATTGATCCGTGCGAGGTGTCGTGGTAACGGCGGATCGCTGACTCGATTTTTGGGAACAGCGCGTCGGGCTTGTCAAGGAGCCGGTCCAGTTGCGCCCCCATCAAGGGACGCAGGCGCGGTTCAAGATCGGCCTCGATGGTCGGCATTCCCCCGCGCACCAGGACAAAACGCATACCCGCCTCGCGCACGCCGCGTATCTCCTCGGCCGCCATCTCGCCGTCGGCCTCAGGCATCAGGTAGGCAAAATCAGCATTGGTGGTGCAGCCGGAAAGCAGCAATTCGCAACTGTTTGCAAGGGCAGACCAGTAATAGGCGTCGGGGTCGATTTCCGCCCAAAGCGGATACATCACATGCAGCCAGCCGAGGACGTCGGTGCGCGTCGCCGCGGGAACCGCACGGGTAAGTGTCTGGTAAAGGTGATGATGGATGTTCACCAGCCCCGGGGTGACAAGGCAGCCTGCCACCGAAATTTGCTCATCCACGGCCATCTCCGGCGCCGGCTCCGGTCCCAGCGCACGTATTTTCCCGTTCTCGATCAGCACATACCCGTCCTTGATGATGCTGCGCGCATCATCACATGTGTATATCCAGTCGGCATGACGCAGCAGCAGTGTGGTCATGACCGGTCTTTCACCGGGGAGGACTTGTGGCCACCTGCCGCATAAAACGCCGCCAGCGTCTCTTGCGAACGTTGCAGCACCGGACGAATGTCACGCATTTGCGTGCGCGCCTTGCGCGCCTGGCCGAGAACCTCGCGTTCCACCTCGGCCACGTCCACGCCGAGCACTTTCCCGGCCCGAACCACCACCCGCCCCGCCACGATCATCGTATCGACGAATTCATTCCGGGCGCGCGTCAGCAATACTTCAAGTTCGTCGGCCAAATCATCGATCACGTCATAGGCCATTGCGTCGTAATCGAGCAATACCAGGTCCGCAGGCGCCCCCGGAACAAGCTTCCCATACCCATCCTGGTTGGTGACGGCCCGGAAACCCGACCGCGTCGCGGCGTCGAACAGCCCTGCGGTCGTAAGCGGATGCTCCGCGTGGCTGGGCGAATGCAGCCAGTTGGTGACGCGCAATTCACGAAACGCGTCGTCGTCGTCGTCGATGGAAAACGCGTCGATACCGAAGCAGAACTCCATGCCGGACTTGATGAACTGCCCGACAGGCGCGATGCCGGAGCGAAGCCTGAGATTGGAACTGGTATTCACGGCGATGGACGCGCCGCGCTTGGCCAACAAATCGCAATCATCGGGACGCAGCCACACACCATGCGCGCCGGTGAATCGCGGGGAAAACAATCCAAGATTGTCGAGATGACGGATATACCCCAGTGGATATGCGGCATCCGCCCATTCGCGCTGCGCCTTTGTCTCAAGAAGATGCGTGGTCACGCGCCGTCCGTCAGCCGCAGATTCCGCGGCAAGCCGCTCGATCAGGGCATCGGAGCAGGCCTGCGGGCTGTTCGGCCCATATTGCACAGAAACCAGGCCGCCTTCAACGTCGCCCGCGACGGCGTGCACGATGTCCATGTAAGCTGCCGGATCCGGGAACGGGTACATCCAGGTCTTGCGGATAATGTCGTGATCGCGCGGGTCGTGGCGGGCAAGCAGCGATTCATCATCTTCGTATCCCAGCGACAACTGGTCGCGAAGCGGCACCACAAAAGCCACACGGATACCGACGTCACGTGCGGCCCTTGCCACGCTGGCGGCATCCGCCCGAAGGCGGTCGACAAAAATGGAAGAGTGAACATGCACAACGGAACTCACCCCCGCGCGCGCAAGCCGGGCGAATGCGAGGACGGTATTCAGGTACGGGTCTATTGGCGGATGCGCGTACAACGCGGCGCGCCAAATTTCAAAGGCCTCGTCCTTGGCGCCTATCGCAAGGTGATGCAGGCCGCGGCCGTGGTCATGCGCATCGGCAAGCGCCGGCATGGCCATCAGATGACTACCCTCGCCCGCCGTGGCCGGATCGCCGCTCGCTTCGACCGAAACAATTTTCCCCTCGGCCATCCGAATGGTCGCGCCGTAAACCGGCGCCGACTTTCCCGGATCGGCCAGGAGCCTGCCAACCTTCACTTCCTTGAGCATCCGGGCGTCGTTCATTTCTTCTCAGCCGTCCGATACATCAGGCGAAGTAGGCTTCGCGGATTGCATCAGTCTTCATGGCATCCTCAATCGACCCGGTCCAAGCCATGCGACCTGCGGTAAGGACCACGCAGGTCTGGGCCAGCGCAGTTGCGACTTCGAGGTTTTGCTCGACCAGAACAATTGCCACGCCGGTCTCGCGAATGCGAACTATGGTATCGATCATCGACCGTACGATGCCCACGGCCAGCCCGGCCGAAGGTTCGTCGAGCAGAATCAATTTCGGATTGGTCACCAGGGCCCGGCCAATCGCCAGCATTTGCTGTTCCCCGCCGGACAGTGAGCCGGCAATCTGGGTGCGCCTTTCCTTCAGCCGGGGCAGGTAATCGTAAATCACATCGAGCTCTATGGCCGACCTGCCCCGTGCCGCGTTGGTCGCCGCAAGCAGGGTTTCCTCCACGGAAAAATTAGGGAACAACTCGCGCCATTGCGGGACCAGTGCCAGGCCTCGCTTGACCACGCTGCTCGCCGGAAGCTGCGAAATGTCCTGACCGTCGAATACCACCTTGCCCGACAGCTTTGGCAACAGGCCTGCGATGGCCTCCACGCTGGCGGTCTTGCCCGCACCGTTTGGCCCCAATAGGGCGATGCACTGGCCGGGCGCCACCTCCAGCGTCACGTCGCGCACCGCCACGATCGGGCCGTGCGCGACGGTCAGTCCCGTTACGGAAAGGATGCTCATGCGGCGTCCTTGTCGCCAAAATAGGCGCTGCGAACATGCTGGGCCGACACCACCTCGTTAGGTTCGCCTTCGGCGATGATCTCGCCGTAGCTCATCACCGTCAGCCGGTCACACAAGGACAGCAAAAAGCCGATGTTGTGCTCGATGATAAACATCGTAACGCCCAGCTCGCGGTTGATCGCAAGAAGCAGCTCACGCAAATGGCCCGCTTCATCAGCCCCGACGCCAGAAACCGGTTCATCGAGCAGAATCAGGCGCGGCCTGGAAACTATCGCCCTGGCGATTTCCAGCCGGCGCTGGTTGCCCAGCGACAACGATCCGGCAGGTTGCAGTGCGAGTCTCTTCAGTCCGACGGCATCAAGTGCCGCCATCACGGCGTCGCGCTCCTCACCAACGGAGGCTCCCCCGTACGCGGCCTCAAGACTGCGCCGCATCGTCGCGCGCACCGGGTTGCGTCCAAGCCCGATTATCGTATTATCAAAACAACTCAGCGAGGGAAACACCGCGACATGCTGGAATGTGCGCGCAATGCCGAGGCCAACGCGCTGTTCCACCGGAACTATCGCAAGGTCCCTGCCGAAGCTGGACACACTTCCGGCATCGGCGCCGGTAAAACCGGTGACCATGTTGAAAAGTGTGGTCTTGCCGGCCCCGTTAGGCCCCATCAGGCCGTGCAGGCGTCCGGCACCGACCTCGATCGAAACGCGCTTGACCGCCTGCAGGGCGCCATACGACTTGGACAGTCCTTCGATGGACAGTGCAGGTGACCCGGCGGCCTCGTCCGTACGCGGCATCGCTGGTGGCATTGCACGAACCATCGCCGCACGCGTATCCGCGCTGTCAAGAACGACCTCATCCGGCGGCGAATCCTTGTTCGTTCCCGTCCGCAACTTTGCAACAGCCCTGCTGACGAGTTCGACCAACCCGCCGGGAAAGTACATCACGGTAAGCACCACCAGCACGCAAAAAATCAGCTCGAGGTAATCGGCCAGGGGCCGTAATACTTCGGGCAGGATGCGCAGCACGCCACCACCCATCAGGCCGCCCCAGATGGAATTCATGCCGCCGATGATCGGATAGGCCAGCATGAAAATGGACGACAGTACGCCGTAGCTGTCGGGGTCTACGATACGAAAGCGCGGCGCCGAAATCGCGCCGGCAAAGGCAATGGCCGCCGAACTGATGACAAAGGCCGCAATCATATAGTTGCGCGGACTGATGCCAAAGGCCCGTGCGCCGACTTCGTTGGCGGCAAGCGCGCGCAGGTTCTTGCCAAACGGCCCGTACAGCAACACCGTCAGCGGAAGAATGATGGCCGCCGAGGCCACGCCGGTCATCAGCAGATTGGCGATGTCGCTTTTCACCACCATGCCGAAAATTACCGGAGCCGGGACATTCAGGCCCTCGGCGCCGCCCGTCAGCGTTTTCGCTTCACGCAGGAAAATAATCACCACTTCCTGGAATACCAGCGTGACCATGGCAAGGTTGTGGCTGCGAAAACGCACCGCGGGAACCGC
>Ga0194061_1000104_pt1 | contig 46799 bp, 41 predicted proteins | sample SepL2221m_MetaG_FD_163423 | JGI IMG/M metagenome (GOLD analysis project Ga0194061, IMG submission 163423) | Anoxic zone freshwater microbial communities from boreal shield lake in IISD Experimental Lakes Area, Ontario, Canada - Sep2016-L224-21m | ecosystem: Environmental > Aquatic > Freshwater >... | reverse complement strand
GCCGGAAATAGAAATCGCCGCGCACTTTGCCGCGACGGGACGGCATTACTGGAACAGCGGGATGTTCTTGTTTGGCGCCGCCCACTACCTGGCGGAACTGGAAGCGGTGCAACCGGCGCTTGTCGCCGCCTGCCGCCGGTCTTTGTCCAACGCCACGCGCGACCAGGATTTCCTGCGGCTTGAAAGCGCAAGTTTTGCGAATTGCCCCTCCATCTCCATTGATTATGCCCTGATGGAGCACACCGCCCGCGCCGCCGTGCTCCCGGTGGAACTGGAATGGTCCGACATCGGATCCTGGAAGGCGTTGTGGGATGTGCACGCCAAGGACGAGAACGGCAATGTCGTCGTCGGTGACGTGCGCCTCGAGGACGTGCGTGATTGCTACGTCAATGCGAGCCGGCGGCTGGTCGTCGGAATCGGCCTTGAAAACCTCGTCATCATCGAAACACCGGATGCAATCCTCGTTTCATCCCAGGATGAGGTCCAACGGGTGCGGCAGATCGTGGAGCAGATGCGCACCGAAGACCGCCCGGAATGCGTCGCACACAGCACCGTGTTCCGCCCGTGGGGCAGCTACGAAGACATCGACTCCGGTACGCGTTTTCGCGTCAAGCGCATCACCGTAAAACCGGGCGCGAAGCTGTCCCTGCAAATGCACCACCACCGCGCCGAACACTGGGTGGTGGTGACCGGAACCGCCCGCATCACACGCGGCGAGGAGGTCATCCTGCTTTCGGAAAACCAGTCAACCTACATCCCGCTTGGCGTCACGCACCGGCTCGAGAACCCGGGCCGCATACCGCTGCAGATGATAGAAGTGCAATCGGGCGCCTACCTCGCAGAGGACGACATCGTGCGCTTTGAAGACCTTTACAGCCGAGTGCCGTGACCTTTCTTCCCCAACGCCCCAGTTTCGAATTCGCAGTGCGCGTCTGCTGCCTCACCGCGGCCCTCGCCATCACGATCAACATGTTCTGGCTGGGCGCCAAACCGGTCGCGGTGAACCTCATTCCCGCGCCCTGGGACAAACTCGCGCACTTCGCGGTGTTCTCGACCCTCACCGTCCTGGTCTGGATCGGCACCGGCGGCCGCATGCCGGTCACGGCGATCGTCGCGGTCGTCGCACTGGGCGCACTCGACGAACTGCACCAGGGAACGCTTCCGGGGCGCAGCGCCGATATCATGGATTTTCTTACCGACCTGCTTGCCGGGACACTCACCGGCAGCGTTTTGTACATGCATGCGCGAATGCTGCGGAACGGCGAAGATGCTTAAGTTCGCGTTTTTTTCCCTCTTGGCCTGCGCCTCCTGGGGGACGCTCGCCGGGGACATTTACGCCTACCTCGCGCCCGACGGAAGCTACCATTTCGCCGACGAACGGCGTGACGCGCGCTACACCCTTTACCTTCGCGACGCCGCCCCGGCCGCCGGATTGAACGCTCCCCAGCCGCGCGGCTCGCCTGCAGCGTATCGACCGTTTATCGAGAATGCCGCCGCGCGCGAGGGCATAGACCCGGCTTTGCTGCACGCGCTGATCTGGGTCGAATCCGGTTATGACCCCGCCGCCCTTTCACCCAAGGGTGCACTGGGCCTGATGCAACTCATGCCGGCGACCGCCGGGCGGTTTGGCGTGAACGACCGCGCCGACCCGGAGCAAAACATCGCCGGTGGCACGCGTTATCTGCGCACCCTCCTCGACCGCTTCGGCCGTATTGATCTCGCCCTCGCCGCCTACAACGCCGGTGAGGAGGCGGTTGAGCGCCACAAACGCCGCATCCCCCCCTTTGCCGAGACGCTGGCCTACGTGCCGCGCGTACTCGAGCGCTACCGAAAACTGCAAAAGGAAACACCATGACCACTAAAGATGAAACGAAACGCGTTACCAAGGCCGTATTCCCGGTGGCCGGACTCGGCAGCCGCTTTCTGCCCGCAACCAAGGCCAGCCCGAAGGAGATGATGCCCATCGTCGACAAGCCGCTGATCCAGTACGCGGTTGAAGAAGCGGTTGCCGCCGGCATGACGGAAATGATTTTTATCACTGGGCGCAGCAAGCGCGCGATCGAAGACCATTTCGACCGGGCCTACGAACTGGAAAAGGCGCTCGAGTCGCGCGGCAATGACAAACTGCTGGGCATGGTCCGCGACCTCGTTCCCTCGCGTGTCAACTGCATTTTCATCCGGCAGCCGGACACGCTCGGGCTGGGACACGCCGTGCAGTGTGCCCGCTCCGTGGTCGGTGACGAGCCGTTTGCCGTGCTCCTTGCCGATGATCTCATCGACGCATCGCAGCCGGTGCTTGCGCAGATGGTGGACCAGTACCAGTACTACCGCTGCTCTGTCATCGGCGTCCAGAACGTTGCGCGCGAGGAAACCTCGCAATACGGCATTGTCCAGTGCGGGGCCAAACTGGACAATTCCTACCAGGTCACGGGCATCGTCGAGAAACCCAGCCCCGCCGATGCGCCCTCCACGCTTGGTGTGGTCGGACGGTACATCCTGTCACCACGCATCTTCTCCCACCTTGACCGGGTCACGCCCGGCGCCGGCGGCGAGATCCAGTTGACCGACGGCATCGCCTCGCTGCTGCGCGAGGAACAAGTCCTCGCCTACGAGTTTGACGGTACGCGCTACGATTGCGGCTCCAAGCTGGGCTACCTCAAGGCGACCATCGCCTTTGGGCTCACCCACCCGGAGATAGGCAGTGACTTCGCGCAATACCTTGCGGAAATCAGCGAGGTTCGCCGGCGCCCGAAACTCGCCTCGGCGTGAGGTACGGTGCCCCGCTCCGTGGCTATCCTTGTACACACGCTGCGAAGATGCGGCCGCACACCTAGTCCGTCCGGCCCATACGCCAGATTAGATTCTTAACCTTGCACCGCTAGACTCGCGCAATCCGTCAATCCTGTCCGACCCGCCCGCCATGAGACCTTCACGATCGAGCCTGCTTTTTTGCCTCGCAATTCCGGCGCTGTTCGGCCCGGTGTCCGCGCTGGCGGAGAGCACCTTCATCAACCCGGTCGGCGGCGGCAACGGCAGTGAGCGTTGCCTCGTCGGGTCATTTTGCGCCGGCGGCGGCGCCTATGGCGGGGCGATGTCGATTCTGTCTATTTTCGAAAAAGACCTGGGCAAGGGACCATTCGTACGCGTTGACGATGCGGTGGACAAGTTGTGGCAGAACCTGTCCAATCAAGGCGGCCAATTACTCGCCCTCAGCCGCTACGCCGGCGACACCAGCCGCCTGGGTATAGACGATGGCTCCGGATTCCGTTCGCTTTCCGGGGCGACAGGCAACGGCAAGGTGCAGGTCACGCACGATGCCTCGTTTTTCGGGGACACACGTTCTTCCGACCTGGTGAAGGTCAGCAATTCGGCCTGGACAACGATACCGGTCTCCGCCGGTATCCCTTTTTCCTTCGTGCTGGACGACATATCCATGGGCTACCGCATCAGTGCGGACCCGACCCGCGCCGGCTACGCAAACAGCGGCAAATCAAGTCTCGACTACATGGTCACATTCCAGGTTCCCGACACGGTGCCGCATTACTTCATAGCCTGGGAAGACCGCGACCCGCGTTCGGCAACCCTCGGCGACCGCGACTACAACGATTTCGTGGCCGAAATCATAATGTCCCAGCCGCTGGCCGCCTTCACGGTATCGGCCGTGCCCGAACCGTCCGCGCTGCTTCTGCTGGCGGCGGGCCTGGGCGGAATCGCACTGCGGCGTCGCAAGGCCGTTTAAGCCGGCTGGAAGTTTTCCCAACGGCTTCACGGTCCTTCCTTTGACCGGCCGCGGGACCTGACCGAGCTTAACGATGAAACTTCCCCTCCTCAACGAATTGGATTTGCGTGAATTAAACGGCAGGATGGCGACCGCGCCTGCGTTCCCGCATTTTTGCATCGATGACTTTCTTGAACCGTCATTCGCCGGGGAGGTGCACGACGCCTTCCCCAGCTTTACCGATGCGCTGAAGCACGGGCGCTTGTTCAGCGCAGTGAATGAAAAGCGAAAAGTGCAGATAACCGAGGCGACCTTCTTCCCGCCCGCGATCCGTTCGCTGCACGACCTGCTGTCTTCGCCGGCGTTCGTCACCGCAATGTCAACCATGTCGGGGATCCCAAACCTGATTGCCGACCCCGGTCTGGAAGGCGGAGGCATTCACGAAACCAACTCGGGTGGCCACCTGGACGTCCATGTGGACTTCAATTTTCACCGGAAGCTGGGACTTCATCGCCGTTTGAACATCCTTGTCTACTTCAACAAGGACTGGCAGGAGAGCGATGGCGGATACCTGGATTTGTGGAACGAGGATGTCACCCGATGCGTCGGGCGGATCGCACCGGCATTCAACCGCGCCGCCGGCTTTGCCACGAGTTCGAAAAGCTGGCACGGCGTGACGCCAATCACCTGTCCGCCCCAGCGCATGAGAAAGTCCTTCGCGGCGTATTACTACACCAAGGAAGCCCCGGCCGGTTGGGACGGCGTAGAAAGGTCCACAGTTTTTAAAGCCCGCCCTGACGAGTACTGGAAGGGAGGCATCGCAATGCCCGTGGAGAACCTGACCCGCAATGCCAGAAAGTCGATCGCCTCCATCAAACAGGGCGTAAAAACTTTTCTGGGTTAGCAGCGCGGCGCCACACACGAATAATGCGCAGACAATCGGCACGCCCGCGGGCACGGCGAACGGCAGCGACTGCAGGGAACATGAATATTACAATTCTGCAGCGTTAAATAATGCACAAAATAGTCCAAACGGACTATTTATAAAATTCCCAATTAATCCGATACTTTAGCTGCAGTACCTAGAGTGACCTCATCGTTGTTACGGCCAGCGCACTGTTATTAGCCACTTTGTGGCCAAACAAAGCGCAGCCGCGTCAACCTGAACGCGGGTATTGCCGGTTCGGGAGTGCGGTCAACGCCGCACTCCCTATTTTTTTTGCGCCGGTGAACCGGCGTCTCGGTCAGATTAATTTGCCAATACGGGAAATCGATTACGATTTACCCCGGATTTCGGCAGATCAATATTGAATCTTTCCAGCACAATCCTATCTAACAAGAGCAAGCAGCAGCGGCCAGCACACTGTTAACAACTGGTTCCCAGTCAAACATCGCGCAGTTGTTGCTGCATTTGCCCACTTCCGGCCTGAGAGGGCATCGCTTGTCCGTGGTTGCCTGCAGTCCGCCAATTACGTTGCCACGCCACCAGAATCTTACTTTAGCCGGTAAATGTTTCATTCTTCCGTGCTGCCGGCATTCCGTAAGAACTATGCCGCAACTGGTTGCCGTTTGTGACAACTCGGCTTCAACGGCACGGGCCTTCCCGTTTCAGTCAAACGCCTCGGCCTCGGCGAATTTTGCGCCCATCGCATCTTTTGCCGAAAGTACCGGCTCGGCATCCAGCGGCCAGCGTATTGCCAGACCCGGATCATCCCACCGGACGCAACGTTCATGCTCGGCGGCCCAGTAATCGGTGGTCTTGTAGAGCACCTCGGCACTCGCCGACGTCACCAAAAAGCCGTGCGCAAAGCCCTCTGGAATCCATAGCTGGCGCCGGTTTTCGGCCGAAAGCCGCAATCCCTCCCAACGGCCAAACGTCGGCGAAGCACGCCGCAGATCAACCGCAACGTCGAACACTTCCCCGGCGATCACCCTGACCAGTTTGCCCTGGGGCTGGCGGATCTGGTAATGCAGTCCGCGCAGCACGTTGCGCCCGGATCGGGAGTGGTTGTCCTGCATGACCGGCGGCGAGAACCCGGTGAGTTCCGCGAACCTCCTCGCATTGAAGCTTTCAAAGAAGAAGCCCCGCTCATCGCCATAAACCGCAGGCTCGACAATGAGCACGCCTGCCAAGGCCGTCTCAATCACTTTCATGAGCCAAACACCCGGTCGGTGAGCAGGCCAAGCAAATACTGGCCGTAGGCGTTTTTTGCCATCGCCTGTCCCAGGCGATCGAGTTGCTCGTTGCTGATCCAGCCGGAGCGCCAGGCGATTTCCTCCGGGCTGGAGACTTTAAGTCCCTGGCGCTTTTCGATGGTGGCGATGAACAGGGTGGCGTCAATCATGGATTCGTGCGTGCCAGTATCCAGCCAGGCGTGACCTCGCCCCATTACCCGGACTTCAAGCGCCCCGAGCTCCAGGTAGGCGCGATTCACGTCGGTAATCTCCAGTTCCCCGCGTGGCGAGGGCTTGAGCGTTGCGGCGATGTCGAGCACGCGGTTGTCGTAAAAATACAGGCCCGTCACCGCGTAGCGCGATTTGGGCTGTCGCGGCTTTTCTTCCAGGCTGATCGCCTTGCCCGACGCATTGAATTCGACCACACCATAGCGCTCGGGGTCGGTGACCGGATAGGCGAAGACCGTGGCGCCGTCGCGATGCTCTGCGGCGCGCCGCAAGTCGTTGGCAAACTCGTGCCCGTAGAAAATGTTGTCCCCCAGGATCAGGGCGGAGTCACCCGCACCGACAAAATCCCGCCCGATGACAAAAGCCTGCGCCAAACCGTCGGGAGAAGGCTGCACCGCATAGGACAGCGCCAGGCCCCACTGGCTGCCGTCTCCGAGCAATTGCGTGAAACGCGGCGTATCCTGCGGCGTCGAAATGATCAGGATGTCGCGGATTCCCGCCAGCATCAGGGTGGACAGCGGGTAATAAATCATCGGTTTGTCGTACACCGGCAGGAGTTGCTTGGATACCGCGATGGTGACCGGATGCAGGCGGCTGCCTGAGCCCCCGGCGAGGATGATGCCTTTTCTTGACGTCATGTCATTCCTTTTTGTTTGATTCACTGATATTGATTAGAGGACGCCTGCGTAGCCATCAGCGCAGGCGCTCAGGATGAACAGCCCCGGGCGCGCCCGCCGAACCCTGCGGAGAGAGGCGGGCGCTGAGTAAACGCCCCCAGCGCATCCAATGCCGTTCGTAATAAAACGTCGAGACATGCGCCAAGCCAAACAAGACGGCAAAAAGGAGCGGCCGCTTTACGTATTTTTCCCAGCCTTCGCCAGCACCAAGCCAGGTATGCGCGAGCAGCGGATGAATCACGTAAAGCGCAAAGGACACCTCGGCCACATAGCGCAACGCCCGCAGCCGCAGCGCGGCGCCCAGGCGCGTGTTGCCGTGAGCGATCGTCGCCCCTACCAGCAAAGCGGCGAGATAGGGCCGCAGATAATTCATGAAGCCACTGTCCGGGTGGCTCGCTATGGCGAGCAACAATATAAGCAGGGGTTGGTTAGCCGCATTAAGCGCCCGGTTTGGCCAAGCGCCGAATTTTCCGGCATTCGCCAGCGCCAGCACGGCACCGGCGAGAATCTCGTCTATGCGGAACTGCGTCTGGATCGACAGTTCTTCCCCGTAGCTTACACGCATGGCCGTGAACCCCAGGCAAAGTACCGGTAACAGCATCAGGCCGCGCCGTCCGGCGATCGCGTATAAAACTGCGATGCCAAGGTAGAAATGCATCTCGACGCAAAGACTCCAGAAATGCGCCGTGACGCCGATGAGAGGAAAGGGCGGCAGATTGGCGTAGAAGAGAAAATGAGGCGCGTATGCACCTATCTCCGCCCCCCCGAACCACAGCGCCAACGCCATTCCAAGCCAGGCGAGCGGCACTATGCGGGCTAAGCGCCGCACCAGAAAGTCAGCAACGCCGGGTTTCGGGTCACCAAGGAGAAAACCGGTAATCAGGAACCCGGAAAGGATAAAAAACAGGCTCATGCCCATCGCGGCGGCGGTGCCGTTCAGGGCCCACGACTTTGGTCCGAGCGGCAACAAATGCGCTGCCAGCACCAGCGCGATGCTAATGCCGCGCCAACCGTCGAGCTCCGGCATTCGATTGCCGTGCTGTGGCATTGCAGCCGGGACGCTCATTTGCAGCCTGTCATGGCGAGATACGGCCTCAGGTCCCGTATTGCTTTCCGACCCATTCACGATAGGCGCCAGTCGTGACGTTGCGCGACCAGGCTTGATTATCGAGATACCAGCGGACGGTCTTACGAATCCCCGTATCGAATGTTTCGACCGGAGACCAGCCCAATTCCCGTTTGATTTTTGTCGCATCAACAGCGTAGCGCCGGTCGTGCCCGGCGCGATCCCGGACGAAAGTGATCTGCTCGCCGTAGCTGAGGCGGTCTTCGCGCGGCTGCATCTGGTCAAGGACCGCACACAGCGTCCGCACCACCTCCAGATTCTGCTTTTCGTTGTTGCCGCCGATGTTGTACGTCTCCCCGGGTTGTCCCGCCTCAAGTACCCGCCGTATCGCCGCACAATGGTCGGTGACATAAAGCCAGTCGCGAACCTGGCGGCCATCGCCATAAATTGGCAGCGGCCGCCCGGCCAGTGCGTTGTAGATCACCAGAGGAATCAGCTTTTCCGGAAAGTGATACGGACCGTAATTGTTGGAGCAATTGGTCGTCAGGACGGGCAGTCCGTAGGTATGGTGGTAGGCGCGCACGAGGTGATCGGATGAGGCTTTGGACGCCGAGTAAGGGCTGTTGGGTTCGACACGGTGCAATTCGGTGAATGGCGGATCATCCTCGCCAAGCGACCCATATACCTCGTCGGTCGAGACATGAAGGAAATTGAATTCGGCCATGGCCGTTTCATCCAGTCCCCCCCAATAAGAACGTACCGCCTCGAGCAGGCGGAAGGTTCCGACGATATTGGTCTGGATGAATGCATCAGGCCCGTGTATTGACCGGTCCACATGGGATTCAGCGGCAAAATTGACCACGGCGCGGGGACGATGTGTACGCAGCAGGCGCGCAACCAGGGCGTCGTCACCGATGTCGCCGCGGACGAAAACGTGCCGCGAGTCCCCCGCGAGACCGGACAGGCTGTCCATGTTGCCCGCGTAGGTCAGCTTGTCCATGTTCAGCACCGGTTCGTCTGATACCCGCAGCCAGTCGAGCACAAAATTTGCGCCGATAAACCCCGCCCCGCCCGTTACCAGAATCATTGCTGCTCCACTTAGGGGCGCGGATCCCGGGACATGTCTTCGTTCCCCTGCCGCCCCTGCAAACTATTTTTTGGGAATACCGCGAATCAACGCGGCCCGGTTGAGGCCCAACTGCCCGGTCGCGTCGTAATTCAGCCTTTGCCCAGACCGCTGAGGCGCTGCCTGTCCTCGGCGGTAATGGCTTCGAGCATCTGGTTGACGAATTTTTCATGGACCAGGTAGGCGCGCGCCGGATCAGGGTCAATGGAAGAAACGCGAAACAGCAGGCCGTCCGGAATTTGACCGGTCAGCCCGTAACGCATCTCCACCAGCCGCTTGTAGATCGTTCCCTCCACCACCCTGTCCCCGACGGTGAACCAGTATGTGACCGGTTCCTTGCGCGGCCCCATCGAAGTCGACAGCCTGCGAACCGGTATGGCGCCGAAAGCGGTGCTGATATTGCCCGGCTCGTTGGCGTGAAGCGTGAACCCCTGCGCCGGATAACATACCTCGGGCTTGTGCGCCTGCAGGTCACCGCGCTGGTCGCTACCGTAGGCGAGCGACAACATGATGCGGTCCCCGGCCGCATTCACATACGTGCGGGTCAGAATCTGGCTGTAGAGCTTGTCCAGCAATTCCTTTGTCTGCGGGTTGATGACCTGTGCGAATCCCTGGGGCATCTCGCGCCATTCGCCGAATTGCAATGGCACCATTTTTTCAAGAACGATGGCCGGCCCGGTGTCCGCCGCCTTGGTCCCCGGACGCGCAAGCACGGCGCCGACGCTGGCCACGCACATCATCACCGCAATCAGTACCGCAGTTCTTGTTGCAATCATTTTTATTCCATCCAAGTCCATCGCCGGTAATGCCAAAGCCCCGTTGCGACAAAATGCGGGGTTCGCTAACAGGGAGAATATGCACGAGATAGATTTCCATAGCATTACGGCCGATGCGCTCCAGCCAGATTGTCCCCGTTGAGCAAGCACCTGACCGCCGGCCAAAGTTAGTCCCATCCCGGCCATTGCAGGCGGATAAAGGGTCAAACGGCCCCGCTCCGGAGCCGTGCAGTCACAATCGCCGGTTAAAACTCCAATCCAATAGCAAAAAACACCGGCGCGGGGGACCTCTGGAAATACCCATCTTGTTTACGCGCGTTGCCGGATCAGGCTGGCTTATCGGCAAGATCGATACCTTGCGACGATTCGCCGCCTGCAGCCCCGGCCATGTAGCGCATTAGCCTGGCCGATTCGACAGTGACATCGTGGCGGGCCAGCACATCCGCGCGCCCTTTGGCTCCCATGCGTTCAAGTTGCGCCGGCGGGGCCGCGAGAACCTCACGCATCGCCGCCGCGAGGTCACGAACATTCCCGGGCATCACCAGCCAGCCGTTTTCGCCGTGCCTCACCAGTTCCGGAATCGCCGCGACATAGGTGCTGATGACCGGCCGTCCGAGGGCCAGCGCCTCCATGATGACCACGGGCAGGCCTTCGGCGAAACTGGGCAATACCAGGGCGCGGCTTTGTTGCAGGGTGCTGCGCACCTCGCTCGCCTGCGCCCATCCGGTGATCCTGATCCGGTCCGCAAGCCCGCGCCGCGCGATCAGCGCCTCAAGCTGCGGGCGGATCGGGCCGTCCCCTACAAGTACCAGTTCGAAAGCAACGCCCGCGCCGGCAAGCTCCGCCGCCGCCTCGACCAGTACCAGGTGGCCTTTTTCCTCGCACAGCCTGCCGACGCAGACCAGGCGCGGCGCTCCCGGCACTGGTGTCGGCGCGGCCTTGAGCAGCGTTTCATCCAGGCCGCAATGGACAATGCGGATTTTTTCCCAGTCGGCGTGCGCCGACCAGCGAAACAACTGGCTGCGGCAGTATTCGGAAATGGCGGCCACGAATTTTGCGCGCCCCACTTTTTCGCGGTATCCCAGCCCGACGGCACGGTCGAATTCCTCCGGCCCGTGGACGGTAAAACTGTATGGCGGGCCGCCAAGGCCCGCGCAGAACATCGCAACCTCGGCCGAATTTGAGGCAAAGTGCGCGTGCAGGTGTTCAATCCTTTCCTTGTCAAGCCAGCGCAACAGTACGCAGGCCTGGGCGAGATAGGCAAGGTGCAGCGCCGGCCCGCGATCCGATGCGGGCAGGATGCGTAGCACCAGGGCAAGCATTTGTGCGAATCGGACCGGTCTTGCCACAAACGTCATGAACAAGGCGGCCAGCAACCCGGTGAGCCCGACCGACTGAATGCAGCGTGTTTTGGCGAGCTCGGCAAGGTCGGCGGGATCGACAAGCCTGTCCTTCCACGCCCGCATGGCAAAGCGTTGCACCGCGACTCCCTGGGCTTCCAGTGCGTGAATCTCCCGGCGGATGAACGTCAGGCTGACCATGGGATACTGGTTGACGAGATAGGCGATGCGCATGGGCTTTCCCTTGATCGGCGGTCAGTGCCGCCAGCAAGCGCGGACCCTGTCAAGCGTGTCCATCACGCCCAGCGTGTGTTCCAGCGGCCAGACGGCACTTTGTGTTTCCCCTGCGGCAAGGCAGCGCATCACTTCGATGGCTTCGTGGGTATAGCCGTTTCCCAGGTAAGGTATTCGCTGCGTCCGCTCTCGCCCCGGCAGGAAACCGCGCAGGCGCCGCAGCACCGGGTTAGCACGAATGCGGTCTTTGAGCGAGGGCTGGCGAATTGGCTGCGCCCCACCGCGCAGGGCCACCGGCGCCCGCGCAACAGCCACCCGGTCCGGACGGCAGAGCGGCTCGCCTATGGTCAGGCGCCCCCCCGAACAGGTGATGACGGCCTGGTTCGCGGCGTAGCCGGTCAGCGTCGCGGACAGGGTCGCCAATTCACCGCCGGGATAGCGCAACGCGATCGCGCATTGTTCGTCCACCCCGGTAGCCGCAAGGCTCGCCACCGACTCAACCTGGTCGGGCCGCCCGAACAGGCGCCAGGCCAATGCAAGCGGGTAGACACCACGATCCATCAGCGCGCCACCGCCCAGTTCGGCGCTGAAGAAGCGGCCGCCGCGTTCAACGACCGTAGGTACGCCAAAATCCGCCATGAGCATGCGCGCCGGGCCGAGATCCCCGGTCGCAACGCGATCAATCGCATAGCGCATGGCGGGCACAAAATGCATCCACATCGCCTCCATGCAGAACAGATTTTTTTGCTTCGCCAGGGCCGCGACCTCGCGTGCCTCCCCGGCATCCGAGGCAAACGGCTTTTCGCACAAGACGGCTTTCCCCGCCTGAAGCGCCAGCAGGCAGTGCTGGTGGTGAAAGACATGGGGGGTGGCGATATAGACCACGTCAACAGCCGGATCGGCCACCAGGGCTTCATAACTGCCGTGAGCACGAACCGCGCCGCTGAAAGCCGCGAATGCCTGCGCTGTCGCCAAATCGCGCGAGCCGACCGCGACAAGGCGCGCTGCCGGAATATGGCCAAGCCCTGCGGCGAACTCGCGCGCAACGGTCCCCGTGCCGAGTATTCCCCAACCCGCCGGTCGCAGGAGCGCTTCGCCCCGGCTCATGTCCTGCATCCTATAGTGCCCATGGCATCGGTTCCACTGGCTCAAAGGTGGTCGAAATCGGAATATTCCCCGGGCTGCGTGCGGCGTTGTGAATGCCCAGCGAAAGCTCGGTTACGTGCAGGCAAAAATCCGGCGCAAGCCGCGGTTTGCGGCCCTCTTGTATCGCCTGCGCGAGGTCGGACACACCGCGGCACCAGTCCATTTGCGCCGCGCCCCGGGCCAGCGGTTTCGGGTTGCCTGCACCGGCCAGCGGAAAACGCTTTGTCCAGGGCAGAAAGAACTGCCTGCGACGGATGCGCATCATGCGCCGCACCGTGACCGGCGATCGGTACATCCAGCAGTCGCGTGTCGCGAGTACGCCATCGTCACCAACGATGCGAAGTTCATGGTCGTGCGGGGCGACAATGCTGCAGGTGAGTCGCGCGGTAACGCCGGACTTGAACTGCAGGCACGCCACGGAAAAGTCCGGCGAGGCAACCTGCAATTGTTCGCCCGGCAGCTTGTCCGGGACCTGCACCGAAGCCCAGGCCGTCATCGACTGCACCGGTCCGAAGAACGCGATCAGCCAGGTAAGGTAGTAGCCGGCGTGTTCCAGCGTGCAACCGACCTCGAACTCGTCCCTGTAGGGCCAGGGCGCGCCCGATTCACTCAGCCAATTGCGGTAGGGCATGCGATGGACCAGGCCGTCGTCGAGTTCGGCGTACACCACCCGCACAGCCCCCACCGCGCGCGCGCGCAGGGCCCGCCACATGGTTTGTGCCGTCTCCCCCAACAGGCTGCACGGAGCCGAACTGATCCACAGGCTGCGGTTCTGTGCCAGCGCAACAAGCTCTTTTGCCTCGCTAAAATCCATAGCCAGGGGTTTTTCGGAATAGACATGCCTGCCGGCCTCCAGGCAGCGCCTGGAGATCTCAAAATGCGCCCGCGGATTGGTGAGATTGAGCACCACCCGTACGCGCCCGTCCCGCAACAACTGGTCAAGGCTGTCGAAACGCTGAACGGCGTAATACGCACAAAACCGGCTGGCACGCGCTTCGTCGATGTCGAAAACCCCGACAAGCGCGAGGTCCGGGTGCTGACGCAACGACTGCATGTACAGGTCGGCGACAAACCCGCATCCGACAATACCGATACCGGTCATGCCGGCGCCCCCGGTTGGAGCAGGAACTCGGCACAACAGTACCTGATCGTGCGCCGCACCGGCACCGGCACCTCTTGCAGACAGAGCTCGCTGCCGGCCGCCGCCTGGTGCCCGTGCAGCAGCAGCAGGCTGCCCAGTGCTGCGCTGCCAATGCCGGTCACTTCGCGCATGTTCACCGTGACCGCCCCTCCGGCGGCCGCCGCACGCGCAAGGGCGAAGCGCAACCTGTCGATATTCGACGAGGTCCATCGCCCGCGCAGCACAATGACCCGGCCACCCGGCGCATCATGCTCTTCGAGGACGGCGCCGGCCGAATCACCTGCCCCTTCCTTGCCGCAGCGCGACTGCAAGGCCAGCGGCAAGACCCGTGTAAAGAGCAGCCTGCCCAGCGTCAGCCCCTCGAAAAAATACCGCCGCCACAAAGCCGGCTCCTCCTTGATGCGCCAGAGCCATTCAAGTCCAGTCTTTTGCATCCAGAGGGGGGCGCGGCTGACCGTGCCGGCGACAAAATTCAGGACGGCCCCGAGGTGGCTTATGACCGGCACGGTGATGCGCGTCCTGTTGTGCTCAATCCAGGCCTGGCCTTTTTTCGCGCTGAGTGAAACCACCAGAAAGTCTGCGCCGCTGTCGTTGATGCTGGCAATCTGCTCCGGCAGGCTCATCTCTTCGATGGAGCCGAAGCCCGGCGTGTCGAATCCGGCGCAGAGCAGGCCCCTGCCCGAGGCATTGAGCGCGCGGCAGGCCGCTTCGGCAACCCCGTCCTTGCCGCCGAAAAAATACACCCGCAACGGACGCTGCATGCCGCGGCCAAGGCGCAAAAACAGGTCAGAGCCGGCAACACGCTCGCGAATCGGTACGCCGAGGATGCGTGCTATCCATACCAAGGGCATGCCGTCGGCGATACTGAGGTCGCTGTTGAGAACGGACAGCCGGAATTGCCGGTCTTCGAGGCAGCCGATAAGGAAGTTGACGTTCGGCGTTGAGACGAAACACGGGGCGCGCCGTTCGGCGGCGCCGTGCACAATGCGAATGGCATCGGGCATGGCAACCGCGTCAAAGGGCAGTCCAAGGAGGCAGTGCACGTCGCGCTGGAAGTCGGTACCCATTCAGCCGCGCTCCCTGCTCGAGCGTATCCACTCGACCTGCCGCTTCGCGACAAACCTCGCGTACAAGGGGATTTTTCCCAAGGCGTATACCGGCGCGAAAGCGAGACTGGCAAGCGATATCACCTTCCACCCATGCCCGGCCCATGCGATAAACACGGCGCCGCCGGTCATGAGGAGCAGGACAACCGCCAGCGCCAGCGGCGCCGCCATGCCGCCGCATAGCAGCAAAGCCGATGCGGCGGCCAGAAGGACCGTCACCGTCAAGGCCAGCAGCGCAATGGGCGGCACGCAAAGGTCAAGAGCCATTGCCAGCAAGGCAAGGCTTCGTCCTGCAACGGCACGGACGAGAAGCCGCGGCGCGTCAACCAGGATCACCCCGAGATGCCCGTGCTCCCAACGCGTTCTTTGGCCGGTGGCGCCGTCCTCGGTCGCGGGAAACGTGCTGCTCACCACGGCGTCCGGGCAAAATAGCGGCGGTGTCCCGGCGAGCGCGAGGTTGATACCCAGCAACATGTCCTCCACGATATGACCACTCGCCAGCGAAACCCCCTTGAGCGCGTTCCATGGAATGGCCATGCCGGTGCCCATCAGCTGGCAGGGCAGGCCGAGGCGCAGGAAACCCAGCGGTCGCACCAGGTTCCGTGTAACCCATGCAAAGCCGGCCACGCGCAGGCGCAATCCCGCGCCTTCGGGCGTCCCCATCAGGTAGAGCGCCTGGACCGGACGGCCGCTTTGTGAACACTTTCGCGCCAGGACGTCAACCGCGCCGGCGGTGACATGGCAATCGGCGTCAACTATCACCACCATCTCCGGAGGATCATGCTCCAGGTGGCGAACACCGAAATCAAGGGCATAGCCCTTGCCTCGCCGCACGGCATCGGTGCGAACCAGGACCTCCGCCCCCCCGGCTTCGGCGATCGCCCTCGTCGAATCCGAACAGTTGTCCGCAACCACCACGACGCGGTCGCCTTGGCCGATCTGCGGCATCAACGCGCGCAGCGTATCCGCAATCACCGCTTCTTCATTGTGGGCGGGAACAAGCACCACCAGACGGGAACGCTGCGCGGGTATCGCCGGTTGCGGGGCGCGTCCCGGACGCAGCGGAGGCAAGGCGAGCACCGCCTGCAACAAAAAGACCGTCACCGGAACCGACAGGACGATTGCGCAGGCGCACAGCAGAAATCCCAGGGCGTTCATATGCGCTGGCCCGTCGTCGACGCGGCAGGACAAATGCGCCGGTCGCGGCACGGAACAGGACTGCCAAGCGGATGCGTTGCAGGTTTCACTTGTACTCAATCAGGCGGGCGGGCCCGCCGGAAACGGAGCGCCAGAGGAACTTCACCTGGCCGAGGGCTTCCGGAAACTTCCCAAGGACGAGGAACACGGCATGCAGCCAGTTTTCACGCGCCGCACCGCCGCCCTTCAGCGCAATATGCGCGACCTGAAGCGGATAGGCACAAAGCAGGAGGAGACTCCATTCCCACCTGATCAGGAAAAGCACAAGGACCATCGCGGGAATCATGCCCCCCCAAACCCGGGCGCTGCGGGCTTCACGCATCCAGTGACGCTCCGGCGGCGCGCCGTGCAGGGCCGCGCCTTGCGCGAACGCATATCCGGTGCGCAACGTACGGATCCACCATTGTGAAAATCGCGTCATGTCCGCGTCATGCAGGGTCATTTCGGCGTCAAGCCGCCAGATGCGCCAGCCGGCCGCACGCAAGCGCACGCACAGTTCGGGCTCCTCACCGGCGATGAGGTCGGCGCGAAAGCCGCCGACCTGCGCGTACGCGCCGATGCGCATCAGTGCGTCACCACCGCAGTACCTTGCCTCCCCTACGGGCGTATTCCACTCCAGGTCGCACATCATGTTGAAAACCGAACGCTCGGGATGCCGCTCCCGGCGTCGGCCGCTCACCACCGCGACGTCGCCATGCGAAGCCAGATACGCCGCCGCAAGCGGCAGCCATGTTGCAGCGATTTCGCAATCGCCATCGACAAACTGGATATAGGCGAGGTCCGGGCTTGTCTGCCGCAGGCGCTCGAATCCGGCGTTCCGCGCCCGCGCAGCGGTAAAGGGCGTGTTCATATCAAGCAAAACCACGTCCGCATCGCGGGTCCGTGCCGCTGCAACCGAACCGTCGGTTGAACCCGAGTCGACGTAGACTACCTTGACGCCCTGCAGGCGGAGCGAATCCAGGCATTTTTCCAGGCGCGGTCCCTCATTGCGGCCGATCGCCACGACGCCGACCCGCAGCGGCGGGTTGCTCACGCCTTCCCCCTCGGGCGAACCACGGCGGGAACACCGACGGCGATGGAGTCGTCCGGGACGTCGTCCAGGACGACTGCGTTCGCCCCGATCAGGACGTTGCTCCCGATGGAAATCGCACCGAGCAACTTCGCGCCTGCGCCAATATCAACGTTGTCCCCGATTGTCGGTGCGCAAGGTTGATCTGTTCGCCGTAAACCGACCACCACACCGCTGCGTATCCGGCAGTTCTCGCCAAACTTGGCATAACCGCTGACGACGATGCCGCCAAAATGATCGATGACAAAATTTCGGCCTATTCTGACGTCGCAAGGCAGTTCGATGCCGGTAAGGACCTGTACGACCTTGTAAAGGATCTTGTAAGCGAGGGAAAAGGGCTTGCGCAACAAGGACGGACGGACACCGTAACGCCAGCGGCCAAAACGATAAACAACAAGCGCCCAGAACCCCTGGGCGCCCCAGTCACCGCCATGCGCCCGTAAATCCTGCCGGATGTTGTCGAACATGCCCGCGCCCTCAACGTGTCGGACGCGAGCCGAACGAAGTACGGATCAACAGCGACCATTGCCACGACGCATGGCGAAGGTGTGCAACAGCAGCCGGTGCCGGACGCCCGCGAAGCGCGCCCTTCAAGGCGTCAATGACATCCGCCGCCGTAACGAGGAGGACATTTCCAAGAACCGTCGCCAAGCCGTGGTTTTTCCGGAAATACAGCAACTCGCTTTCAATTTGCAGCACTTCGATCTGCCTGCCGCTCGTACTCAGCGTCGCGTCCCTTCTCGCGCTCTCGCCACCGATGTGCACCACCGTCGTATCCGGGAAGAACGCCACTTCCCATCCCGCGTTCGCTGCGGCACGGCAGTGATCGACCTCCTCGAAGTAAAGAAAATAGCGCGGATCGAACAGGCCGACATCGTCTATCACCTGCCGGCGCACCAGATAAAAACAACCCGGCACCCAATCGCAGCGGCGCACCGAGGCGTGGTCCCACTCCATGTCGTCGACCAGGCGTGCAGAGGGAAAAAAGCGCCGCAGTCCGGTACGGCCGAGGAAGACGTTCCAGGGTGTCATGAAGTATCGCGCCGAGGGTTGCAGCACGCCGTCGCGCCCGACAAGCCTAGCGCCGAGAATTCCGCAATTCGGGTTTTCGTCCATGTACCGGACCGTCTTGTCCAGGCTGTCGGCGGCGACAAACGCGTCGGTGTTGAGCAACAAGACGTAGCGGCCCCTGGCACGGTCGAGCGCCTGATTGTTGGCACGGCCGAAGCCGACGTTGACCGTGTTGAAAATCAGCTCACAATCGGAAAACTGACGCCGCAGCACCTCGGCGGAGTTGTCGCGCGAAGCGTTGTCAACAATGACGATTTGCAGGGACAAACCGCCCGCCGACACCCGCAACGCCCCGATCGCATCGGGCAAAAGCGCCGCGGTATTGTAGTTGACAAGGATGGCCGTGATATCGACGCCGCCGGCGGACGGCCCCGCGGCGCCGCGCGTCGCGGCTCGCGGCGGGATCACGATTTCCTCTTGCACACTGTCAGCTCGTCGCATCGCGAAACATCGAAACCGCGGCCCACAATTGCACGGAAAAACGCCGCCTCGCAATCAGTTCCATGAAGCTCGATCACCAGGTTGTCGACTTTCCCGATCCAGTCTTCATAGTTGGCCGAAAATACAGCAGCTTCCCCGCCTTCTATATCGATTTTCAGGATGGAGATCCGCGCAAACCCGGAGGCCTTCAGCAGCCCGCCGATATCAAGAGCATGCATCGCCGGACTCTCTCCCGGGCGCGTTGCGCGCACCTGCCTGGACCATTCCTTACCGTCGCCGAATGTCGATTCGGCGATTACCAGCCCCGTTTTATGCGACCACACGGCATTGCAGAACGCGCCGCAACGATCGCCATAGGGCGCGAGGTTTTCCGCAAGAACGCGAAAATTCTCCTCGTCGGGTTCCACGACCAGGATTTTCGCCTCTGGAAAACGGCTGAGAAAATAGGCCGATGAATACCCGACGTTACCGCCACAATCAATAATCAGGCCCGCGCCGACATGGACATCATCAAGGCAGCGGTACTCACGCACCACGAAAATCTGTCCGAACACGTCAAGGTCGCTGGTTCCCGGCCGGCACTTGAGAGGATATTTGGAATGCTTGCTGAAAAGAGTGTAAGGATGCCTATGCCCGGCGAATTCACCGCGAAGCTTTTGCAATTTGAACGCGATGGCGGGAAATAGTCCGAGCGAAGAAGCGGTTCTCCGGTAACCCTGCAATTTTTCTTCTATTTTCACGGGAAGCATTTTTTTCGCTTTTCAAGTGCGCATGAGACATCAGCAGGCGGCGGACCCAGCCAGGACGTGCAGTTCGGCCGTTCGTCACCGCTGTTTTCGATTGACTTGGCCTGATTGACGGACGGCGTAACAATCCCGACCGACAGGGTGCCCGACCGGCAAAACCCGCGCTTCTTTCCGGGCTTGATTGACGGAACCCCGACCGCAGGCCATTGCCGCAGCATCCACCGCTGATTTTAGTGGCGCTTCATTACAAGACCATGAATTGCGTGGCGCATGGCCGGGCGGGCGGCGCGATTCCGGCGCACCAACCCTGTCACTTCTGCGTCAGAATGGATTTTATAAGTTGGGAACGATGCCGAAAGACCGCAACATCATTGAAATCTCCACTTTGCTCCCATGTGTTCAGGATCAGGCGGCGCAATTGACCCGGTTCGACCAACAGGCGCCCAAGCACATCCGCAAGTTGCGCCGGCACACCGACAGGCGTCAGGAACGGTTCGCCAAACCCGGCGACGAGGTCGCGTGCGAATGGACTGTCGTAACCGACAATGGGTGTCGCCGAAACCATGGCCTCGAGCAGGATTCGGGGGGACTCGGGGGTGATGTGCGTGAACAGGAGCACATCCCAGGTTCGAAGTTGCGCCACGAGCTCGGTACGGTCGCCGACAAAGCCCGGCAGTTCGACAATACCGCCCAGTCCGTGTTTGAGCACATAGGCCTTCATCTCGCCAAGCAAGGGTCCATCACCCAGCCAGGTTGCCCGGATTGGAAAACCGCCGGCCGCGAGGATGCGGATAACCTCCAGCCACTGCAGCGGTGCTTTCATGTCCGCTGCGCGACCGGCATAACCGATTTTAAACATGTGCTCCTCGTGCGCCCTGGAAAAGCTCTTTTCCAGGGCGATGCGCTGCGGAATGCGATCCGACTCCGACAGGTGGATATCGTGCACCAGATGCGCCCTTCCCTCCTGCGACAGCCTTGCTTTTTTCTCTAGCAACTCCTTTGTCTGAATCCTGTCCGATGGATGAAGGTGGATGTTTTCCACTTGGAAGGATGACGGTAGCAGGCTGCGGTAGGCGTCGAATGTGTCCCTGCCGTGGAACAAGCCCAGGGCCGCTTTACGAATGACATGCGCTTCGAACCGTCCCACCCACCACGCATACGCGGTGCCGTACAAGCGCTTGAGGACACCGCGCTTTTTCGCCGCATCGCTGCGAATCACCTGGGATTCGACACGATCCGTCCAAACCGCGAATTTGCGCCGCTTCTGCGCGCTGATCAACGCCGCGGTCGAACCCCAGTCGCCAAAGAAGCCACCGATGGCAAAGCACAAGTATCGCGATTGGTCGATAAGCGGGGCCAGCAGTTCCCTGACGCCGGCCGAAACCCGATGATGCACGCGCGGCGCATAACCATAGGGAAGTTCAACAATCGCCACCCGCCGCAGGTCCTCCCTATCCTCGATGCACTCCCAACGAACCCCGGCAATGTTTGCAGCCACATCTTCCGGGTAGCAGACCAGTGCAGCCGTGACAAGTTCGAAGTTATCCGCCCATCGCAACAATCCGTTTACCGCCTGGCTTTCCACATAGCGGCGCCCCGCGGTACGACGCATGGGAACCGGCAGGACGAGCAAAAGCGATTCGTTAGAAGTTGTCATGCTTGGAGCGGGATTCGCCATTGGGATTGATACAGGGGGTGCGGTAATGCCGGTATCAAGGACGCGGGTGGTTCCGCGCGCATGTTTCCAGGACATTTGTTATGGAAGGTTGTGCCATAACAAAAGGATAATATTCGCCCGTTACAATCTGACGAAACGAGCCACTTATGGAGTCGCAGATGGACATCACGCAGGACGCCCGTTTGGGCATGGACGCATTTCTGCCGCTGGAACGCATGGACGCCCTGGCCATGACGGCGCGCGAACAGTACGCTTCGGCCAGGCCATTTCCGCACATCGTGCTTGACAACTTGTTCGACCCCGCTCTCCTGGACCGCATCCTCGACGAGTTCCCGGGGCCTGACCAGATCAAGTGGCAACGCTTCGACAACAATCAGGAAATCAAGCTTGCGGCAGCCTCCGAAACCTATTTCGGCACAACCACGCGGCTCCTGATGTACCACCTTAATTCGTTCACCTTCCTCGAGTTCCTCGGGAAGGTAACCGGAATTCCCAATCTGTTGCCCGACCCCGGGTTTGACGGTGGCGGACTACACCAGATACAGCGTGGCGGAAAACTCGGCGTGCATGCCGACTTCAACAAGCATCCGCGCTACGGCCTTGACCGCCGCCTGAACATGCTCATTTACCTGAACAAGAACTGGCGTGAAGAGTACGGCGGGCACCTCGAACTCTGGGACCGCGACATGACCCGCTGCGAGGAAAAAGTCCTGCCGCTGTTCAACCGTGTCATGCTTTTCAGCACCACCGATTTCACCTTCCACGGCCACCCCGATCCATTGCGCTGCCCGGAAGGCATTTCGCGCAAGTCCCTCGCCCTGTATTACTTCAGCAACGGCCGCCCCGCGGAAGAAACCTCGGGAGTCCACTCGACCATATTCAAAGCGCGCTCGGACGGGGATTTTAAACCGACCATCGACCAGCGCCTGCGCGCGGTTGCGAAGGACCTGCTGCCGCCGATAGTTGCGCGCCAGTTCCGAAAATCCCGTTAGCAACGCGCCGGCACCGCGGGAAAATCAACGCTGCGACCCATCGCAATGCCGGAAGCCCAAGCCGGCAGGACGGGACTAAAAAATAATGCATATCGGACTGTTCTCCCCCGGGTGGCCAGTGAACGAATTCACCAACGGGATAGTCACGTACGTCCACAACCTGCGCCGGGAACTGCTGGCGCAAGGGCACCGGGTCAGCGTATTTACCAACCAGATCGGGCAATCCAACCTGGACAGTGGCATCCACCGCGTTCACCACACGGCAGCTTTCCGCGCGTCAGGTCGTGTAAAGAGACTTCTTAACCGCCGGTACCATCACGTCTTCGCATGGGGGAAAATGATCGCTTCGACCGTGAACGCGGTTCATCACGTCGATCCGATCGACATTCTTGAAATGGAGGAGTCTTTCGGATGGTGCGCGACTGTTCAGCAGCGCGTCCCCTTCCCTGTCGTGGTCAAATTGCATGGACCGGCATTTCTTACCCTGGTTGACGAGGATCGTGAATCCGCCCTTTCTTCTGCAAAAATTGACGCCGAGGGTAGTGCGCTGCGCCGTATTCGAACGGTGATCTCGCCATCGGCGGAGACTTTGCGAAAAACGGTTTCCAATTACGCGCTGAAACCAGAAATTTCCGAGATTATTCCCAACCCCGTGATTGCCGACGACTCACTCCAGCCATGGAACATCGAAAATTGCGATCGAAAGACCCTGCTTTTTGTTGGCCGGTTCGACAAGCCCAAGGGCGGTGATGCGGTGCTCACGGCCTTCCGGAGACTTCTGGATACCGACTCCAGCTTGCGTCTGGTGTTTGTCGGACCTGACTCTGGCCTCACCTCCCCGTCCGGAGAACGCATATACTTTGAACAGTTTCGTGACCGGTTGTTCGAACCCGATCTGCGCAAGCAAGTTGAATTTCTGGGCAGGCAACCGCGCGAACGTTTGCACGAACTGCGGAACCGCGCGATGCTAACCCTCGTTCTTTCCCGCTGGGAGAACCAGCCTAACACCGCGCTTGAGGCGATGATCCAGGGATGTCCCGTGGTCGGCTTCGGCGGCGGAGGCATGGATGAAGTGATCGAACATGGGAGTACCGGCCTTCTGTCGCCCGCCGGCGACCTTGATACCCTGTGCCGCCTTGTCCTGGAAGTCGTGAACCACGCACCCATCGCAATGCGCTTGGGAGCCGAGGCACGCCGGGTAATCGCAAATCGTCACGCGGCGAAGGATTTAGCGGCCAAGACGCTGGAGTTATACACACGAAGCATCGAAATGCGCGCCGCGACCGGGTCTTGCACATAGATCACACAGTTCCGCTGCACCAGCGCACGGAGAAAAGTCGCTATGCCGAAGTCTTGCGGAATACCACCATGATTGTGTGACCGGCTATGGACGTGGCGTTTTCGACGAGAAACTTCCTGAAGATGCCTGCCCCGCCGAAACGATGATAAACGCTGCGCGCCAACCTGCCGCGAATATAGCGGCGTTCCATGACGCTCTGGAACCAATCGACTTCCTTCAACGGCTCGATGTCGACAGCAAGCACTTCGAGCGGAAAAAGGCCGCACAGCGCCTCAAGGCTCGTCCTCGTCCACAACCCCATGTGATGGGGCGGTCCATTGAGCACGGCGTCGCCGTCGTACTTGAGGAACCCCTCATTGTTTGGAACCCCCACGATAAACAACCCACCCGGCTTCAGTGCCTCGATACATGCGCGGATAAACCCACCAACATCGGAAATATGCTCGAGCACCTGGAATGTCGAGACGACGTCATAAAAAACGGGATGGCTTCGAGCGTGATCCTCGATTAGGATGCCGTCCACCGAAAGACCGCGTTCGCGGGCCGCCTTGGCCGAATCCGGATTGAGCTCAATGCCTGCCACATCCCCACCCGTAATTGCCTTCGCGGCGTCCAGAAAGTTGCCGGTGCCGCAACCGACATCAAGGACTCGATGACCCGCCCGCAGGTGTCGAAGCGCAACGCCGTGCTCCCATTTGTCGTGCTGGTAAAACCAGGGGAACCGCCCGAGGTGGCGGTACAAGCTGTCTTTACCTGCAAGCGACGGCGGGTGGTAGAACCGGTATCCGGTTTTCGAACACTCGTAGATGCCGACCTCCTGCATCCCGGGAAAATACTCGGCCACGTCAAGTCCGAAAGCGTCGCGGTATTTCCCGATGATATGTGATGTCTTGACTGCGCCAACACGCTTCGCCTTGCCGTTTACGCTCAGAGGGGAATCGACTTCTGGAGAATTATTCATGGGTTCCGTGCAGTGCTTTCATGGCATTGCACCGATGCAAAAGGCTCTGGTGCAAGAGGCGGTAAGCTAACAGTTGCATATGACAGGTTAAAGAACGTCTGCGTACCGGGATTTGCTGCCGACGGTGCGTGAATTTCTCATGGATGGACGTGATGACGAAACGCGACTGCCAGTCCGGATAAATGCGTGGAAATTGCAAACGAGATCGCGAAAATGCCGGCAATAAAAAGCAGCTTTAGCAACTCGTAGTGGACGATCAGCAGTTCCTGCTTTTTTTGCTGCCACAGGAAATACCCCAGTGCGGGCGCTTCACTCAGCACGACACCCAGGATAAAGCCTTCAAAGCCGCCGAGAAAATAGCCAAGCAAGGCGCCGCCCGGCAGGAACGCAAGGCGAAAAAGATTACCAGCCAGGACAACGCGCCCGCCCCCTGCAGCCACCAGCAGATTTTCCGCCGGGCCCGATAGCGACAGTAATATGCTGCGCAGCATGAAGGCCTGCAGGATAACGGCGGCGAAGGCATAGCGGTCGTCATACAGCAGGTCGACCAGGAACTTTGAACTGCCCGCCAAAACGGCCGGAGTCAGCAGGACCAGCATAAACAGTTTGATATTGTCGCGGTAATACCGGATGCGCAGCGAATTCGGATCCGTGCGGAATATATCGGAGCATCGGGCGAGCAGAACATGCCTGCTGATCTGCGCGGTCAGCGTGTCGACGGGCAAGGCGATATTGGCGGCGATGCCGTACAACCCGAGAAGGTGGAGGTCGAACAACTTGAGAAAGACCACCTTGTCGAATTGGGCGAGAACCAGCGAGATGAGGCTCGACGGAAAAACAAACTTCGAAAAGCCGAACAGATGCTTTGCCACCTCGGCGCTGAAGCGAAACCGTGGCCGAAGGTAGGGTGATATACGGTAGCTGAGGGCCGACATCAACATTCGGTGAAACACCATGCCATAGACCATGCCGAAATGGTCGCGTTCAACATATGAATATGCAACCGCAAACACAGTCGATAAAAGCGTACAAACAAGGTCGGCGTAACTGGGGATCCTTGCACGGCGATCCCTTATCGCCAGCGGGAAGGAAAGTGACTCCAGGCCTTGCAGGACGAACCACGCGGAAAACACACGCAAGGCGCCGGTCAGGGCGGGCGAGTCGTAGAATTGGGCTATGTAGGGCGCTGCAGCAAACAACAGCACGGCGTTCGCGCCACAACGGATGAGGCGGAGCGTCCAAATGGTGTCTATGTAGGTTCTCTGGCCGCCGTTTTTGTCGCGGATGACGAATCCGGTCACTCCGATGTCCGACAACATTTCCAGTGCGAAGACGACCGAGGAGAGCAGAATTACGATGCCATATGCTTCGGGGTAAAGAATGCGCGTCAGCACGACGCTGCTCACCAGTTTGATTACGCCGACAAGGAAAAAGCAAATCGTCGTGGCAAACAAATCACTGCGAAAATTAAACAGTCTCACTGGACCCCCCTGTTCTGGGGCCCCGGTCGCCACCTGCAGCGTCGCACCGTTGGCCAGATCCGCTCGATGCCGTGGTTCCACTCACGAGGTGACAGCGGATTGCCAGCAACCTTGGGCGGCGCCTCAATTGTGCAAGCCCGCCAATGGATCACGACTATGGCGGCGCCTCGGCACATTGCACATCATTGGGTCAGCCCCAACCGCCGACGGGGTTCCGCCCCGGGCATGGCCAGTTGGCTAAGCGGTTCTGGTACACCGGCTTGCAGGTAAGCGGCCGCAAGACCGGCAAGCACATAGTAAAGCTTTTCCAGGCTAGTCCCGAAGCTTCCGGTCGCCATCATAAACAGGGTTCCCGTCATGCACGCGAGCAGCGCGGTACCCAAATTTGCGGCTTCCGGATTGACCATTGCCAGGCGTCTGCGCAGGACAAACATTTTCCACATCCCTGACAGATACGGCCCGAGGAAAAGGAACAGGCCGACGAGTCCGTAATACATGGCGATGGTGGCGTAGCTGTTGATGAAATCGACGATACCCTGCCCCTGGCGCAGGTCCTCGAGATAGAGCAGGATGTTGGAGTCCCCGAACAACGGGTTCGCCTGAATCAACTGCCAGGAAATTTCGGCAAATCGTTGCCGGTAAGACACATTTTCGGAATCCACCGTACCGATAAAGGGAAGATTGTCGATGACGCGCTCCCCGATCGGCGAAACCAGGACGAGCGCGCCGATGATCGCCGCGCTGATGACGGCCTTGACAAAACGTGACGCGCCCTGCGGACCCAGACTGATGAATACGAAAAAAACCAGCGCGGCGACAAGCCACGGGCCGCGCGAATACGCACCCAGCAGTCCCGCCCAAAAAACGCCGGCGCCCAGCCAGGTGACGGTGATTGAACCGACGCGAGACTGAAGGTAAAGCCAGAACCCAAACGCCATTGACATCATGTACCCCAGGGCGAGGGGATGACCGGCAGAAACCAGTGCGCGTAGCGTTTCTCCCCGCAACAGGTAAGAGAAGGCAATGTCTTCGACGGCAGTCCACTGCTCGCGTAACCCGCCATAAAGTTGCCAGCCGCGCAGCGACTCAAACACCGCAAGGGGTGCGTAGATTGCGCAAGCAAGGCAAAAGCAAGCCAGCGCCTCCTCGATATCACGGCGGTTCCGGCACAAACGGCTGGCGGCGAAATACAGCGCCAGGGTGTCAATACTGAACAAAAACGCGCGCCTGAGCGTGTTGGTGATGCTCTCGTTGGGCATCAGCAGAACGATCTGCAACACGGCATAGGCAAGGATGAAATAGTCCATGGAACGATGCGAACTGGATTTGCGCTTGTCCCGCTGCCTCGACAGACGAAACAATGCGGGAATGAGCAGCGCGAAGGCGAGAATCCGGTAACTGTTGAGTTCGAACAACTGGTTGATTCCCACGACGGGAAGTTGTAGTCCGAACGGCGGTATCACCTGCAACAGGAGCAGGTACAAGGCCACCGGATTTTTATCCTTCGCAGCGGTCGACCCGATCAGTGGAATCGCGGCAAGCGCAAACAGCCAGAAGCTGGGGCTCAGAAAGGCCACACAAGTCAGCGTGAACCAGAGATTGCGCCTCAACCGGAAGTCCGCATCGGACATGAACTTCAGACACAGGGGGCGCAAGAGGGAAAATACCGCAAACGCGATAGGAAGAAGGACCAGCAGTGCCTTGAGGTTGGTCAGCATGCGCTCCGCGACCTCCGCGACGTAATCACTTGAGCACCAGCCAGTAGCTGCCGATACTGCGATCAAGCGTTATGCGGTAGCGCCCGTCGCTATAGGGTGCGGGAATGACCCTGCCCTTGTCGGCCGGGCCGGCGCGGTTGTAAAGTTTGAGCCCGCTGACCGCGCGGATGGATATTTTTCCTTCCACCGGCTCAGAATGAAACGGCAACTGGTTTTCGGTTTTGGGTTGCGATCTTGCCCCCAGGGAAATGAGAATCGCCCCGGCCTTGGCGATCGGCCTGCCATCGAGGCTTTGCACGGCAATCGTGGCATTTCGCGTGCTCGCCCGGATCTCGACATCGCCAAGATCGATTTTTTGCCCGCCGATCCAGCCCATCGCCGACTGCGTCCGCGGTGTATTGATGAGGTAGGTGCCGCGCTCCCAGTTGCGGCGAAGCTCTCCGGTGTCGGATAACGCCTCGACGGCGTCGCCCTTCAACAGGGACTCCGCCGGATTGGAGATGACCGTCGCACCCGCGGGAATCGCACTTTTCTCCAACCAAGGCAGTTCTTTGGTCTGCGGCATCGCGACCAGCAGCCTGCCCTTTTCCACGGCGGTGCGAATCGCGACCGAATTGGCGGGTGAAATCGCCTGGTCGTACAGTTGCTCCCTGCTCGGTGCGAGCACGTAAGTGGTGGTGGCCGCGCGCACGTCGCCGCGGCGATACGCCAACGCCGCCGCCGGCAAAGTCGCCATGAGCGCGGGGTCGTTGTAGGCATGCCAGTTGGACGGGTTGCCGGCGCTTATCAGCGGAGCCTGTGAAAACGCGTATTGCATCAGTGCGCTCCAGCCCTGGTGGCTTGCCGCGGCGGCAACATAGAGGGGTACCGTATGCCGGTCTGCCGTCGGAAATGGTTCGACGTTCCATTCGGTCACGCTAAGCGGCTTTCCGACAACCTGCGAGGCGGCAAGCCAATGCACCATGTTCGGTGCATGGACGGGATTGGCCTCCAGTTCACCGACACGCCCGTACGCATGCACATCGATCATGCTGCCCGAGGTCAGCGCCGGCAGCGAACTTATCGGGCTTGCCCCCCAGGTACTGGTCGTCACTATCGGCACCTTCACCCCCGCCGCCCTGAGGGAGGCGATCATCTCGATGTTAAAACGGCGCTCCAGGTCGTTTAAGAAAAGCTTGGACGGGCCGGGCTCCCAGGAACGCGCCGTCCTGTCCTTGTTCAGTCCATGTGCCTTGGCGAAGGCCTCGACCTGGATCATGTAGAGCGCGTTGTGCATCAGGACGCCCTTGTTGGCGAGCAGGGAGTGCCCGTAATGATGGGTCAGGTCGTTCTCGTTGGTGATCAGCATGGCGGCGATGGCCGGTTCGTCGGCATGCCGCAGCCCGGTGTAGGCGCTGATGTGAGTCACGTAGTCTTCGTTAAAGCGCTTCATCGCCTCGCGAATGCTGGCGTTGACGTAGTTGTACCCCTTGAGGTCGACAGACGGTTTGCCTTTGGCCAGTTCCTGGTAGCTGTCGATGTCGTCGCCGGGACGAAGCGCCCGCATCACGTGCATGTCCAGCCAGACATAGATGCCCTCGTCTTTTAGGCACTTGATCCACCAGTCCAGACGGTCGAGCATGTCGGACTGCAGTACTTTCGTGTTTGCGGCACGTTCGTCGCCGAAGACATTCGGGACCACCCAGGGCGAGTCATGATGGTGCAAGCGCACAAGGTTGAACCCGAGTTCGGACAGGCGTTTTGCCTGCGCCCTGACCGCATCTTTCGGCGTCTGGAACAAGGCGTAGGCCGTGATATTGGTTCCCCAAAACCGCGCCTCGGTGCCGTCCTCGAATTGGAGCTTGTCTTTGACCACCTTGACGAAACCGCGCTTGCCGGCCGGTTTTTCCGCGGCATTGAGGAAGGACAGGTCAACCGGGGAAACATTCCAGGCCAGTATGTCTGCGGGCCATTTCGTATGGTCTGCCGCGCCAAACCGCTCCTGCGTCGTCTGGTCGATCACGATATCGCCTGCCAAGGAAAGCGTTGCAACGTGACGCCGGTGTCCTAGAGGAACTTCGCCCTTGTAAAAAAACGCCCTTACCTCGTTTTTTTTTCCGGCCTCGAAAAACACCGCAGCGAGTGGAGGCTCAAAGCGCATTTCGAGGCGGTTGCCGCCCGGCCGGCCCCAGGTCCAGCCACGGTTTTCCGGCAACAATTGCGGCTCACCAAACTCCGCGCCGAAAGCCGCCAGGTCAAACTGGAACACCATGCCGCCGCCGACAACATCGGTTGAAGCGCTGCGTGCGTTGAAATCCAGATCCCAGGCAAGCGAGCGGTCTGCGGACTTGCGGATGCGCGCCGCAAGGTCCAGGTTCAGAATCTGGTTATTGCCGGCGATGGCGTAGTCGAACGGTGCCAGCACCTTGAACTGCGCGGACTGGTGTGCCCAGGCCCAGTTTTTTCCCCAGAACGCAAAATTGGTCGTCAATGCGGCGGCACCGCCGCGCGCCAAAACGGGCATTCCATCTTCTGCGCGCACCGCCCAACCCGCCGCCTTGGCATCGGCCGCCGCGAAGGTACCCCCAAACAACAACGCCACCAGCGCCAGGCGCGCCAGCGAACATAGCCTCTTCATGTCCAAGGCTCAGTGTGTGACGCGTGGCTTGAGAACCCGCGCCAAAACCGCATCCAAAACCATGAAGGTGATGAGTGCGACCATCATCAGGAGCATCCCTGCACCACCATGCAGGAAGCCCTGCCCGGCCTCGTCACCCAAATGAAAGGTTACGAGTATCAGCACCATGACGCGGATGATATTCGCCGCGAAGGCAATGGGCAGGATGCTCGCTATCATGATCGCGTTGTGCAGCACGCTGGTGCGCCGCATTATGTACAAAAACAGCACACCAAGCGCGGAGAGGCTGAACATGGAGTGCAGCCCGGAACACGCATCGGCAACAAGGAGCTGATACTGGCCTATCGCCAGTACGACGCCCTGGCGCGCAATCGGATACCCGGCCGAATAGAGAACACTCTCGGCAATATATGAGATCCACTGCTTCAGCGGACCGGTCACCGCGTCCACCAGCACCCCGGGCAGCGGAATCATGAATACGACATAGAGCAGCGGAAACCATGCGGCGCGCACCCCCGGCCAACCGAGAAGGAGCAGGAACGCCCCGACCAGTACCGGCACCTGGGAGCCGATTTCGAGGATGGAAATATTGAGCAGCCGCCCCAACCCGTAGACGGCAAGGCCGAACAAAAAGCACGACCATCCCGCGGCCGGAGCGGGCTTCGGCGACACCGCGAGGATGGCCTTGCGCTGGTCCCAGAACAGCCAGGCTACGACAAGCAGGATAAGGGCCCCGTGGGCGTGGTCCTCCTCCTGCCAGATGGTGTTGAAGGCCCACCAGTAGATCGGCATATACATTGCCGCATACCCGGCAATGGCTATAGCCCAAGGGCTTTTCCAGGCAGGTGTGGCGGGCAGGACGTAGGACATTAGGAAGGCTCGACGCAGGAAGTTAACCGGTAATCGGTGGAAATCACGCCTTGACCAGCGGCGGGTCGTTGAAAACCGAGCCCACGACAATCACACCCGATCGTTTCAATATCTGAACCAATTCTCCGAACGCGCCAACGCGGGTCTGGTTGTTGCGCGCAATCGCGAGGGCGGCGCCGGCGCGCACCGCCAGAATATTCGCATCGGCGCCGCATTCCAGGGCCGGGGTATCGACAAGTACGATTTCGTAGTCGGCACTGGCGCGGGCCAGGATTTCGCGAAAGACGCTGCGATTGAGCAACTCGAGCGGATTGGGGGGCACCGGGCCGGCGGGCAGGACATCAAGATTGGACAGCTCGCCTATCGATACAATGGCGCGTTCGTCCGCCCTGCCGGCGAGCAGGTTTGACAGGCCCGCCTTGTTGTCGAGCTTGAAAAGGGCATGCTGCCGTGGCGTGCGCAGGTCAGCATCAATCAGCAGCGTTCGCTCCCCCAACTGGGAAAACACGATGGCGAGGTTGGCAGCAAGGTAACTGCGTCCTTCTTCGCGTGACGAACCAACGATGGCAAGGGTATTGCGCCCGGCTTCCTTGTCGCACCAGCGCAACAATAACTGGCTCCGGATCGACCTGAGCTGCTCGACCAGCGGGCTGAAGGGTTCAAATGCCGCGACCAGTTCGGCGCTGACGGGCTTGGTGCCTGCCGATGAAATGTACGGATAACTGAACTGACCGGACAGGGCAAACCTCAGGTCGCTCTCGGTAACCAGTCCGAGGCGCATCGCCGCATCGCCGAATCGAAGACCCTCCAACTTTTGCAGCCTGATGATGCACTCCGCACCTTCCGGATTGAGCAACCCGGCATCCATCAGGATCGCGCCTATCGAGCGGTTGGCAGCCTGCATGTTCGGCTGGATTCCCGCCTGCTCAAACCCGTCCGCCTCTACGACCAAGCGGCTCAATCCGGCAGGTCCTGCTCTCACGACCGCGCTCCGACGGTCTGCGCGGCGGGAACGGCACCCTTCCGTGACGCCCGGATCAACCGCCAACCGAGCGCAAGACGCTGCCTCACCGTGAGTTGGCGTTTCGGCGGCGCAAGCACGCCCAGAAGCGGCACCGCTTCGTCAACCGCCAGATCATCGGCATTGCGCACGCGCCGGTCCATAAGCTCCAAACCGAGCGCCAGCAAAAAGCCAGCGACGATACCTCCGACAGCAGCAGTAAAAATGTTCTTTAGTACGTTTGGCTTCGATGGTTCCGTCGGCGGCATGGCGGGACTGAGCACACTGAGATTGGTCTGTTCGGCCTTGCTCTCCAGCGTTGTCTGCGTCATGCGCTGGGCGACCGACTCATAGGCACGCCCGGCCGTTTCGACATCCTGTACCAGTACGGAAATCTCATCGTGTTGGGAGCGCAGCGCCAGCACCTTCTGCTTTTGCGCTTCTAACAACGTCTTGAGTTCTGCCTCTTTCTGCGAGGTAGCCCGGCTCATTGTATCAGTGGTTCCCGATATCCGGCGAATCTCGTCCCTCATCTGCGACTTGAGCTCCTCAATCTGCGCCTCAAGCTGCATGCGTTGCGGGTGGTTTTTCCCTACCGTTGCGCTGATCTCGCTCAGCCTGGCCTCGGCGGCGTTCAGGCTTCCCTTGAGGCTGATGATGGTCGGGTTCTGTTGCACGTCCGGCGAAAGCTCGCTGCCGCTGTTCCTTTGCCGGCTGTTGACCTCCACCTTCTGCCCCTGTATTTCCGAAAGTTGGGATGTCAGTGCCCCCAACCGCGTCAGTTCCTGGTCAAGGCGCTGGTCTGTCGCGACAATGCCCTTTTCCTGCTGGAACGCGGAAAGCTTGGCCTGCGCCTTTTCGAGATTGGCACGCAGTCCTTTCAGCCTTTCGTCGAAAAATGCCGCGTACTGGCGGGCCGGTTCGACGCGCATGTCGATGGACACCTCGATCACGGCCTGCGCGAAGGCATTTGCGACGGCGGCGGCAAATTTCGGGTCCTGCCCGGAATAATTGATGCCGATGATATTGCTGCCCCGCGGCGGTTTGATCGCCAGTGCTTTTTGCAACAGCGTGCCGTAGTAATAGTCAAACGGCACGCTGCCGTTTGTGTCTTCCTTCCAGCGGTCAATGGCCGCTTTGTTTTGCTCCAGTCGCAACAGCTTGACCACGCGCGTGCCGACCCGGTCGCTCTGGATGATTTCCGTTTGCGTCTGAATATAAGTGGGCGAGGCGGCGCTTGGCATGAGATTGCCAAGGATCGGATCAGCCTTGACATCCACCACCAATGACACCGTCGCGGTGTATTGCTTGGGCGTCAACAGGGTCACCACCGTGCCACCCACCAGGGCGAGCACAAACGGAATCACCACCAGCCAGCGGCGCGCCCAAAGAATAAGGAGAAACTGCGCCGGGGTCATTCTTTCGCCGCCTTCAAAACAAGCTCTCGTTTGCAAAAATTACATCGTCGGTACGGACGAAATCGGTCAGCCGCGCCTCGATTGTTTCGACCTTACCGGGTTGAACATGACGGTTGATCATCAAACCCTTTTGTGTTCCGCGCAATGTCACGCCCCCCGCCAGGGCGAGCGCCTGTATCACCGTCATGTTGGGCTCGATGCGATACGCGCCCGGCCGCTGTACTTCACCGTAAATGTAGAACTGCGGTGCGCGCTGCACGAAAAGAATGTCGCCGCTGACAATCTCAATATTCTGCTCGAATGCCCCGGTGCGGAACATCGCCGGCAGGTCTATTTCCAGTTTCTCGGTCTTGCCGTTTCGCGTGGTCACCAGTGTGACGTTGTCAGCGGCGTTCGGGACGACGCCGCCGGCAAGGGCGATGACGTCAACCAGCTTCGACCCATAGTCGTCCATCGGATATTTTCCCGGTCGCGACACCAGACCCAGGACCGAAACCTGGCGGCTGCGCAATTGCACCAGGTTCACGTTAACCTGCGGGTTGTTGACAAATCCCCCCTCTTTCAGGCGCTGGGCGATCCGCGCCTCTGCCGCGCTCGGCGTAAGACCCTGCAATACGACCTCCCCAATCAGCGGAATGCTCACGCTGCCCTTGGCGGAAATGCGGGCCTCCAGGTTCAAGTCGGGGTTCTGGAAAACATTGATTCGAACCGAATCACCCGGGCCGAGCAGTTCGATGGTGTCGGTTTTTGTCGGAGTTGGAGCCGCTGCGGTCGCGGGAGCAGGCTCAGGACCGGCCGCAGGCTGGATGGATTGCGCAGAAGTGAGATTTGAAAAAATCAGGAGGCACCCGGTAACCAACGCCCGCGCAGTACCGGCGTTTCGTGCCCGCCGGAGGGCCGAGCCCCACATGCGTGCCGCGTTCACTTCAGACCAGAGAGGCCTTTTTCGATCCCGCTGTCCCCTTTCACGGCAGATTTAGCGGGAGCCGGCTCAGGTGCGGGAACCGGCGCGGCAGCCGGCGCGGCAGCCGGCGCGGCTGCAGGTTCCGACTTTTGAGTTTCGCCCGGTTTGGTCGAGACAAAATCACCAACGTATTCTATTTTCGCGGCACCACGCAGTTTTTTCACCTCGGCTTCCGCGAGCTCCATTTTCTTCTTGTTGTTGATGAACTGTTCGATGACAGGGGTTGCCTGCTGTTCATTCAGGGGGACCTGCTGCGATTGAACCAGTTGGATCACCGCCGCACCATTTGGGGAAGAGAGAACGGCGATTTGGCCATCCTTCATTTTTGAAAATTGCGGCAACAACTCCAAAGGAAGTTGTTCCGCGGTTTTGGTGGAGTTGGCCGCCGTGAACGGCACATCCTGCCCCTTGAGCCAATTCGCGACTTCGGTAAGATTCTTGGCCTTGCTCGCCACTGCCCTTAGCGCCGTCACCTTTTCCGTGGAACCGGTTACCGTCAGCTCCTGAAACCGGAATACGCGCCGTTCCTGGAAAAGCGCAGGATTTTCATCGTAAAACTTGCGTACTTCGTCCTTGCCCCCCTTCGGCGCCGCTGCGAGCGTCCGCTCCATGTAAGCCTGGGACAGGATCTGGCGCTTGGCATTCTCAAGGTTTTGCATGACGGTCGGATCACGATCCAGCTTGGCCTCAACGGCCTTTTGCACCAGGAGTTGCTGGTCGATAATCCGCTCCAGCACCTGCGGTGCCGCCTTTTTCGCCTGTTCCGGCGGAACCGGACCGCCGCGGGTAAGTGCGCTGTTGATCTGGTGCACGGAAATTTCGTCGCCATTCACCTTGGCTGCAACCTGGGTGGCCGGTTTCGCGGTGTCCGCGCTCTTGCCGCAGGCGCCCAGTGCTGCGACGGAAAGAATGATGACAATCGTGGAAATCGTTTGCGTACGCAGCATGATTCGAACCATTAGAGAAGAAGCGGGTGGTAAGGAAGCACGGTTTGGTGCCAGTCGCGGACCGCTTACTGTCCCGACCGGGATTGGCGACACATTAACCAGATTTTGTTACCGGCTCATTGCATCCGGGCGCGGGGGCGGCGCGAGGCACAGCCTGCGAAATAGTCCATTAGAACTATATTTCTCCTCGTATCCGCGTGCTCGCGTCACATTCGGACGGGAAAATAACAAGCTCGCATGCCGGCAGGCACCGCGCACCGCGGGAGCTCACGGCAAAGCGCCGCTTAGTCCTTGCAGCCCATGCCCTTGGCCACATCAGGCGCGAAGTCCGGTAATACGCGCGGCGCATGGTATGGGTTCAGTTCAACCGTGACCACGCCGATGCCATTTCCCTCCAGCAGCTTAGACACTTCGCCGGCCGTTTGCCGCGGCAGAACGCCGCCCGGGCCGGGACGGGATACGACCGTCGCCCTTTTCGCGCGGGCCCTTGCCGGCCTGGTGCTGACCGCCGCCCTTGCCGCTCCAACCGCTGCGCTGGCCCTGGTCGGGGGCGCCGGTGTCGCGCCAAACGGCGCCGATTCTCCCTGGTCCGGAGTAGGCAGCCTGAACATTGCCGGCGGCTATTTCACCGGCACACTGATCGCCCCCGGTTATGTGATCACCGCCGCGCATCTGGTGGCCGGACGCGACCCGTCAAGCGTGAGTTTTCAGGTCAATGCCAGTTCAAGCTACACCATCGCTGCCACGCAGATTTTCGTCAATCCCGGCTACACCGGGACGGCCGGCGGGAATGCGGCGGGCGACCCGACCAGCCATGATGACATCGCCATCATCAAGCTTGCCAGCGCGGTATCCGCAGACGTGCCCGTATATGGCCTTTATACCGGCAATCTTCAAGGCAAGGACATGACCTTCGTCAGCTACGCCGGCAGCGCAACGACCAAACGTACCGGGGAAAACGTCGCCGATTACCTCTTCGCCGACACCTCCGGCACAAAAGAGGTGTACCTGTTCGACTTCGACGGACCCGACCTTTCAACCAACCGTCTGGGTGCCAACATCGCGGCCAACGGTACACTTGGCGCCGACCGTGAAGCGAGCCTGGTCGGCGGCGATTCGGGCAGTTCGGCGTTTGTCAACGTCAATGGTGAATGGCAGCTCGCCGGCATCAATACGTTCCAGGCGACGTTCGCGAGCGGACCCACGACCAGCGGCCAGTATGGCACCGGCGGCGGCGGCGTCGTGCTCTCGTCCTACTCGACTTGGATCAACAGCGTGGTCGTAACCCCGGTTCCCGAACCCCACACCTGGCTGTTGCTTTTGGCCGGATTTGGAATACTGGGGGGCATTGCGTCGCGCCGTCGCAGCGCCCCCTGAGATTCAAAAAGAAATCTGCCCGCCGATATTGACCGTCGTCGCCTGGTAGTCGTATCCGGCAAAGGTGGACGTCCGGTTGTCCCTCACAACTCCCAGGGAAATGCTGCCCCGGCGGGAAATCTGATAGGCCAGTGACAGCCCGCCCGTGTGGTTTACGTCGTGCCGCGTTGCGGTCGATCCTATGACCTGCTGCGCATCACCAAGATAGTCCTTCGTGCCGCGATCCAGCGTGCCGCTGAGATTCATTTTTCCGGTAAGCGAGAGTGACATGCGCAACGAGACGCCCGTCGCCACGATAAGGTTGGTTTTCAGCTCCTCGGTCTGGTTTACATCACGAAATACCGAGGCGGACAGCGAGGATCGCCCGGCCGGCGTCCAGTTGTAACCCAGGCGCCATACCCTGCCCTCGTATTTGCGTGATGCAAGCTGCTTGTAGTCGCGACTGACATGGTCAAGACCGGCGTTGAAATTCGAATTTGCCGAATAGCGCCAGCTGCCCGCCATGCCGTAGCTGGTTTGGTCATAAGCATTGTCGACCGCCGCTCCGGAAACCACTTGCTGGGTGGGAAAGCGGGCCTGCTCGACCCGGGTGTTGAAACCGATCGTATTGCCGGCACCGGTAAGGTAGGTAATCGCCATGTCCGTTACAGTGCTGTTGGTGTCATTGATTTTCTGGCTGCTGGCCCCGTTTCGCTGCTGATTGGCGTTAAGGCCGGCGCCCAGCCGCCAATCCGGGTGCAACTGCCACGATGCGCTTAGAAAGGCGCTTGACGCGGTGATCGGGTTGGGCGTCGTGCCCTGAAAATTGGCCGTACTCCCCAAGGTATCCGAAGTCGTCGCGCCGGCCTGTCCGCTCCATTTGTTGCCCAGTTGCCACAGCCAGTTGGCACGGGCGCTGTTGCCCACGTAGTCGCGCGCCGTGAATAAATCATAGGCATTCTTTGTCAATTGGGCGCTGGCCTGGAAGCGTTGCCGCGCCCAGGGCACGTCGAAGGCGAGACCCAGATTGGTCGTGGTAAAGGCGTCGCCACGCTGGCTCGAACCGATGGCAAGCTGCGGGTCGGCGGAGCTCGACAGCCGGTAAACATTGTCATCCCAGCTCCGGCTGACCGAAACGCTGGGAATTACCTTGTCGTTGTAGAGTGCGGCCGATTCCCCGCTGAACAGCAGCAGCGCGAACACGAAAAACCGATGCGCGACGGCATCACCCTGCGCAGGTGACGGCACACACCTCACCAGAACCGCCATTCGCCCGTGTACAGGATATATGCGCCGAGCACACCGTTGGTGACCGCATGCGCCAGCACCGCCACCCAGAGCCGGCCGGTGCGCACGTAAAGCCAGCCATAAACGTATCCGGCGACAAACCCGGCCAGCCACTGCTGGTGCTCCAGCGCAAACAGTGCCGCCGTAATAAGTTGGGCGCGCAGGCTGACCCTTGCCGGAGAAAGTTCCAGAAAGTCATGGGCGTCTATCCAGCGCATGACGAACGAGCGCCAGAACAATTCTTCCATTACCGGTACGACTAGGGCAAGCCCGGCAAGACGCAGCAAAGCAAGCGGCCAATCAATCAGGCCCGAGTCGGGCTGGCGCGGGTCGAATCCGGGCCCCGCGCCCATTGTCATCCAGGGTTGGTCCAGGTTTATCCACAAAAAAAACGCGAGTAAGCCGAGAAGCGCCCCGAGCGACAGGTCGGCAGCCGCAGGGCGGCTGCCGTGTCCATGAAGTTCACGGTACGAACGCCAGAACAAAACCAGGAGCACCGCCACCAGCACCCCGCGCCATACCGGAATCCAGCGGATATCAAAGGGCAGAACGTCAAGTAAAGCCTGCGGCGCTCCGGCCAGCATAATGAAAGCGATGAACACCCCGAACGGAATCACCCGTACTGCGGCGGGTGCGCCGAGGAAATCGGAAACTTTTGAATGGATCAATTCGCTATCCGCAATGATTTGACTGGGGCGGCTCAGGGCAGAACGGCGGGAGGCGCCTATTTTGTTGCATCAAGGTTACAGATTTAGTACGAGAGTCCGGTGCCTCGGGGCCATCGCGGCCTGTGAGCGAAAAATGTCAACGCCTTGATAGGGCCGGCACGTCCATATTTTTTTGCAACTCGGCCACCGAGACTGCGCCGACAATGCGTTTGCCGCTCTGGAAAAACAACGTCGGTGTCCCGGAGATGCGCTTGCGCCGCCCAAAATCAACCACCTTGTCTATCGGCGTGTCACAACTACCGGCAGTTTTTGGCGCAATGCCCGACAACATCATGTCGTTCCATGCCTTCGCCTGGTCGGCGGCGCACCATACGGCCTTGGCTTTTTGCACCGACTCGGACGACAGGATCGGATACAAAAAATGGTACAGCGTGACATCGGTCAGCTTGGCAAGTTCCTTTTCCGCCTGCCTGCAATACGGGCAATTGGGATCGGTAAACACCGCGACAACGCGTTTGCCGCTACCGCGCACCTGCTTCACCGCCAGGCCCAGCGGCAACTCGTCAAATTTAATCGCCGACAACTCGGCGACGCGCTCTTCAGTCAGGTTCTTTTTCGTCTGCGCCTCGATGCTCACCCCGTCAAAGACGTGTTTTACCGCTTCGTCGACGTAATAAATCTTTCCGTCAATAATGAGCTCATACAAACCCGCCACCGGGGCTTTCCCAACGCTCTCGACCTTTGTCCCGGGAAAGCGCTCCAAGAAAAGGCGACGCACCGCATCGGTACGGCTGTCCGCCAGCACTGGATTCGTCCAAAACGCCGCGAGAACCAGCGCCATTGGAAGGGAAAATCGCTGCACTGCCGCTCCGGGGAAGGGATTCGAGCCGCTACTGTAATCCCGCCAGATTGCAATTCGATTGCCGAAGAGCTATGGCCGCTGTCCGCCTGCCGCAATTGAACGCCACTTGGTCGCGTTTAACATTTCTATAACCTGGCAGGAGTAGATTCGGGCTTGGTAGTTTGATCACCCGGTCAAAGCCAGGGAACGGAATTTCCAGACTGCATAAGATGACAATATTGGTTACCGGCGGAGCCGGATATATCGGCTCGCACACCTGCGTGGAACTGCTGGGAGCCGCGGTTGACGTGGTGGTAGTCGACAATTTTTGCAACAGCCGGCGCAGCGTGCCCGACCGCATTAGGCGCGTTACGGGGAAAACATTCGCCCTTTACGAGGGCGATGTACGCGACGGGGTGCTGCTGGATAGGATATTCACCGAACACCCCGTTTCCGCGGTCATCCACTTTGCCGGGCTAAAGGCCGTCGGGGAGTCAGTTGTCGACCCCCTGGCATATTTTGACAATAATTTCGCCGGCAGCCTTGGTCTTGCCCGTGCCATGGCCAGGCACGGCGTCAAGTCCCTGGTTTTCAGTTCGTCGGCGACTGTATATGGCGATCCGCATTCCGTGCCGATACGCGAGGAATTCCCGCTGGTGCCAACCAATCCTTACGGCCGCAGCAAACTCATGGTAGAGGACATGTTGCGCGACCTTGCCGCCTCCGACGCACAATGGCGGATCGGGTTGCTGCGCTATTTCAATCCTGTCGGCGCCCATGCAAGCGGAATCCTTGGCGAAGACCCAAACGGCATTCCCAACAACCTGATGCCCTACATCAGCCGCGTCGCCGCAGGCGCACTCAAGGAATTGTCGGTCTTCGGCAGTGATTACCCGACCCCCGACGGAACCGGCGTGCGGGACTACATCCACGTCATGGATCTTGCGGCGGGCCATCTCGCCGCCCTTCGCTTTCTTGAACAACAGCCCGGAATGCTGACGGTCAACCTCGGCACCGGACGCGGTTACAGCGTGCTTGAAATGGTGCGCGCGTTCGAGAAAATGTCGAAACGGCATATCCCGCACCGGATCGGCGCCCGGCGCCCCGGGGATGTGCCCGCCTGCTATGCGGATCCCTCCAAAGCGGCGGCATTGCTGGGCTGGCGTGCATGCCGCGACATTGAATCGATGTGCGCAGACACCTGGCGCTGGCAACACTGGATTTCGAACCAGCCCGAGTAGGCCATGAGCGCCCATCTTCAGGTGCAATCGATTTCCCGCGATCTGGCGGCGCACCCCGCCGTAACCCAAGCCGCGCAACCGCTGACCAGGTCGCCGGCATGGCGCGCGCTCGAGCAGCATTTCCAAACCGGCCGGCCGCTGCAACTGCGCGAGCTCTTTGCCGCGGAACCCGCCCGTTTCGGCGAATTTTCCCTGCAAGCCGGGCCGGTATTCATTGACTTCTCGAAAAATCTGGCGAGCCGGCAGACCATGTCATTGCTCTGCGACTTGGCGCGGCAGGCCGGACTTGAATCCCGGCGCGAGGCCATGTTCGCTGGCCAGAAGATCAACCATACCGAGGATCGTGCGGTCCTGCATGTGGCGCTGCGTGCACCGGCCGCGCCTGATTCGTTGGCCGAGCGCGCAACGGTTGCTCAACAGGTGGCGCGCGTGCTTGGCCAGATGCGCGTTTTCAGCAATGCGGTGCGATCCGGATTCTTGCGCGGCTATTCGGGGCACAGCTTTTCCGATGTGGTCAACATCGGCATCGGCGGCTCAGACCTCGGCCCGCACATGGTGGTTGAGGCGCTGAAGCCATTTTCCCGAAGCGGTCCGCGCCTGCACTTTGTCTCCAACGTCGATCCGGCCCATTTGGTTCAGACGCTGCGCGGCCTCGATCCGGATCGGACGCTTTTCATCGTCGCCTCGAAGACCTTCACCACCCAGGAGACCATGGCCAATGCCGCTGCGGCACGAGCCTGGCTCGTCGGCGCAACCGGATCCGAGGCCGCAGTTGCGGCCCATTTTGTGGCGCTCAGCACCAACTCCAAGGCAACCGCCGCGTTCGGCATTTCCGCCGACCGCGTGTTTGAATTCTGGGATTGGGTGGGCGGCCGCTATTCGCTCTGGTCGGCGATCGGCCTCTCGATTGCGATCGCGATAGGGATGGAGGGATTCGTGTCCTTGCTCGCCGGGGCGCATGAGATGGATGAGCACTTCCGTACCGCGCCGCTCGAACGCAACGCACCGGTCATCCTCGGCTTGCTCGGCATCTGGTACACGAACTTCCATGGCTGTGAAACGCACGCCGTCCTGCCTTACGACCAGTACCTGCACCGCCTTCCCGCCTACCTGCAGCAACTCGACATGGAAAGCAACGGCAAGCGTGTGGACCGTGATGGTTGCGTTGTCGACTACGCCACGGGTCCGGTCATTTGGGGGGAGCCGGGCACTAACGGCCAGCACGCCTTTTTCCAGCTGCTGCACCAGGGTACGCACATCGTCCCCGCTGACTTCATCGCCGCGATTCACGGACACCATGAGCCGGGAAACCAGCATGCGCTGCTGCTGGCCAACTGTCTTGCACAGACGCAGGCGCTCGCCTTTGGGAAAACGCGGCAACAGGCGCTGGACGAACTCCTTGACCAGGGGATTTCAGCCCCGGCCGCCCGTGCGCTCGCGCCATACAAGGCCTTCCCGGGCAACCGGCCCAGCAACACCCTGCTGCTCGACCAACTGACACCGCGCAGCCTTGGCGCCCTGCTCGCGTTGTATGAACACAAGGTGTTCGTGCAAGGCGCCATCTGGAATATCAATTCCTTTGACCAATGGGGGGTTGAACTTGGCAAGCAACTCGCCGGACGCCTGCTGCCCTGTTTGGGCAGCGCGGCCATGCCGGCCGAACTAGACAGTTCGACACGCGGCCTGCTCGAAAAAATCCGCCCGGCCGCACCCGGATAGTTTGCGCGGGCCAAAGCCTGGCAATAGAAAAGCCCGCCGCAGCGGGCCTTTGCAGGTGTCTGTGTGCTCGCTAGGCGACGTGTGCGCCGCGCTTGCGCGCGACGAACCCCAGGAACAACACACCCACGCCGAACAAAGCGTAGGTCGAAGGCTCCGGTACCGCGTAGGTGTAGGTGACCAGCACCTGCGATGCAACGTTGGTGTGCAGCCCCTGGTAGGACGCCGGAAGACCTCCGGTCTGGGCGCCAGCGACGGCAAGCGCATCGCTATTGACCGTGGTCAGAAAAAAACTCAGGTTGCCGTTGCCGCTGAAGGCGCCCAATGCGCCCTGTGCGAAGGTCTGCGCCACCGCAAGGGTCGGACCGGTGAAGGTCCACAGGTTCGGGCTCGAGGTCAAGTGCAGCATCTCGGCCAGCGTGAAACTGCCATCGGGTGTCCCGGTGCCCACCAGCCTCGCCGGTGCATTGCTTGCCGCAACGGCCAAGCCGCTGTAAGGCGCGTCGCCGACAAGCGACAGCGAATACACCAATTTATCCCAGCCGGCGTAAAAGTTCCCGTCGTTGTTCGCGAAGGCATCCGTAGTCATCGTCGCCGAAAGCTGGAAACTGGCCGACTGCAGCGTCCCCAGGTTCGGATTGAACTGGCTGACCGCAATCGCCTGATTGGTCACGTCGGTCAATCCGTTGAAACTGCCCGAGTAAGTGACGGTGTCGGCGTGTGCCGTTGCCGCTGCAAGCGAGGCCATTGCGGCGGCGAGCAAGGGAAATAGTCTTGATTTCATGGCTCACACTCCGGTATTTGTCAAAAGCTGCTGTTAACTGACCACATATGGCGACTATGCCGGCGGATTCCTACGCGATGATGTAGGCCGCCCCCCATCCGGATAGTCCGGACAGCCCATCTTCGGTCAAGCCGCCGGCCGCATCCTTCGCCGCCCGGCCAAACCGAGCAGCGCAAGACCGCCTAGCAACATGGCGTGGGTCCCGGGTTCGGGAACGGGCGTGACGGTGCTGAGGTTCACGCCGATGACAAAATCATCCCAGTCGCCCAGCGTGGCGGCGCCCGCACTGTCGTTGTAGCCGATGACGTACTGGTAAGTATTCCCGCCTATCGTGAGGTTGGTGCCCAGCAGTCCGATCGAGGTGCCCGATGCCCACTCGGCCATGCTGCTGACGTTGTTTTTCGCGAACCGGCCGGTGTCGCCTTCGAACTTGAAGTCGAGTTTGCCCGTGCCGGTGGCAAGACTGGCGGTGGTGTAGAACGCGTTCGCCTCGACGAGGGCCGGGACGCTGTCGGTGCTCAACTTGTAGAACCGGTCGGTGTAACCGGACTCCTGCCCGAGGTAGCTGTAGCTGACGGTTCCCGCTTGGTCGGTTTGCAGATAGCCGAGGTTGAGCGTTGAGCCCACCGCGACCGCACCGAGTCCGCCAAGCGCCGCAGTCACTGCGGCATTGTCCGTGTTGAAGGCCTCGGTTCGAACGACACCCGCACTCAGTGTTGAGAACGAAAGTCCGGCGTTGGCTGCACCGGTGACGCAAAGCAGTGCAAAGGCAAGTACGGTACGTTTCATGTGGTCCATCCTTTTTTACGCTGTCGAGGCCGGGGCCCCCCTCTTCGGGCTCCACTCTCCCGAACCGTCCGACGGCATGGGAAGACAAGCTCTCATGCGGTTACGTTAGCAGCCCTAAATGGCCGAATGATTTATGGCGTTGTCATGAATTAATCCGGATGGACTATATTGCGCGCGCGTATGCAGTTCCTTTTTTCCTTACGGCGAGGGTCTTCGCACCTGGAACCAGTCAGGCACCGCGCATGCGCTAGTCCGAATGGACCGTAAATCTGGTGTGGTTGCAGCGCAAGACCGTGACATGCCAGGTCCAGAATGGACCCCGATCCAAATGCCAAGGGGTGGATAGTGAACGCGAAAATCGTCGTGCTGCTCCTGGCAATGTTGCCGCCTGTGGCCATGGCGGCACCCGGTGTCATTGATTTTGAGACGGTTCCCGGCGGCGTCGCCGCGGACCAGGTCGCCATTTCGAACCAGTACCAGGCGGGCTTTGGCGTCACCTTCAGTCTCAGCACTGGCGCTGTGCCCTTCCTTGAGCAGGTTGGCGATACGGATCCGGGACGCGGGTTTTACAACACCGGGCTGGGCGTTTATGACGCGGCGGCGGCCGGCTTTGCCTCGCAACTGGGAAACTATTTCCTGCGCATCGGCACCGGCAGCCTGCAAACCGCGCCCATGCCGCAACTTGTCATCACCTACACCACGCCGGTCGCCGCCGCCTCGGCGCAGATCTGGGATATCGACGGCAACGCGAGCGGCAGCGAGCAGTGGCTGGTCGAGGCGTTTGGCAGCGGGGGTGGTGTGATCGATTCGGTGGTGAGTCCGCTCGCAACGACTGAAGATGCGTTGTCGCTAGATGGCAAGCCCTGGACCTGGTCCTTCAACCACGGCGGCAGCGCCGACATCTTCGCCCTCCGCTTGAGCTTTACCGGCAGCAAGTCCGGAGGCATCGGCCTCGCGCTGGACAATTTCTCGCCGGCAGCTCCGGTACCGGAACCCTCTACGTGGTGGTTGATGATTTGCAGTGCAGGGCTGCTTGCCGTAGCGCGCCGCAGGAAAATCGGATGAAAACCCGCGTCAGAAGGACGTTTGAAGCTGCTGGCCGATTGCGCTTCAAAGGAAAGGAGGTCCCACGCAGCTGCGCGGTTTGCAGGAATTTACTTTTTATTTGATCACTTTCGCTCGAGGCCGGTCGATTCGCCAAAGCAGCAATTCCGGTCGAAGAGCTCCTTCCCTTTTTAGCCCCCGATCTTTCGCACGCAAATCGCACGCGAAATGCCCTAGCCAAACTTACACATTGGGATCAGCTCTTTAGGGAGGCCGCGACGGTGGTTCAATTCCCCCCGCCTCCACCATTACGTAGTCTATAGTCGTCCAGTAACAAGATAAAGCCCCTGAATTTAGGGGCTTTTTTCTTTTATAGCGTCCATATTTGGTTTATACCGCCTTTTGACATCCGGGGGTAACTAGGGGTAAGTTTCGGGGTAACAAGCGATTCATAAAAGGAGTTACCCCCAAAATGTCTCTTACAGATACCGCTGTCCGCAACACGAAGTCGGGGAACAAACCGATCAAACTGTTCGATGAGAAGGGTCTCTTTCTATTGGTGACACCCAATGGGGGTAAGTGGTGGCGACTGAAATATCGCTTCGAAGGCAAAGAGAAGCTTTTATCGCTAGGCATATACCCTGACGTTGGACTGAAGGACGCGCGCGACCGGCGCGATCAAGCACGTAAGCTGTTGGCCGAGGCGATCGATCCAGCGGAAAATCGCAAAGCTCGCAAACAAGCGCGCACCGATATAGCCGCGAACAGTTTTGAAGTTATAGCTCGAGAATGGTTCGCCAAGTTTGAGCCGACCTGGACGGCAGGCCATAGCGACAAGATCATCCAGCGCCTTGAGCGGGACATTTTTCCCAAAATTGGCAACAAGCCAATTGCCGATCTGAAAGCCCCTGAACTACTGGCCTGCCTGCGCAAGATCGAGGAGCGAGGCGCAATTGAAACAGCACACCGCGCATTACAGAACTGTGGTCAGATCTTCCGCTATGCCATCGCCACTGGTCGCGCGGAACGAGACTTGTGTACCGACCTGCGCGGCTCTCTCCCCCCGGTCAAAGAGACACACCTTGCTGCGATAACAGAACCGAAAGCCATAGGAGAACTACTTAGGGCCATGGATGGCTATCGAGGGGCCGTCGTAACGAAATGCGCCCTCCGACTTGCCCCGCTCGTGTTCCTGCGACCAGGTGAACTACGGCAAGCCGAGTGGCGAGAAATCGACCTGGATAAAGGCGAATGGAACATCCCTGCAGAACGCATGAAAATGCGCGAAACTCACCTTGTTCCCCTTTCTGCGCAGGCAGTCGCCATCCTGCGCGAATTGCACCCCCTCACCGGACACGGCCGATACGTATTTCCTAGCGCCAGAACCGGGGAACGCCCCATGAGTGGAAATGCCATCCTTGCCGCGCTTCGGCGCATGGGATATGCATCAGAAGAAATGAGTGGGCACGGCTTTCGCGCGATGGCCCGCACCATCTTGGATGAAGTGCTCGGCGTGCGCCCCGACTATATTGAACATCAGCTAGCCCATGCTGTGCGTGACCCCAATGGACGCGCCTACAATCGAACAGCCCATCTCGCAGAGCGGCGCACGATGATGCAGCAATGGGCCGATTACTTGGACAAATTGAAGACTGGGGCCGACGTGATTACACTGCGCGGGCACGCTGCCTAGCCCATGTAGGACTCTTATCAATACCCAAAAAGTCGAAAACAATACCGACGCTGCTTAAAAAAACTCAGCTTTGGGTAGAAAACAAAATAGACATGCCACTCATTGATCTAATTCATTTTTCCGTATAAAATGTGTTTTATGAAAGAAATACGGAAAACACCGATCATTCAGTCTTTG
>Ga0194061_1000101_pt1 | contig 47587 bp, 45 predicted proteins | sample SepL2221m_MetaG_FD_163423 | JGI IMG/M metagenome (GOLD analysis project Ga0194061, IMG submission 163423) | Anoxic zone freshwater microbial communities from boreal shield lake in IISD Experimental Lakes Area, Ontario, Canada - Sep2016-L224-21m | ecosystem: Environmental > Aquatic > Freshwater >... | reverse complement strand
CGCCGGAAGAACGCCCCGAACCGCGCGAACTTCGCCATCAAGAGCAAGCTCGCCGATAAATATTGTTTCTTCGGAATCCGGATCAATGAAGAGGCCACTGGCCTTAAGAAGGGCAATGGCAATGGGCAGATCAAAACTAGAGCCACTCTTTGGCAGCCAGGCCGGTGAGAGCGATACCGTCACTTTTCGATTAGGCCAAGGTTGTCCACTATTTGCCATTGCCGAACGAACTCGGTCTTTAGATTCCGATAGCGCTGCATCTGGTAGTCCTAAAAGAGCGTAGCTTGGAAGTCCATCGGCAATATCTACTTCTACTTCAATTAAGTAACCGGCAAGACCCATCAAGGCAACGGTCTTTACTTGGGAGAGCGCCAATTAAAGTACCGCCTGTCGGTAATCCAATTTGATTTCGCCAGATGGCAGTAGCAACACAGCGGCGCAATCGATTCGATAATCAGAGCCAAAGTGCGAATGAGTACTGAGCCAGCCAAGTGCGAGCCGCTGCAACCTGGCTGCTTTTGCTGGCGTGATCGCTTCGAGCGGGTCGCCGAACTTGTTGGAACTCCTAGTCTTTACTTCTACGAAAATAATTTTGCCATTGGGGTCGATGGCGATGAGATCTATCTCCCCGCCGCGAATTCGCCAGTTGCGCTCAACGAGCGTGTAACCATGGCTTGTTAGGTGCCGCGCGACAAATTCCTCGCCAGTGGCGCCGATAACTTGTCGATATGCCATAGGGCAGGAAGATTAGATTTAAAATTGGTTAATGAACCCGATTTCCAATTCTGTTGTGGAAATCTCGCGATTGTTGAACTCTTAGCGAACTACCTTCACCGTAAGAGCAAAACGATCATTGGGCGGCACACAGCGAAGTGCCTCACCACAACTGGTTCGTGTTGCTATCAGTTGAGTTACACCCACTTTTACGGTTTTGAATTTCCAGAGTTGAGTACCGCAACCAGTTCCTGGAACGCCACAACCAGCAGGCGCTTTGGGGCCAGGCATTACCGGCTTAAGAATTGGAGAACCCACCGCAGCAAGCGACGCCCCAGCTTTCAACGATTGGAATTGCCAATACATGTTGTGCAGGGTCAATGTGATGGGAGTGCCCAATTTAACTGTGACGACTTTATCTGCATAGCTCTCGCTGAGCGCTTTGGTGGTGGCTGCGTTCGCCCCGCTAAAAGAGAGCAGAACCAAAGCCATACCTAGTGCCACAGAAACTCTTGCTCGGGTGCGCTTTTTCATTGCTCTCCTTTGTTTGCAAATATCTAAGGAAGTAAAGCCTTGATATTCGCGAACGATTTTCGATGTTCGATACTGGGACCTAACTCTAATAGCGCTTTGCTGTGAGCAGCCGTTACATAACCTTTGTGTTTACTGAGTCCATAACCCGGAAAAGCTTGATCTAGTTGCACCATCCGACGATCTCGAAAGACCTTGGCCAAAATCGAAGCCGCACCAATAGTGACACTGACCTGATCGCCCTTCCAGACTGCAAGTGAGGCCATCTCGAGCCCGGCGATTGGATAGCCATCTGTAAGAACAAATTCTGGTCTTTGATCTAACTCTTGAACGGCTCTTCGCATTCCTTCGAGATTGGCGCGGTGTAGCCCCATCTCGTCAATCTCTGTTACCGAAATTTCAATTATGGAATATGAGAGAGCGCGGTTTGTAATTAGATCGAAGAGTTCTTCGCGAAGCCGTTCGTTTAGCATTTTTGAATCTTTGATGTCAGACCAAATGGAATCGAGCGGGTCTTCTAAAATAACGGCTGCTACGACTAATGGACCGGCACAAGGACCTCTGCCAGCTTCGTCAACGCCAGCAATTGATTTGAATCCTGATTCAATGAGATCCCGCTCGATATGAATCATTTAAGGCTATTTCTTAACCGCGACTTTCGAAAGATCCTGACCTGCAGCTAAGAACTTTGCGTGACTAAATGGCCAAACTACAAATTCGGAGCGACCAACCACATCGCTAAGTGGCACCATTCCCTTGTGGATGTCATCGGTATGAAAACGCGAATCCGCGCTGGCACCGCGATGATCGCCCATCACCCAAATGAACCCTTTGGGAACAGTCACATTGAAATTACTCTCACTCGGTTTATTTCCGGCAAAAATATACGGCTCGTTGACCGAAGTGCCATTGATCTGAAGTCGACCCTTTGCATCGCAGCAGACGACATGATCCCCACCAACGCCGATTACTCGCTTGATCAAATATTGCTTAGCTGGATCAGGCAAAATTCCAACTGCCACTAATCCGCTCTTTACTACTTCTAAAGCCTTTGGACCGGTCTCTGCTGGTACTGCGCCCAACCAATTTGCGGGATCATGAAACACAACAACTTCGCCGCGTTTAATATCGCTGAAGTAGCTGGCCAACTTATTGACCGCGATTCGATCGCCAACTTGAAGCGTGTTCTCCATGGAGCCAGATGGGATGAAGAAGAAATGAACCAAGAAAGTTTTTACCAATACCGAAACGACAAGTGCCGCTACAACGATGATTGGAAGTTCCCTAAGAAGAGAACCCTTCTTAGGAACGCGCATAAATAATCTGGAAGTTACGCTTGTGGCGCGGACTCGTCGGCAACGACAACTTCAACCGGAGTTTCCACAACGGCCTCAACTGGCGCTTCAACTACGGCCTCAACAACTGGGCGATCTTCAACGATAAATTCATTATTGGCGCCACGACGCTCTTTGATCTTTGCTGCCTTGCCGCGAAGATCGCGTAGGTAGTAAAGCTTCGCACGACGAACATCGCCACGACGGACCATTTCAAACTTCTCGATTACCGGGGTATGAACTGGAAAAATTCGCTCAACGCCGACGCCGTAGGAAAGTTTACGAATGGTGAAGGTCTCGCGAACGCCAGAACCAGTACGGCGAATTACGATGCCTTGGAAAACCTGGATACGGCTCTTGCTACCTTCGATAACACGAACGTGGACCTTGATTTCATCTCCGGGACGGAAATTGATCAGATCGGAGCGGAGTGAAGCCGCATCAACCGAGTCGAGCACGTTCATGGCAGTTCCTAACTTAAATATTCGAGTTTATGAGGTGGAGCCTTTTGGCTTAAGCGCCAAGAGACGTATCCTGCCATACCGAGCCTGTTGTGAACAATTTGAGGGGCTTGCCGAGCTAATCGACCGCCGCCATCAATTGAGCGTGCAGGGCCGGACCAGCAGCAATCACCATCTCATGGTTTGGCTCCCCGCCATGGCGTCCAGTCACAATTGCGCCTGCTTCTTTGGCGATTAACCCACCAGCAGCCAAATCCCACTCGTTCAAAGTTGCCTCAAAGTAGCCATCCACCATTCCGGCGGCCACGTGGCATAGATCTACCGCCGCAGCCCCGATCCGTCGTAAATCGCGAATTTGCGGGATTAAACGATGAATTCGGACCGCTTGCTCCTCGCGTAGCGCTAAATCGTAGGAAAAACCGGTAGAGATTAAGGCCCGGTTGAGCGCAATCGGATCATTGCAATGAATTGGGAGCCCATTTTGGAAGGCGCCACCTCCGCGCCGGGCGCTCCAAAGGGTATTAACTGACGGGGCAAAAACCGCCCCTACTAAAACTCCGCTCTCATCTTTGGCGGCGATGCTCACATTCCATCCTGGCAAACCATAGAAATAGTTGACCGTTCCATCGAGGGGATCAATCACCCAAGTCAAACCAGAGCTACTAGGTCGGGAGGCTCCTTCTTCGCCGATAATCCCGTCATTTGGGCGGGCCGCAAGCAGCCGCTCGACAATTAACTTCTCGCTGGCGTGGTCCATCTGGGTTGCGAAATCCACGGCCGAAGTTTTTTGGTGGACATCCAGAACCTCAGGTCGCTGCATAAGCCAAGAACCGGCTGACTCTGCAACGCTAATTGCGAGGGCTAATAATTCATCTAAATCAAATGAAGCGCTCATTCGGCAAATCTATCGCTTGTCGGATGCATAACAAGCGCTTCTCCCCCGTTTTGGGCAAGCGCTGTGGCACTCTTGTCTCGTGACTGACTTAAGAATTATTGGTCGCTCCGAAGATGGAAATTTTCTTGAGCTAACCGACACCGAAGGCAATGAATTTCGCCTTGAAGTCGATGGCGCCTTAAAAGCTACGATCGCGGCACCGCACCTTGTTGCTGTAGCAAATTCTTATGAACAAGGAGATGAAGTCGTCGTTACCGTAAAAGAGATTCAAGCGCGCCTGCGTGCCGGCGAGACCATGGCTGACATTGCCTATGACACCGATTGGTCTCTCGAAAAAATTGATAAATACTCCGGTCCAATTCTCCAAGAGCGAGCCTATGTAATCTCGATAGCACTCAAGACGGCACTTCGGAGAGATTCTCACGCACCAAATCTTGAAACAGCCGCACACTCCCGGCTTGGACCTCGCGGCGTTGATCTTTCGGTAATCGAATGGAATACCCATCGAGTCGGAGATGGAATTTGGGAGATTGTTTTGACCTACCCAAATCGCGAAGGCGAATCCACAGCGGTTTGGAATTTTGATTTACACAATCATTCGATCACTGCAGTTGACGACGATGCCAAATGGATCAATGGCGAAGAACGTGAAGCACGAGCAAAATTACCTACGCATGGCATGGTCTATACAACTGATCAGTCGGCGCCAGCGCCAAGGTTGGTAGCGGTACGGGAAGAAGAGATCGTTGAAACTATTCGAATCTCAACCACCCCAGTAACGGAGCGCGTTGAAATTGAACCTGATGCTAAAAAGGATGGCGTTACAAAGAGAATTCGCATCCCATCATGGGATGACATTATGTTCGGTGGCAAGAACGAGGAAGAGTAATTTCTTTAGTTAATAAGTTGATCGTTAAAGAAGAGCACGGTTCGACCCCACGCTAGCTCGGCTGCCGCTGAATCAAAAACTTCTGGGCGATCATCGTTGAAAAAGGCATGTTTAGTTCCTGGATAGTCATAGGCATCAGCCCTACCCATCGCGCCATTAATTCCAGAAATTGCTTCTTGGATGTTGATCGCAGCTGAGGTTCCATCGGATTCGGCACAATGAAATTGCGCAGACTTTCCAGAAAAACTCTCCCAATCTGGTGACATACGCTCCCATGAGCCGCCTGGATAAAACCCAACGCTGGCGCTGATCTCATCAGAAATCGTTGCGCTCCAAATGGCGAGCGCACCTCCCATGCAAAATCCGATTGCACCTACACCGCCCGTAACATCAGATCTAGATTTCAAATAAGCCGCGGCACCGGCAATATCTTGGCCTGCCTGCTTCATCTGCAACTCCATCAATAATTTGCGAGCCTCATCAGGTTCGGTTGTTACCTCGCCGTGATACAGATCTGGCGCGAGAGCAACGAATCCGGCGGCAGCAAAGCGTTCAACTACATCCTTGATGTGTCCTACTAAACCCCACCACTCCTGGATGACAATTACTGCCGCGCCATTACCCTTTTCGGGAAGTGCCAGATAGCCGGTGCAATTTCCACCATTGCTTGGAAAGGTAATCGATTCGCTCATGGAAAAACTCTAGTACCGAATCAGGTAGTTGCGCTCAAAAGCGGAATTGATAGTTCAGTTTCTGATAGCCCGCCATGGTGCCCGACCATCGAGCTCTCTTGAGGAATGCGATCTGGATCAATCAAGATTAGTTCACCATTTGGAACTGCGATCAAATCGCCCAAGCGGTCTTCGCTATCTGCGGTTACAACTTCACCCAGGAGCCCGGAGCCAATCAGCTCCGATTTACTGTAAATGCTTGCGCGGGTGCCAAAGAACTCGCGCCACTGCGCAACGGTTTCTGCTTCCGATCCTGCCTTTAAGTAGATGTGGCGAGCGCGAGGCTCCCCGCCAATCAGAGTTACGTTTTTTCGAAGTTCATTCTCAACTCCGATAATTAATGAGTCACCAACATTCACCATGCCATGGTCAGCGGTCAACCAAATGCGCACGCCCTTTGGCAATTTTGCAAGGAGCCCTTCCAAAAGCTGCGCAACAATTCCAAGCGCCGCTATCCAACTCTCAGAACCGACGCCACTTTCATGGCCGGCGTGATCCAGGTTATTTAAATAAATATAGGCAAAGGAGGGAGTCGGCTTGAGCGCTCGAGCGGCTTCCGCGAAAATTTCTGATAATTGATTTGCACCTAAGTACGATGCGCCACGAAGCGCTGCTTGAGTGAAGCCCGAACCTTCATAACGCTTTGCCGCGATATGCGAAACCGTTACGCCCAAAGCGCGAGCGCGATCAAAATTGGTTAGTTCGGGTTGCCAGGTAAGTGGATCGACTCGCTCATCCCACTTCAGGGCATTTAACAAGCGCCCGGGTTCTCCGCTGCGTGGCACTCGGACCGTATAGCCCAGCATGCCGTGAACACCGGGAAGAACGCCGGTGCCTAGCGAGGAAAGGTTTGTCACCGTCGTTGTAGGGAAATGCGATTTGAGCGCACTTCGCGCCGCGAAACGTTCGAAGACCGGAAATCGAGCCGAGTAATTCGCGATGGCATCAGCGCCCATTCCATCAATTAAAACAATGCATTCGCGCCCGAATGGACTCTCGCCGATATCGAGGAGATCTGGCCTGCCCCTCACGCCTAAACTCGCGAAGACCGAGTTCGACAGATCGGATAATTGAAAGCTCACCCGCCTATCTTGCCCCACACCTGACGAAAATTTATCTTTCCTTCGCGCGGACGACTAACCTGCCTCCTATGATCCGCTTTTCTCGTGAAGTAAATGCCGCCCGCAGAGGCAATACCCCGATTGTTGCTCTGGAATCAACGATTATTAGTCACGGCTTGCCACGACCTAAGAATCTTGAAGTCGCCCTAGAAGTTGAGCACTTAGTCCGCAAGGCTGGTGCCACGCCTGCGACGATCGCACTTATTGATGGTGTTATTCACATTGGCCTTGAGACCAAAGAGCTAGAACGAATCGCAAACGACGACAATGTTGTTAAAGCCTCAACCCGAGACTTGGCAATCATCGAGGCGAACCAACAATCGGCAGCCACGACAGTTGCAGCCACAGCACATATTGCCAACTTGGCTGGAATTTCTGTTTTTGCCACTGGCGGACTTGGCGGTGTTCACCGCGGCCATACTTACGATGAATCCGCTGACCTGCTCGCGCTGGCTAATACTCCGATCGTAATTGTTTGCGCCGGCGTCAAATCGATTCTGGATGTGCCTGGCACTTTAGAACGCCTTGAATCATTTGCAGTTCCGGTCTTGGGTTATCAGACCAATAAATTCCCGGGCTTTTATCTAACTGATTCCGGCTACGAAATCGAACACCGCGTTGAAGCTGCCGCCGATATCGCGGCAATATGGAGTTACCGATTTGAATTAAAGACTTCAAATTGTGCGATCGTGGTGGCCAATCCAGTTAAAAATCAAATGGATCTTGCCCTTCACAATCGAATTCTAGAAGAGGGCTTGGCGGCTGCCGAGGCAGATCATGTAACCGGAAAGGCGGTTACTCCGTTCTTGCTCGAGTACTTCCACGCCCAAAGTGACGGCGAATCGCTTCGAGTAAACATTGACATCATCAAATCAAATGCGCGCTTGGCAGCCGAGATCGCCATCGCGCTTCCACGGTAATTCTTTAAAGAATATTTCACCATGAAAATACTATGCATTGGCGACATCATGCTCGATGTCGTTGCGATTTTAGAGTCCGAGATTAATTACGCCAGCGATACCCGGGCCAAAATTTCGACTCATGGTGGCGGGGCTGCGGCCAATGTTGCCTCTTGGCTAGCCACTTCTGGAACCGATGTTCATTTAATCGTTCGAGTTGGCGATGATGCCGCCGGGCGCACCGTAATAGCAGAGCTAGATAGATACGGCGTGCAACATTCAAATACCGTCGTACCTGATGCCAATACTGGCGTAGTTATTGTTTTAGTTGATAAGAGCGGGGAGCGCACCATGTTTCCAGATTCCGGCGCTAACTCTGGATTGGGCCCAAACGATCTTCCCGATCTTTCCGATATTAGCGCGATTTATTTATCAGGTTATCCACTGCTCAACCCGCTCTCTCGTCCCGGCGTACTTCAAATTATGGAAATCGCTAAAGCACGAAATCTTCCCATTGTTTTTGACCCTGCTTCGGTCGGCGTACTTTCCGAAGTCGGTGTACAAGTAGTCCGAGGTTGGCTTTCGAGCATGGATTTAATTGTTCTAAATGAAGAAGAGGCCCACTTCCTGACCGGATTTTCCAATCCAGTTCACGCGGTGGCCGATCTTTTAACAATTGCCCCAACGATAGTGATCAAGCGAGGTGCCAATGGTGCACTGGCACAAGAGCGCGGTGGCGCGATTATTCAGCTCCCAGCAGCTCCCACAAATTTTGTCGACTCAACTGGCGCTGGCGATAGTTTTGTGGCGGGGTTGATTCCTACTTGGGTTGCCGGCGGCTCAATCGCCCTCGCGTTAGAAATTGCGGTCGAGATGGCGGCTCGCTGTGTTTCACATATTGGTGCCAGACCGCTTGTCGGTGCGCCATAAGAGCGCAATAGATTGGCAGGATAACCACATGGCCCGTATCCCTAAAGCCGTTCTCCCAAAACCTGGCGAGAACCCTGGTCGCATCGTCGACATTGATGTCTCCCAAGAGATGTCGGACTCCTTCCTGGAGTACGCCTACTCCGTCATTTACTCTCGCGCCCTGCCCGATGCTCGCGATGGGCTAAAGCCGGTTCAGCGCCGAATCCTTCATCAGATGTCCGAAATGGGCCTGCGCCCCGAGAAAGGCCACGTCAAGTGCGCCCGCGTCGTTGGCGATGTTATGGGAAAGCTTCACCCTCATGGCGATGGCGCAATCTACGATGCCTTGGTTCGAATGGCACAAAGCTTTTCTATGCGCCTGCCCTTGATCGATGGCCATGGAAACTTCGGCTCCCTGGATGCCGGCCCAGCCGCGATGCGATACACCGAATCTCGGTTAGCGCCACCGGCCATGGCGATGGTCAATGAATCTGATGAAAATACCGTTGATTTCGGCTCTAACTATGACGGCCAGCTTATGGAGCCACTCGTTTTGCCAGCCGCATTTCCTAACCTTTTGGTCAATGGTGCTACCGGTATTGCCGTGGGTATGGCTACCAACATGGCGCCCCATAACTTGGGTGAGGTAATTGCCGCAACCAAGCACTTAATTGATAATCCAAATGCCACGTTAAAAGCGCTGATGAAATTTGTCCCGGCCCCAGATTTCCCAACGGGCGGAGAGATCGTTGCTCGCGAAGGAATCATCGAAGCATATGAAAGCGGGCGCGGCGCCTTTAAAGTGCGGGCCACAGCTACGATCGAAAAAGTAACGGCACGCAAAATGGGAATTATCGTTACCGAACTTCCATACAACATTGGACCAGAAAAGATCGTGGAAAAGATTGCCGATTTAGTTAAAGCCAAGAAGATTCAAGGTATCTCGGACATCATCGATCTCTCCGATGGTCAACAAGGCACCAAAGTAGTCATTGAAATCAAAAATGGCTTTGAAGCCGAAGATGTCTTAGAAAAACTCTACAAACTCACGCCAATGGAAGATGCTTTCTCGATCAATGCAGTTGCACTGGTAAATGGCAAGCCGCTCACCTTGGGCTTAAAGGATTTACTTCAAGTCTTTATCGATCATCGAATCGAAGTAGTTCGCCGCCGTTCCGAGTTTCGAAAAGCAAAAGCTGAATCACGATTGAACTTGGTCGATGGTCTTCTTAAAGCCATCATTGATATCGATAAGGTCATAAAAATTATCCGTGGCAGTGAAGATGCTGCTACCGCTAAAGAAGCCCTCATGAAGAGCTTCAAATTAAGCGATGAACAAACTACTTACATCCTTGATATGCCACTTCGGCGTCTAACGAAGATGTCCAAGTTGGAGCTAGAGACCGAGCAAAAAGAGCTCTCAACGACCATAGCTGCCCTCAAGAAATTGCTTGCCAGCAAAGAGGCAATCAAGAAGCAGGTTTCCGAAGAGTTAACGGCAGTTGCCAAAAACTTTGCCACCCCACGCCGTTCCCGGCTAGAAGGCGATAAGAAGAAGCCGGTAGCTGCAATAGAGAGCGATAAGGAAACGCTTTTTTAACTAACAAAAATAGTTAAGCGTCAATCCGATCGCGATCAATCTCGGCATTAGAAATAAATTCTTTGCGAGGCGCTACTTCGTTACCCATCAATAGTTCGAAAACTCGTTCTGCGGCAGCAGCATCCTTCATGGTGATTCGGCGCAACGTGCGATGAACTGGATCCATGGTGGTCTCGCGCAGTTGATCAGCATCCATCTCGCCCAGGCCTTTGTAACGTTGAACTGGTTCCTTCCAACGTTTTCCGCCCTTGGTTAGATCCGCCAGGACTTTGCGCATCTCATCATCAGAGTAGGTGTAGTGAAGCTCCCCGCGTTTTCCGCCGACAACATCGATTCGATGCAGTGGTGGGATAGCGGCGAAGACTCGGCCATCTTCAATAAGCGGACGCATATAGCGGTAGAGCAAAGTCAGAAGTAGGCAACGGATGTGAGAGCCGTCCACATCAGCATCGGACATCAAAATAACGCGGCCATAGCGAGCGTCTTCAAGTTGGAAGGAGCGACCAGAGCCGGCACCAATAACCTGGATGATTGATGCACACTCGTTGTTTTCGAGCATCTGCGAGAGTGAAGCTTTCTGCACATTTAGGATCTTGCCGCGAATTGGCAAAATCGCTTGGAATTCGGAGTTCCGGGCAGCCTTTGTCGTGCCCAGCGCGGAATCACCTTCGACGATAAATAGCTCGGTTCGATTGGTGTCATCGGATCTGCAATCGGAAAGTTTTGTCGGCAACGAAGAACTTTCTAGCGCATTCTTACGGCGTTGCAAATCCTTGTGGGCACGTGCTGAAATACGAGTTCTGGAGGCGGCGGCAATTTTGTCTAAGACTGCGCGGCCGGTTGCCTTATCTAAGCGCTTGGTAGTGGCGAAGAAATTCTTTAGCTCATCAGCGACTACGGCGGCAACGATCTTGTTGGCCGCAGCGGTACCTAAAACTTCCTTGGTCTGACCCTCGAATTGCGGCTCGGACATTCGAACCGTTACGACCGCCGTCATGCCTTCCTGCACGTCATCTTTGATTACATCAATCTCATTGTTCTTTAGCGTCTTGGTGGCGCGCATGGCGTCATTGATCGCCTTAGTGATGGCGCGATCGAAACCTTGAACGTGAGTTCCGCCCTTTGGCGTTGAAATAATATTTACAAAGGAGCTTAAGGTAGTTTCGTAACCCATTCCCCACTGGATTGCGATATCAACCTGCATTTCGCGGTCAACATCGGTGGGCATCATGTGCCCTTTTTCATCAAGGACTGGGACGGTTTCGGTGTAATTACCGGAACCTTGTAGGCGAACAACTTCGCCAATTGGTTCATCGGGGCGAAGGAAGGCGCAAAACTCGGAGATACCGCCCTTGTGAAAGAAAGTTTCCGTTGTTGCCGCTTTGCCTCGGTTGTCGTTAACGATCAAAGTTAGCCCTGGAACTAAATAGGAAGTTTGGCGAGCGCGGGCATAAATATCCTCGATCGCTAGTTCAGCCTCTTTCAGGAAAATCTGACGATCAAACCACCACTTAATTCGAGTTCCCGTGATCTTTGGCGAAACTTTGCCAATAATTCGCAGGCCAGAACTTTCGCTAAACGAAGCCTTTGGACCATCGCCTTCGAAGATGCCAGCATTGCCGCGTTGAAAGGACATCCAATAAATCTTGCCGTTTCGATCGACTTCAACATCAAGGCGCGAGGCCAAGGCATTAACAACTGAAGCACCGACGCCATGAAGACCACCGGATGCGGCATATGAGCCACCGCCAAATTTTCCGCCGGCATGCAATCTGGTCATAACGACTTCAACGCCAGTTAATCCGGTCTTGGGTTCTTTATCGACTGGAATTCCTCGGCCATCATCATGTACTTCGACTGAGCCATCAGATTCGAGATTAATTTCAATTTTCTTGCAGTGACCCGCCAGCGCTTCGTCCACCGAGTTGTCGATGATCTCCCAGAGACAATGCATCAACCCACGAGAATCTGTGGTTCCGATATACATTCCGGGGCGTTTGCGAACGGCATCTAGGCCTTCGAGAACGGCTAAATCTTTCGCCGTGTAATCGCTCTCGATCACCTGAGATTTATCATTACTGGCCATGGGGGGAAAGGTTATCTATCTCTAAAGGCCGCTGATGCCGTACGCGCCCAAATTAGGTGAGAATTAGTGGAGAATCTGCCTATATCTTGAGATATCTGACACGCCCGAGCCAATTTAACGATAATTTAGGAGCGGGGAATAAAGAAGTAGTGCTTTGATGTTCCCATCACCAAGTAAGCGCAAATGTCAGTATTAGCCTTAAACTACGACTAGAAACGTAGTTAGCAGAAAGTAGGAACAGATGACTGAGCAGTTGATTCTCGAACCAACGCCGTTAAATGCCATTGATCGATGCGATCGTTGTGGGGCACAGGCTTATGTTCGGGCAACCTTGCTCAACGGTGGTGAGCTTTTATTCTGTGGCCACCATGCAAAAGAGTATGCCGAAGGTCTAAAGCCAGTAGTTGCTGCAATCCAAGATGAGACCAGCAAGTTAACTGCAGTCGCCTCAGACGCCCGCTAAGGCGCCTTTAAAAGCTAACTAATCTTTCTTTGGCTCGTATTCGCCTGCAATAAATGCCCCGCCCTTGTGTGAGCTATCGCAAAATGGCTTCTCTTTAGATAATCCGCATCGGCAAAGTGAAAAATCGGTGCGAGTCTCCAAGATATTTCCATCTGCATCTACAAAATCAACGGTGCCAGTGACTCTGATCGAGCCATTGGCCTTTACCCGCAACTTCACATTTTCTGACACTTATAACGCCCTCTTAATCTAGATAATCTCGAAGTACTTGCGAACGGGATGGGTGGCGCAATTTGGACATTGTCTTTGACTCGATCTGACGAATGCGTTCGCGGGTAACCCCGTAAACCTTTCCGATCTCATCAAGAGTCTTTGGTTGACCATCAGTTAGCCCAAATCGCATGGCAACTACGCCAGCTTCGCGTTCGGACAAGGTATCCAGAACTGAGTGAAGCTGCTCCTGAAGTAAGGTGAATGAGACGGCATCAGCCGGAACAATTGCTTCGGAATCTTCAATCAGATCACCGAACTCGGAATCGCCTTCTTCGCCAAGAGGGGTGTGAAGGGAGATTGGTTCGCGACCATACTTTTGAACTTCAACAACCTTCTCGGGAGTCATATCAAGTTCTTTGGCAAGCTCTTCTGGCGTTGGTTCGCGACCTAGATCTTGCAACATCTGTCGTTGAACACGAGCTAACTTGTTGATGACTTCAACCATGTGAACGGGAATACGAATCGTTCGAGCCTGGTCAGCCATGGCACGAGTGATCGCCTGACGAATCCACCATGTGGCGTAAGTAGAGAACTTATAGCCCTTTGTGTAGTCGAACTTTTCAACGGCGCGAATCAAACCAAGGTTTCCTTCTTGAATTAGATCCAAGAAAAGCATGCCGCGACCGGTATAACGCTTTGCCAGCGAAACAACGAGACGAAGGTTTGCTTCTAGCAAGTGATTCTTTGCTCGGCGACCATCAAGGACAAGCTGCTCCATTTCGCGGCGCATCTTCTTATCCATCTTCTTATCTTTTGCCAATTTTTCTTCGGCAAAGAGGCCAGCTTCAACTCGAAGTGAAAGGTCAACTTCCATTTCGGCATTTAGCAAAGGAACGCGACCAATTAACTTCAAATAATCTTTTACCGGGTCTGCAGTAGCGCCAGCAGTAAGAACCGTTTGGGCTGGCGCATCATCTTCTTCAGAGTCTTTAATGGTGAAAGCGTTAACTTCGTTTTGTGATTCATCGGCAACGTTGACGACGCGAATTTCGTTCGCTGGGTCTTCGGCTGGAACCTCTTCTTTGGTTTCTTCGACCAAAGAATCCAAGTCCTCGAGCTCGATTTCTTCGAGTTCAACCTCTTCGCCATCAATTTTGGTGACTACTGCTTTGGCGGCTTTCGCCCCTTTATCTTTTACAACTGTTGAATTCTCTGCAGTTTCAACTGATAATTCGACATCTTGCCCTAGCGCGGCCAATCGCTTTGCCTCGAGTTCGGCCTTGGTTGGAAATAATTTACGACCAGCTAATTTCTTCTCTTCTTTTATTCGCGCTGCCTCTTCTTCGGCAATTCGACGCGCTTCTAATTCTGCTTTGGTTGGAAATAGTCGTGGACCGGCGATCTTCTTGGAGTCCGCTTTTTTCGCTGGTTTTACCGCTGTTTTCTTAGCAACGGCCTTCTTTGCAACGGCCTTCTTTGCAACCGGCGCCGCTTTCGCAACGCTCTTTTTTGCCGCAACTTTTTTAGTCGCAGCAGGCGTCGTTGTGGTCGAACTCTTCACTGCTTTTGCACCGTTTTTGAGCGCACCAATTCCAGCCACAGATCATCCTTTTTGTTTGTCTGGCCTAACTACCGACCAGGGAAAGTTGCTTACCTATATTATAAATTGTCCACAGGCACTTATGCACATTTAAGCCTGATTTTGGCGGGCGAAACCCTAATTCTGACCTTGATTCTTCCCCAAAAGTCCGACGGCAATAGCCGAACGTACGATCTCGCCAACCGTCTCCATTTCAATTAGGAAGCCATCATGGCCAAAGGGCGAAGAAATGATCGCCAACGGAAGGGCGGTCGGGGTTAGCTCCACGATCTCCTCCTGAAGGCGCGGTGGAAAGAGGCGATCGGTATCAATGGCGCCAACAACGACTGGGATTTTGACCGTGCCCAGCGCCGCCGCTACTCCCCCACGGCCTCGACCCACATCGTGAGAGTTCATGGCCTCGGTGAGGGCGATATAGGTATTGGCATCAAAACGTTTGGCGAGTTTTTGCGCCTGATGATCCAAGTAGGACTCAACGGCATAGCGTCCAGTCTCATCACCTTGGAGCTCGCGGCCAAAGCGCACATCCATCTCAGTTTCGGAGCGGTAAGTCAGGTGAGCGATTCGGCGCGCGATTCCCATACCCTCCAGGGGGCCCTGGTCAGAATCGTAGTAATCGCCGCCATGAAAATTAGGATCAGCTTTAATTGCTCGGATTTGAATGGACGCAGCACCAATTTGATCGCCAGTGGCCACAGCGGATGAGCCGATGGTGCAGATCGCGTTAACTCGATCCGGATGTTGGATCGCCCATTCGAGTGATCGCATACCGCCAAGTGAGGGGCCGACCGCCAAAATGTAATGGGAGATATTTAAAATATCGGTTAGAACTAGCTCTGCTTTGACCATATCCCGAATGGTTACAGTAGGAAATCTTGACCCCCAGCGCTTTCCATCTGGCGCGATGGTTGAAGGCCCGGTGCTTCCTTGGCAGCCACCAATAACATTTGGGCAGATGATGAAATATTTGTCAGTGTCCAGCGGCAAGCCAGATCCCAACATCGAAGGCCACCAACCGGTGACATCAGACCAACCGGTCATTGCATGATTTACCAGAATCGCGTTATCGCCAGCGGAATTTAATTTGCCCCAAGTTTGATAAGCCAAAACGGTATTAACCAGGGTCTCGCCAGATTCGAGTTCGAGATCACCGATATTTAGAAATAGCCGATCGCCGGGGTCATAGCTTTCCAGCCAAGCCCCGGTGACCAGATATTCACATCCGCTCTCCATTACCCAAGTCTATTGAACTCACGCATTGGTTTTACTTTGCAGCGGCAAAGCCTTGGGTGATATCGGCCTTAATATCTTCGATATTTTCCAGTCCGACCGAGATTCGAACCAATCCTGGCGTAACGCCCGCAGTTAACTGCTCTTCGGGTGACAGCTGCGAGTGAGTGGTCGATGCTGGGTGGATAACCAACGATCGAACATCGCCAATATTGGCTACGTGAGAGTGAAGTACTAGGGCTTCGACAAATTTCTTGCCAGCTTCGATTCCGCCCTTTAGTTCAAAGGAGAGAACTGAACCACTTCCCGCTGGCGAATATTTTGTGGCTAGCGCATGCCAAGGCGATGATGGCAACGAGGCGTAGTTGACCTTTTCGACGGATGGTTGAGCTTCTAACCACTTTGCCAAATGTTGGGCATTTGAAACGTGGCGTTCCATTCGAAGCGAAAGCGTCTCGAGGCCTTGAGCCAATAGCCATGCGTTAAAAGGGCTTACAGCAGCCCCGGTATCGCGAAGCAAGGTCAGGCGAATCTTGAAGATATATGACAGGTTCGCTCCAAAGGCCGAACCAACACCAAGCGCTTGGGCATAAACCAAGCCGTGATAACTAGGGTCTGGTTCATTGAAATTTTTAAAACGCTCCTTTTGAAGCGCGTAATCAAAATTCCCGGAATCCACAATAGCACCGACAACGGCATTGCCGTGGCCCGACAAGAATTTGGTCGCAGAGTGCACAACAACATCGGCGCCATGTTCGAGTGGCCGAATTAAAAATGGCGTTGCAACGGTGTTATCTACGATCAATGGCACGCCATTTTCATGCGCGATCTTTGCCACCGTTTCAATATCTAAAACATCGTTGCGAGGATTAGCAATGGTTTCGCCAAAGAAGGCTTTGGTATTTGGTTTTACCGCATCGCGCCAAGATTGTGGATCGTCTGGATTTTCAACGAAGGAAACTTCGATTCCGAACTTTGGCAAGGTGTAGTGGAACAAATTGTAAGTTCCGCCATAGAGGCTTGGTGAGGAGACAATGTGATCTCCAGCTTCGGCGACATTCAAGATGGCATATGTTGTAGCGGCAGAACCCGACGCAACCAACAAGGCTGCAACGCCACCTTCAAGTGATGCGATCCGTTGTTCAACCGCATCCTGAGTTGGGTTCATGATTCTGGTGTAGATATTTCCAAGTTCTGCAAGCGCGAAAAGATCGGCGGCATGCTTGGTATCGCGAAAGGCGTAAGCCGTTGTTTGATAGAGCGGAAGAGCGCGCGCTCCAGTGGTTGGGTCCGGAACTTGACCAGCGTGAATCTGGCGAGTTTCAAAGGAGGCGTTCGCTAACGAAAAAGTAGACACAGATATCCCTCTCAAAAAATTAGGGGTCTGACATGAAGAAAACTATTTGCAATAGCAACTTCAGCTGGACCAGCGCTTGCCGAACACGTTCTGTGTTCGACCTGGTCTTCACCCGGAGCACCCCACCGCGGTGGAGGGTTGCCGTCCAGTAAGCCGGGGCTAAAACCTGGAACTCGTGACCTAGCGAAATAATAGAGAGGGATTAACCGACCTGTCTAAACGCTAATTACTTGCAGATACCCAAAAATGATTAACGGACCTCGCGCCAGCCTGAAGTTATCGGCAGCCGACGATCTTTCCCAAATGCCCGACGCGAAATCTTGGTCCCAGGTGGATATTGGCGCCGTTTATATTCAGCCTTATCAACCATGTCAGCAACTCTGAGTGCCAACGCTTCATCGAAGCCGGCAGCAATAATTCCGGCTGTTCCGCCATCTTTCTCAATATAGATATGGAGGATTTGATCCAATATCGAGTAATCCGGCAGCGAATCGCTGTCCTTCTGACCCGGTCGTAATTCTGCGCTGGGCTCTTTTGTGATTGAGTTGAATGGGATCGGGGGTACTGCGCCCATTGCCAATGCTTGTTCGTTTCGCCATCTGGAAAGTTGCCAAACATCTACTTTGAAAAGATCTTTAATCGGGGCGTAGCCGCCAACCGCGTCGCCGTAAAGAGTCGAATAGCCGACAGCTAATTCTGATTTATTTCCGGTCGCTAAAACTAAATGTCCCTCTTGATTTGAGAGCCCCATCAAGGTGGTACCGCGGACTCGAGCTTGCACATTCTCTTCGGCCAAACCGGTTAAACCGAGCTCCTGTAAAAATGTGGCCACCATCGGCTCGATCGAAATAACTCGATAGTTCAACCCAATCGTTCTGGCACTTTCTGCGGCATCACTTAGTGAATGAGCTGAGGAATATCGGCTCGGCATCGCAATGCCATGCACGCGTTTTGCCCCAATTGCATCGGCTGCAAGTGCGGCAACCAATGCGGAGTCAATGCCACCGGAGAGCCCCAAAATAACCGAGGGAAAGCGATTTTTTTCGACGTAGTCACGCAATCCAATTACCAACGCTTGCCAAAGTTGCTCAGCTTCATCGCTGCGCCTTGATGTGCCGGGAGTGATCTTTGGATATTCGGCCACCGGGGTTTCGGAAATTATTAAGTCAGGGACGCTTGTGCCGGTTGGCAAAGTGAGATCAACCAACATCAGGCCATCAATAAATTGTGGGGCGCGGGCCAAGGTCTCGCCTAATTCATTTACAACAATACTGTCGCCATCAAAAACTAAATCATCTTGGCCACCGGTCATATTTACATAAACCAAAGTGGTGTTCATTTCGCGTGCCCGACGCTTTACCAGCGCCAAACGCAAGTCATCTTTATTTCGTTCAAATGGACTGCCATTTGGAACAATGACCAAGCCCGGAGTTCGAGCTGCAAGTTCTGCAACTGGGCCGGCTTCGCGCCAGATGTCTTCACAAATGGCAACCCCGATATCAATGCCAAAATATCGAAATACCAATGGCTCGGTGCCGGCGACGAAATTTCGATATTCATCAAATACGCCATAATTTGGCAGGTGGTGCTTTATGTAACGGCCGACCACCAGCCCACGATGTAATAGGGCCACCGCATTTTGCGGTTTGTTGGAAGCGCTCTCCTCGAGATATCCCACAACTGTAAGAAGCTCGCCAGCCCCTTCTTCAAATAACCGAATCGCCAACTGCGTAATCGCCGTTTTGCTGGCTTTTCGAAAGGTGGCCCGAAGTGCAAGATCTTCAACTGGGTACCCGGTCAGGCTCATCTCTGGAAAGAGAACCATATGAGCCTCGCCCTCGAGGGCTCGCTTGGCATAGGAAGAGATCAAGTCAGCGTTGGCCGCCAAGTTTCCAACCGTGGGATTGATTTGAGCCAGCGCGACTCGAATTTGCCCGGTTGAATTTCCCATGGCTTGAGCGTACCTCGATAGACTTTGAGAACGCGTTTACGACGGGGACCGCCAAGATCGGCGGCCTTGATCAAGAGGAGAAAACGATGTCCAATGCCAATGGCCTAGGTGCCAAACCCGCTCGCATAACAATTGCTGACTTGGCAAAATTTAAGAAGTCCGGGCAAAAATGGGCGATGCTTACCTGCTACGAGCAGATGACCGCAAGCATTTTCGATCAAGCTCAAATCCCAGTCTTATTGGTAGGCGACAGCGCTGGAAACAATTTTCTGGGCGAAGAGAACACCATCCCCGTAACGGTCGATGAATTAATTCCGCTGGCCCGAGCCGTAGTTCGCGGTTCCGAACGTGCTCTAGTGGTGGTTGATCTCCCCTTTGGTTCCTACGAAACCGGTGCAAGCGCGGCGTTAGAAACCGGAATTCGATTTCTAAAAGAGGCCAAGGTGCATGCCGTTAAATTGGAAGGTGGCGCAAAAGTTGCGCCGCAAATTCAAGCGCTGATAGCCGCCGGAATTCCCGTCATGGGACATCTTGGTTTAACCCCGCAATCAGTCAACGCGCTTGGTGGCTTTAAAGTGCAAGGTCGCGGCGAGGCGGGGGATCGGATAAAGAGCGATGCCCTTGCATTACAAACGGCCGGTGTCTTTGCCATAGTTTTGGAGCTGGTTCCTGCCGAACTTGCCGCTGAAATTGCCCGCGAGCTAACAATTCCGGTAATCGGAATTGGCGCCGGTAACCAATGCGATGCCCAAGTTCTGGTGTGGACTGACCTGATGGGCATGACCGCCCAGCCGCCTAAATTGGCAAAGGCCTATCGCAATCTTCGAAGCGAAATGGTGGCAGCAGCGACCGAATGGGCCGCCGATGTTGCCAGCGGTGAATTCCCTTCCGAGGGTCAAAGTTTCCATTAATTTATTACTGGTCCGCGAGACCAAGTAATGCAATAGATTCTGTCGAATGTTCAAGAAATTCGCCCTTGATATTTCGCCGTTGCGCAAATATCGCGATTTTCGCCTGCTTTGGTCCTCTGGATTGGTCTCGTATTTAGGTTCGATGTTCACTTATGTCGCGCTGCCATTTCAAATCAAATTGCTCACTAACTCCTTTATCGCTGTTGGACTTATGGGGGCAGCGGAACTTATTCCGCTCATAATTTTCGGACTATATGGTGGCGTGCTGGCTGACTCGGTCGATCGAAAGAAGATGGTTTGGGCCACCGAATTCGGCGCACTTTTTATCTCCTTCCTCCTGCTGGCAAATTCCCTCTTACCTAAGCCGCATCTGATCCTGCTCTACATTTGCGGCGCTGCCTTTGCAGCAGTTGATGGACTACAACGTCCAAGCGCTGATGCCATTTTGCCTCGAATTGTCAGCCACGATGATCTGCCAAATGCCAGTGCGCTTATGAGTTTGCGCTCGCAATTCGGTGTTATTGCCGGCCCGGCACTAGCTGGAATACTAATTTCCACCGTCGGTGTAAAAGCTGGCTATGCCGTCGATGTTGCTAGTTACGTGATCTCTCTGATTTTCCTCTGGCGCGTCAGTGCCTTCCCGCCCCGCGAAAAAAATGACGCACCAATTATGCAAAGCCTCTTTGAAGGCATCCGGTATGCCGCTTCTAGAAAAGATTTGCTCGGAACCTACGTAGTCGACTTGGCCGCAATGTTTTTTGCCATGCCTACTGCGCTATTTCCGTTTTGGGCCGATGAAATCCACGCCAGATGGGCGCTGGGCTTCTTTTATGCTGCTGGAACCATAGGTTCAATTCTCGTTACATTGACTAGCAAGTGGATAAATCACTATCCCCATCACGGCCGGGCAATAACTTTCGCTGCCATCGGTTGGGGGGCCGCTATTTCAGTCGCTGGTGCCATGAAATCGCTCTGGTTAATCATCTTTTTCTTGGCCGTTGCCGGCGGCGCCGACATGATCAGCGCCCTTTTCCGAAGTGCAATTTGGAATCAATCGATCCCGGATGAATACCGTGGTCGGCTCGCTGGAATCGAATTATTGTCATATTCGGTCGGACCACTAGGGGGGCAGCTTCGATCGGGTTCGGTCGCCGCCCTCACTTCCCGGAGGAGTTCGGTGATCAGTGGCGGGTTGCTCTGCATCGGATTCGTGACTTTGGCGAGCAGATTGCTTCCGAAATTTCGAAAGTACGATGTCAGAAGTAACGAATTCGCAGTTAAACAAAGGCTTTTAAAGCAAGTGCTACCTGATGAGGAGAAATAGAAATCTCCAATCAGAGTCATCAAGAAAATGTTTCATCGAGTAGAAGAGTCCAATTCTCGAAATATTTTTCATCAATGCATAAAAAAATAAAAAAATCGGTTCGCGACACGCACTCTTTTTATTGCGCTATTTAGTGGAAAGTTGGTCGTTTTACTGTCACGATTCTCCTTGAACAGGTTCGGTGACGGATCGAACCATTCTGATAGGAGATCTACGTGGCTGCAGCTAAGAAATCTGCTCCAAAGCGTAAGAAGGCAGTTGCTAAGGCAGTTGCTCCAAAGCGTCGCAAGAAGGTAGCTGCTAAGGCAGCTGCTCCAGCAAAGAAGGCCGCTCCAAAGCGCAAAAAGGCTGTAGCAAAGAAGGCCGCTGCTAAGCCAGCTGCCAAGAAGGCTGCTCCAAAGCGCAAGAAGGCTGCTGCTAAGCCAGCTGCCAAGAAGGCCGCTCCAAAGCGCAAAAAGGCTGCTGCTAAGCCAGCTGCCAAGAAGGCCGCTCCAAAGCGCAAGAAGGCTGCTGCAAAGAAGCCTGCTGCCAAGAAGGTTGCCGCTAAGAAGCCAGCTGCTAAGAAGGCTGCTCCAAAGCGCAAGAAGGCTGCTGCAAAGAAGCCTGCTGCAAAGTAACACTTTTACTAAAAAACCCCGCTACGAAAGTAGCGGGGTTTTTTATTGTCCTAAATAAGAAAGCTAATTTTTCTTGGCCACCTTTGAAGCTGGCTTCACTTCCGTAACGAATTGATCACGGAGTTGACCTTGAACCCGATCAAAGATTTTCGCCAAATCTTCTTGATCTTTAGAAGTTAGATGGTCGACAAAACGGTGGCGAACGCTCGCGACATGTTCCGGCGCTGCTTTAACAATGGCCTTCCAGCCGCGATCAGTCATAACTGCAAAGTAACCGCGTTTATCCTCGAGACACTCTTCACGTTTGACCCAGCCCGCCTCTTCCATCACTTTCATTCGGTGCGAAAGCCGAGATTTAGAGATCAGGGCAATCTCCGCAAGTTCGCTCATGCGCATTTTCCGACCTGGCGCATCGCTCAATTGAGCCAGAACTTCATAGTCGGACATTGAAAGATCATGGCCTTCTAAGTCAGCATCCAACGCTTCAAGCAACCGACGTGAAGCAATAATGTAAGAGCGCCAAGCTTTCATCTCGCGCGGATTTAACCAGCGGGGTTCAATCTTCTTAGTGGCCATGGTTTAATATTACTTGAAAGTTCAACCAGTTGGAAGTCAGGTTATTGCGAGATTCGGTAGGATCTAACTATGAAAACTGGATTACTTACCGAGCACATAAATCCCAATGTTCGCCCCCAGGACAACCTTTACCGCCATGTAAATGGCCACTGGGTGGATAGCGCTGAGATTCCCGCTGATCGAGCCGGCGATGGTGCCAGTTACGAGTTGTATCAAACTGCCGAAAAGCAGGTACGGGCAATCATCGAAGAGTTAGCCGCCAGTGGGCATAAGCCAGGATCCAACGCCCAAAAAATCGGTGATCTTTATGCCGCTTTTATGGACGAGGCCAAAATCGAAGCGCTTGGGATTTCGCCCATCCAAACTGACCTGGATCTAGCTTTGTCGGTAAAAACCGCGGCTGATTTCCATGCGGTTTTAGGAGCCTTCGAAGCCAAGGGAGTTGGTGGCCTTTTTTACGAGTACATCACCACAGATAACAAGGATTCGAATACCAATATCGCCTACCTCGGTCAATCGGGGCTGAGTTTGCCCGATGAGGCTTACTATCGCGAAGATGAATATCAACCAATCCGCGAAGCGCTTCTGATTCACATTGAAAAAATGTTTGCTTTGGCCAATGTTCCAGATGCTGCTAATCGAGCCAAACTAATTCTGGCTTTGGAAACTGAAATTGCTAGCCATCACTGGGACCAGGTTAAAGATCGCGATGCCCTGCTTACTTACAACAAGTTCACTCGCGCCGAAATTGAAGCTCTCTCCCCCGGAATAAATTGGTCGCCATGGATGAGCAACTCCAAGACACCAGAAAAACTCTTAGCAACAGCGATATTGCGCCAACCTTCATTTTTTACCGGGGTTGGAAAAATGCTACAAAATTTCGACGCCGAGAGTTGGAGCGCATGGCTGGGTTGGCATTTGATTTCAGGTGCCGCGCCCTACCTCACCGCGGCGATCGTCCAGCAAAACTTCTCCTTTTATGCAACCACTCTTTCGGGAGTCCCAACTCTTCGGGAACGCTGGAAACGTGGCGTGGGATTAATCGAAAACGCCCTTGGGGAAGCAGTTGGTGAGATCTACGTGCAGCGCCATTTCCCGCCAGCCGCTAAAGAACGAATGTTGGAACTGGTTGGCAACCTCTTAGCTGCCTACCGTGTTGATATTGCAGCTTTAAATTGGATGAGCGATGAAACCAAAGAACGGGCCTTCGATAAATTAAATAAGTTCCGGACCAAAATTGGTTACCCCGATAACTGGCGCAATTACGAAAAACTCGAGGTTGTTCCTGGCGAGCTGATTTCGAATTTAGGTCGACTTGCGAAATTTGAGCAAGATTATGAATATGCCAAAATCGGAGCTCCTGTGGACCGCGAGGAATGGCTAATGACACCGCAGACCGTCAACGCTTATTACATGGCCGGGATGAATGAGATCGTCTTTCCCGCCGCCATTTTGCAAGCACCCTTCTTCACCCTGGATGGCGATGACGCCGCAAACTACGGTGGAATTGGCGCCGTTATTGGCCATGAAATCGGTCACGGCTTTGATGACCAGGGCTCGGAATACGATGGCGATGGCAACCTCAATAATTGGTGGTTGGATTCCGACCGCGCCGAATTTGAAAAACGCGCTGCAGTTTTGATTGCGCAATATGACTCATTAAGTCCGGTTGAGGCTCCAGATTTGCACGTAAATGGCGCGCTCACAATCGGCGAGAACATCGGAGATCTTGGTGGCTTAACAATTGCGTTAAAGGCTTACGAAATCGCCTTAAACGGCGCCTCAGCCCCGATTTTGGGCGGTTTTACCGGTCAGCAACGGCTATTTTTCGGCTGGGCGCAATCGTGGCGGGCAAAATTTCGGGGCGAAGAAGTTCGTCGTCGGATCGCAACCGATCCACATTCGCCCGATGAGATCCGCTGTAATCAAGTGGTCCGAAATCTCGATGAGTTCTACGAAGCCTTTGATGTGAAGCCGGCTGACGGGCTCTACCTCTCACCGGATCAGCGAGTTCGAATCTGGTAGCACTGTTAGACTTTTGAGATGAAAAAGTTACAACTTGCCCTTCTCCCAGTCCTTGGTGCCACTTTGATCCTGGCCGGTTGCGGAAGCTCCGCGAAGACCACCGCTTCACCAACTGAGAGCGCCGCCGCAACTGCACCGGCTGCCGCTAGTTCGGCTTTCGGAAAGGCGATCGATCTTGGTGGTGGCGTTTCGATCACTGTTGCCGCGCCAACAGCATTCAAACCAACCGCTTTCGCCTCTAATTATTTTGCTAATCAGGTGCACAACAAATTGTCGATCACAATTCAAAATGGCGGCACCACTCCCCTAGATCTTTCAAGTGTCTCGATCACTGCTGGCTCTGGCGCAAATTCTTGTGTTGATGTTCTAGATGGCGACTCTGGAATTAACGGAGCTCCTAGCGATCCAATCGCGCCAAAGGCTAACGCCAACTTCAACTATGGCGTCGGTTGCGATGGCAAGGTTGGGGAACCATTAACTCTGACGATCACACTTGGAACTGATACCGCAACTGTGACAGGTAGCCTCGTTTAATTTCCTTCAGGGAAATGGCAGGCCAGGGTGTGCTTTGGTGAAATCTCAAGCACTTGTGGAACTTCAACTCGGCATCGATCTTGCACTTTCCAGCAACGAGTATTGAAGACGCAGCCGGCCGGTGGATTGACCGGGCTGGGCAAATCTCCTTGCAAAATAATGCGTTCGCGCTTTCGTTCAATTTCAGGATCTGGAATTGGAACCGCAGATAGCAAAGCCTTTGTGTATGGGTGTCGCGGATTGGCAAAAAGCTCAGTGGTATTTGCCATCTCCATTACCTTGCCCAAGTACATAACAACAACCCGATCAGAAATATGTTGGACGACCGATAAATCATGGGCCACAAATAAATAAGCTAACCCCAACTCTTGTTGAAGATCATCCAAAAGATTAACTACCTGAGCTTGGATAGAAACATCCAGCGCCGAGACCGGTTCATCCGCCACGATTAGTTTGGGCTTCAAGGCAAGAGCGCGCGCGATACCGATCCGCTGCCGTTGCCCGCCAGAGAATTCATGAGGAAAACGATTTATATGCTCCGGGTTAAGTCCAACTCGTTCCAATAGATCTTGAACCGATTTCTTCACGCCGCCTTCGGGCTTAATCCCATGAATATCAAATGAGGCTGAAACAATTGCGCCAACAGTATGGCGAGGGTTAAGTGAAGCGAACGGATCTTGAAAGATCATCTGCATTTGAGAGCGTAGTGGCTTCATTTCATGGCGACTTAACTTTGTAATATCTTCGCCTTCAAAGAAAATCTTTCCATCAGTTGGTTCATATAATTTCAATACCGTGCGACCAACCGTCGTTTTCCCACAGCCAGATTCGCCCACAAGGCCAACAGTCTCGCCCCGTGCAACCTCGAGATCGACGCCATCTACTGCTTTTACAACGCCTTTAACACGACTGAATACGCCACCAGTTGTGGTCGGAAAGTGCTTCTTGAGCCCTTCTAGCTTTAATACGCTCTCACTCACTTGTGAGTACCCCTAACATCTGATGGATTGAATTCATTCAACTGTTCAACTGACAGATGACAGCGAGAAGCATGTTCCGGTGCCTTAATTTCAAGCAGTGGTGCCGAAGTAGCACAAAGATTTCCAGTTACATTGGAGGCGAACTCACAGCGCGATCGGAATGAACATCCAGCCGGCAAGCCAATAAGCGAGGGCGGTTGTCCCGGAATCGTCTTTAAGCGATGGCCGCCCAATTGATCGACGCGGGGAATGGATGAGAGTAAGCCCATTGTGTATGGGTGAAGCGAGTTGTAGTAAATCGAATCAATACCAGCTTTTTCCACGATCTTTCCGGCGTACATAACATTTACGCGATCGGCGACCTCGGCGACAACGCCCAGATCGTGAGTAATCAGAATTACTGCCATATTGAACTCTTTTTGCATATCTCGAAGCAACTGCAAAATTTGCGATTGAACCGTTACATCAAGCGCCGTTGTTGGCTCATCGGCAATTAAGAGTGATGGGTTATTAATAAGTGCCATAGCGATCATCACGCGCTGACGCATACCGCCGGAGAATTGGTGAGGATATTCCTGGACTCGCCTGGCCGCATCAGGAATTCCAACGAGGTCGAGCATCTGGGCAGCCCGTTTGATGCCATCAGATTTTGAACCTTCGTTGTACAAGCGCCAAGCTTCAGAAAGCTGATCCCCGATCGAATAATAAGGATGAAGAGCCGACATCGGATCTTGAAAGATCATCGCCATCGATTTTCCGCGAAGTCTTCTAACCGTCTCCTCGGGCGCAGAAATAACATCTACTGGGCCGCTGGCAAGATTTAGCCAAGCCTCGCCAGAAATATTGGTGCGAGCCCGATTGTGAAGCCCCATAACCGCCAGGTTCGATACTGATTTTCCCGAACCAGATTCACCGACAATGGCCAGAGTTTCACCAAGCGCGACGTTGAAGGAGATATCTTGCGAAGCCATGACTTCGCCATCTTCGGTAGGAAAACTGACGTTGAGGTTTTTAACTTCTAAGAATGGAGTTGTCATGATCCCTATCCCACACGCACGCGCGGATCGATGTACGCATAGGCAATATCTACTAAAAGATTCGCAACTACGACGAAGGCTGCAGCTAACAGCGTCGTTGCCAAAATTACCGGTAGGTCGTAATCAATCAAAACTGCTTTCAGTGATAACCGGCCCAATCCAGGTAGGTTGAAAATACCTTCGGTAATGATGGCACCACCTAAAAGTCCAGCAAAATCAAGTCCGGCTATAGTGATAATCGGGGATAACGCGGCGCGCAGTGTGTGCTTGCGCAAAATTACCTTGTTGCTCAACCCTTTTGCCTTCGCCGTGCGAATAAAATCTTCGCTCGATGTTTCGATGACGTTTGATCGAGTAAATCTTGTATACGAGGCAGCATAAGCCAACGCCAAGGTGATACAAGGGAAAATGAATTCTTTGAAATATCCAAATGGATCGGTAAATGGTGAGTGCCACATTCCCATTTCGATCGGGTTAAGCAGGTTAAATTTCAGAGCGACGAAGAGCAAAATCAAAATTCCGGAGATAAATGTTGGAAGCGAAGTACCAATTAGAACAAAGGCGGTTGCTAACCGGTCAGCAAGTCTGCCCTTAAATCGGGCGGCTACGACGCCTAGAGTGACACCAAGAACAATCCAGAGAAAGAAAGAACCGATGGCTAACCCGAAAGTTACTGGGAAAGCTTGCCCGATGATTGTCGTGACGCAAGAGTGTTGGTTGAACGAGTACCCAAAGGAAGGTGCACCGCAATGCAACGCGGCGGAACCTTCGGCGTAATTTCGCCCAGCGACTAGTCCATGCATAAATCGGATCCATTGCTCCCACCAAGGAACATCGAGACCTAATCTGTGGCGATTAGCTTCGATCAGCGCAGGGAAACAAGATTTTCCGCAGGTTAAACGAGCTGGATCGATGGGAAGGAAGTTGAAGATAATAAAGACGGTGAGACTGACCAAGACCAAAACTATGAGCGTATAAGCCAATCGCTTGGTCACATATTTCAACACTTGCCAGCCACCAGTCCATTCTTATGTTTCGGGTATTGCACTTCTTAAACTTCACAGATGAAAGGTGGCCCGTTTGAGCCACCTTTCATCTTTAGTGAATCTTTGTTGCTATGCCTTATTACTTGACGTACAAGGCTGGGAACAAGAAGGTTCCTTGTGGATCCCAGAATGCAACGCCGCCAACCTTTGAGCCCCAGTCAAGCTGTTGCTTTGTGAAGATTGGAACGCTGATCCAGTATTGATCCATTGCGAACTGTGCGAGTGACTTCCACTCGGCAGCCTGCTTTGGACGATCGGTCATTGCTAGTGCAGCAGTTACCTTGGCAGCAAAGCCAGCGTATACAGGATCTAACCAGTTACCGGAAAGGTCAAAGCCACCATCCTTTAGGTATAGCGGTGGGATAACGGTTGATGCGTTAGCCCAGTCAGCACCCCAGCCAGCACGAGAAGCATCGCCTTGCTTGGTGATGTCTTGAACTGTTGGGTAGTACTGGCCACCAGGAATGAAGTTGAACTTAACGTTAAAGCCAGCTTGAGAAAGCGCAGCCTTCATTAAGACTGAAGCCTTCTGTTGTGTGGCGTTATTTGGCAAGTCAATTGAAAGACCAACATCGCCAGTTACCTTTGCATAGGTTGCTGGGCAGACAGTCTTTGCCTGATCCAACAAACTCTTTGCATAGGTTGGGTTACCGGCTGCCTTGAAGTTTGAATCATGGGTGTTGCCGGTTGTTGGTGCGTAATCCAAACCAAGAACTGGCTTGATTGGGTTATCGCCAATGGCACCGAAGAACTGTGATCCACCGGAAAGGTCGATCAGAGCTTGGGTATCCCAGGCGAAGAAGAAAGCCTTGCGGACGAGCAAGCAGTCCAAGTGGCCAGGAGAGGAGTTCAAGCCGTAGTAGCGAACGTATGGATCGTTCACGTTCATACGACGTGCTGAATATTGTGCTTCAGCAAAGAACTTCTGGTTGTTGACTGGTTGTAGACCATCGAGGTTTACTGTGTTTGGAATGGAATCGGTCAACATGATCTGATCGATTACGTTGGAATCCAAACCGAAGCGAACCGTTACGTTATCTGGGTATGCAGGACGAACGATGTCAGTTGCCTTGCTCCAGTTAGGGTTACGTACCAAGTCCATTTCACCGTTGATGGTGTACTTAGCAATCTTGTATGGACCAGAAGCCATTGGCTTTAGGTCGTACTTGTCGCCAGTGTCCTTAGATGCCTTTACAGGACCAAATGCTGGGTAAGAAGCTGCATAGTTGAAGTCGGCAACAGAGTGACCCAAGTTGAAGGTGATGGTGCGGTTATCCTTCGAGCAAGTAACAGCCTTGTCGAATAGCGCCTGACCAGTCTTCTTGTATGGACCGGCATACTGAGATGAACCATCCTTGTTATTTGGAATGTTCAACATGGACAGCGCATAAGCAGGTCCATCTGTGATTACATCAGTTGCATAGGTACGAGAAACACCGTACTTGACGTCGGCGCAGGTAATGGCTGAGCCATCTTCCCACTTGACGCCTGGACGTAGGGTGAACTTCCAGGTCTTAGCATTGTTGCTTGGGACACCGGTGTTGGTAGCAAGGTCAGCTACAAGTCCAGAACCTGATGGACCAGCTGCTGGCTTGTATACAACCAAGTTTCGGTATACATAAGTATTGAAGAATGCGATGTCCTGACCGGTGTAGTTACGTTGTGGGTCAGCATGCGCGAATTGCCCGTTGTGGGTAACCATATACAACGTGCCACCAGATTTTGCTGCGGCAGCGCTTGCGCCAGTCGCGCCACCGACAAGCAAACCACCTGCTGCGAGCGCAGCTGCGGCGGCTGTTGCGATGATACGACGGCGTGTGCCTGCCATATTCTTATCGGACATCAGTCCTCCTTATTGAGTCTGTTCCAAACCGCGGTGCGCGATTCGGACATTTAGTACGGCTATCTTAGATTGGTAATTCTGCGTTTGGGGGCTATTCCTAAACTCTTAATCAAATCTTTACATTTGAGCACGCTCAAAATTCCAGATTTAACGCGAATCAGCCTTGGGGTCTAGGGCATCGCGCACGCCATCACCCATGAGGTTGAGTGCGAGAACGATGATGACCAACATGGCGCTAGGAATAATTAGGTATGCGGGGTCGGTCTGCCAGTACGTCACAGCATCCGAGAGGACAAGGCCCCAGGTGGCGGAAGGGGCTTGGACGCCCACGCCGAGGAAAGAGAAGGTCGCTTCGGCGCTGAGGAAACCAGGTAGGGAGAGCGATAAAAAGACGATTGCGGTCGGCCAAAGGTTTGGCAATATCTCCTTGGTAATGATTCGCCAATTGGAGGCGCCCAGCGCCTGAGCTGCCATAACAAAATCCCGCTCTCGCATACTCAAGGCCTGCGAACGCACTAATCGAGCAAATCCGGGCCAACCAAAGACCACAAAGAAGATAATAAGGACGACGATTCGAGCGCCGTTATCTTTTGCCACGTGAAGGGCTTCTACTCGCTGCACTAATGGAAGCGAAAGCGCAACGATCATAAATGTCGAAGGAAAAGCAAGAATGAAGTCCGAGAAGCGACCGATGACGGCATCAACGCGGCCGCGGAAATAGCCAGCCGTGATCCCGATCAACATGCCGAGCCCAATCGAGGCCACGCTTGTAATCAGCGCAACGGTAAAGGAAATTCTGGAACCATAAAGTAAAAGAGCAAGTAGATCTCGACCCGCCCCAGGCTCTACGCCAAGTGGATGAGCCAAGCTGATCCCACCCCATGGCCCGTCGGGCATTCCATATTGGGTGAGCGCTTTTGTATAAGTTGTCGTTGGATTTACGCCCACTAGTTTGGTGATGAGCGGTGCTAGAAAAGCGGAAAGAATAAAAAATAGCGCCACTAAACCAGAAATAACGGCTGCCTTATTGCGCTTAAAGCGCATCCAAGAAATTTGGCGCGGCGTGCGCAGAACCATTTGGTTCTCCAACACATCCTCAGTTGCTATTGCTTGCGCCAATTGTCTCCGCCTGTCTTTAAACGCTCATTACTGACTGGTACAAAAGGTAAAGATAGTCGAAAATTCACCAAAAATGCCAATGAAGTTCCTCTCATTCTTGCCTAAATGCGCCGTATTTGAGCCAACAGCAGTGGCATTAGAGTTCGCAAATGAGCCAATTCTCCTTTGCCGTCGGAAAGAGATTGGCCGAAGGATCCACCTCAGAGGCGCTTGGTCGAACCGGCACAATTCGTACGCCACATGGCGATATTCAGACCCCAGCCTTTATCCCAGTCGGTACAAAAGCCACCGTTAAGTCAGTACTTCCGGGGAGCATGAAAGAGTTGGGCGCTCAGGCGCTGCTGGCTAATGCCTACCATTTATATCTGCAGCCCGGTCCAGAAATCGTGGATGAGGCCGGTGGCTTAGGTTCGTTTATGAATTGGCCCGGTGCTACTTTCACAGATAGTGGCGGCTTTCAAGTTCTATCACTTGGCGTCGGATTCAAAAAGGTCATCGCTATGAATTCCGAGACTTTTCGTTCTGATGAAGTAATCGCGCCTAAAAAGGAGCGCTTAGCCCACGTCGACAATGATGGCGTGACTTTCAAATCGCATTTAGATGGCTCGATGCACCGCTTCACCCCAGAAGTCTCAATGCAGATCCAACATCAGCTGGGGGCCGACATCATGTTTGCCTTCGACGAGTGCACAACTTTGCATAACACTCGCAAATACCAAGAGAGTTCCTTAGAGCGAACCAGACTTTGGGCGCAGCGTTGCTTGATAGAGCATCATCGATTGACCACAGAACGCACGCATCGCCCGTACCAAGCGCTCTTCGGAGTTTTACAAGGTGCGCAGTATGAAGACCTCCGTCGCAAAGGTGCCCAAGATTTATCAGCCATGAAGATGGCAGTTGATAAAACTGAAGTTGAATTTGATGGCTTTGGCTTAGGTGGCGCACTGGATAAAGAGAAATTGGGAACGATCATCAGTTGGCTCGCTGAAGAGCTGCCCGACAATAAACCGCGCCATCTGCTCGGAATCGGAGAACCCGATGATCTTTTTGTGGGAGTTGAAAATGGTGCCGACACTTTCGATTGTGTTGCGCCCTCACGCCAGGCTCGTACCAGCGCAGTCTTTACCGTCAATGGTCGAGTCAATATTTCAAATGCTCCGTATCGCCGCGCCTTCTCCCCCATTGATGAAAATTGCGATTGTTACACATGTGCCAACTACACCAGCGCCTATATAAATCATCTCTTCCGTGCGAAGGAAATGGTTGCATCTACTTTGGCAACGATCCACAATGAAAGATTTATCGTGCGATTAGTAGATCAAATGCGAGCAGCCATTGAAAAGGGTGACTTCTTCGAATTTAAGAAAGATTTCTTAGGACGTTTCTACTCAAGCGACTTGAAACGAGCGCTTAGCTAACCCCATCCAATAACCATCAATTTGAGTTTCCGGCGCAGCCTCAGAATTTGTTGCGGCACCTAAGGTTATAAATATCGGTGCAAAATGTTCTACCGTTGGGTGGGCATAAGGCATACCAGGTGCTAACCGCTTGTAATCCATTAACTCATCGATGGCGCCACGTTCCAAAACTTCTTTAGCCCAGAGATCGAATTCAGTACTCCAACCTGGTGGTGTGGCTTCGATTCGAAACTCTCTCAAGAACGGCAAGCCATGAGTTAGAAATCCACTTCCGATGATTAATACTCCTTCATCGCGAAGCGGCGCCAACTTCTTCCCGATTTCAAATAACTTGGCGGGATCATGAGTTGGAATCGACATTTGCAAAACTGGAATATCAGCGTCGGGATACATCTTCATAAGCGGGATGTAGGCGCCGTGATCCAACCCGCGATTAGGTTGCTCGGTAACGGGTTCGGACATCATCGCTTTGATGCGCTTCGCAAGTTCCGGTGCGCCAGGGGCTGGATATTGAATTTGATAATAGTGAGGCGCAAATCCGCCGAAATCATAAATTAGTGGCACTCCTGGATCGGTTGCGCCAACCGTAAGTGGCGCTGACTCCCAATGCGCACTGATTACCAAGATAGCTGTCGGCTTGGCTAGTTTGCTCGACCAATTTGCGAGTTCCCCGCTCCAGAGTTCATCTTCCAATAGCGGTGGCGCACCATGGCCGATATACAGGGCTGGCATCTTCGTTGTCATAACTAAATCCTAACTGAAAGTAGTTGAATATTCAACTAATCCCATTTCGTGATGGCATAAACTCGATAATCGTGAGGTAGGTCTTCGCCGGCCGGCATTAAATGGCGAGAGATTCCCTCGAATTTCCAACCTGCCTTTTCAAAGGCTCGTTGCATCGGAATATTTGTAACATCAGTTGAGCCGGAGATTCGATAAAACCCGGTATCGAAGAGCTCCTCCTTAAGTAGGTTGAGAACTTGCGTCCCAATCCCCCGGCCGCGCATCTCTGCCACCAACTCGATACCAACTTCAGCAGTTCCTGGCGGCATTGCTTGCGCACAATGGCGAGCCTGAGCCTCACCTACAGCAACGCCGGCTAAATCAATAGCGATGTTGTAAAAGTGTCCTTCCCAGCGACCGGATCCATCAAAGCGCGGCCGGAATTTAGCTTGATCCGCTTCGCCTTCAATGCCCTTTAGTTTGCAGGCGAAATCAAATTCTGCCGAAGTAAACGAGCGCAGTGAGATCATGAACTCTCCCTAAGTGATTGACCCACGGCGTTATCCAAAGGGCCACAATGGCACCTGCAATCATAAATGGTCCAAATGGGAGCGCGCTTTTGCGCCCAGCCTTTTTGAAGATCATTAGTCCAACGCCAACCAAACTTCCCAACGCGAAACCTGCCATGGAAGCCACATAGACGGATGTAGCGCTGATGTAGCCGGTCAACAACCCAATCGTCGTGGCGAGCTTCGCATCTCCCAGGCCCATGCCGCCTTTGGAGAGTCGATTAACAATCCAATAGAAGGCACCCAAAATAATCGAAGCCAAAAATGCGTGATTCAAATAATGCGCTCGATGATTCGTCAACGCATCAATGGTCAGAAAAACAAGAACCAATAAATACATCGGCCCGGTTAGCGCATCCGGTAGTCGGTGCAATTCAAAATCAATGGCAGAGAGCGCAATCCCAAGAATTACAAAGATTTCCCACGCTGCGATTAAAGCCCAACGATCAAATTTAATTAGTGGTATGAATACTGCGATCGCCGTAATTAATTCAACGATCAAATAGCGCGGCGAGATTTGCTTTTTGCAACTTCGGCACTTGCCGCGTAACAACAAATATCCGATAACCGGAATATTGTCGCGGCTTTTTATTTGTTGGCCACATGAAGGGCACTTTGATCTGCCGTTGAGTGAAAGCAGATCTGGGATTCGAGCGATCAGAACCGTATTGAATGAGCCAAAAACTAAACCAAGTAAAGCAACCACTACAAAGAAAAAGAGTGGTGGCAGGGAATTCCCTGCCACCACTCGATGAATCAAGTTACATACCTGCTGGAATGCACTTCGCATCTGAGGTAGGACCAACGATTACTTGTGGGTTAGCAAGGGCAGTTCCTGCCTTTGCAGTTACCAAGTAAGCAGTCACTTCAGCTGCAGGAGGTAGCTTTGAAATATAAGCTGGAATCAAAGCTGCTAGGTCAGCGGCTAAATAAGGCTTGAAGGTGTAAAGAGTTGCAGCATCAGAGGTCTGAACTGGGATAACACCGCTGGCAACGGCTGTGCCGGTTGCTCCAGGGTAGACACCATTTCCGCCACCAGTTGCAACTTCATAGTTTGTCAGAGCAGAGTAAAGGTTGGCAGCATCTTGAGAACATGCCTTGGACTTTGCATCGCCGCTGGTACCAGAGAGCGCAATAACAACGATCGCTGCCAGGATACCGATGATGAGGATTACAACAAGAAGTTCAATAAGGGTGAAGCCGCCTTCGGCTTTGCGAGCCTTGGCTTTCTTGAGCGCTGCATGCATGTTTTCTCCTTCTGTGGGGTAGGGAATTATTTTAACAAAGTACAAGCGGTTGGAGCAGTTGTTCCGAGGCGATTTGCCGAGGAATCGAAGACGTACACATCGTAGGAATTAGCTGCATTTGTAAGGGCATTTAGCACCGCACCGGAGGAACTGACCGCGGTACTGGCGATCGTGGCGCTGGAAGTGACGGCAAAAGTGACGGTGTAAGTAGGTCCGCTGCCGCTAAAACTGGCGACCGTCCAGGTTCCATCCAGGTTTACCGAGTCCACGCCCGCCACTTGAATCGTCTCCCCAACCGTAATTGGGGGTACATAAGCCGAAGTAAAGGTCAAAGTGGCGACTTTTGCCGCAAGTGCCTCATTTGTGACTGCGAAGGAACCCACCTGCAAAGTGAAATTGGCGGCATAACTAGCGACCAATCCAGCATTTATATAGGAGGGTTCCAACGCGGCAATTGAAGTTGGCAATGAGCCATTATTGTCACTCTGAAAACTGGCCACACCTAGCGAAAGTGCTTGGTAAGCCGTTTTACAGGTATTTTGCACGGTGCTTGAACGACTCGAGGCTAGAGCAACATAGGAGATCCCCGAAAGAATGCCGATGAGAACAAGAACCATCAACATCTCTACTAACGAGAAGCCCTCATCCGCTCTAGCCGAGTTGGTCATGAGCCGAGGCTGGTAATCGAGAAGTGACTAGCTGGATTTAGTCCAGAATTGTCATCAGCGATGATTTCATGTTCAAAGACCGCTCCTGAAGCACATCGAAGTGTGATCTTCAAGTGGCGACCTGTAACAGCAGGACCAGATTTAACTGGGAAGGCACAAGCTGTTGCGGCAGTGCACGAGAACTTCGCACCATTCGCAACAATGCCGCCATCAATTTCATGCTGCTTATTTTTAGATTGATCGATCTGTACGCTTGAGCCGGATGCCAAAACGGTTCCGTAGATGTAAGTATTTCCACAGCTACCGGTCGAGGTTTTGCCCTTTGCGTAGAAGAGCGGCGTAGTGCCAGTATGAAGCGCAGGGCAATTGGAACTGCTTCCATTAACCGCAGCACAAACGCTCTGATGGCTAGAATCAAGTGAGATGATTGCAATGCTTTGACCAACGGCAACGTGTGGTCCGCAAATCTTTACATCGCCATCATCATTTTCAAATGTTGCCGCTCCTCCGAATGCCAGTTGCGTACCAGATACATCGGAGCTCGTCTTTGGCGAAGTAGCTGTTAGGCCACGCAAATAGGAGCAACCAGTTGGGTTGCCAGAGCTGTCAGTTGTAACGACAGCATCGGATGCCTCATTGTGAATTGAAATACTCTCACTTGGGTCATCTTTGTCCTTTAGCACTTTCAGTACTTTGGTGCCTGTGAAATAAATTTCCCCGTGGCCTAAATCGATATCCTCATGATGGTGCCAGGTCTTATTTTGAGAACAATCTTTGTCGGTGTAAGAACCATTGCTCTGATAAGTTCTGATAATCTCATAAGAGAAAAGCTGATTCAGTTGATCGATAGCTTCATCATTGTAATTTCCGGATGGGATCTTTAACGTGGCATCAAGCCCGGCGCAGGTTGTCGGCAACACGGAATTGATTGATCCGCCAGTGCCAGTTCCAGGGTTTGAAACGGGGAGAACTGGAACAACTGATTTCGTTGGAAGGTCAGAATTATTACCGCTTCCCTTTTCGGTGGTGCCAGTTACTCCTGGAATTGAGGCTCCATCGCTCGTCTCAACCTTTGGCACTTTTACAGTTCCGGTGGAAATCGTAATGTTACTGCTGCTACCAGTTGACTTTATTGGACTGTCAAAATCATGTGACCCAGTTACCGTAATACCTTTATCCACACCAGGGGTCGTGCCAGTATCCGGGCCGGTGGCTTCAACGGCATGAGATGCCAATGGTTGGGTTCCACCAGTGACGGGAGTACAAATCACTGCCACACCATCAATATTTGATGGTAATCCGCAGTTAGGTTGAGTTACCGGGGTATAGGCCGGGGATCCCAAAGTTGGATCATTCGTTAACTTCTCTAGGACAGTTGCAGTTGCCGCTGCGGCCTGACTGGAGTTGGAGGCTTGCATGTTTAATCTTTGAATGCCGCTGGTGGAAGCTTGGCTCACAAGGAGAACAACTCCTAACCAGCCGCCTAAAACAGTGACGAAAATAAGAACGAGGGCCAGCGCGGAGCCGGAATCCTTCTTCATTCTCTTGCTCATGAGATGCTCCTTGCTGCTAGTACTACTTGGGATGTGTACGGGGTGGTGGCGCCAAACAATGTTGCTGGAAGAGTCAAAATCAAACCAGGGTTGGATGTTGCAGAATTTAAGAATTTATTAGCGGGACATGCAGAACTGACAAGCGCTCCAGAAGTAAATGAGGAGCACATGATTGAGGTTGCCCAATCGGCAGAGCTGGAAGGCAGCGGGAGAGCACTGCGCAACAACTCTGATGTGGCGGAGCTGACTGCTTTTTGTGGAAATGGGCACTGGATGCGCCAAAGTTCAGCGCTGGTGCCGTTCTTTCGCACTTCGTAGCCGACGAGGTTGTTGTAGATCAGGATTCCCACGTTTGTCATTGCACCAGTAGTGGTGTTTGAAAGCGTGAAAGTTTTGGCACTTGGGTCAACGGTCAAAACCTTTGCCCCAATCAAGTTATAGCCAGCTGGTAAAAGCCCGCTGACGGTAACGGTTTGACCTGGAGCGAATTGCACCGGTCCAGTGAAGGTATAAGTAGCGATTGTGCCACTACCAGATACCGAGGTAATCGGAGCGCTAGCTTGTTTGCTTAATGAAACTAGCGGCCGAACATTTGTAAATGAGGTATCAGTAGTCTGATCCCAGGTGGAACACTGTGTAAATAGGGCGCCCGTTGTTGTAACAGCGCCGGTGGTTGCGTTTGCAACCGTAAAAGTTGTCGCAGTTGGTGCCGTGAGAACCACCGAATTAGATAAGTTGTAGCCAGCAGGAACCATGCCTGTGATCGAAATAAATTGACCCACTGCTACCGAATTGCTACCACTGTAAGTGTACGTAACAATTGATCCATCCCCGGAGGCTGCAGATACAGCATCATTGTTTGCAGCGGAGGGAACCAAAAAGCCATTAGATTCTTCGACATCGCTAGAAAAACTTGAGTTAACATTTGCAGTACCAGAGCCAGTAACTGAGATTTTCTGATTCTTTTGCACCGAACTAACGCTCGAGGCAAAAGTATGTGTGACCCCCAGCGCCAATACAAAGGTAATGAACAACACCAAAATAACCTCAACTGCCGTAATTCCGTCATCAACGATTCTCATTTAGATCGCCACCGCAATCGTCTGAGTATATTTTCGAGTGCCGATCGAGGTGCTGATGATAATTTGTTGAACGTTGACATTCTTGGTTAACCCGGCAAGTCCGCCAGAACCATATGCCCCAGTTGCTGTGCTGGCGATAGTGAACTGTGTAGCGGTCGCAGAAATGATTGTTGCCGAAACTAAATTGAATGCCGCAGGAGTAACACCCGAAATTGTTACGATATTCCCCGCCGCAAACGCTGAAGCGGCTGAGTACGTATAAGTAATTAGCGATCCAGATGCAACGGCTCCTGTAATAGTTGCTTTGGGCACGGTCTGACAAGCCACCCAAGCTGCACCGCTGGCGTCATTTACCTGAACTGAAATTGTAACGATGGTTAAGGTCAAGTCTTGAGTAACCGAGGTACCACCACTGGTTAGGGTAAATTTGTAAGACTTTGAACTTTCAGCGGTGGGAGTTCCAGAAATTACACCACCTGATGAAAGCGTTAGTCCGCCTGGAAGTGCTGGAGAAACCGACCACAAGAAATTGGTACCAACTCCGGTTGCTGCCAAGGTTGCCGAATACGGGTAAGTGAGGCCGGAAGATGGGGCTTGACCCAGTGGTAGCGAATTAGTTGTGATAGCCAACCCAGTCGAAGAAGCGTTTGTCGCTTGAAGAGCTGTAGTGGAAAGGGCATACGGCTGGGGCGCCGTTGGCGAACAAGCCTGAAATGGTTGCAAACGAATCTGCTCGGCTGCAGAACTCAGATTGGCCATTGTTAAACCGGCCGAGTTGATCTTGTCTGCGATAGGACGCGAAGCAATGATAGCGCCAACAATCGTCAAACCCAGTAAACCCATGATGACAGCGGCCACGATAACTTCCACCAGGGTTTCCCCGCTATCGGCGCGCTTTAGTTTAGGTGTCATGGCTAGGCCTTGACTCCGTTGTAAATGCCGTACATAGCCGAAACTAAAGCTACTGCGACAAAGCCAACGCCACCGCCAATGAATAATAATGTTGCTGGTTCCAACAAGGCGGTGAAGTTCTTCATTCGATGATCAAGTTCATCCGAATAAAAACTTGCTGCTTGTTGAAGTTGAGATTGCAATTGTCCTGACTCTTCGCCAATGCGAAGAATTTGAATTGCTGCAATTGGGAAGATCTTGTATTCCGAAAGCGGTTCAGCTAAACCTTCACCGTTTAGTACTCGAGTTCGAGTGCCCGCGATAGCGCGTTGAAAAACCAAGTTTCCGGTTGCCTTACCTGCAAGTTCGAGCGCGTCTGGCAATGGAACTTGGGTCTTGACCAAAGTCGCCAGAACTCGACAGAATCGTTCGAGCGAAACTAGCCGGGCTAACCCGCCGAAGATTGGCATTACCAGCAAAAAGCGATCAACGTAGTAGCGCGTCGTCTGATTTCGCATTGCGCTTACCAGACCGATAATACTTAACGCGATTCCGCCACCCAGAGCCCACCAATAGGTAGAAACGAAGTGCGTAGTGTTCAACAACATTCTGGTTGTTAATGGCAGCTGCACTTTAAGTGAATCAAAGAAGATTTGAAAACGCGGCAGAACAACGAGAGAAAGCACCGTTACTGCCACCAAGGTCAGCACGAGCAAGACCACTGGATAAATCATTGCCGAGCGAACCGCACGCCTTGATCGCAGGTCGCGTTCCAAATAGGTATTCAGCGTGACTAGGGCTTCAACCAAATCGCCGCTGCGTTCTGCTGCACCCAAAATCGTTGGATAGTAGGCTGGAAAAACATGGGGGTGACGAGAAACCGATTCGCTAAGAGTGGCGCCGCCTTCGATATCTTGGACCAGCTCTTCCAGAATCAACTGCATTTTCTTGTGCTCGGTAGTCTTTGCCAAAATTGCAATTCCACGTGCTGCAGTGATTCCGGCCTGCGAGAAAGAAGCCAATTGCCGAGTAGCCTGCATCAACGTTTCTAGCGGTACCGTTTTTCCAAATTCCATTTTGTACCATGGCTTGTAAACCTTGATTTGTAGCTCTAAGAGACCTTCATGCAAGAGCCCAAACTGGGCTTCACCCCAAGTTGCTGCCTTTACGGTGCCATTCTTTTTAATGCCATTTGGAAGGACGCCAGAATATTTATAGGAGTTAATTACGCGCTTTTTTACTGCACTCTTTTTTGACTTCTTGCCCTTCGATTTTTCATCGAATTGCGGTGGAAGCGACGGCTCTTGTTCGATCAATGTTTCACTCACTGGACACCATTAACGTTAGGGCTTCATCTAGCGTTGTGATGCCTTCTGATGCGAGTCGGATTGCTTCGTGATCCATTGTCGTCATACCTGATTCAGCTGCGTACTTGCGGAACTCATTTGGTTCTGGCCGAGAAACAATCAAATCGCTTAGCGCCTCAGTCATCTCTAGTACCTGATAGGTAGCAATACGGTCGCGGAAACCGGAGCCGCCACATAGCGTGCAACCCACGCCGCGGGCCAGCTTGGTATTAGTAAAACCATAGAACTCGAGGGTGCGAATCTCCTCGTGAGAGGCGTCATAAGCCACGGCACAGAATCGGCAATTTCGGCGAATCAAGCGCTGCGAAATAACACCGCGAAGTGAAGATGCGACTAAGTGTGGCTCGATATCCATCTGCAACAAGCGATAAACGGCGCCAACTGAATCCGTTGCGTGAATCGAGCTGAAGACCAAGTGACCGGTTAGCGCTGCTTGAACCGAGATTCGAGCGGTCTCGGCATCACGGGTCTCACCAACCAAAATAATGTCTGGGTCTTGGCGCAGAACTGCTCGAAGTTGAACTGCGAAACCAGCGTTGGTCGAATCGATGATTGGAATTTGGGTGATACCCGGAACAACGTACTCAACGGGATCTTCAATCGTTACAACATTCTTCCAATCAACCGATACGGCCTTGATGCCGCTGTGGAGCGTTGTGGTCTTTCCGCTTCCGGTAGGGCCGGCAACCAATATCAGACCATTAGTAGATCGAATCATGTGGGAGAAGAGTTCCAATTGCTTGCCGCTCATACCCAGCATTTCCAATGAGACCGATTGCTTTCGAGCGTCATGTAAACGTAGAACCAACTTTTCTCCGTGCACGGTAGTAACCGAGGCAACGCGAATATCAATATGGCGATCCCCAACATTTGTGGAGAACTGCCCATCTTGGGGACGGCGACGTTCAACAATATTCATCTGGGATAACACCTTGATGCGACTGTTTACCGCAGGCGCCATTCGCGCCGGCAAAGCAACCAGTAAACGAAGTCGACCATCAATACGCACGCGGACCAACAAATTATCTTTATATGGCTCGAAGTGAATATCACTGGCGCGCTCTAATACTGCTCGTTCAACTATTTGCTGCACCAAATTCGAAATCGGCGCCTCACCGACTTCAGTTGCAGAAATGTAGAAAAGCTGATCGCGCGATTTTGCCACGCTCTCAGTGAGTGAAATAGCCTCTCGTATTTCATGAATCGTCGCTGGCTTCAATTTCACGCGAAGCGATACGGATGCGGCATACTCCCGGATTGCTGGCCAGCTCTCCTTGGGGGCGCCAATAACTAATGTGTCTCCATCCCAACGCAAACCCAAACAATCCAATTGATGAACTAAATCCATCGGCAGCGCTTCGTGCGCAGAGATAAATGAATCGGTAGAGATTGTTTTAGCTAAATAAGTTTTATCTAGTTCACCGTCGATTACTTCAGGAATCTCGGGATGCAGTTGATGAACGGTTGCAGACGCGCGCTCATTAGGCGCGTTGGGCTCGACTAAATCGATAATCGCCATTGCACTCCCTCCTTTACTCATCAGTAGGTCTGAAATAACTGGTGGCACTCAGCAACGCTCTGTTGCTGAACCGAACTTCTTAACTATGAAGTGCGACATTAAGGTTTTTACTTTAACCGATGCAAATAATCTTTACTAGTTCGCAAAGGTAAAATGATTGTTACTTACGCGTGTTATTTGCACTTTGTGATTTAATTGCGAGGTAATAATTACTTTCGTGAATAAGCAATTAGGTAATAGAGAGTTAGGAAATATAAATGGTTTGGTCCGCACCGAGGGAAATTGAAATCAGCAATATTCTGAATCAGATAAAAACGATCGCGATCGTTGGCATCTCTGCGAATCCAGAACGTGCGAGCAACTTGGTTGCAAAATATTTACTCGCCAGTACGAATTATAAAATCTATTTTGTAAATCCAACTATCGAAGAAGTATTTGAAACAGTGGTTTATGCCACCCTCGCCGACATACCAGTCCCTATTGATCTAGTAGATGTATTTCGCAAGAGTTCTGAATTGCCACAGGTATTTAGAGAAGCTCTTGCCATTAAGGCACCAGTAATTTGGACGCAATTGGGTTTGGTAAATCTTGAGTTAGCGGACGAGGCCTCAGCGCAAGGGGTTCAGGTAGTCATGGACAAGTGCTTAAAAATTGAACATGAAAAAAGAGCGACCGATTAATTCGGCCGCTCTTTTTCTTAAACTCTTTTCAGTATTACATACCTGCCGGGGTGCACTTCGCATCTGAGGTAGGACCAACGATTACCTGTGGGTTAGCAAGGGCAGTTCCTGCCTTTGCAGTTACCAGGTAAGCAGTCACTTCAGCTGCAGGAGGTAGCTTTGAAATATAAGCTGGAATCAAAGCTGCTAGGTCAGCGGCTAAATAAGGCTTGAAGGTGTAAAGAGTTGCAGCATCAGAGGTCTGAACTGGGATGACACCGCTGGCAACGGCTGTGCCGGTTGCTGCAGGGTAGACACCATTTCCGCCACCTGTGGCAACTTGGTAGTTTGTTAAAGCTGAGTAAAGGTTGGCAGCGTCTTGTGAACATGCCTTGGACTTTGCATCGCCGCTAGTACCAGAGAGCGCGATAACAACGATCGCTGCCAGGATACCGATGATGAGAATTACAACAAGAAGTTCAATAAGGGTGAAGCCGTTATCGGCCGCCGCCTTACGAGCTCTCGCCTGACGTAGTAGATCATGCACTTTGGGACTCCTTATTATCTTAGGTTGGGAAACAAATAAATTTTTCTGCAAAGCATACTTAAAGTCTAACGCATTTCTTCTTAAAGGGAAGCACAAGCAGCTGGCGCCGCCCCCAGTACGGTTCCGCCCGCCTTGGTTACTACGTAGCCTGCGGCATCGGTCGCGGTTGCCGGAAGTGCGATTGAGAAAGAGCTGGAATTAGCAGTTAGTAGCGAAGCGCTGACGTAGCTGCCAGTTTGGAGCAAGGTTAAAGTCGGCCAAGCACCAGCATTGTCACTGCCATAATTAGATACTGCCAGAGTAAGAGCTTGGTATTCGGTCTTGCAGGCATTTTGCATTGAACTGTGCTGGCTTGAGGTTAACCCAACATAAGTGACACCTGCCAAAATTCCGATCACCACCAGCACGACCAAGAGTTCAACGAGAGTCAAACCTTGGTCGCGCTTCATGGCAAGTTTCATGGAAGTTAGTTAATCACTGTTACGTGGCCGCTCGCATCAATCTTGTAGATGTGCTGCGAGGTCGTGCCATTTGGATTTGTGATTGTGATTTGTATATAGGTTGAACCGGGGTCAGAACTGGTCAAGTTCACAATCGTGCAATTTACGGTACAGGCGGCATAAACCTGGTTTGCGGTTACGCCACCAAGGTAGCGATGGAGCGCTCCGGTAGCTGAAGTTTGCGCGATGTCTTGACTCATGTGAACGTCACCGGTTGGAACGTAAACCGAACCATAGATGAAGTTGCGAGCTTTGGTTTGCCCGCTCCCGATTGGTGCATCGAAGGTGTATTTGCTTCCACCCCGGATACCCGGAGAGGTGAAGTTACACGAACTGGCAGTAGATCCATACTTTGCCCGACATGCAGCGATGTCAGATGAGGATAACCCAGCAAAAACTGGACCAGCACCCATTGAAGTGCGTGGGCCGCAAAGGGCAGTGTCAGCTGATGTGTTCTTCCATGAAGATCCGGAGCCAATAATTATTTCAGCGCCGCGAATTTCTGATTGCTTCGTTGGATTTGCAACAAAAGTTCCCGAGTATGAACAAGTATTTGACTTGGAATCGAAAGATGAAGATGAAGATTCATTTCGAACCTTGATCGACCAAGTATGGTCGCCACCATCATTTAGATCCAGATCGCCACCATCAAAGTAGTACTGACCGTCGCCAAGATCGATTTCAATATTCTTGTTTGAATCCTTGGAACAATCTTTGGTGTTGGATGAGGTTGCATCTTGAAGATAACCATCGTTATCTAGCAACCACATCTTCTTGTACTTAGTCAAATAGTTAATTTGCTTCACTTCAGTTGCGGTGTAGTGACCATGAGTCAAATGTAAGCCTTTGCTTTCAAGGTCTGAGCAAGTTGATGGCCAAGTGATCTTGTGTTCCGAACTATCCCCGTCATCGTGATCTGAAGGAATAACTACTCCCCCGCCACCGCCGCCGCCAGGTGTGATTGAACTTGTGGATGTAGCCGTTGGGCTTGCAGTGCTTGTCGCAGTGCTCGTCGCAGTGCTCGTCGCAGTGCTTGTCGCAGTGCTTGTCGCAGTGCTTGTTGGACTTGCTGTTGTTCTGTAATCGGCATTCTTGTTACCTGGGTCGGTAACATTGCCAGATTTAACGTAAACCGGAGCGTCAACTGGAGCACCGACGTTCATCTTGGAACCGGTCGTGGTTGGACCCGACAAGGTTGTAATACCTTGGGTGCCGGTTGCGGGGTTATTAGGAGTGCTGAATGAGGTGCTGGTTAGGCCAGTATTGGGAAGAACAATGCAGTTGACTGTGTAACCAGCGGGAAGTGCTAAGCCAGTAAGCCCACAGTTTGACGACATGGTGGTGGCCGATGATCCGGTACCTGTCGTAGTCGTCTTTGTAATCGCATTAATCACAATCCCCGGATTTGCACTGAGCTGCTGCAAGATCGAAGCAGAGAGGCTGGAGTTCACATTGGAATTCGAGTCTGCCACCGCCAATCGCTGCACGCCGCTGGTGGAGATCTGTCCTACAAGGAAGATCGCCCCCAACCAAACGCCCAAAATAGTGACGAAAACTAAAACGAGACCAAGGGCAGAACCCTCTTCACTCATAGTCTTCTTTAGTAGTTTGTTCATGAGGTGCTCCTTGCTCCGGTTACCAGTTGAGAGTTGAACGCTGTTTTGCCTGTAGTCCCCAGACTCTTTGGGACTGTAAACGCCAAGCCAGTTATGCTCGTGGCGATATTGCTTGGATTAACAAATGAGGGATAAATATTGATTTGCCCGCAGGCGACTTCAGATAGATCTGAAATTGCGCAAAGAATCGAATTACTCCAGCCCGATGCAAATGGCAATGGAAGATCGTCGCGCAAAATAAAGGCGTTCCGAGTTACAGCCACAGTGCTGGAACCTTGGCCCGGGAAGTCGCAAGCAATGCGCCAAAGCTGACCAGAACCGGAAATGGTTCGAACTTCGTAACCAACGAAATAATTAGAACTAATAATTTCAGCACCGCCTAATTGCGCGGCAGAGATCGCAATGCTCGTGGACTCATTGCTTGGAACGGTAATTGAGTTGACGCCAACCGCATAAATTGGGACATCACGAGTATTCAACGGCGTGTAATCCGTCGGGCTAGTGGCAAATCCGCTTAAGGAAACGCTCTGCCCTACCGAGAATATGTGAGTCAGGTCGGCTCCAGTTTGCAAAAAGTTGATCTGTTCAAAACTCTTATATGCCGATGTCGCCGCTGGCGTTCCGGCCACTGCGGATACTGACGTGACCTTCAAGTTGAATTGCTGGGCAATTGTGGTCAAAGGTTGAACCGCCGTTGCGGTGTTACGAGCTGATGCAGAATCCCAGGTCGAACACTGTGTTGAAAGGACTTGGGCGCCTGCTGTGATCGTCGCAGACTTGGTTGCAGCTCCGAAGAGCGCGGAGTTGTATGGCGTGATCGTAAATGCACAGTTACTTGGAGAGGTTGTACATGTACTAGTCACAACTTTTGCATTGCTGGCATTAAATCCAGTGTCTGTTCCAGTAAAACCAGAAATTGAGACCATTTGATTTATTTGAATGAGGTTTCGAGCATCGGCGGTCGAGTAGGAATATTTAATCTGCTCAGGACTGATCGAGTTATCCCAAGTTGCAGAAGTAATTGTGAAAAGCGCCGCAGGCGTCGAGGCGGAGGTCAGAATTCCCGAAGTAGATGGAACTACATATCCATTGGATTGATTTACATCGATGGCATAAAGGGAGTTCAAGGTCGCAAAATTCGCACCACTGACAGAGTTCGATGAAACATAGTTCATGGATTTGATGCTCGAGCCAAGTAAGTTTGAAATTCCAAGGCCAAGCACTGAAGTAAGGAGTAACGAGAGCAATAGTTCTAGAAGTGTGAAACCGGAACTATCGGAGCCATTGGCTTCCGCTTTTTTGAAGAATTTGCGCAACATGGCTAGGCCGCCTTCACTATAACGCGGTAGAACTTTTGAGTTCCGACCGTAGTTGAGAAGGTAATTTCCTGCACATTAGCTTTTGCCGAAATCGCAGCCCGGTAACCGGTGCCCGAATAATTGGCAGCCGCCGCTGAACCCGTAACCGAAAGCGAACTTCCAGAAATGCTGGTTGGTACTTCCGAAACATAATAAAGCGCTGAATTAGAACCGCTATAAATCGTGACGTAGTCCGAAGCGGTAAATGGACAGGTGGTTGGGCAGGTGAAGTTTGCAACGGTCGCGCCAAAGGCGATGCTTCCCGAAATTCCACTTACATTCCCTAGCTTCGAGCAATTAATCCAGGAGAAGGTTCCAACGGCCGAAGGAGAGGCGGTGTAAGTAGCGCCAGAGGTGAAGGCGCCATTGACCACGTTCCCGGCATCAGAAGTGGTTACGACAAAATTATCGGTATTTATCGCCGCAACTTTGGCATTCACCAAATTAAGCGCGGTGTTTGAAGTCCAGCCGCTGAAAGTAATTGCATCGCCAAGGAAGAGATTGCTCATGCTGGTTGGGTAAAAAGAAATGGCATTTCCGGCGGCATTAACAATCGCCTTAGTGATTGCCATCGGCGCAACAGCTGGCCAGTTGGCATTGCCGGTTGCATTGTTAATTGAAACTGAAGCAGTGGCAATCGTTAAGTTCATGGTTTTCGAGAAGACCGAACCCGAAGTCGTTGGGGTTGCGATGAACTTATAACCCTTTGATGCTTCGGTTGGAATTGTTGTTGTGCTTTCGGAAAGTATCCCTGCGGAAGAGAGCGACATGCCAGCAGGCAGAGCCGGTACGACGCTCCAAGTATAAGTATGTGAAGCATCTCCGGTACTTAGCTGAACGTTATAAGTTGGATTGGCAGCTCCCGTAGAAGATT
>Ga0194061_1000100_pt1 | contig 47681 bp, 39 predicted proteins | sample SepL2221m_MetaG_FD_163423 | JGI IMG/M metagenome (GOLD analysis project Ga0194061, IMG submission 163423) | Anoxic zone freshwater microbial communities from boreal shield lake in IISD Experimental Lakes Area, Ontario, Canada - Sep2016-L224-21m | ecosystem: Environmental > Aquatic > Freshwater >... | reverse complement strand
CCTGACATGCTGACCGACCTCACCATCAAAAACATCGCCATTATCGACACCCTGCAGATCAGCTTCAGGGAAGGGCTGACGGTACTGACCGGGGAGACCGGGGCCGGAAAGTCGATCATCATCGATGCGGTCGGCCTGATTATGGGGGGGCGCGCAACGGCAGACCTGATCCGCTCGGGTGAGGAGGAGGCGGCCGTCGAAGCGCTGTTCGACATTTCGGGCCTGCCGTTCATCAGGCAGCATGTGGCGGCTGCCGGGCTTGATTCCGGCAACGAACTGCTGATCAGACGTTCCATCTCCCGCAGCGGCAAGAACAGAATTCACATTAACGGTAACATGGCTACTCTGACTCAATTGGCCGACATCGCTCCCCGACTGATCAATATCTACGGCCAGCACGATTCCCAGATACTGCTGAAACCGGACAATCATCTGCGCCTGCTGGATTCCTACGCCGCCCTGGGGACGGAGCGCGACGAATTTGCCCGGCTGTTCCAGCGGCTGAATTCGCTCCGTGAATCCATCGCCGGTCGCGACGCCGCAGAGCGTGAGGCGGCACAGCACATCGACCTGCTCTCCTACCAGTCCGACGAGATTTCACGGGCCTCCCTGAAGAGCGGCGAGGACCAACAACTGGAGGAGCAGCGGCGCCTGCTGGCCAATGCCGAAAAGCTGGCCTGCGGCAGCGGAGACGCCTTTGAACGGCTCTACGGCGGTGACGGCCCCATCCTCGGCCACCTGCGGCGCATTTCCGCATCAATCTCTGAACTGGCGACCATCGACCCGGCCCTGCAGGGGGCGGCATCATCACTGGACAGCGCCTTTCTCCAGCTGGAGGATGCCGCTATAACGTTGCGCGACTACTCTTCAAAAATCGAGGCCGACCCGACCGTTCTGCAGCAGATTGACGACCGCCTTGACCTGATAAATCGCCTGAAAAAGAAATATGCCCCGGATATTAACGGGATTCTAACCTTGAAGGAGTCGCTGGACAGGGAACTGCAACGGCTGCAGGAGATGCAGGACAGCCGTGGGGATCTGGAAGCAGAATGCGGACGGCTGGAGACGGAACTGAAACAGCGCGGTTCGAAGCTGAGCGCGGCGCGCACAAAGGCCGCCGGGAAACTGAAGCTTGCCCTGGAAAGCGAGGCGCATCAGCTTGCCATGAAAGGTGCCGTCATCGAACCGGCGCTGGAGGCGCTGACGGAGCCGCGCTCCAGTGGTTTTGAGCGAGTCGAGTTCCTCTTCTCTCCCAATCCGGGAGAGGTTCCGCGACCGCTGGCCAGGGTCGCTTCCGGCGGCGAGTTGTCCCGGCTGATGCTGGCCATCAAGCAGGTGCTTCCCGACAGCGACGTTCCGACGCTGGTGTTCGACGAGGTTGATACCGGCATCGGCGGCGCGACGTCCGAACTGGTTGGTCGCAAGCTGAAAAAAGTTGCGAGCCGGCAGCAGGTGCTCTGTATCACCCATCTGCCGCAGGTGGCGGTTTTTGCGGATCAGCAGCTGCGGGTGGAGAAAGCGGTAGAAGGGGGACGAAGCGCAACCCGGATTACCGAACTTGATAAAAACGATCGAACCGGCGAGATTGCCCGTATGCTGGCCGGCTCAAAAATCACCGACTCCGCCCTCAAGCACGCCGCCGAAATGCTGGCAATCTCCTCTCGAAATTGAATCGCCCGAACATTACCCAGGCCTCGCTCACCGTGACCCGGCTGCCACAACCCGGTTACGCCCGCCATGTTTGGCAGCATAAAGTGCTTCATCTGCCCCGGCATTAAGGGCAGCAGCATCACCGTAGCGTGAGAGCTGCGCAACTCCGCAACTGAACGTGCACGAAAATGTTGCTTCTTTAGCCTGAAAGCTGACTGCCGCAAAACTCTCACGTACCTCATTCAGGAGTGCAACCGCTTCGGATACACTGCAACCGGGAAGTATTACGGCAAACTCCTCGCCTCCAAAGCGGCCGACGGTGTCAATTTTACGGACACGCTGCCTGATGAGGCGGGAAAGGGCAATCAGGACGGTGTCTCCGGTGGGATGTCCATATGTGTCATTTACAATTTTGAATTTATCAACGTCTATCATTGCAAAGCAGACCTCTTCCTGTTTGCGTTGAGCTATGGCAATTGCAGAGTCAAGGTGATCCTTGGTAGCGGTATGGTTGAATAGACCCGTCATACTGTCCCGCACCATCTGAGAACGAATGATTCTCATTCGTTCGGCCCGGGCAACCACTGAAGAAATGAGGCGCTGGGGAGTAATCGGTTTGTTCAGGAAAGCGTCCCCCCCGATCTGCATTGCCAGAAACTGTCTGTCGATATCGGTTTCACTGGAGAGAAAAACGATCGGAACGCTGAAATAGGTACCTATCTGACGAATCGCCGTAGCCAATTCCATTCCATTACAGCCGGGCATATACATGTCCATTAAAATCAGGTCCGGCTTGAATTCGAATAATGGCGACATGACCTGAAGAGTATCATTCACCGTCAAGATGCTCATTCCGGCCATCTGAAGCATCAGGGCATGGTATTCTGCCAGCTGAGGGTCATCATCCACGATCATGATCCGATACGGTTCCGGTTTTACTGCCGAGGTGAGCTTGCTGAGGGAAGAGCAGAGATCAGCCATATTGACCGGTTTGACAAAATAACCACTGGATCCGGCTCGCACGGCAGACAACCGATTGGCAAGCGTCCCTTGTGAAGAAATAAAGATCGTAGGAATCGGATTCTTGCGGCCAGACTGTATGGCTTGTATGGTATCTGCTCCACCTGACGGACTGTCCGGAAAGGTCATGTCAATAACAATCGCATCGGGTGCAGCGCTGCGTACCGCATCGGCTAACTGCTCCGGTTCGCCAAAAGAAAGCACCTCAAAACCGAAGCAGCCGATCTGTGTAGCCAGTGACATACGATGACAGGGATCGTCCTCGCACAGATAGACAATTTTCCGCTCCCGTTCAGAGATTTTTCCAGCGGCCATTGCCATCTCATGAAATTGAAACCCCGATCCCTCGACAGGATCAATGGCGGAAATTTCCTGTCCCATGCGATTGAACAGTTCCAGCATGTTATGATGCCAGAAATTATCAGCAGAAATGGTGCCCTGCATCGCCTCTTTCGCAAGAAGCTCACCGGCTGTAGCCACTGAACTCAATGCACTCAACCTGAACGATGCACTTGCCCCTTTCATGGTATGAATGCGGCGATGCAGATCCTCCAGTAGTGGCTCGTGCGAATCTCCTGCCAGTAGCCTTGAGTATGAATCCTGAATAGCCTCTAATTGAACCGGGAGCTGTTTTATGTAAGCCTCCCGGATTTTTTTGAGTTTTGCCTCAATAGCCGTATTTGCCGTCATTACGTATTCACCCGTTTCTCAAGCCGGAAGATAAATCCAGTAACATATCTGCAGACTATGGCGGCTGAATTCATAGTACAGCCGGTTCATGTGGCAGCAACAGCGGTCCCGCCGCACGAATATTCTCAACCATCTCTATGATCACCCTCCGGTATTTTTCTCCTTCTCCTGCCGAAACATAATCCAGACGGCAGCGTTCCTTTTCTACGCCGAACTGCTGCAACATCAGGCTCAGCATGGCGTGGCGCTGCAAGGCACGGCAATTACCCTCCTTGTAGTGGCAATCGCCCGGATGACAGGCCAGGATCAGAACACCATCAGCGCCCTGAGCAAACGCGGAAAGAACAAATTGCGGTTCAACCCTGCCACTGCACATGACCCTGATTATACTGACATTGGGGGGATATGGCAGCTGGGCGTTACCCGCTTTATCAGCGCCGGCGTAGGAGCACCAGTTGCAGAGAAAGCCGATAATTTTCGGTTCAAAACGGTCCGGGTTGTTCATTTCAGTACCCCCTCAATCTCGGCCATGACCTGGGCGGAGGTGAAATGATGGCCCGTAATTGCCCCGGCCGGGCAGGCTGACACACAGGTGCCGCAACCGTGACAGAGCACGGCGTTGACGCGGGAGACGTGTTTGTCTGCGTCGAAGTAAATCGCCCGGTACGGGCAGACCGACTGGCAGAGATGGCACCCGGCGCAACGGTCTTCATCAACTTCGGCGGCAATCGGTTCGATCTCGATGGTGCGACCCGGCTGCAGGCCTGCCAACGTATGACCGACTGCGGCCATCCCCTGCAGCATGGCCCTCTGAATATCCATCGGTTCCTGACAGGAACCGGCCAGATATATCCCTTTGATGCTGCTCTGGGCGGCATCCATCCGACCGTGCAGCTCACGAAAGAAACCGAACTGATCGCAGGAGACATCCAGCAGGGTGGACAGCGAAACAGCCCCCTCTGCCGGGACAACTGCAGGGCAGAGAATGACCATGTCAGCCGGCGTCGCATCCCCATTTATGCACACCTGGAGTCGCCCTTCTTCCTCCTGACTGACCGTGATCTGCTGTATGTCAGTAAAACGCTTCATCCGTGTTTTTTTGTTATGAACAGCATGACCAAACAGCACCTGCGCCCCTTTTCCCGGCATGACCAGATCGCGGTGGAAATGGGTGATTCTGGTGTATGGCAGTTTGGCGGCGATCAGATGGTTGAATTTGAAAGCATACTGACAGCAGATGCCGGAACAGTAGGGCTTGTGAGCTTCATCCAGGCTTCCAACGCAGTGAATTACGGCAACCGAAGTGGGGGGGATACCGCTGCTGGTAAGTATCTCTCCACCGGTCGGCCCGGTGGATGACAGCATCCGCTCGAACTGTATGGCATCGTAGACATCCGGAAATATCCCCATACCCAGGCCGGTTATCCGTGAGGCATCAAAAAGAGCACCACCGGTCGCCACGATAATTGAACCTGCTTTGCGTTCGATGACAGTTTCTATTTCTTCGAGATTAACGACGTCCTCTCCCATCGGACAGGCCGCTTTGCAGGCTGTGCACTCTTCTCCCCGCGAGCGGATACAGATGTCTTCCAGCAGAAAAGGGGCGTTTGGCAGTACGCCTGCAAAAGCAAAGTCGATCGCCTTGCGCTGGCTGGCGTTGCTGTTAAATTCATTCATAGTGATGGCAGGACAGGCTTCAACGCACTCGCCGCAGCCGATGCATTCGTGCAGTGAAACGTGTCGCGGTTTCTGACGTATTCTGACATTGAAGTTACCATAAAACCCGGTTACTTCGGCCAGTTCCGCCATAGTCACCAGCTCGATTCGCCCGGCGTGCTCACCATGCAGAATTTCAGCCATCAGCGGTTCGAGCATGCAGGGGGCACACTCCAGAGCAGGAAAAAGTTCCTCGAAACGTACCGGCAGCCCGCCGATGAAGGGTGTCCGTTCAATCAGCACCACCGAACGTCCCGCTTCAGCCAGGGACAGTGCTGCTTTCATACCGGCCGGACCGGCGCCGATAACCACCGCATCAGTGCAAACCTCCAGCGGCTTCTTTTCCAGCGGCTGTTGCAGCCGCACCCGGCAAACTGCCCCCCGGATGGCAGCAATAGCCTTTTCAGTGGCCTGCAGCGGATCCTCCGTTACCCAGGCAATCTGTTCGCGAATGTTGACAAGCTGCAGCAAATACGGGTTAATCCCGGCATTGGTGAGACAGCGGCGAAACGTCCCCTCATGGTCGCGGGGTGAACAGGCTGCCACCACCACCCGCTCCGGCTGCTCTGCTCTCAGGCTCTCCTCGAACAGGGCTTTGCCGTTTTCCGAGCAGATATACTCGACAATGCTTACGTAGGGATGGTCAGGAAATGAGGCCGCGGCAGCAACCACCTCTTCCGAACTGACTTTCTCCGCAATACTGCTGCCGCAGTTGCAGAAATAAATGCCAATTTTCATGGGGCACTCTCCCACTCCTGGATCTCTGCAGCGATACTTCGTACCGCCGTTGAAACCGCAGCAGCAACCTCATCGGTAAATTTTTCACTGAAAAGATCGAACTCTCGGGCTTCGATCCCCCAGAATGATACCTGTTCCGGCAGGTGGACTCCCACCAGTCGCCCGAGTTCAAAGGCCGTGGCAAAGTCGGTATCATGGCTGGAAATCGTATTTTTGGTTGTCACAAATGTGTGCTGGTCAAAACGCCGTATGGTGCCGGGGGGGGCGCCGCTCAGCATGGCATCCACCACCACCGCCCGCCTGAATCCTGACATGGCTTCCATCAGGCGGATGCCTCCGGTGTGCAGTTCGGAAACGGTCACGTCCATGCGGCCGTCAAAGTATTTCCCGACACCGTCTGCGACGGCAATTCCGACTCCGTCATCGGAAAGCAGCCGGTTACCCATACCGATAATAACCGTGCCGGCAGTCATAGTTTCCTCCGCATTTCACGCTGCAGTTCGCCCCGGCTGTCACGAATGGATATGGTCAGCGGCATCTTGCCGGGCAGAAAGTGGGTGGCGCAGGAGAAGCAGGGGTCATAGAGCCGGAATGCCATTTCGATCCGGTTGAGGATCGCCTCATCAGGCGCTGCGCTGGTTATCAGCTTCTCGGCTGCGCGCTTGACCGACATTGATATGGGGGCGTAATTGTTGGTGGTACCGACAATCATGTTGACCCTGGTCAGCACCCCCCGCCCATCGGTGACGTAATGATGGGTCAGTGTGCCGCGGGGCGCCTCGACCGACCCGACCCCCTCGCCGACAAACCGTGCCGGGTCGGGAATGGTACGGGTTTCAGGCGAGGTGATCTCCGGATCACATGCCAGTTCCAGCATCCGTTCCGAAGCGTAGAGCAGTTCGATCAGCCGTGCCCAGTGGGTGGCCAGGCGGTGGTGGATCGGCTGGTAGCGCGATTCTGTGATTTTACGGCAGCCAAAGGCCTCGTACATCTTCTGATACTCGGCGTTTGCCAGCGGCGTCGCCATCCCTTCAGACACATTCAGCCGGGACAGCGGTGTAGCGGTGTAGACGCCGCTCTCCATGCCGTCGGTCAGCCCTTTCCAGCCAACATTCTTCAGGTAGGGGTATTTCAGGTAGGTCCAGGCTTCGACCCGTTCTGCAATGTGATCGCAATACGCCGACGGATGATATTTTACGAACTCGTTCCCCTCCGGGTCCACCACCCGGATCATGCCGTCGTAAAAATTTGACTGATTGCGGGCATCCACGGTTCCCATCGAATAGGTGCGATGCAGGTAAGTGTCGGAGGTGACCATCTCCATGAAGACCGGATTCTTCAGCACGATCTTCTCAAAAATGGAGAGCGAGAAACGGGCAAATTCAATATTCTTACGGGCCGTTTCCTCAATCTGCACACGTTCATCGGCGCTGATGGCGCGGCTCCACCCACCCGGAACACCTGCCACCGGATGAATCGACTTGCCCCCCAGAAAGGTGATGATCTCGTGGTTGCGTTTGCGGCAGGCAATTACCTCGCCGGCCACCTCCAGGCCGACCTTGCGGGCAACTCCCAGGATATTGCGTTCCGATGGCGGTGCATCCGGTCCGACGATGAAGTCCGGTCCTCCCAGGGCGTAAAAATGAGTGGTGTGATCGGTGACGAAGAAAGCCATGTAGAGCAGTTCGCGTAATTTTACCGCTGTCGGCGGTGGTTCGGCGCCGAAGACACCGTCAAGTGCCTTGGTGGCAGCCAGATGATGAGCTTCGGGACAGACGCCGCAGATGCGGTTGGTGATCACCGGCATCTCTTCAGCCATGCGTCCGACGCAGAACTGTTCGAAACCGCGCAGCTCCGGAATCTGGAAACAGGCGTTCTCCACGTTTCCCTGGTCGTCCAGGAAAATGTCAATCCTGCCATGCCCTTCCAGGCGGGTAATCGGGTCAATTGTAATGCGGCTCATCCCTGCCTCCCCACCCGGCCGCCCAGTGTCGAACTGGCCAGCGTGTATTTGTAGAACAGACCGGCGTAATCCGGAATCGCACTCAGAAAGGCGTCCACCCGTGCAGCAATGGCTTCTTCCGACAGGCCGGCCGTATCACCGATATCCATCACCGAACCGAGCGCCGCCACCATTTTTGCACCCTGATCGCTGACCCCGTCCGGAGCGCCGTAACAGCCGCTGCAGGGCATATTGGCTTTGGTGCAGGGGGCGCCGCATCCGCTGCGGGTGGCAATCCCCAGGCAGAGCAGCCCCTGCTCCAGCAGACAGGTTTCCCGCTCGGGGTAAAACTCGTAATTGCGACGGAAGGCGGAAATACGCTTTTCTTCTTTTGTGCGGTCGCAGTCGTCACAGACTGTCAGCGCGCCGCAGCCGATAGTACTGCCGGCAGGCGGCAGCTCACCGCTGAGAATCGTTTCGATTACATTCCAGATCTGGTGGGATTCGGGGGGACAGCCGGGGACATAGTAATCGACCGTAACCTGCTGGGCCAGGTGCTGAACCCGGTCAAGAAAAGCGGGCAGGTGTATGTCTCCTTCCGGAAATGTAGTTGTCCCGCCGGGTATGACGCCTGCGGGGTTTTCTGTCGAGGGGTTGTCAAGGTAAACTGTGTCAAACAGGGCGTCGCGGGTGGTGAAGTTTGCCAGAGCCGGGATGCAGCCACCTTTGGCGCAGGAACCGAAGGCAACCATCAGCTGTGACTTCCTCCGCAGCAGGTGGGCCATTTCAATGTTCTCCTCGGTACGCAGCGCCCCGTTGAAGAGTGTCACGGCAATGGCGCCGTCCGGCAGGGCCTCGATGTCTTTCTTTTTGGTATCCAGCAGACAGGGGCAGAACATCAGATCCACCGCCGCATCCACGTCAAGAATCTTCTCGTGCAGGTTAACGACCGCAATCTCGCAGCCGCCGCAGGACGCGGCCCAGTACAGCGCCAGCTTCGGTTTATCCGGCATATCAGCCCCCTGTATTCTCGATCAAGCCACCATTAAAACTGAATCAATGCCTTTTTGGCTGTGCCCTCTTCCCTGATCCATAAAAGAGTTTTTCTGGCACGCGAACACCAGTCGCGCACATCCTTTTCAAACGTGGGGCAATCGGCAAGTACTTCCAGTGTATCACCGGCTTTCATTCTGACGGCCATCACAGTAATTTTGAGGGTCGGTTGGGGGCATTTAAGCCCACGTGCATCGAGAGTTGTTACGGGCATAGTTCAGTTCTCCTTGTAATTTTTATACCAGCCATTCTGACGTATTCTGTCATTTTATTTCAGATTCAGGCTAATAGTTCTGATACGATCGCAGGCAAAATATCCTGCAGATTTTCATCTTTAGTTATAATAGCGTCCATATTCGGATGGGCGAGCTTCAGCGGTGTAGAATCCTCTCCGGTCAGCAACACAAATGGATGGGAATAGCCCTGTTCGCGCAGCTCCGCGAAAAGTTGAATCCCGTCCATGAACGGCATATTCATGTCCGACAGGATTAAACCTATTGAGGCGTTTTCCGCGATCTTCTCAAGTGCCTCCATGCCACCAATGGCAATCACAACGTCATAACCTGCGGACTCGAGAATCATTCCGGTCAGCTCGGCTGTAAATTCGTCATCATCAACCACCAGAACGGTTGCAGCTGTTTCACTCATATCAGCTCCCTTTTACCCGATCAGACTGCGAACGGTTTCTATCAGATTGGACTGGTCGAAGGTTCCCTTGACAATATAGGCGTTGGCTCCGACCTGAATACCGCGCCGCTTGTCCTCTTCTTTTTCGCGTGAAGTGACAATAATGACCGGAACATGCCGGTAGCGTACATCGGCGCGTAGCTTCTCGGTGAATGAAAAGCCGTCCAGCCGCGGCATCTCCACATCGGTAATCACCAGGTCATAAAGGCAGCCGCCGGTCTTTTCAAGGGCGTCCTGGCCATCCTCTGCCGTTTCCACAGTATAGCCGTACGCTTCGAGAATGCTCTTTTCGATCTCTCTGGTGTTAATCGAGTCATCAACAACCAGTACCGTTGCCGTGCGGTCTTCCTTGACGGCGGTGCGAAAGCGCCCCGGATCGATCGTTTCCCGTGCCTGTCTGATAAGTTCAGGAACATGAAGTACGTTGATGATGCTGTCCCGCTCGCCGATCGTAACCCCTGAAACGATCCGCAGATTCTGCAGATGTGGCGGAAGCGGTTTAACCACCATTTCTTCCCGACCGATAATTTCATCCACCTCAAGTCCCAGTTTTTCTTCTCCATCCCTGATAATAACAATCAATACTTCTCCGTCCGAATCAGCCGCTTCATTCGACAGCCTGAGGAGCGAATACAGTTTCTCGACCGGGATGATCTGCTCGCGAAGACGTATGGCTCGCTTGTTGACTATTTCAATGATCTCGCTTCGCGGCACGGATAACATCTCCACCAGCGATGTAGCCGGCAGCGCACACATCCTGCCACCGGCTGAGAGCAGAAACAAGGGGAATACCGCCAGATTGGGGGGGAGACGCATTGAAAACGTTGTGCCGTACCCTTCCCGGCTGTCAATTGCTATCGAACCCTTAAGCTCATCAACGATGCTTTTCTGTACGACATCCATCCCGACACCCCGACCGGAAAGATCGGTTATGATGGGACTGGTGCTGAAACCGGGCATAAAAATAAGGTTGGTGATCTCCGCCCGCGTCATATTTTCGAGCACATCCGGCTCAAACAGCCGTTTGGCAAGCGCCTTGTCACGGATTCTGTCAATCGAAAGGCCCCGGCCATCGTCGCTCAGGGAGATGGTGACGCAACCACTGTCATAAAAAGCTGATAGCGTAATAGTGCCTTTCGGATGTTTTCCAGCAGCGCTCCTTTCAGCACTGTTCTCCAGGCCATGATCGAGGGAATTGCGGATCAGATGGAGCAGGGAATCTCCGATACGGTCGATTATCTTTCTGTCCATCTCGGTATCGCCGCCGTCAACAACAAAGTCAACATCCTTGCCATGCTCATGGGCTAGATCGCGAACCGTGCGCCGCAACGGGTCAAATACAGTCGAAAGCGGCTGCATGCGCATTTTGAGTGATGTTTCCTGAAGGTCACTCACCAGATGATCCTGCAGCAGGGATGCATCGTACATGTTCCGCACTACCTGGCGCAGGGAAAGCTGCACGGCGGCACCGGCTTCGATCAGCGGTTCGTCCTCACGCTCTGTGCCATTCAATTGTACGGCAACATCCTTGATGTGCCGCACAGCAAGGCGTTCAATGTCCTGCAGGCGGCCGATATGCCGTCTGAATCTGCCATGTTCTGATACGATTTCTCCCATCAGCCTGATCAGGTCATCCAGTTTTGCGGCATCGATCCTTAAATAATCGACCGGGCGTTTTTTGGCAGCGGCAGCTTGGGAGGCCGGTTTCTCAGTTTTCTCTGTCTGCTCCGGTTTCTCAGGTGGTACCGGCTTTTCTGTCTGTTCCTGCGTAACGGGAGCAACCTGCTTCTCCGGCTCCGTGGGGGTATCCGGTGACTCCGTCTGAGTGGCGGCCGCCTGGGCCAGTTCGTCGCACAGGCTGGCAGGTGCCTCCAAAGAAGTGTTACCGGCAACGATACCATCCAGCAGTACGGTGAGTGCATCTAAACCGCGGAAAAGAGCGTCCGAGATTGAAGGCGTAAGCTTGATTCTGCCTCCGCGGATGCCGTCGAGTATATCTTCCATCTTGTGGGCAAGCTCGGTAATCCTCGAGAGTTTCATCATGCGCGATGAGCCTTTGATGGTGTGAGCCGACCGGAACAGACCGTTGATCAACTCGGAATCACCCGGTGCCTTATCGAGGTTGAGCAGTCCCTCGCTCAAACGGGAACAGTGTTCGCGGGCTTCTTCCACAAAGCGGTTCAGAAATTTGGAATGGTCGAATGCCATGATTATTTTTTCTCCTTGAGGAGGGACAATTTGTGCCGGCACATGACGATAAACTGCTCCGCATTGAATGACAGCGGGAAAAATTTCCGGCCGTGATCCACTGCAGAGCCGTTTTCCAGAATTGTACGTGCTGCGTCATAACTGCTGCGTGACCGTTTCCATTCCTGCTGTGCAAACAGAATTTCACCGGTAAAATAATGGGCGGGCCAACAGAGCGAATCGAGATAAATAGCGTCTCTGAAGCGCTTGAATGCACCCTCGTCATCACCATGCCGCCGTGCAATCATCCCCAGCATGAGATAGGCCTCAAGACAGAGTGTATTTTTTTCCAGAATGGATTCACACACGTCACGGGCTTCTGCAAAGCGGTCCACGTTCATCAACAGGCTACCCTTGAGGCTGATTGCCTTTTCAAAGGATTCTTCCCGCTCATTTATGTCATCAAGAATGGACAGTGCCCTGTCGTACAGTTTTTTGTGGGCACATTCAATGGCCTCGTCAAAAAGCCTTTTTGTCTCATCAAGCCTTGAAGCACGAGTGAGAGTCACAGTGCGAACCGGTGGCGCCTGATTTCGCGGCAGTCCACCTGTGGCAGTACTTAGCGCAACGCGGCTGTCAGTGCGCTCAAGGGGAGGTGGCTGGCGACGAGCCATTCGTCGCTCGGCAATAATAAACTTCGGTGATTTTTTATAAAAAAAGAGCGAGTCCCTCTTTACCAGAGAAAGAATGCCTACATCGTGGTGAATAGTCTCCGATGCCCCTACCAGCAGACAGCCACCTTCGGCAAGAAGGTCGGCAAGCCGGCCGAATATTTCTCGCTGTACCTGCTGCGGAAAATAGATAGAAACGTTCCGGTACAAAATGATATCGGGAAACAGCATTCTGGCAGGATAGGACGGTCCAAGAAGATTCGCAGTTTCAAATTCTACCTGTTTCCTGATGCCGCTCGTAACCCGGTACTTTCCCGTTCCAGCCGGTTCAAAATAGCGTTCAAGGATCGCCGGGCAGATACCGCGAAATGATGAACTGCCGTAAACGCCCTGTCGAGCCTGGGTAATTGCCGTGGAATCAATGTCAACAGCGGTTATGGCGCATAACCGCTGGCTCTCCGGGCCAAATTTTTCCTGCAGTTTAATTGCCACGGAATATGGCTCTTCACCGGTTGAGCAACCGGCGCTCACTATCCTCACCGGCCTGCCGCTGCGTTCGGCCATGAGTTCCGGCAACAACGTATCAATAAGCAGCTTCAAATGATCCGGTTCACGGAAAAAATAAGTCTCATTTACTGTCAGCAGTTCTGTCAACTGGGACAACTCGTCACTTTCGCGCAACAGCAGCGTCAGGTAAGAATCAAGCTCATCAATTCCACGGCTTGCCATTCTGCGGCACATTGCAGCCGAAAGGGCCTGCTCCCGCTCGTGTTCAAAGCTGTGTCCACAGGTGCGAAGCATCAGCTCCTTAAACGGAGTAAGGTCAATGGCAGCATTACCGTTAAGCTGCTGTGCGGGCATCGCTACCGTATCCCGGCCTGATATGCCAGTTCTGCGGGTATGTCGGCAAGCTGCACGACCTTCTGGATGTGGCCGCGCTCAATCGCGAGCCGGTTCATGCCATACACAACCGAGCTTTTTGCATCCTGAGCCAGCGTTGTTCCTCCGGCAGTCCTGATGGCGTGAATCCCTGATACACCGTCATCCCCCATACCGCTCATAATCAGGCCGATGGCTCCCTTGTGGTACGCAGCCGCGACTGAAGTAAGCATCGTATTGCATGAGGGATGATAAATCTGGCGCGCATCACGGTCCCCAAGCACAATCACTCCCTGCTCGGATATTTTCATCGAATTTTCTGCGGGATTAATATAGACATGGCCGGCTTGAACCCGGTCGCCATTGACCGCAACATGAATGGTAAGAGGGGTTCCCATGTTGAGCCAGTCAACCATGCCTTGCGTGAATCCTTCGGCAATATGCTGGGTAATGACAATTGGAACGGGGAAGTGTGCCGGCAGCTGCATCAGAATCGTATGAATGGCCTGCGGGCCTCCCGTGGAAGCAGCGATGGCAACAATGCCGCCTGCTGCCGCAGGCGTCCGCTTTACCGCCATGTCGCGTCTGACCCCCTCACCCGACACTCTCCTCATCGACATCAGATGCGACGTGACATCAACTTTCGACAGAAGGCGGATTTTTTTTATCAGATTACGGACATTTTCCACGCTGATGTCCGGTTTTTCAATTACATCAAGTGCGCCCTTCGATACTGCGGTAAACGCAGTACGAACGCCGGTCAACGCAGTAACTACCAGAATCGGTACGGGGTTTTTGGCAATAATTTTCTCAATAGCCTCTAATCCTCCCATGACCGGCATTTCAATATCCATTGTCACGATATCCGGCTTGAGAGAGGCAACCTTGGCAATAGCCTCCATCCCGTTGGTTGCTTCGCCGACAACGACAATTCCTGGATCAGACTCCAGAATGTCACGAATCATTTCCCGTATCAGGCCGCTGTCATCAACAACCAGAACCCGTATCGTACCACCAGTTTTAGCCATAGTTGGAATGTCTCCCGAGCGTCAGTTCGTTCTTACGTACGGTTTACCCGAAATGTCTCAACCAGAATCCTCAACTGATTGGAAAGTTCAGCCAGCTCTTCAGTGGCACTATTTGTCTGGCGGATCGAATCGCTCGAATGCCGCACCCCTTGTTCGATATCTTTCAGCGCCAGCACAACCTGACCGCTGGCAATCTGCTGCTGCTGGGTTGACAGGGATATCTGGCGGGCCGCATCGGTCGTTTCCTCCACACCATCAACACTTTCTATCAACATTGATACGGTATGTGCTGCATACTCCTGACCTTCCTGAATCAGTTGAAAGCTCTTTTCCGACGACATTACCAGACGGTTGACCGAATCAAGTATTTCCGTTATTTTCCCCTCGATCTCGTTCGTTGATTCTACGACACTGTCTGCCAGGCGGCGGATCTCGACTGCCACCACTCCAAAACGCTTACCCGATTCACCTGCACTGGCCGCCTCGAGCGCCGCATTGAAGGCGATCAACTTGGTCTGGTTGGCAATATTGTTGATAATCTCCATTACCTTGTTGATCTCTTTAGACTTTTTACCCAGTTCAACAATTTCAGCAAGATTTGTCTGAATGTTATGGCTGATGTCATTGACTTTGAAACTGAGATTCTCAACCTCGGCAGCGCCGACTTTCGTCTCTTCCAGCGTTTTGTCCGCACGCACAACTACGCTCTGGCTATGCTGGGCGATCTGACTTGCCGTAGAGGTAAACTCCTCCATGGTGGATGATATTTCCACAACTGAACTGGAAAGCTGGGCAGAAAAACCGGAGTGTTGATCCATGGTTGCAGCTATTGCTCCGGCGTTGGCGTGAATCTTCTCGGTAATCCCGGAAACCTTGCCAATAACGGGAAACAGGGCCTTTCTGACGAGCAGCATGGTAAGCAGGGAAAAAACTGCGGCTATAACCGCTGTCATAATCGCCACGTTTACCTGCAGGTTTCTGTAGGCAGAAAAATAATCACTCTGCTTGACCCCGACATACAGCACACCGATCACCTCGCCCTTACTGTTTTTTATCGGGTCGTAAGCCGTAAAATACGGGACATCCAGGATAGTCGTTTCACCCCGGTACGGCTTACCTTCCTTAATTACCGCATCGTAAGCCGGACCTACCAGCTTGGTGTCGATAGCCCTGCTGCCGTCCTGCTTCAAGACATTGGTGGAAACACGGGTATCGCCCATGAAAATTGTAGCGGTTCCGCCAAAAAGTTCTTTAACCTTGTCAGGAAGCTCGTAATTCCCGTTAACGACGTATCCACCCGCAATCAGCTTGCCGTTGGCAATATGGAAATCGCTCCCCTTGGCTTTCAGCAGTTCCCAGAATGTCTTCAGGGTGCCTTCCTGTGAAACTGTGGCCTGCCGATGTATCTCCTTATTGATGCCGACCGCAGTAAAGCAGGTTGTTAATGCAATGGCAGTGACGACGATAAAAACGTTTATCAATATAAACTTGGTGGTCAACTTCATGGGTGGTGCCTCCTTATTTCTTATTAAGTAACAATGGTGGTACTAAAGGTTATCAGTGCCTGCTTGTTTATTGGAATCGGGCACACATCCGGATCGTTTTTCCTTTCGCATACGAAGGAAATCAATCAGCACAACTATCACGTTGTGACGTACAACAACGCCCCACATTCCTTTCTGTACGGCAAACTGTTCGACCAGAGGCGGAAACGGCCTGATTTCGCTGATGTTGCACTCGGCGATATCTACGATTGAGTCTATGATTACCCGGTACGAATCGCTTGCCCCGGTCGTGATGGAGATAATTGTCGGCGAAATATATGAGCCTCTTGCAAAAGTCTTTGAATTACACTCCCCCTCCCTTGACGGGAGGGGGTTGGGGGGTGGGTGAAGCAGCAACGTGCTGATTTCATGGCAACCTACCCCCCCTCCCTCACCCTCCCCCGCCAGGGGGGAGGGGACTTTTTGGAGTTTTGCAAAAGCCTCATATGTTACAGTCCGGTCTGTAAGTCCGGCTTCTTCGTGGAACCAGAACAGATCATCCTCATCTTCGCCATGATAGGTGGCAACATCAGCGATCTGTTCCGCATCAACCGCAAAAAGCACATCAGCGACAGAAAAAAGAAGCAGGTTCAAGGTAACCGGGTTCATACGGTTATGAGTGTTTCCAGCTTGCCGATATCAATCAAGGAGATGGTATCGCTGCCGTATGTGATCGACCCAACCACCAGATCACGAACTGAGCCGATCAGGGTGGCAAGGGGCGGCTGAATCAGGCTGACGGGGATATCTACGACGTCTTCGATCGCGTCGATCATGATGCCGGAATGGAATTCTCCGTGCGTGGCCATGGCAACCAGTCGTTTCGCGTTAGCGGGAGTTTCTTCGCCGATAAAATGACTGATATCGATAACCGACTCGATGTCACCGCGAACGTTTATCAGGCCGGGAAGATAGTCAGGAAGACAGGGAACCCATGAGATGTCGCAGGTGGGAAGGATCTCTCTGATATCGGTGCCGTAAAAAGCGTAACGGTTCTTTCCGCAGGTAAAAATAACCACTTTGACCCGTTGTTCTTCGACATCAACGACTTCCTTGACGCGCTGACGTTTTTTCAATTCTGCCAGAATACGTTCGCTTTTCAGTTGTTCGCTCGATGGTTCCATTACCGCATTCTCCGTAAATTCTGAGGTTGTCTACTGAGGTACCTGTTCATCATCGATGTCAGTTTCAGGCGCCTGCAGCACGGTAAAACAAAAGCTGCTGCCAACACCCATTTCTGATTTTACCCAGATCCGCCCGCCGTGACGCTCGACGATTTCTTTGCAGATTGAGAGTCCCAGTCCGGTGCCCTTGGGTTTATCGGTCAATGTGTCCCCGATCTGATGAAATTTATCAAACACTTTAGCGCAGTTTTCCGGTGCGATTCCAATGCCGGTGTCGGTTACTGATACCAGTATTTCATCATGTGTGCAGCGCACAGAAATTGTTATGCCACCCAGCTCGGAAAATTTAACGGCGTTGGAGGCCAGATTAATCAACACCTGGACCAGGCGATCGCGGTCACCCTTAATGGCGGGGACATCCGATGCAACGTCAAGTTTCAGGAACAGGTTTCTGGCATCTGTAAGCGGCTTGATCGTCGCCGCCACATGCTCGATTATGGCTGCCAGGTCAATTTCACTGAAGTGCCACTCAACCCGTCCGGCATCAAGCTTTGCCAGGTCAAGCACATTGTTGATCAGGCTGGTCAGACGTTCCCCTTCCGATACAATGACATCGAGATTGCTCTGGATCTGCCCGACCGTGTACATCAGCCGTTCATCACCGGTGTTTAGATGCGGCACGACGTCCCGGGCCATTTTTTTCTTGATGACTTTGGCAAAACCATACACTGACGTCATGGGAGTCCGTAATTCATGGGACACCGACGAGAGAAATTCACCTTTGACCTGACTGGCCGCATCCGCTTGTTCTTTCAGCAGCTGATTCTGATGGCTCAGGCGCAGTGCCGTCATCATGACGTCATTGTTGCGCTGTGACGTTACCTGCAGAATAACAATATAGAGGACGCCGAACAGAGCCTGGCCATATCCGAAGGTCGTTCCGGACGCAACATGAACGAGCAGATACGGTGCCATGATGGGGAAAATAAATGCCGGAAACACACGCGGCATGATGGACATGGTGCTGGCCGCAATTCCCATAAGTCCGGCAAAGGTACAGTTGACCAGAATGTCATATTCAACACCCATATTCTGATACAGGATCACGTTTCCCACTCCCCAGCCAGATCCTACCAGAAAAGTTCCTAATTGAAATCGAGTCCGCCATGCCGCAACGTCAGATTGCCCCGATGCACTTTTTTGAAAGGCCTTGATGGTAACGAGGCGGAAATAGCCGGCCATGAGTTGATATATCAGCCAGGCCAGCAGCGCCGACGAAGACACATGACCCCAGAAAAAATACGTCATTGCGACTGATATCACGGCAGCTGAAGGAAGGGTTGGCAAGGACGTCTGACAATAGAGTGCAAGCTGATCGAGTGCGACTTTTCCATTCAGAACGTCGTCGTTCAGTGCGCGGTCATTATGCTGGCTACCGTGAAGGTTCATATCAGTTAATTACCGCCACCGGCAGCGCAAAGGAAAAGACACTTCCTTCTCCCGGTTCAGACTCCACCCAGATTCGTCCACCGTGACGCTCGACTATTTCCTTGCAAATCGAAAGTCCCAGGCCGGTCCCTTTCGGTTTATCGGTCAGCGTATCACCCACCTGCTGAAATTTATCGAATACCTTTTCGCAATTTTCCGGTGCGATTCCAATGCCGGTGTCGGCAACCGAAATGATAACCTCATCGTTCTGCTGGAACGCTTTGATGGTGATGCCCCCCAGCTCGGAAAATTTGACTGCGTTAGAAATCAGATTGATAAGTACCTGGACTATTCGATCTCGATCTCCCAGGATGGCGGGGAGGTTCTTTCCCACTTCCAGCTTCAAATAGAGATGTTGTGTTTCTATCAAAGGGCTGCTCGTCGCCGCTACGTGATTGATGATGGCGGCCAGGTCAATTTCACTGAAATGCCACTCCACCCGCCCGGCGTCCAGCTTTGCCAGGTCAAGCACATTATTGATCAAGCTGGTCAGCCGTTCACCTTCTGAGACAATGACATCGAGATTGCTCTGCACCTGACGTACAGCACGCATCAGGATCACATCGTCGGTATCAAGGCGCGGTATGATGTCCTTTTCAAGTTTTTTCTTGATGACTCTGGTGAAACCGTACACAGAAGTCATGGGGGTTCTCAATTCATGGGACACCGACGAGAGGAATTCACCCTTGGCCTGGCTGGCAACATCTGCCAGTTCCTTCAAAAGCCGGTTCTGGTGGCTAAGCCGCAGTGATTCTGTCATGCTGTCATGGTTGCGCCGCGAATTTATCAGCATGACGGCACTAAAAAGCCCGCCAAAGAACGAAAGACCGAACCCGAGCGATGTGCCGGGTATCATGTTGACGATCAGAAACGGCAGCATCACGGGCAGTAGAAAAAACTGAAACGTCCGTGGCAGAATCGATGTGGTGCCAAAACTGACTCCGCAGACAGAAGGGAGTATGCACGCCGCCAGAATTTTGTATTCGATGCCGATATTCTGGTACAGAATCATATTGCCAAAGCCCCAGCCGACTCCGGCCAGAAAAACCCCCCAGCGCAGCCAGCCGTGCCAGTTGACATCACTGGCACTGTCGCTGACTCGTCTGACAAATGCCCTGACGGTACCATAACGGAACAGATTGACCGCAAGCTGAAAAAGCAGCCAGGCGGTCAGCGCCGTTCGCGGAATCTGATTCCAGAAAAAAAAGGTAAGCCCGATGGACACAATTGCCGTGGCGTACAGCGAGGGCACCACGTCGCGGCAGAAGCGGACGGTCTGATCCAGCGCGACTTTTTCATTCAGGGCATCGTCGTTACCGGAAAGTGTTGCAGATGGCGTAGTGTGCTGACTCATATTCAATCCAGCTCCGCTAATGGAAGTGTGAAATAAAAGACACTTCCCTTTCCCAGCTCGGATTCCAGCCAGATCCTGCCACCGTGCCGTTCGATAATCTCTTTGCAGATCGAAAGTCCCAGACCGGTCCCTTTCGGCTTGTCAGTCAGGGTATCGCCGACCTGCTGAAATTTATCGAACACCTTCTCGCAATTTTCCGGCGCGATACCGATGCCGCTGTCGGCAACAGCGACAACAATTTCATTTTCTTTCCGATGGGCTTTCAGCGTTATTCCCCCCTGCTCGGAAAATTTGACGGCATTGGAGGCCAGATTGATCAACACCTGCACCAGTCGGTCACGATCTCCCAGAAAGGGTGGCAATTCTTTTTCGACCGCCGTTGTAAGAGTGAGGTTTCTGGCGTCCGTCAACGGCTGGATGGTGGCTGCCACATGTTCCACAATAGCCGTCAGATCAATTTCCGTGAAATGCCATTCAACCCTTCCGGCGTCCAGTTTTGCCAGGTCAAGTACGTTATTGATCAGGCTTGTCAAGCGTTCGCCTTCCGATACGATCACGTCAAGATTGCCTTGAATCTGATTGACCGTGTGCATCAGCTTGGCATCACTTGTATCAATGCGGGGAATGACGTCTCTGTCCATTTTTTTCTTGATAACCTTGGCAAATCCGTACACCGAGGTCATGGGGGTTCTCAATTCATGGGACACCGACGAAAGGAATTCACCCTTGGCCTGACTTGCGGCGTCTGCCAGATCTTTGAGGAGCTGGTTTTGATGGCTGAGGCGGAATGCTTCTGCCATGTTCTCATGGTTTCGTTTTGAGGTCGACAGCAGCACAAGAATGAAGAGCAGGCTGAAAAATGCCAGACAATAGCTGAGGGTTGTTCCGTGCAGTACATTGACCGCTATGAACGGCACCATAATTGGTAGCACGTACAGCGGATAGGTGCGGGGCAGGATTGACATAATGCTGACGCTGCCACCACTCATGGCAGCCAGAGTACAGGCGAGCAGCATTTTATACTCAACGTCGATGTCCTGCAGCATTATGACATTACATGTGCCCCAACCCATCCCGGCCAGCAAAACCCCCATCCTCATCCGGTTTCGCCATGCAGCCGTGTCGGTCTGACCGGCAGAACGATTACGAAACGCCCTGATGGTACTGTAACGGAAAAGACTGATCGAGAGCTGGTACACCAGCCATGTTATCTGTACTGATACAGGAGCATTCCCTTGAAAGTAAAATATCAGCAGACCTGACAAAAACACTGACGAAAGCAGCGGGGGTATGGAGTCACGGGAATAGAGGGCTATCTGATCTACTTCTACTTTTTCATTCAGCAGAGCATCATTCAGGATCAGTTGATCTCTCTGTGTATCACTACCAGACATTGCTACTCCACGACCGTTATCGGTAATATAAACGCAAAGGTGCTCCCCGTGCCAACACGGCTTTCGACCCAGATCTTTCCGCCGTGATTTTCAACAATATGCTTGCAGATAGGCAGACCGAGACCGGTTCCTTTGGGGCGCGCCGTGAGGGTGTCCCCCACCTGTTTGAATTTTTCAAAAACATTTTTGCAGTCTTCATCGGAAATGCCGATACCGGTATCAGTAATCGCAACCTTGATGTAACCCTGCCCATTTTCTGCAGGGCATTCATCGTCTGGTTTCCTGCGGGCCATAACCGTGACGGAACCACTGTCGGTAAATTTAAGCGCGTTGGACAACAGATTGATCACCACCTGAATGATCCTGTCACGGTCACAGGAAATTGAAACGAGATCGTCAGCAATGTCTTTAATTATGGCGATCCCTTTGGCTTCATACAGCGATGTGGTTGCAGCGATGGCCTGTTCAAGGATTTCAGGAATATCAGCATGTTCCGGCCTCCATTCAATTTTTCCGGCCTCCATCTTTGAGAGATCGAGAACGTCATTGATCAGGGTCGTCAAACGTTCGCCTTCAGAGATGATTACTCCAATATTATCACTTATCTGCTGCACCGTCCGGTCAGTCCTGGAATCACCGGAGGCAAGCTGGGGGAAAACAACTTCATCAAGTTTTTTTCTGATGACTTTGGTAAAGCCGAGTACCGACGTCAGAGGGGTGCGCAGTTCATGGGAAACGGTAGAAAGAAAATCCTCCTTCATCCGTTCGATTTCCTTCTCCGAGGTCACATCCCGCACAATTACCAGGTTTCCGATGCATTCGTCGTGCAGGCCCCGTGACGTCTGCTTTTTTCGGATCGGAGCAGCAACGGCCGAGCCGGTTCTTCCGTCCTGCAGCTGAACCTGGGAGGTAACAGGAACTTCGCTGCTTGAACAGACCATATCGACCAGCGGGGCCAGGTCGTCGCTGAACACATCGTTGCAATGCTTGCCGACAAGCTCTGTTTCCCGAACACCGAACATTTTCCCCAGAGCCGGATTAGCCAGTGTTATCCGTGTATGGGCATTGGTCACCAGCAGACCGTCAGGCATGTTGTTGATGATGGCAGTCAGATAGGAGAGCGTATCTTCCTGCTCAGTTGTTTTGGCAGCCAGATCGGCAACCAGCTGCATGTTGTGCAACTTGAGCTGATGCTTTGCCAGCGCCCTTTTGACGGTAATAATGATGGTTTCCTCAATGCCTTCGTCTTTCAGAACGTAGTCGATAGCGCCACTGCTGAGCGCATCTACCGCAACGGAGATGCTGCTGACGCCGGTAACCATAATAATCGGCACTTCCAGCCCATGCCTGCGGACTTCCTTAATCAGCTGAATTCCGTCCATTTCCGGCATATTAACATCAGAAACGATCAGGTTTATGTCGGAGTCCGCAATACATTTGTCGAGCGCCTCGCGACCATTTTCAGCGGTCACGGTGGAGTAGCCCCCCGCCTCCAGAATCGACGTAAGCATTTCCAGCACAAAAACGTCATCATCAACAATCAAAACTTTTGTCTCCATATCGATCATACAACCACCTCTTCCTCAACCGGCAGGACGATGGTGAATACGCTACCTTTGCCCGGTTCGCTTTCGACGCTTATTTTCCCACCGTGATATTTTACAATCAGTCTGCATATCGGGAGCCCGAGGCCAACGCCTTTCGGTTTGTCCGTCAACGTATCCCCCAGCTGGCTGAATTTTTCAAAAATTACCCCGGGGCGCGATGCATCGATACCTCTACCGGTATCGGCAATGCTCACGACAATCTCGTTGTTGATCTTCCGGGCGCTGCAGGTGACACTGCCCTGATCAGTAAATGCCGCAGCATTGGAAAGTATCTGGGACATGACCTGCGAAATTCTGTACCTGTCACCCTTGATCATCGGAAGATTTTCCTCAACTGTCACCGTAAATGCCAATCCCTTCTCGCTGAATACTGACTCAAACTCTGCAGAGATACTGTCAATGATCTCCTGCAGAGAAAGCGGCTCCCATCTCCACTCCGCCGTGCCGGCCTCCATGGCTGTCAGATCGAGAATGCTCTCGATCAGCCCCACCAGCCGTTCGGACTCAGTAACAAGAATGCCAAGGTTTTCTTCCACCTGCTGAATATTTTTCGAGATTTTCGGATCGGCCTCGTTCAGGTCAGGAATCAGCCTGGAAAGTTTCTTTCTGCTGATTTCTGCGTAGCCGAGAATGGAGGTAAGCGGCGTTCGCAGTTCGTGGGAAACGGACGAAAGAAAGGTGGTTTTCACCTGATCAAGTTCCCGGAGTTTCTGATAGGCCTGCTTCAGTGCGGCAGATTCTTCGGCATTTTTCCCCAGATCTTTGACTTCCCGTTCAAGGGCAGCTTTTTCGATAGCCCTTCGTATTGTCACCATGATGCGGCTTATCTGGGGGGGCTTCTCCACAAAATCGTAGGCACCGAGTTTGATCGCTTCAACCGCCGTGGCAATGTCGCCAAAGGCGGTGACCATGATAACCGGTATATCAGCATCCAGATTTCTCAGCTCTTTGAGGGTTTCAATGCCATCCATACCCGGCATTTTAAGGTCAAGCAGCACCGCATCGAATGCTGTACCGCTGAAGAGCTTTACAGCACTCTGGCCGTCGGATGCTGCAGTAACCGAAAAGCCTGATTCTCTAAGCTTTTCCGTCAGCACGTATCTGACCATTTCGTCGTCGTCAACAACCAGGATGTTCATTAATCACCCCCATCAGCGGCTAGTTCTTCCATGACCTTCCGATATTCTTCGACAAACGCCCCGTAATGTATCCGGGCGGCATCCATATTGTTCTCAATGGCGCTGTGCTCAATTTTACCGGCTTCACCACTCATGGCCCCGGCACCCATCATTGCGGACGACCCCATAATGGTGTGGGCAGCTCTTTCAGCCGCATTACGATCCCCCGCATCAAGAAACGTTTTGAGCTGTTCCACCTGGTGCGGCATATTTTTAATAAAAATATCCCTGATTCTGGCAAACATCCTCTCGTCGCCCTCAAGCCAGGAGAGTGCCTTTTGCCTGTCAATCTGTTTTGTTCCGTTCATTCCGACTCCGTTGTGATGATGGATTGCAGGAGGTCGCGCATGGCCGGAATCTCGAACGAGAACGTGCTTCCTTTGCCCGGTTCACTCTCCACCCAGATTCGCCCGCCGTGGTGTTCGACAATCTCCTTGCAGATCGGCAGGCCAAGTCCGGTCCCTTTTGGCATATCAGCGTGCACGGTACCAACTTGTCGAAATTTCTCGAAAACGGCATTGTGGTATTTCGGGGCTATCCCGCTGCCAGAATCGGCGACACTGATAACAACACCAGACTCCGTTTTCCGGGCTCGGCAGATTACCGCCCCTCGGTCGCTGAATTTTACCGCATTGGATAACAGATTGATCATCACCTGAATCAGGCGGTCACCATCGCCGACCAAGTCGGGCAGATCACCGTCAATACTCTTCTCAACGCGGATCTCCTTTTTGTCAAATAGCGATGAAGTTGCGGCAGTGGCTCGGTTAATAATTTCGGCCATATCCAGCGGTTCGGATTTCCACTCGATCTTTCCGGCCTGCATCTTGGAAAAATCAAGGAGGTCGTTGATCAAATTGGTAAGGCGCTCTCCTTCGGAAATAATGATCCCGATGTTATCGCTGATCTGTTGAACTATCCGACAGGTTTTCACGTCATCAGGCGGAAGCTGGGGGAAAACGACCTCTTCGAGTTTTTTTCTGATAACCTGTGTAAAGCCAAGAATGGAAGTTATTGGAGTCCGAAGCTCGTGTGAAGCGGTGGAAAGAAAATCATCCTTTAAATTCTGTAATTTTAACAGCCTGTCCTGTTGTCTGTCGCTGATGGTAACCAGCTGGGTGCTTTGCTGGAGAAGTTTTTTGTAACCGGAAGTGAGTTCTTCAAAATGAACTCGAAGAGAATTCTGGCAATTTTCAGGATCGTGCAGCACTTTTTCAGCAGCATCCAGAATTTTGAATTCAGCCTGAAAAATATCTTTTCGCGATGTAGGCTTCATAAGGGTTACCCGTGCTCTGCGATCAGATTGAATTCCAGCTCAACAAACTCTTTAAAATCCTGGGCGCACTCCATCTCGCTCTCATTCTCCTCGTCATAGTACCAATTGACGACAACGGTTCTCCCGTTCTGATGGGCCTCCTCAAATTTTTCCAATAGCATTAAAATGCACTTTGAGCTGCTGGTATTGATGTAGGGCAGACGTATCTCAAGTGAAATCAGATGGTCGTTGTGAGTCTGCTCAAAAAACGCATCAAGCCACTGGAAAATCGGCTCATAAAATTTGAATGAGTTCTCCGGATACGATTGCCCCTTGATTGTAAAAACCCTGCTTTCATTATCAAAGTCAACTCGTGGAGTAGATTTGGTCTGTTCAATACGTAGCGATTCCACGGTATCACCCCCTACACGATTACTTTTAGTTCAAACATCGAATATGATTCATCGATGGTATCAATTGAAAATTCAAGCGGCAGGGAGGCTTTTTTTGCAATATCGATCAGCCCCACCCCTGCACCGATCTGGTCAGGGTTTACATCGCTCATCATCTGCTCTTTATACAGTTTTTTGAGCTCTTCCTTGCTTGCGGCAACCACTTTTTCCATTTTTGCCAGCAGCGGTGCGACGTCACTGTTCTCCAGAATATTCCCTGACCACACAAAATAGCTGCCGCTCTCCTGGCCGATGCTTATGATTGCTGAGCTGGCAATGCGATTGCCGCCATTGGACTTTTCTTTGCTGGCAACGTAGTTTTTAATGTTTTGGGACTGCTCGACAAATATGGAGAATACTTTTGAAATCTCATTTTTGGGTTTGTCTTCATTTTCCATATGTTGTTTTACAGCATCCCCCATTTCCTCAATCAAGCCTTGAGAAAAACGACCAGAAATGCAAATTGAAATCCCGTTCGTGGCAAGAACGTTCTGTATATCTGTCAGCCTGCTGCCCATATACTGTTCTCCCTTCCAAGTTTTATCCTAATTCAAACCCGATCACCGTAATATCATCACGTTGCTCAACATGCTGCAGTCGTTCAGCAATTATCTGCACCACCGCTGTTTCCCGTTCGGCAAACGATTTACCTGCAATATTCTGCAGCAGGCGTACGAATCCGGTCCTGCCAATGCCACCTTTGCCATCCTCGCGGTTTTGGTCAAGCAGCCCGTCTGTCGTCAAGTAAACCGCGCTGCCGTCAATCCACTCTATTTCGCGGTCTTCGAATATAACATCCTTGCGGAGTGAATAGCCGACACTGTGCCGGACACCTTTGTATTCCGTTATCTGTCCGTTTTTCTCCATAAAAAGCGAGAGTTTGGCGCCGGCGAACAAAAATTTCTTAGCCTCTTTGTCCAGCAGGCAGAGGGCCACATCTGCGCCGTCATTGGCGAGGGAATCTTTGTGCTCCTGCCGCAATGTCTCTTTCAGGCTGGAATGGATACTGTTCAGCAAGGCGGATGGTTTGACGCCCTCCAATGAACGGGGCAGTCCATCCAGAATGGAGCTGAGCGCCATGGTCATCAAGGCCCCCGGTACACCATGACCGGTACAATCGGCAACCGCAACCAGCACATACCTGTCGTCGCCGCGACACCAGTACATATCCCCACCCACAATATCCCGTGGCTTCCAGATGACGAAGCATTTATCGTCCGGAATGCCAAGCCTGTGCGCCAGGGGGGGGAGGATAGAGCGTTGCAGTCGTTCCGCGTAGTCAATGCTCTCCATGATGTTGTCATTTTTTTCCTGAAGCTCCCTGGTTCGTTCAGCAACAGTCCGTTCAATCTCCTCAACCTTGTTGAGCAGGTAGCGTTGGGAAATCTTTAACACCACAACCAGCGAAACAGCAGTCACGACAAGCAGCAAAGCCATGTTGACTGCTAGACGCTTGTTCGGCCCTTTCATAATCAGGTCACGGGAAATTTCAACTCTCACATACATGTAGGGAGAGGATTCGCCGGGGAGCTGAAGCTTTCGGTACGAGAGAATTTTTGATCCTCCCCGACTATCTCCTTCCGTCTCCAGAGACCCTTCTCCGGCCCCCTCTTTAATCTTCCTGAAAACGGCTTCCTGCTCCTGTGAGCCGTTCAGTTCAGGTCTGGAAGAATGTAAAAGCGTTGTGCCCTTGTGATCCAGTATAACAATCGTCAAACCATCTTCAGAGTTATTTAATTTCGACAGACTCTTCAGGCTTTCGAGTTCGATGCTTGCAACGCCGGCTCCGGTAATGACTCCACCGCTGTCTTTAAAAGGAAGGGCAAAGCTGAAAATGGGGCGGCTTTTTACTTTTCCAACGGTATATTCGCCGGAAGAAAATCCCCCGGAAGAAACAGCATTGATAAAATATCTCCGATCACTGTATGAGGCGATACCCTTGATCGGATTTGTGGAAGCCCAGCGAAGTCCCGCCTTATCAACCAGGAAGATACTTGAAAACTCAGGATATTGAATGACCATGTTGAGCAACATGCCGTTAACAGCCTTCTCATCCTGCTTCTGCACAATTTCGAGACGGGACAGCATGGTGAGAATAAGCTCGGAACTTCTGGTAAATTGAGTAAAATACATGCCAATCTGGCCTGCATACCTGGTGGCATCATCCTTGGCGTCCTGTATCTGGCGTCCTCGTTCCACAAAGGCGGAAAAGGCAATTATGGCAACCGGGACAGCAGTCATAACTGTGATCAGTATGATCAGGCTTTTCCGTATCGAAGGTGTTTTGAACTGCGTCATTGCAACCTCACGAGGAAGATCATATCTCTGCGAGTATCTGGGATGTTCTCCTGGCAGCGAATCATAGTTCAGTTATTCCCCTCGTGCTTTTCACCGGTTCAAAGCCGAACATAGTATTGTCGCTCCACCGGTAAAAATTAATTATCAGTTGCTTAACAACTCGTGAGTTGTTTGCCGTGGGCTGCTTCGTCATCAGGTACGCACCGGAATCTCGAACGAGAACGTGCTTCCTTTGCCCGGTTCACTCTCCACCCAGATTCGCCCGCCGTGATGTTCGACAATCTCCTTGCAGATCGCCAGTCCGAGGCCGCTGCCCGTGGGCTTGTCAGACAGAACATCGCCGATCTGGCGGAACTTCTCGAACACCGTATCGTAATGTTCGGGATCGATGCCGTTGCCTGTGTCGATGACGCTGAAAAGTATCCCCTGATCTGAACGTTGCGCCTGACACGTTACGCTGCCGTTATCGGTGAACTTCACCGCGTTTGAAATCAGATTGACCAGGACCTGCACGAACCGGTCACCGTCGCCAACCAGTTCAGGCAAATCAGGTTCGGCGTCAATTACGAGAGTAATTCCCTTCTTTTCAGCCAGCACCGAGGTTACATCTGTTGCCCGTTTGATGATGTCGGCAGGCGCACATGGATCGTTTTTCCACTCGATGATTCCTGAATCCATTTTGGCGATATCAAGAACATTGTTGATCAGAGATGTAAGCCGTTCGCTTTCGGAAACGATGATGTTGAGATTGTCACGAACCTGGGCAACCGACTTGGCAACCCGGGGATCGTCACCCGGCAGCGCAGGGAAGATAACTTCCTCCTGCTTCTTTCGGATCATTTTTGCGAATCCCATGACTGATGTCAGCGGAGTACGCAGTTCGTGGGAAACGGAAGACAGAAAATCGGACTTAACCGAGTCGAGCTTCACCAGCTTCAGGTTTAGTTCCTCAAGTTCGCTGGCCCGCTTCTGAATGGTGGCGCCCATCTGGTTGAAGCTCGTCGCCAGTTCGCTGAGTTCGTCATTGCAGTTCAGGTCGATACGGGCATTCATATTATTTGATGTAAAAGCCTGGACGGCGTCATGCAAACGCTGAATCGGTCGGGTCATCCCCCTGACAAGCCGCACCATGACAAAGATGGCAGACAGCAGCGAAATGAGCAGTGCAGCGGCAAAACCGTAGAAAAGCGAGCGCAGCGGCTTTTTGTATTCTGACTCATCGGTGGCAATCCCCAGAATCCAGCCCGATGAAGCGATCCTGCTCATGACGACCTTTCGCGTGACACCGTCATAATCCTGTACTTTCAGGCTTCTGGCGACGAGCTTGCTATCTCCTGCCGCTTGAATAAGTCCCTGGTATTGTGAGCCGGTTACGGCCACTATATTTTTCAGACCACTTTTTGTAACCAGGAAGTCCTTATTGGGATGAACTATGATGTTGCCATCTCCATCGAGGAGAAAAGCATAACTGTTCTCACCAAAATTGAAATTGTGAACCGTGCTGGTGACATCTTTCAGGCTGATATCGGCGGCCAGCACGCCGAAATGCCTGCCGTCGCGGTATACTGTCTTGGCGACGGTGACGATGAAGTCGGTGGTCTTGTCCGGATTGATAACCGCATCCTCAAACGGTTTGGTTATGATAACCTCTCTACCGGCCGCCACCGCATCTTTAAACCAGGGGCGCGACTGCACCTGAAAACTGGCGGGTGGTATCCATCCGGAAGCGATATGAATCACATTTTCATCTGCCATACCGATATAAAAATCTTTTATGTTTTTGTGGGAGCCACGGACTTTCTCTACAAAAATCTTCTGCATCATCGGCGGATCAAAGCTCCGGGTGGTTTCGATGTCCGATGCGGTACAGTCGAGCAGCTGTTTATAGGTGCTGAACCAGAGATTCAAATCTGCGGCATTTCTGGCAGCCATTGCCTGCATGCGCCTGTCAAGCTGCCCGGTGACAAGGCCGTGTGAGACGTAGTAGGAAACAGCTGTCACCACGCATAACGACGTGAGGCAGATGATCAATCCGGAAATGATATACCGTGCAGTTATTGATGTAATTCCTGTAGGCACTGATTACCTTTCTCGGCAGGTACGTCGTTCGGATCCGGCCTATAATCCCAAGACCGAACGTGCCTTCTGCAGTACCTCGTCAGGGTTGAACGGTTTGGTCATGTAGACATCTGCGCCCGCATCGGCACCCTTCTGTTTGTCAAATTCCTGCCCCTTGGCGGTCAGCAGCACAATGTACACGCCGCTGATGCCAAGTTCATTTTTCACGGCGTTACAGACGTCAAACCCGTTCATCTTCGGCATCATCACGTCAAGGAAAACTATCTCAGGTGTTTCACATTTGATGATATCGAGGGCGGTCTCTCCGTTATCGGCGGTGATCAGCTCGACCCCCTCATCTTCAAGTTCTTCCAATGTCTGTTCGAGAAGCAGCCTGATAAACGGTTCATCATCGACAATCAGTACTTTCGGCATGATTTTCTCTCCTTGTGAAGTATCAGAGCATTATTTTCTGGCGCGCATTCGCGGTAAAAAAGGCTTCCATCACATCTGCGGCAAAGAAAGCATCCACTACTGCCGGATCAAACTGTGTCCCGGAATATTTGCGCAACTCACCAAACGCATCATCAAGGCTTAACCCCTTGCGGTACGGCCGGTTGGTTGTCATTGCGTCAAATGAGTCGGCCACGGCGATGATCCGCGCAGTAATATCAATCTGATCGCCTGCAAGTCCATCCGGATAACCTCGGCCGTTAAATTTCTCGTGATGGTGTTTCACGCCGGGTATGGCTTGTTTTAGCTGGGTAATGTTACGGATAATCTCCTCGCCATACACCGCATGTTTCTTGATCTGCTCAAATTCCTCGTCGGTAAGGCTTGACTCTTTAAGCAGGACGCTGTCCGGTACCCCGATTTTGCCGATGTCGTGAAGGACGGCGCCGAGTTGCAGCCGTGCAGTATCCGCTTCCGGCAATTCCAGTACTTTCCCGATGGCAAGACTGTACTCCATAACCCGCTTGGTGTGGTTGCCGGTGTAGGGATCCCGCTTCTCAATCGTTTCAGCAAGGGTGTACACCGTCGTATAGAAGGCCTCTTTCAGCTGTTCATAGAGGCTTGCATTCTCGATTGCAACGGCCGCCAGCGAGGCGAGCGTCGTAAACAGCTTGAGGTCTTCGGCGCTGTAGGTAACCGGCTGGTCGTTTCCCAGTTTGATAACACCCACCACCGTGTCTTTTGCTTTGAGAGGGGCACACATGAGCGAACTTATGACGGCCTTCCCTTCGACAAAACGGTGATCAGAGCGGACATCATTCACAATTTCGGATCGTCCCGATTCCCATACGCAACCGGCGATGCCAACACCCCGGCTCACAGCAGCAGACGTTTCCAACCCCAGCCCGAACTCGCCAATCTGCTCCAGAACGTCGCTGTCCTTGTTCAGCAGCAGAACCGAAACGCTGCTCAAGGTAAATACCCTTCGAGCCTCCTCGATTATCAGGCGTGCCACTTCTTTGATGTCGAGGCATGAAGAAACCTTTTCAACAATATCGTACAGCAGGGTTATTTCACGGTATTTGTTCAGGGTCTCGCCGGCCAGAGTCCTCTTTTCACGATCCGAATCGGCCTGATGGGATAGCAGCGAGGCTACGGCAGCCGCTTTCCCGTTACCGCTGACCCAGCCGATAACCGATCCCGAGGCGTGTACCGGATGACGCTCCCCTTCGGCAGCTCCCTCGATGGCAAGCAGAATTGTGCCCTCGCAATTTTCAATGACAAGCGGGGTCTCCAGGGCAGCAATGAATTGCGAGAGCAATGGTGCAAATTCTCTCTTTTTCATTACTTTTCCAAGCATACCAGATGTTGGCATAGTGTTATCCTCCCCTATATTTACAGTCAAATTACGCCGTCAGAAGTCATATATCGAGTTGAATGTTGTGGTAGTCGTTCGTGTCAATCGGCACCGTAAAAAAGAAGGTGCTACCCACATCTGGAGTAGATTCCACCCAGATTTTACCGCCATGATGCACAATAATCTGCTGACTGATCGGCAGCCCGAGACCGGTACCTTCCGGCTTGGCAGTGAGCGTGTCTCCTATCTGCCTGAATTTTTCGAAAATACTTTGCTGGACGTCTTCGGCAATTCCGCATCCCGAATCCTGCACGCTGAAAAGTACACATTCGTCCTGTCGCCCTACGCGCAGGATAATTCGGCCGCGTGAAGTAAATTTTATGGCGTTGCCGAGAAGATTGCTGAGCGCGTTGAAAAGGCGGTTTTCATCGCCTCTGATAGCGGGTATGTCGCTGCCGGTGTCAATCAGCAACTCAAGGCCCTTCTGTTCGGCCAACGGGCTGAAAACAGCGACTACCCGCTTTAGTAGCTGATCGGGAGCCACGCGGGAAAAATTCCATTCCACTTTGCCCGCCTCCAGTGTGGCACAGTACAGCAAATCATTTATCAGCCGGGTAAGCCGGTCGCTCTCATTGGCGACTATGTCCAGATTGTTGCGAATCTGCGATATGGCCCGTTCGCTTTTTTCACCCGGCTCGACTGCAGGAAAGACGACCGCTTCCAGTTTTTTTCTAATCTGTTGTATAAACCCGACAACTGATGTCATGGGGGTACGAAGTTCGTGGGATACTGTCGTCAGAAAATCCGACTTGATCTGATCCATTTCTTTTAAGTCAGTAAAGGCTTTTTCAAGTTCGGCAGTACGCTCGGCGATCTTGGCATCCAGATTCAGAATGTTCCCCTGAAGTCGTCCAACCATGCTGTCGAGCGCCGTTGCAACAATGCCGATCTCGTCATCGCGCTTCAAAGGGCAGCGGGCGTCAAGGTCTCCATCAATTACCCGCAGAGCAGTATCCCGTATCTGCAGAAGAGGCGCAGTCAGCTTTTTTACAAACAGATAGATCAGTGCTATGGAAATAAGCAGCGTCGTGATAAATATTGCCAGCACCCGGTTGCGCACGATGCGAGCGCTTTCGCTAAGTTCATCCAGATATGCCGAGGAGCAGATGTACCAGTCAAATTCCTTGTAATAGCGCACCCACGAGATTTTCCCGTAGATGTAATGTTCAGGCTCAGAAGGCTTGTCCCAGAGATAGCGCAGCCCCTGTTCCTTGTCGGCGATGCTGACAAGCAGGGGGAAAAGCGGTTTCCTGGTCGATTGATCAAGCATCAGACTGACATTGGTGTATTCAATATTGGCATTGGGGTGAATCTGCATGACGAACTGGCCGTCAAAAATGTAAATATAGCCGGTTTTAGCAATTTTAGTCTGGCGCAGGCGCTCACGAAGATTGTCAATTGCGATGTTTTTTTTGGTTTGAACCATGTTTTCAATGTCGTCGAGGTACACGCCGGTGCCGATAACGATGCTAAATTCAGGGATGTGTCTGAAGTAGGTGATTTTTTCAACCGGATGTTCTTCTCCGAGACGGCGCCACCAGTAGGAATAATATCCGTCTCCCGCCCCTTTACGTGCCATTGCAACCATGGGGGGCACGACCAGGTTGCCTCTGGTATCTCTGACTTTCGAGAAATCGGCATTATTCAGCTTTGGATCAGGGTGCGAAATGAGGACGGAATTATAATCCGAGGCCCAGATGTAGTCGTTACGGCCATATTTTACCAGGCGCAATTCGTTCAATAATGTGCGTCGTGCCTGTTCACGGGTCATTGAGCCGGAACGTACGGCGGCCAGTAACTCACGAATCCGGGCATCGGCTACTGACAAAATATTGTTGAGTTGCTGTTTGCGCTCCAAAGTTATGGACTGGCGGTAATTCTGCAATTCAAGGTTGGCCTGCTCCACCATGTTATACACATTATTCAGTATGGTGCGGGAAGCATTTTCTTCTATTTTTTCTACGGTAGACTGGGTAAAGGGAACTGACAGCAGATACATCGCGGCAAACAGCACGACGATGGCAATCGTGGAAGGGAAAAATATGCGGGCAAACAATTTTGATCTAAGCATCTGACATGACCTGACATTTTAACGGGTTCACACCATTGTGGCTTGTACGTTTCATCCGTAGGCTGTGCAGAAATGTGCTTTTTGATTTTTAATAAATTGATTTGGAAGGCGTTTTATAGCAAATTACATCGTCATAAACCAGCATAATATTGTGTACAATATATCCTGAAAAAGTGGAGGGGTTTTTCGCCTTCCAACAGGCCAGCGAGACCATTTATTGTGATGTCATTAACCGGAGCTATAGTAGATTTCAAGCGCCTTGAGGTGATGGCCGGCCGCACGTCAGCCGTCCATCGGCTCGACCCGCGAGTCAAAGTCGTGGTAACGCTGGTATTCATACTCACCGTTGTATCGTTTGGCAGGTACGAGATTGCGGCTCTTTTGCCGTTCTTTGCCTTTCCCGTTGCAATGATCAGCATCGGAAATCTTCCACCGCTTTTCATTGCAAAGAAAATTGCCCTGCTTTGTCCGTTTGTCCTGATGGTGGGGTTCTTTAACCCGCTGGTTGACCGCGAAATATTGCTTCATATCGGCCCGCTCGCCATTTCCGGAGGGTGGATCTCGCTGGCATCGATCCTGGTCCGTTCATTTCTCACCATTGGGGCAGCGTTCATCCTGGTTGGCATTACCGGCTTTGCCTCGATCTGCCAGGCGCTTTCACGCCTGGGTATGCCGCAGATCTTCACTGTCCAGCTATTGTTCCTATATCGCTACATTCTGGTGCTATCGGAAGAGGTTGCCCGTTCATCACAGGCACGTGAACTCCGTGCCTGCGGCTGTAAAGGGGCCGGCATCGTCAGCTTCGGATCGCTGGTCGGGCACTTGCTTCTGCGCACCTGGCAGCGCGCAGAAAACATCCACCTGGCAATGCTGGCACGGGGGTTCTCCGGAGAACTTATTGTGCGCCAGTCCCATCGTTTCGGCCTGCGTGAGCTGTTGTTTCTCTCAGGCTGGTCGCTGTTTTTCATCACATTCCGAATTGTAGACATGGTGAGTCTGTTGTCGGGGGGGCGGCCATGAGCCACCATATTGTCGAAGTCAGGAACCTGCGGTATGTTTATTCAGACGGGACGGCGGCGCTCAACGGGGTTTCGTTCCGCATCACTCACGGGGAGTCGGTGGCGGTCATCGGAGCCAACGGGGCGGGTAAATCGACCCTGCTGCAGCATCTGAACGGTTTTCTTGAGCCAGGCGACGGGGAAGTGCTGATCGGAGAAACTCCGCTGACAAAAGCGACGCTACCGATCATCCGGCGCACGGTCGGCATGGTATTTCAGAATCCCGATGACCAGCTTTTTATGCCGACAGTATTCGATGACGTTGCTTTCGGGCCTCTCAACCTGGGGCTGGAGCCTGATCTCGTGGAGCGACGGGTCATGGAGTCACTGCAGCGGGTCGATGCCGGACACCTGCGTGACAAGCCCCCTTACCACCTCTCGGGGGGAGAGAAAAAACGGGTGGCGATTGCCACCGTGCTGGCAATGGCGCCCGACATACTGGTCATGGATGAGCCGACCAGCGGCCTCGACCCGTTTTCCCGCCGGCAGCTCATGGCGCTGCTGCGGGAGTTCCGTCACACGAAAATCTTCACCAGCCATGATCTCGACATGGTGCTTGAGCTGTGCCCGAGGACGATCGTGCTTCACGAGGGTGTGGTTATGGCCGATGGACCGACGAGGGATATTTTTCGGAATGAAGAGTTGTTGAGCACCTGCCGTCTTGAACAGCCGCTCTCCATGCAGCGGTGCCCGGCCTGCGGTGTGGTCAGATGCTGATTCGGGCGATTATTCTGATGAACTTGGCGCTGTTCTTCTACACCTGGGCCGTATTCAGCGGCAGGCGCCAGGGTTTAAAGACACGGCACCTGATAATTTTCGGCATCGGGTTGGCGGCTGATATTCTGGGAACCCGCGAAATGAATGCCTTCGCAGCCGCGTTCGGCAAGGCTCCCCAATGGCACAACATCACCGGCATCGCCTCGCTGGCCGGCATGGGATTTCACTTTCTGCTGGCGCTGACAGCAACGCTGATGGGAAAAGCGGAAACCGTCAACCGGGTTTTTCACCGGGTCAGCCTGACCATCTACTTCTGCTGGCTGGCAGCCTTCGTTAGCGGCGCCGTCTCAGGCATGCTGCGGATGCACCGTTGAAGAATATTCCCAGAAGGCACCGGCGACAAATCATTTTGTGAAGCCCACGAGGTACATTGCGTTATTTGTCCAAAACCTCCAGCGCCTTCTTCAGCATCCCCTCCTGCAGGTCACCCAGCTGACGGGTCAGGTCGTCTTCGGCCTTGAAGTCGGGCCGGATTCCCCTGGTGTAATGACCTTCACCATTGCTGTTGAGGACTCTAGCGGTCACCGGCAGCAGGGTTTTGTCGCCGAACCGGAGCGCCATAAAAACATACGGTTTACCGCAGGTGGTTGCACCGACGGTATAGACCGGCATATGGGGGCGCAGGCCGTTGATGAGCGCCTCGCTGGCGGAACAGGTCTCATCGGTGGTCAGCACCACCAGGCGGCGGATGCTGATTGAATCGGCGAGTGGTGTAAATACATAACTGTTACTCCGGTCTTCGTAGCGCAGCGAATGCTCAGTCTTTACAAACAGCCTGCCGTTCAGTCTGATACCGGCGATCAGGTCAGCCAGTGTGGAGGCATTACTGATCCTCCCACCGGGATTGTAACGCAGGTCGAGTACCAGGTCCCGGATACCCTCCTTCTTGAATGTTGCAAAGTGATGTTCCAGGTACTTGAACTGGTCGGAGTCGAAGCCTTCCAGAAAGAGGTAGCCCACGGCAGTGCCGCTGGCAGTGTGGATCACCCTGCTCATGGGGGGATCCTGCTGGCTGCTGCCGATGGTCATGGATACCGTTCTTTTCTTTCCCCGTGCGGAGACCACGCCGAGTGATACGACGGAATCGGCTTTCCATGTCCCGAAGCGCTTTTCCCAGCTCTCCTTGTCGATGAGTTCCTTCGCCTGTACGCCGTTTATCGTGACGACCCGATCACCCCTGACAAGCCCCTTTTCTCCTGCAGGGGATTTTCTGTCGACCTTCATCAGCGTCAGACTGTCCTTAACCGGCGCCCAGCGCAGTCCGATACTTTCGCTTTCAATTCCTGACTCGTTCTGTTTGTAGTCAGCAGTGCTGATCACCTTGCTGAAGCGGTCTCCTCGCGGCCGGATCGCCTTGATGAACTTGTTGATGCCGGTTATATCCTCTGCTGCGGTACGGACTCTATCGGGCCACAGGCTCTCATCCCGCATGGCCAGACGGACAAAGGTCTTGTCGCCCGGCCAGAATGGTGTCCCCTGCAGTCGGGCGATCAGTCGTGCCGGCCCTGTGTTGTATATCAGCATGTTGATGGACTGCTTGAACCATAGATTGGTGAGGAGCAGAACCAGGATAACAGTACAGGATACCCCTGTCAGTCTGTAGCGGTTGCGCCATGATGATTCGGGCGGCAGTACTGCGGGGGGCGCATACCAGATACATGAAAGGACGAAGAGTATGACGGCGCCAAAAAGTGCCATGTTGCAGGTCTCACTGTAGCGCTCCGGTATGACACTCAGTATGCTGAGTCCGGAAAAGAGTGTCTGGGATACCCAGTAGAGTCCCCGAGGGAGCGAATCCTTCCGGAACTTCAGCCAGCATACGACCAGCAGACCGAATACCAGTGATGGTATTCCGGCCAGGATCTCGTTCATGCCGAGCCATTTTTGAAATACATCCGTGATTATGCTGGAGACACCGGAATACAGGAACATCAGCCCGCCGACAAATACAGAAGAAGGAACAGCACTCCGCACCGTAAAGAAGAGTATTCCCGACAGTGTAAGCATCAGCGAGACGAGGATGGCTGCAGTCAGGTTTTCCTTGGAACCGGGCATCGGCATGGCGATGAATGTCATAATGAGACAGAGAAGTGATAAGTAGCGGCTGTCGCTGAGGTTGTATTTACAGAGGCAGAGGCAGATGAATGCCGTCATTCCGCATACGATGACTGCCAACATGATGATCGGATGATAGGTTGATTCAATAGTCTTGTAGACTTCTTTGCCATACCACTGCGCCATGAGGAGTGCGATACAGCCGCCCCAGGCCAGTGCGCCGGGAAAACGCCCGCTCAGACGTGTTGCCAGAACCGCCAGCAGGCAGAACGATATGACCCCGCCCAGCAGCAGGCCGCTCTCGGCATCGTATTTATCCCCCAGGAAGGTGACGTTTGTCAGATCGAACAAAGATGCCACCACCAGCGTCAGTGAACAGGCCAGCATGACGTACACCAGCAGCATACCACTCTGTCCCATCCGGTCGCCATTCTTCCAGGCATAGAGGGATACCGACAGCGCCGAAGCGAGGGATGTCCAGAAGAAGCCGATCTCGATACTTGATGCCACAAGGGTTGACCATGCCAGCGTGACGGCCGTGACCAGCGTCATCATGATGATGTATATGCCGGGGGTGCGGGGAGCGCTCATCTCAAAACGGATACGCGTCCGGATTATCAAAGTCTGTGTCGTCTACTGTTGTGCTGAACGGTACGTCATCTTTGCCTCTATCCCCTTTACCGCCCAGCATCTTCATGGTCTCGCCGACGATCTCGGTGGTGTAGCGGTCATGGCCGTCCTTGCCCTCCCATTTGCGGGTCTGGATGCGCCCTTCGATGTAGACCGTTTTTCCTTTGACGAGGTACTGCTGGGCGATGTCGGCCAGTCTGCCCCACAGCACGACCTTGTGCCATTCGGTCTGCTCCACCATCTCGCCGGATTTGTTCTTGTACTTTTCCGAGGTGGCGACAGAAAAGGTTGCCACGCTCTGCCCGGACGGGGTTGCACGGATTTCGGGGTCTTTGCCCAGGTTGCCGATGATGATTGCCTTGTTGAGTGATGCCATAATGCGATTCCTCCAGAATTTCTTGTTTTCTAGTGCGTTCCGGGCGCTACCGGTTAGATCAGGTTTCAGCCTCCCTGATAGCGACAGAAGGTATGGCGTTACCAAAACAGACCGACATAAAGGCCGGGAAATACCGGTCAGTAGTCGAAAAACCGGTTCTGATAATGTTGTTCACCATCGCATGCGAAAGTACACCGCCCTCCATATCGATGGAGATTTTATAGCGCACTTCCCCGTTTTCCATGTCCATCTCAAAATTTCCTATGCCGATGCCGAAGTTAGCCCTAGTCAGGAAATCTGCTGCTTCCTTGCGGCGTCCATCTGGAACTTTTGGGGCAATCTCCACGTAAAAAAACAGGGAATCATGCTCCTCTCTGACTACGAATACCGCTTTGAAATCAGAATTTTTGCCGTTGGCCCCTGTTCGCAAAACCGGTGCGTCAGCATCACGGTGAAAATTCCAGTTCTCAGCCCGAAGCGCTTCTTCTATCACTCCGAGAAGACCGGAATTATCATCCTTTTTCCCTTTTATAAGCTCCAATACACTCATGACCTTTTCCTCCTTTGTAAAATATGAAGATCACTTTGCTACGAGAATAATATACTACCTCCCCCGGATAGCGTCCGAGGTTCAGAATAAATTCTGCTGGCACTCGCCGCATTTCTTTTTCGGTTTATGAAGGGATGTCTGGATTTCAACTTCTCCCTCATATTTGCCAAGCAGCGAAGGACTGTCCGGGCTGTGTTTCAACAGATTGCCTTCGATCATTCCCTCGTTAAAATTGGCGTAACAGTAGGCGCATTTGAAGTCGCAGGTGTTGTACATCCCCATGTCGGCCGATTCTACACAGCCACAAATTTCTCGCTGGTTTTTGTCCTTATCCTCAACGGCTTTCGTTCCGAACAGCTCACCGATCAGCTTGCCGTCGATACAGGCGCCGTGCTCTATTCCGATGCCAGACAGATCGATATCCTCGCTGCAGGAGAAGATCTGCAGGCCGTGACTATCAGCGATAGTCTTGAAACCCCGCGCGATCTGATTGAGTTCCGCAGCATGCTCCGGCGCGGTGATGTCGTCCAGTCTGATGCCAGTGCCTTGAAGAGCCTTATCAAGCCGTCCCTGTCCCTTGCCGTAGAAGTCGTAGAAGCTGAACACCAGACGGCGTGCTGATTTGTTGAGGTGCCAGGCTATTTGTTCTGCCTGCTCCAAATGCCAGGATACCGGCGTAATGCTGGAGAGGACAACCGGATCATAGCGCCACACCACCCGCTCAGGACAGATACGGCCGGCAAGTTCCTGCATGGTAGAAATGCGCTCTTTCAGCGGCGGCACTCCCGGTTCAAAGATTTTGTCGTACGGGTTGAGGGTGAACTGGAAATAGTAGTTCAAACCTCTGTCATCCAACTCATTCAGGTGCTTCATGAGCGGCTCTGGATTCTTCGTCCAGAAGCAGATGGCGTCCACATCCTCCGGTTTCAGGCTGAACCCTGATATCTGGTTGCTGTTGAAGGGGTTGACCCGGTGGAAGAATCCTTCCCGTATGCGGTTCATAAACCAGTCGGCGTAGAAGGCCGGGATGTCGGTGCGTCTGCTGGCGGAGATGATCATTGGCTTACCTCGCTATCTCAAAAACCATGTGGTGGAAGTGAACATTGTACTTTGGCCGGAGTCCGTCGCTGCCGACGAACAGGTGCTGCTGCATGACCTGCGGTAAACGGAAGTTGGGGCGGATGGTGGTTGTCTGAGCGACCGGCCTGTTGACTGTCAACCCGTTATCATACAGATGGGCTGAAAGTTCGTTCATCAGGCTCTTGACCTCATCATACTGGTTTTCCACGAATACCAGGTAGCGGCAGGTGGAGCGTCTGATCAGCCGCTCGAAGGTATCAATCGCCTTGGAGCGGTCCGTATAAACTTCTGCCAGGAAGTTCTGACCGATGATAATGTCCTTGTCGGCCACGCCGCAGGTGCATTGACGGGCGAGGCATTCTACCACATCGCATGATCGGCTGTTCAGCTTGAAAGTAGTGTTGCCGGATTTGTAGTAGGGCATCATGGAAGGGACCAGTTCCTGATGGATCATGTTCCAACCCGGCTGTCGGTCGAACACTGTTGCTTCGACATTGGCGAGTCTGCGTGCACGTTTACGGAGGTAGGCTGCCAGGCCCAGTGCTTCCGGGCAGGGTCCGCCACCGAAGAATGCTGCCTTCAGGGTGCCGGATGCAAAGAGAGAATCAGGTAGTTTGGCCGCTTCCAGCACATGGCAGATCGGCTCGATGTAATAGGGAAAATACGCCAGCAGGTAGGCAGACCGGAAGTCGATTTCATTATAGGGGATCGTACGGCCGATCGGCATATTGTAGAGCTTGCGTATACGGTAGACGTGTTCCTGCATATCAACAGCAGCGTCGGTAAATTTTGCTTCAGGAATATTGTTGCTGCGGCAGTGCCAGTTGAATACCTGTTGAGCGGGATTGTGTGTCGGGAACATGCTGTGCCTCCATGATCAGTTTGCCGATTCTTTCGGCTTCTGATATGGGACACGGCAGTGGGGTGGCGGATTTCAAAAAAAATATTTGCCGCAGATCCGTTTCATTGATTAAGACAGATTGTTCTTTGATTATTTCTCTCTGTCATGTTGATGATTGTTCCGCCCCGCTAGATAACCGTACTTATCCAATTACGTTCACACAGTTTCGGAATCGACAGAATATTTGTCTTCACTCAATCGAGCCTTCATTATAGTGACATCGTTGAACCCGTTCTGGATCAAAGTTTTACGAAAATACGAGGGACAGACTGAACAATTAGCGCCTAAAATGACCTCCTTTGGGACTCTTTGTTTTTGCCCCATATGGTTCCAAATTATATCATTTGTAAAATAGTATCCTTCTGAAGTTTTGCAATCCTGAATCGAAACGAGTTCTCGATATTCTTCTTCATATTTCCAATCTTTTGCTTTTGTGAGAAAGATTTCTTGACCTTTGTCTGATGAAGTATCAGATGGATTAGAGAAATCCACTATAGGCCGCTCATTGGTGTCAGGATAGCTCACATGACGCAATCTGCCGTTATCGGCAGTGTATTCGAAGCCAATTGCAATGCCTCGGTGACGATCCGCATAATGCGACCAGATGAGAGGACAAGTTTTGGTTGCTGAAAAACACAGCAAGCCGACTTCTAGAGCCATTCGCTCTCTCCACTCACGCAGAAAAAGTTCTTTGTCTGGTCTCAAATTCTGGTCTACCTCGCTAAGGACCGGGCGAACCTCAAATGGGTCGTTTAGATTATGAATAGTCGATATTTTTAGACTACGAGTTTCTATGCATCGAATTGCATTTTCAGCAGAAAAATATTGATACACAATAATGCTTGGATCGCCCAATTCATTAATACGTTTCTCTGTTGTCACCATTTTTATACTCCGGCTCACCAATGTAAAACCACGACCGCATTTATTTTGAAATTCAAACATCCATTAACATGTCCATAGCCAGAAGGGAAATCCAAATGGAAGAAACGGCCATGGTAATGCTATGTTGATATCTGCTACGTTTCCTTTGATTGTTCAGAAATACGCCCCACAATAATGACCGCAAGCAATGCAATTATCCAAATACTGTAATGCGTTAATGCAACACTATACACTAACCAGCCGATTGCGTTAATTATGATTAAGGAACCTCATTTTGCTGATGAATTGTTCACCCACCCCATAAAACGACACCACTTTAACAACCCCATCCTGCACTTCAGCAGCAAATCCGTCATAGACCATTATAACACCCGGAGGGGTTAATAGTTCCCGTTCCGGTGTGCCATATATCTTTTTAAAAGATCCCGCCGATTGCCTGCCATCCTGCCTGACGATCACAAGCTCAATCCTGTCATCTTTGCCAAGCTCCCTGGCTGCAACTGCAGTCATATTTGCAGACTCGTAAATATCCAACTTTAGGCCCGCATCAGTTCGCTTGGTCATTTTGTTCAACTGCTGCTGAATGCCGGGGCTTACCGGCCCTGTTTTTAGCTGAGAAGTTGGAGCCGGAAGTTTTTTCCCTTGCTCCGTATCGAGTGCCTTCACATTCAAGATGTACCGGGCACGGTTTGTGTGAATGCCGAGTTGCCTGCTTTCAAGATATGTCCGGAAAATCGCTTTCGATCTCTCTTCTTCACGATTTTCCAACTGAATCATGCCGATGTTGTAAAGAAGCGCCGGCTTCAGTTCTTTGCTTGTCTGCAGCAGCGGTTCCAGTTTTTTCAGTGCCTGCGGTGCAGCTGTATCGACTCCATCTGCAATCCCGTCAAGATAGGACGCTATGGCTTCCAGCATTTTTGCCTTATCAGATTCGGGAAATACCTGCAGCAGGTCTCTCGCTGCGTTTTTCGCTTTGATCCCATTACCGGCCATAATATAGCCTGCCGTCAGGTTGACGTGGGCAGGCAGATACCAGGGATCCCGCTCCTTCGCTTTCTCAAAGTTGATAATTGCCTCGTCGATGGCTTCCTTGAATGACTCTGAAGCGAGACATGCCTTTACGCCTCGGGGAGTATCACCGGGCAATGGCTCGGCGATGGTATTACCGTCAAGCAGAACAGGGAGCGCAAAACGGGATGGTAGAAAGCGGTCGCACGATGAGAGTCTGGTGATTGCGTCCTGGTAATGCACCAGTCCAATATTGTTGAATACTTCACGGCTGGGGAATTTTCCGAGGAAATTGTTGAACAGGGAATCAGCCTTGCGTAAGTCGCCATGCACAAGGTAGTGCACCCCGAGTTTGAACATCACCACTTCTTCAGCCACAGCGGCCAGCTTTGACCTCACTCGCGCAGCTCTGTTCTCGGGGTCGGGATGTGTCGGGTCATCATACGTCTGGGCACTGGTCTCGTGTTTCAAATATTCGCGAATAAAATTGGTTCCGTCTTTTCCTACAATAGCCTGCGGGTCGTAGCCGGCCATCGCCATGTACACAATGCCAAATCCATCGGCATCAAGTTCCTGCATCCTTCTGGTTGCCTGTACCTGCTTGGTTTCTATTGGAAATAAAGCAAGCAGCGATCTGGAAGCGGGGTCCCCCTGAAAGGCCTTGATTTCTGACAGCGTATCAAGGTGTTTGAAGTCGTTATTGGCAAGGTGCGCCAATTCATGTCCCAGAATGAAAGCGAGCCGGGAGTCTCCTTTGTCGGGTGAAACACTGGCATAGCAGGCCTTCAGAGAGTTCTTTGACAGGATGATCCCGCCATCCGGTAATGCTGCTGCATACAGATCGGTGGACTTCTTCAAAATGAGCAGTTTAGGTGGACGACCGGCGGTCTTGTCGGCTGCAGCCCGGACTCTTGTGAATACCCGATGGGCACGGGTGACGAGAGGCTCCTCCCTGGCAGTAAGTTCAAGCTGGTTCTCTTTCAGCCATTTCGTGCTGTCCTTGGGACTGCGCGTCGTCGCGGAACATACGGGCGTGTGGAATAGACAAGCAGCAAGAGTGCAAAATATGATGATCCTCAGCACACTCATTTCCAATTCCCCATAAGGATGAATGGAGCCCAGTAGTAGGGGTGGGAGTATGGTTTTGATGTGTCGGCGCTGTAGCGTTTTCTGTCGGATCCACGCTCCGGTGAGCTTTCTTTCGTGGTCGCCTGTATGGTTCCGTTCAGCAGTGCCAGCTGGGCCTGTCTCAGGGCCTCCACCTTCGGCAGTTTTTTCTCCTCTTTCAGCCGGTAAAACTCCTTCATAAGCATAGCCGTGCTGTTGTCGGATACAGGCCACAGGGTGGCTATGACCGATTTGGCTCCCTGGTTCATGGCAATAGCGCCGAAGCCCTCTATCTCGATACCTTTGCCAGTCGTTCCCATGGCGGTCTCACAGGCTGAGAGGGTCAGCAATTCCGATTCCTGAAAGAAGCTGCCGTTCCTCAGTTTGTCGAGGCTCATGGTGCTGCCGTCGCCCAGCAGTAGAAAGGAGTCACGGTCAGTGCCGGGAGCAAACTTGAAGTGGCTGGCAATATGGACCACCGGATTGCGCAGGGAGGTCTCGTTCATGGATGCTTCGGTAAAGTTTTTGTTGAGTCTGATTTCTCCGGGGATGACGCCTCCGGCATTGCTTTTGACGATGCCGTTCAGTTCTCCCGGTACGTTGGGGAGTGCCGAGAAGTCTGCGTGTACTTTGTCACTGACACCGAGGGCGGCTACTTTCCATTGTGCCTTTGCCGGTAGGACTACTTTGTCTCTGGCGGCTTCGGCATACATGACGGTACGGTAGTTCTCTGCCACATAGGTGGTGCCGTTGTGGAGTACACCGAACGGCAGATAGCGCAGTGCTCCGTCGAGGGAGAGCATGAGGGTTTTGGCCTGGCTGGCTTCAAGGTCTTTCATCACCGGCGCCAGCAGGATGTCGTAGAGTTCTTTGGCCTGAGGGCGCGGGTCAAGTTTGGGGTTGGATACCGCATCACGCAGGGCGAATATCTTTTTGTTGAGGTCGGCAGCTTTGATGATGCTGTGGCGGGCAAGTTGAATGTCGGGGGTGGTGAGGAGTATATGGACCTTGTCGGCCGTTATCAGGTAATGGAGCAGGACGGAGCCTTCACCCAAAGACTTGAGGGTACTTTTCAGAGTGGTGAGGGTTTTAAGTCCTTTGGCGCCGATATCTTCAAGGCGGTCGGGATCTGTCCTGGCTTCTTCCTTCATCCCTTTTATCAGGCGGGCCAGGAAGTCGTTGAATACGGCGGTTGCCTTGACGTCTTCTTTCATCAGGACATCGAGGCGGGATTTCTCAGTTTCGGTGAGAGGGTAGTATTTTGCCTTGTTCTTCAGTTCGCCGATCTCCTTGCCCAGTTTGGCGTTGCTGGAGGAGATGGCTTCGTATTCTCGCAGCCAGGGTTCTTCAGTGGCGATGTAGCTGGCACGGGTGGTTAGTTTGTTGGCGGCGGAGGAATCACGACGGATGAACCCGAAGTACTCATCCTCCTTGAGCATGGCCAGCACCTGCTGGGCTTCAGCAAAGCGACCCTGTTCGATCAGAAGCTCGGCAAGACGCTGGTAGCGGTCTTCCAAGGTTTTGTCGAAGCTATTCAGTTCATCCCTGCCGATCATGAAAACATTCTGGCGCAGGGATTGGCTTATGTTTACCGCCTGCTTGGCAAAGAAGATCGCTGCAAGGGGGTTGGATTGACTGGAGAGTAAATAGGAATAATTATTCAGGGAAGTTGCGGCAGAACTAGGTATATCAAAATTGGATGTGATTCTGATAGCAAGCTGGTAGAGTGGCTCGGATTCTGCATAGTTGCCAGTAGTATAATACAAACATGCTAGGTTGTTTATTGAAATGGATGTGACGGGATGTTCTGGGCCCAAGGCTTTTTCTCGGATCGCCAAGGCCCGTTTATTAAGTGGTTCTGCTTCTGAGAATCGACCGGCAAAAAAATACATTTCTGCCAGATTGTTGAAAGATCGTGCCATTTCAGGGTGATCTGGCCCAAGCGCCTTCTCATAGATAGATAGTGCCTTCAAATATAGTGGCTCGGCTTTTGTATAGCGGTCGGTAGCCATATATAGTTTAGCTAGGTTATTGAGGATAGAACCAGTGTCGTGGTGTTCTGGGAGTATCTTCTCATAGAGTGCCAAGGCGCGTTTATAGAGCGGTTCCGCCTCGGCATAGCGACCGGTGGTTTGGAACTGTCCGGCCAGATTGTTAAGTGAGATGCCTGTGTCGGGATGCTCTGGCCCGAGCGCCTTCTCTCGGATTGCCAAGGCACGTTTAAATAGCGGTTCCGCCTCGGCATAGCGACCGTTGGTTTTGTACAGTCTGGCCAAATTGTCTAATATTGAGGCAGTGTCAGAGTGCTCCGGTCCGGGCACCTTCTCAAAGATTATCAAGGCGCGTTTATAGAGCGGTTCCGCCTCGGCATACCGTCCGGTTTCATAATAATGTAACGCTAGATTGTTAAGTGAGATGCCTGTGTCGGGATGCTCTGGCCCGAGCGCCTTCTCTCGGATTGCCAAGGCACGTTTAAATAGCGGTTCCGCCTCGGCATAGCGACCGGTGGTACTGTACAGTCCGGCCAAACTGTCTAATATTGAGGCAGTGTCAGAGTGCTCCGGTCCGGGCACCTTCTCAAAGATTATCAAGGCTCGTTTATAGAGCGGTTCCGCCTCGGCATAGCGACCGGTGGTTTGATACAGTCCGGCCAGATTGTTAAGTGAGATACCTGTGTCGGGATGCTCTGGCCCGAGCGCCTTCTCTCGGATTGCCAAAGCACGTTTAAATAGCGGTTCCGCCTCGGAGTATCGGCTGGTAATTTCATAGAGAAGTGCCAAATTGCTGTGGGAGGTAGCGGTATCAGGATTCTCGGGGCCTAATGCTTTTTCACGGATTGCCAGGACACGTTTGTATAGTGGTTCTGCTTCTAAATATCGGTCGGTGTTGTAATAGAGTAAAGCCAGGTTGTTGAGAGAAGTTGCTGTGTCAGGATGATCTTGCCCGTAGCTGCTTTCATTTATTGAAACAATGTTATTTAAGAGCGCTTCTAGTGCTTCGTTATTATTTGTTTTTTTATATAGTTTGACAAGGGATTCTAGTGATAGAAGTACTCTTGTGTCTTGTTTTCCGTACAAATTTTCACTAATAAGTACTACCTTTTTGAATAAGGATTCTGCATCAACATAGCGTCCAATTGATTCGTATAATTTTCCTAGATATTCCGTAATTATTTGCCTCGTCAGCAGAATTCGTTATTACACGGTGGTTCAGGCAAGTCGCCAAGTGTGTGATATAAGGCCACTTGTAGGCATTTCATTGATTTGAATCCGTACGCTTTTCTGATAGTCAGTTTTGCTT
>Ga0194061_1000099_pt1 | contig 48203 bp, 45 predicted proteins | sample SepL2221m_MetaG_FD_163423 | JGI IMG/M metagenome (GOLD analysis project Ga0194061, IMG submission 163423) | Anoxic zone freshwater microbial communities from boreal shield lake in IISD Experimental Lakes Area, Ontario, Canada - Sep2016-L224-21m | ecosystem: Environmental > Aquatic > Freshwater >... | reverse complement strand
ATCGAGAAACGCAAGCCGGTGTTTGTGGGGCGCTAAAGCGCGGGACGAATTTGCTGCTGGGTCGGCATGAGCATGAACACAGCTTGGCGCAAAACCTGACGAAGTTATGTGCAGCTTTGATTTGGAAGCGCAAGAACTGCGGTCCAGGACCAGGGCTTGCGGTGATGAAGGTCGCCAGGGGAGCAGCCCGCTCTGGCTAGGGGACCTGATGGCTTTGCCGTGAGGCGGAGTGAACTTCCGCAAACTCGAAACCACCGAACTGCCATGAACGGTATTGGGTACTGAAACTACGTCTCCGACCATCTGAAAACACTAGGGCCCCCGGATAGCGGAGGGAGACAAATTCCCGCCATCCGTCGATGGATGTATCAAACTCCATCATCCTGACTGGAAGGCACCGTATTCATCCGCCCCCTCGGTTCTGAATATGCCGCTTGGCACCAGCAAGTTATGTCTGAAATCGGGGCAGCACATCAATATTCCGGTTCCCTGTCGATCTTGGCCAGGGAGGCATTGAATCCGCAACGAGGCGCAGAGGCGAGGACAAATTCCTGGTACCGACAGAAGCGCCCGTCTAGGTGCTGGTCAATTTCGTCCTGAGCATAATCTAGTGCGTGGGCGCATGAAAAACCACTAGCGGCAGCCCTAGCCATAGCGGCGTCAGCGTCATCGACGCCAAAATAGACATTTATGATGCCTTCACCTTTTTGAGCTAGAAACTGTGAAACCGCACTATCGTGCTCCCGTCCGGGCATGGGAGAACAAAGTTCGATGCCGGCGTCCCAGGCAATGGAAACATGGATGCCAAAAGGCGCTCCCGACCAATGAGCATCATTGAATGTTGCTCCCAGCATATCGGCATAAAGCCTCTTGGATTCCTCAAGATTTCTAACGGCTAATACGATTCGGTTAATGCCTCGAAGTCCCATCATTTCTTCCTCAGTAGATTGTTCTGTTAATCAGTAGATTCTCTGTTCAATCACGAACTTCAACAGCATCAACATTCTGCTGCGACGATGCCCCGGATACTTGACTCAGCGAGCACCTAATAGTCCGTCAAATTGACTAAGCAAATTGCCATTGGGGGTGGTCGATGGCGGGCTTCATCAATGAATGACCGCATTGCGGACCAGCGCATGAACGTCCCGAGTTGGCTGAAGGCCGGTGCCCACTGTGACAAATGGCTTGCCACATCGCTGCCTTCAGATTCCTTGGTGGCAACTGCCGCTTTGGCTCAGGCAAATCGCAAATCTCTACTTCCCGTAACGCGGCATACCAGTTATCCCAAGTGCGCATTTTTGGTTCCCAACCTTGAAGATTCAGGACACATAACTTTGCTTGCGAGAGTAGTAAGTCATTGAATCTTATGGCTCCTATATGAACCAGTGACAAGCGTGGGCTAACCAGCCCGCACGTTATCCGCACCAAAGAAGGCCCGCATGTGCACCACCTGCCCGGCCTCGTTGAAGCGAAACACATCAATCGGGTGGATCGTCATACGCTGGCCGTTCATGGCAAAGCTGACGCTAAAGGCAAACGCCGCTTCGGATGCCACGGCACGGATAGCACCTTCCAGCGCCACTTCCAGTTGCATGGCAACCGAGCCGGCATAGAAGGCACGGATCTCGACCAGGCCCTTCTTCGGCGGGCTGCCTACCGGATCTTCCACCACCGCATCCTCGGCATACAGGGCGACAATGGCGTCCAGATCAGCGGCATTGAGGGCGCGCACATAGGCGTGCACGGCAGCATGCATTTTTTCGGGCGTGGGCATGGGCATACTCAGAACTGGGTGGGACGGGTCATGGCATCGATGCCGCCATCGACATACAGCTGGATGCCATGCACAAAGCTGCTAGCCGGGCTTAGGAGAAAGGCGACGGTGGTGGCAATCTCGGACGGGTCGGCACGCCGCGCAATTGGTGCCACAAAGTTCTTGATGGCCTCGCTGAATCGAGGGTCCTGCAGTCCGGCTTGCAGCAGAGGCGTTTCAGTGGCACCGGGCGCCACCGTGTTCAGGCGAACGCCGGCCGCACCCCACGACTTTACGCGCTTGCGCACGGCTACGGTCAGGGCGTTCTTGGAGCCGGCATAGGCCAGGTTGCCGCCTTGGGAAGCTGCTGCTTCGACGATGGCACTGACCTTGGCCTCATCGCCAGCCTCGCATGCCTGTGCCAGCGGGTTCTTGTCCCAGGGCAGGTGCACCGAAGCTACGGAGGAAATAACCACTGCGGCCGGATTTGTTCCCCGAGACAGCGCCGGCAGGAGCGCATCCAGCAGTTCCACCGAACCAAAGTAATTGACTGAGGCGATCAGCGAGGTCGGCACGGTTTGTCCGCCAAGCCCGGCACACAGCACAAGTCCATCCAGCGTGCCGCCGCAGCGCTCCAGCGCCTGCCCGATGACGGCCTGGCGGCCCGCGGCGTTTGACAGGTCGCCCAGAATTTCGGCATTGCGCAGGTCAACGCCAATGACGGTGTGGCCTGCGGCTTGCAGGGCAACTCGGGTGGCTGCGCCAATACCCGAAGCAGAGCCGGTGACGAGGGTTACGGTCATGATGATGTCCTTTTGGGTAAATGGTTGTGCGGGTTCTAAAGGACAGCGGCCAGCTCGGGAACGGCGACAAACAGGTCCGCCTCCAGGCCGTAGTCGGCCACGGAAAATATGGGCGCTTCCGGGTCCTTGTTGATCGCCACGATCACCTTGGAATCCTTCATGCCGGCCAGGTGCTGGATGGCGCCACTGATGCCGGCCGCAATGTACAAAGCAGGTGCCACGATCTTGCCGGTCTGTCCGACCTGCCAGTCGTTGGGGGCGTAACCCGCGTCCACGGCGGCGCGGCTGGCACCCATGGCCGCACCCAGCTTGTCGGCCAGGGGCGTGATGACTTCATTGAATTTTTCGGCACTGCCCAGGGCGCGGCCACCGCTGACGATGATCTTGGCGCTGGTGAGTTCGGGGCGGTCGTTGCGGGCAATCTCAGAACCGAGGAATTGCACGCTGGCAGCAGCTGCCACGGCAGACAGGTTTTCCACAGCTGCGCTGCCACCCGTGGCATGCACGGGATCAAAGCCGGTGGTGCGCACAGTCAGCACCTTGGTGGCATCGGTGGACTGCACCGTGGCGATGGCATTGCCGGCGTAAATGGGGCGCTCGAACGTGTCGGGGCTGATGACCTTGGTGACGTCGCTGACCTGACCGACGTCGAGTTTGGCCGCCACTCGCGGGGCGATATTTTTGCCGGAGGCCGTGGCAGCAAAGACGATGTGGCTGTAGCCGGCGGCAAGCGCCAGCACCTGCGCCGTGACGTTCTCCGCCAGGCCGTGTTCCAGTCCGACCTCGTCGGCGTGAATCACCTTGGCCACGCCAGTGATCTGCGCTGCAGCGGCTGCCGCAGCACCAGCGCTGTGGCCTGCTACCAGCACGTGCACATCGCCACCGCATTGCAGCGCTGCGGCAATGGTGTACAGCGTGGCGGACTTGATGGAGGCGTTGTCGTGTTCAGCAATTACCAGAGACGTCATTCAAATCACCTTCGCTTCATTCTTGAGTTTGTCGACCAGCGCGGCGACATCGGCCACCTTGATACCGGCGCCGCGCACCGGCGGCTCCACCACTTTGAGGGTCTTGATGCGCGGGGCAACTTCGACGCCCAGGTCTTCCGGCTTGAGGGTTTCCAGCGGCTTCTTCTTGGCCTTCATGATGTTGGGCAGGGTCACGTATCGAGGCTCGTTCAGGCGCAAATCGGTGGTGACGATGGCGGGCAGGCTCAAGGCAAGAGATTCGGAGCCTCCATCCACTTCACGCGTGGCTTGCAGCTTGCCATCGATGATGTCCACCTTGCTGGCAAAGGTGGCTTGCGGCCAGTCGCCCAAAGCGGCCAGCATCTGGCCGGTCTGGTTGCAGTCGTCGTCAATCGCCTGCTTACCCAGCATCACCAGGCCCGGCTGTTCCTTGTCGACCAGCGCTTGGAGCAACTTGGCCACGGCCAGCGGTTGCAGTTCAGCGGTGGTTTCAACTAGGATGGCGCGGTCGGCGCCGATAGCCATGGCCGTGCGCAAAGTCTCGGCGCATTGGGCCGGGCCACAGGACACGGCGATGACCTCACTGGCCAGACCTTTTTCCTTTAGGCGCATGGCCTCTTCCACGGCGATTTCGTCAAACGGGTTCATGCTCATTTTGACATTGGCGAGTTCGATGCCGGACTGGTCTGACTTCACACGCACCTTGACGTTGTAATCGACCACGCGCTTGACTGCGACGAGTATTTTCATGGGATTCTTCAATAAACAATGGACTTGGGGCAACTATCGGGCAAGCGCCGGGCGCTTGCAGCGTCCAAACGGACGATGACTGCACGCGCAGGAGCCACACAATCAGCTGAGCCCCCCTCCACCGTAGCAGCGCACCATGAACAATCCATTCTCCCCCCTCTTCCAGAGCGGCCGCATCGGCACACTGGAACTTCGCAACCGCATCGTCATGGCGCCCATGGGTTCCAATTTCGCCGAAACCGACGGCAGTTGTGGCGAGCGCATCCAGGCCTATTACGAGGCGCGCGCCCAAGGCGGCGCAGGCTTACTGACCATGGGCGTGTGCTCGGTGGCCTATCCTCACGGCACCGGCGAGCCGTTTCAGGTGGGCGTGTCGCGCGACGACTTTATTCCCGGCTTGGCCGCACTGGCCGCGCGGGTCCACCGCCACGGCGCCAAAATTGCCATGCAGATCCAGCACAGCGGTAAGAACTCGGCACAAGACCTGGCCCAGGGCCGCGAGGTCTGGCTGCCGTCCCTGCCCAAGGCGCCGCCGGTGAGCGACATGATGGCCGCCATCACGCGCCAGGAACTGTCTACCTTTGTCGGCATAGGCCCGCACAAGCCGCGCATGCGCGTGATGGACCAGGCCGATATCGACCAGATGATCGAATGGTTTGCCGCCGCCGCCCTGCGCGCCAAGCAGGCCGGCTTTGATGCGGTCGAGCTGCACGGTGCCCACAACTACATCCTGGCGGGCTTTCTGTCGCCCTACTACAACCAGCGCGACGACGCCTACGGCGGGCCGTTGGAGAACCGTGCGCGCGTGCTGCTGCAGACCCTGGCGGCCGTCAAAGCCCGCGTGGGCACCGACTTCCCCGTCTGGGTGCGGCTGGACGCCGAAGAGTTGCGCACCCCCGGCGGCATCACCCTGCCGGATGCGATTGCCACAGCCACGCTGTGCGAGGCGGCCGGGGCAGATGCCATCAGCGTCTCGGCCTATGCCATGCTGACCAGTGGCGTGGCGTTTACCGAAGCCCCGATCCCGCAGCAGCCGGGGGCATTTTTGTCCAACGCGGCAGCGGTCAAGCAGGCGCTGACGATTCCGGTGATCGCATCGGGCCGCATCGAGCCCGAGGTGGCGGCCAAGGCCATCGCCCAAGGGCAGCTCGACTATGTGGCCATGGGCCGCAAGATGTTGGCCGACCCGGAGATCCCGATCAAGCTGGAGCGCAATGCACCGGAGACCGTGCGGCCCTGCATCTACTGCTATGCCTGCGTGAGCGAAATCTTTGTCAACCGCCGCGTCAAGTGCGCGGTAAACGCTCTCACCGGCCACGAGTTTGAGGTCGCCATCACTCCCGCGCCATGCCCGAAGCATGTGCTGGTGGTGGGGGGTGGCCCGGCCGGCATGGAGGCCGCGCGCGTGGCCGCCCTGCGTGGCCACCGCGTCACCCTGGTCGAGCGCTCGGACCGGCTGGGTGGCACGCTTTTTTTTGCCGCCCTGGCCTATCCCGAAAACGGCCGCCTGCTGGACTACCTGCAACAGCAGGTGCGTGCGCTGCCGGTACAGGTGCAACTCAACACCGCGGTCGACGCCGCCTATGTGCAACAGCTGCAGCCCGACGCCATCCTGATTGCCAGCGGAGCGCGCCGCGCCGCGCCGGCGATTGCCGGTGCCACCCAAAGCCATGTCTGGAGTGGTGACGAACTGCGCCGCCTGATGACCGGTGACCGCGCCGACGAAATTGCCAAGTCCAAGCTCAATCTGGCCGAGCGCGCCATGTTCAAGGCCGGCGGCATGCTGCGCGTAACCGACAGCACACAGGCACTTCAAAGTCTGTCCAAATTGTGGATGCCCCTAGGCAAGCGCGTGGTCATCGTCGGCGGTGGCCTGGTCGGTCTGGAGCTAGCCGAATTTTTGCTGGCACGTGGTCGCCAGGTCACGGTGCTGGAGCCGGGCGAGCGCGCCGGCGTGGAGCTGTCCATCGTGCGACGCTGGCGCGTGCTGGACGCCGTCAAATCGCATGGCGTGCTGCAACTGCGGGCCCAGGTCAGCGAAATCACCCGCAACGAAGTGCTGTGGACCGACAGGGCCGGTGCCGAACAACGCACAGCGGCCGACTCGGTCGTGCTGGCTATCGGTGCCGAGGCAGATGACGCAGTGGCCGTGGCGCTGGCCGACTGCGGCGTGCCGCTGCGACGCATCGGCGATTGCGCCAGCGTCAACTACATCGAAGGTGCCATGCACGAAGGCAACCGCGCCGGGCGCGAGATTTAAAACGACGCCCGTTGCCGAAATGCGGCAGCGGGTGCGCACTGTGCTTTAGAAGTTCGGCGCCTCCAGGCCGCCATCCACGCCCAGCACCTTGCCGGTGATCCAGCTGGAGGCTGGCGACGACAGAAACAGCACGGCGGCGGCGATATCCTCGGGCTGGCCCAGCCGACCCAGAGGCGTGGTTTTCTCCATGCGCTCGCGTCGCTCGGGGGTCAGGAACGGCGCCAGAGCGTCGGTCAGGATGGTGCCGGGCTCGATGGCGTTAATGCGCACCAGCGGGCCAAAATCCTGCGCCAGGTTGCGCGTTAACTGGTTGAGTGCGGCCTTGGCGGCACCGTAGGCGCTGAAGCTTTTTTGCGCATAGCGTGCGGCCACCGAGCTGATGTTGACCACCGCGCCACCCCCTGCATCGCGCATGGCGGGGATGGTTTTTTGAATCAGCGTGTAGGCCGGCACCACATTCCAGGCCAGCACCCGGACCAGATCATCGCCCGTCATCTTCAGCGGATTGTTCGGGCCAGCGCCACCGGCGTTGTTGATGAGAATGGTGATTTTGCCCAACTCAGCGAGCGTGCGCGCGACCACCGCGTCTTGCGCGGCAGCCTCACTGATGTCGCCGGCCACCGTGATGGCCCGCCGGCCCATTGCGCGGATCTCTCCGGCTACGCTGTCCAGATCGGACTGGGTGCGCGCGCACAACGCGACATCGGCACCGGCACCGGCCAATGCCAGCGCGCAAGCGCGCCCTATGCCCTTGCCCGCACCGGTCACGATGGCCACCTGCCCGTGCATAGAAAACAGCATGCTTGTGTTCATGGGTGCTGACTTCAGGAAGTGATGGCACCACGGATCATCTGCACGAAGTTGTCGCTGTACGGGGGCAACATGCCCCACTCGCGGCGCGGGTCGTGGGCGCCGGCGCTGTAGACGGCACGCGCATGGCTGAACTCCAGAAATCCTTCATGGCCGTGGTAGTGGCCCATGCCGGATGCGCCGACGCCGCCGAAAGGTGCATCGTGCAGGGCCGGGTGCATGGTCACGTCATTGATGGACACACCGCCCGACAGCGTGTGGTCAAGCACCCATTGCTGCTCGGCTGCATCATTGCCAAAGTAGTACAAGGCCAAGGGCCGTTCGCCCGCGTTGAGCTCTGTCACGGCCTCGGACAATTCGCCATAGGTGCGCACCACCAGGGCCGGCCCGAAAATTTCATGACATGCAATCTGGCTTTCCGCAGGCGGATTGACCACCAGACGCAAAGGCATGCGGCGTTGCTCCGCGCCTTCGGCGGTGGGCCAACCACCGGCCATCACCACACGGGCGCCACGTGCACCTGCATCCGCCACATAGGACTCGATGCGGGCGAAATGACGGTCATTCACCACGGGAGTAACGTCTGCGTTGTCAGCAATCGTCGGGTACTGGTCGCTGTAGAACGCCTGCAATCCGGCCAGCAAATCTTCCAGTTGTGAGGTGTGCACCCAGGCCACATCGGGTGACACGCACAGTTGACCCGAGTTGAGGGCCTTGCCCACGGCGATGCGGTCGGCCACATTGCGAATATCGGCACTGCGCCCGATCAACACCGGCGATTTGCCACCCAACTCCAGCGTCACCGGCACCAGGTTTTCAGCGGCAGCCAGCATGACGCGTTTGCCCACGGCGGTGGAGCCTGTAAAGACCAGGTGGTTCCAGGCTTGCTGCGAAAAATCCGCTGCTGCTTCCGGTCCGCCGGTTACCACGGCCAGTTCTTCCGGGGCAAAGGCTTCAGCCACTGCAGTAGCCAGCACATCCGCCGTGCGCGGCGCAATCTCCGAAGGTTTGAGCACGGCCCGGTTGCCCGCCGCCAGTACGCTGGCCAGCGGCGACAAGAGGGTGAACAGCGGCGCATTCCATGTGCCGATGATGCCCACCACTCCCTTGGGCTGGTATTTGACCCAGGCCGTGGCACCAAAATTGTCAAAGGGTGACACGCTGGGCCGGGGCTGGTCGGGCAGCCAGCGCTCGAGGTTGTCGCGCGCATGCTTGAGTGAGGCCAGCGAACCCGCCACGTCATTCATCATCGAGAAGACAGCCGGGCGGCCACCAAAGTCGTCTCCCATCGCTTCACACAAAGCATCGTTGTGTTTGACCAGCAAATCAATCACGCGTTGGAGTCGGTCCCGCCGCTCCGCCACACTGACCTGCCCCTCGTTACGGAAAGCGGTTTGCTGTGCCGCGAGCAGTGCGCGAGCGCTTGAATTGGCAACATGGGTGGACATCTGGACTCCTGAATATTCGGTTGGCATGAGGGACGAAATCGTACCCATGTCATGACATTAGCAGAGCCCACCGGGGTGCACTTCGTCCAAAGGGACGATGGCATCGGCCTTGCGGCATTGCACCATGGCGCATGAACCCGATAAACCCTGTTGTACTGATCACCGGCGCCAGCCGGGGCATTGGCGCCGCCGCCGCCGTCGCCTTTGGCCGGGCCGGCTGGCGTGTGGCGATCACCGCGCGCAGCCTGACCGAAGGGGTGGAGCATGCCCACCAGTTACGCCGACCCGATGGCCGCCTGATGACGGGCAGCCTGGCCAGCACGACCCACGCCGTGGAGGCTACGGGCAGCCCGGTCTTTGCACACACCATGGACCTGATGGACATGGCTTCCATGGACCGCGCACTCGAGGCGGCCCTGGCGCATTTTGGCCGGGTTGACCTGTTGATCAACAACGGGGTCTACCAGGACCGCGAGATGAACGCGCTGCTGCTGGACCTGGAAGATGCGGCCCTGCAACGCACGCTGCAAGGCAATGTGATGGCACCGTTGCATTTGACGCGCCGCCTGCTTCCTGCCTTCATCGCACAGGGCGGCGGACAAGTCATCAACGTCTGCTCCGGTGCCGGTAAAAACGATCCGCCAGTTCCGGCCGACCAGGGTGGCTGGGGCTTTGCCTACGGCGCGTCAAAAGCGGCGCTGGCCCGCCTGGCCGGCTGCATCAACCGCGAGCTCGGCAACCAGGGGCTGCGCGCCTTTAGCGTTAACCCGGGGCTAGTGACCACCGAAGCCGTGCAAGCCACTCTGGGCGACGACGGTGTGCTGGCAAAACGCTACGGTGCGATGCCACCCGAGGCCATTGCACAAGCCCTGCTCTGGCTAGCCACCGACGCGCGCGCGCCGGCACTGGCCAAGAGCCCGGACATGATTGACCTCCAGGTACTGGTAAAGCAGTACGGGTTGGCGTAAGGCCGCACTCGGGAAAGCTGCCCGCAAGAGGCACGATGGGGTCGGTGTCTGCACGGTGGCCACCCTGGCCATTGCAGCCACCACAACAGTGGTGCTGCGGAGATTCGGGTCCGTCGCCGCACTGAGTCGTAGCGACCCATTGCGGTTACACGCTGCGGTTAAGTAGTCGGCAGGAACGCAGCGTTGCACCTCTTGCTAATCCATCCGCCATCCGCTCCAAAACACGCCTGCAACCTCGACCGAGGACCCACATAGCGCCCGCCCTGTCTGCCCGATCTAGTCCAAACAGGGGATGTTTGAAGTGCCGCGCTCCTTGAATATCCATGTCATAAATCACTTTCAAACTGGAGCACACATGGCCACTACCAAAGACTACCGTCTCGGCGAATTCACCTATCCCCGCGGCTGGTTCATGATCGCAGAGTCGATCGAACTCGACACGCACAAGCCCCTGGCTGTGCGCTTCTTCGGCAAAGACTTTGCACTGTATCGCGGGCGCGCCACCGGCAAAGTGGTGCTGCTGGACGCCTATTGCCCGCACATGAAAACCCACCTGGCTGCACCCAACAAAACCAGCTATGTGATTCAGGACGGCCTAGGCACCAACATTGAAGGCGACGGCATCCGCTGCCCGTACCATGCCTGGCGTTTCGGGGCCGACGGCAAGTGCGACGACATCCCGTACCACCAGGGTGAAATTCCGGCTGCAGCCTGCGTCAAGAGCTGGACGGTTCTGGAGAGCCTGGGCGGGGTCTGGGTCTGGCACGACCCTGAAGGTGGCGAGCCCGAGTGGGAACACCCCAGCCTGCCGCAGTGGGACAACCCGCAATGGGTGCGCCCCAAGTGGGACCACCTGGGCATCGTCAACCAGCATCCGCAGGAGCTGGTTGACAACATTTGCGACTACGGCCATCTGAGCCCCATTCACGGTTCCACCGTGGCGCGTTTCGAAAACGAATTCAAGGGAAATAAGGCCACCCAACGCCAGTGCGGCGGTCACCGCACACTGGTCAGCCCGGATGGCGTCAGCGTGGAACTGCACACCATCACCACCTACACCGGGCCTGGTTTGCTGATGTCTGATCTGACCGGCATGTACGAAGCGGTGATGATCATCACGCACACGCCAGTGGACGATGGCACGGCCAAAGTCTGGCACTGCCTGGTGGTGCGCGCAGCAGGCGACAAACCGGTAGCAAGCAAGACCGACGCCATTGCCGCAGCCCAGTTCCAGGAAATGGCACTGACCGCGTTTGTGCAGGACATCGAGGTGTGGAACTTCAAGGAACCCTGCCTCAACGGCCTGTTCATCCCCAGCGACGGCGCTTTCATGAAGGCTCGGATCTGGTACAAGCAGTTCTACAACCCGCGCGCCAAGAAGCAGGATTATCTGGATCAGTGCGAAGGCGTTTATGTGCCGCGAGGCATTCCTGCCTATACCCAATAAACGCAATAACCTGCGACGGCCTGATCAACACAGGCACACAAAAAAAGACCGGCACTGCCGGTCTTTTTTTTGTCCTCTTCAAAGCACTGAAATCAGGGTCGCCGGTGGGTGACCCCGGTGGCCATGAAGACCGAATCCTGCGCCGCACACAACGCGTCAAAATGTGTCGCAGCCGGGTCCTGCAAGTCAGCCGCCTGCAACGCATGACTCAGCGCATCGGCGCTGGTAAACCACCATTCGACGATGGCGTCAAAGTCATAGCCGGGCGGCCGCTCTGCTTCCACTATGTTGAGCACCACACAACTTGCGTCCGGCCAGGCGGCATCGGCCTTCTCCATCGCGCTCTGGAAATGTGCTGACGCCACATTCGGTTGTTTGTGCAGAAAGGCCACCAACACGGCGTCGGCCCGGGACCCCTCACGCAACACCTGCTCACTGGCCACCAGCGTGAAATCGCGCACATAGCGGTCAAAGACACGGGGCTCGTCGGGCCGCATGATGGCCAGTGTTTCAGCGTCACTCCAGATGTCGTCTGCCGCCTGGCGGTCACGTAGCCGCAACAGGTTCACGCCGTCGTAAGCGGTGCTACATCCCGGTGTTGCGTGGGCTAGCAGCCGGGAGCATTGCGTCACCGTCAGCACCTTGTCCTGTACATTGCGGCACTGCCGACCCAAAGCGGAGTGGCCACGCCAGGCTGCGGGAAATTCCTCAGGAGCCAAAGCCGGGTTGCGCCGGGCCAGGTAAATCATTTTCCAGTTCATGCGTAAGGTCTCAGGTGGGTGTGGGTGAAAGTGTGCTGGCTGGCACCGGCGCGCGATTGGCCGCCAGCGCCGGAATATAGGCCCGCCGTGCCCTGGCGAATGCCAGCAACGCGGGTAGCAGCATGGCGAGCATCAGAGCCAGTGCCCAGGCCAGTGAGGCACTGCCGGCCAGCGGCGTCAGCCGGTCACTCAGCCAGCCGGTGAGGATCGGCCCCAGTCCGTTACCGATGATTGAGCCTGCAAGCAGGAGCATGGCGCTGGCCGTAGCGCGCTGTGAGGGCGGCACCACCAGGCTCAGGGCCGCATAGGTGGGAGCCACCCACCAGGTCAGGAAAAAGGCGTACAGCACCACCAATGGCACCGCCGCTGTCAGATTGCCCGCGGGCAGCATCAAATAGGCCAGCCCGGCAGGCAAGGCGGCAGCGACGCCCAGCATGGGCACGCCCATCTGCCAACGCGGATCACGGCGTGTCAGCACGTCGGCTAGTGCGCCGGAAACCAGACCGCCCGCCATGGAAGCAAGCGCAGCAGCACCCGAAACCCAACCCGCCGCGCTCAAACTCAAACCGTGGTAGCGCACCAGCAAAGCAGTGTTCCAGGTACCAAAAGAGTAACCCGCCAGCAGCACGCAGGCTGCCGCCACAATCAACCAGCGGGTGACCGGCGCGCGCCAGATATCCCGCACGGCGGCGGACTGGGACTGTTGTGCGTCCAACGGGTTGTGGCCAGCGCCGCGCTGGGGCTCCTGCACGGTGAGCCAAAGCAGTGTGGTGAGCAACAGGGACACGCACCCCACCGAGGCCAGCGCCACGCGCCAACCATAGGCTTGCGCCACCCAGGAGCCGCCCACCAGCGCCATCAACGCGCCCAGGCTACCGCCACTGGCAAACACGCTCATGGCCCGCGCGCGCTGCGCGGGTGGATACAAGTCAGCCACCATGGATAGCGATGCCGGGTTGCCTCCCGCATCACTGACGGCACCACCGCTGCGCGAGAACAACAACATCCAGAAGCCTGAGGCCGTCGAACCCAGGGCGGCCAGGGCGCCTCCCACACCCCGGCACACCACCACCAGGCTGCGTCGTTCGTGCCGGTCGGCCCAACGCCCAAGCGGCACACCCAACAGGGCAAAAGTCAAGGCAAAGCCCAGGCCGGTGATCAACCCGATCTGCAGGTCCGTCAGATTGAATTCCATTTTGACCGGCTGGGTCAGCACCGCCAGGATCTGGCGATCCATAAAACTGAAAGCCGACAAAGCGGTGAGCAATGCCAGCGTGTAGCGCGGTCTGTGCAGCCCGGGCTCGGACACGCGCTCCGACAAGGAAACATTCATGGTGGGCCAGTCAATTGAATAAGTGATCCATTTTTGGCCGGTACCGGGTTGGCTACATCGTCCGCGCAGACGATGCCAATCTGCATACAGCACGTAAAGTGTCACCACCCCTGCACTTTCCAAATGGAGAATCCCGAATGCACCACCGATATCCACTGACACGCCCCAAGGTAAAGCGCCTGATTGCGGCTTTGACGCTGACACTGGCCGGCGGCACACAGGCCCAGACCAGCGCCGAACTGGACCCGGCGCGCCTCATGCAAGGTTTTCCGCCGCCACCGGCCTACCAGATCCACATTGGCAACTGGCAGCATTACCCGCAAAAGATCTGGTCGTTCCAGCACACACGCGAACTGTTCCCGACCCGGCCCCTGCAAGCCGTGGCGCCTGCGCTCCCGCTGCCCATAGCGCTGCAGGCGCTGGATGATTTGCAGGTCGGTACGCCCGAAGCGCCACAAACCTGGCCACAGATGCTAGCCGCCACCCATGTCGATGCAGCACTGGTGCTGCACCATGGCCGCATCATCGATGAGCGCTACTTCAACGGCATGACGCCGTCCACGCCGCACCTGATGTTTTCGGCCACCAAGTCCATGGCCGGCTTAATGGCAGCCGTGGCGATTGAAGAAGGCAAGCTCGATGCCAAGTCGCGGGTGGACAGCGTACTGCCCGAACTGGCCGACAGTGCGTGGGGAGCGGCCACCGTGCGTCAGGTTCTGGATATGACCGATGGTGTGCAATTCACCGAGATCTATACCGACCCGCGCTCTGACATCTTCTCCTACATCGGTGCGATGGGATGGGCACCCGACTTACAGGTTGCCGGGAAGCCGCGCGGCATCCAGGCCATGCTCACCACCCTTAAGACCGTGCACCCGGAGCCGCGTGGCACGGCCTTTCGCTACCGCTCCCCGGCCACCGATGTCACCGCCTGGCTGGCAGCACGCGCCACAGGCCTGTCGCTCACGGGCTGGTTGCAGCAGCGCATCTGGAACAAGCTGGGAATGGAACACGACGGCAATGTGATGCTGGACCCGGTGGGCACGGAAGTGACCTTTGCGGGCATGAGCGCCAGCGCCCGGGACTTGGCGCGCCTGGGCCAGATGCTGTTGCAAAAAGGCCGCGCCGGCGACACGCAGATTATTCCGGAGGCGGTGGTGAATGACCTGATTCAGGGCGGTGATATCAAGGCCTTCGAAACCGCCGGCATGCCGCACCGCAAGGGCTGGTCGTACCGCAGCCAGTGGTGGGTCAACCCCAACGCGCCGCGCTCTTTTGCAGCCATGGGCGCCTTTGGGCAACGCCTGTTTGTACTTCCCGATGACGATATGGTGGTGGTGTTGCTGAGCAGCCATCCCAAGCCGGTTGCCTCGCTGATTGACGCACCCCAGTTGCGTGCCATTCAGGTGCTGACGGGCAAGCTCAAGGGACGCTAAGCGGTCCTTAGCCGGGCTGCCCTGCAGCGCCGGCTCAGACGACCTTTGCGATGCGCTCTCGTTCGTAGGCTTGCATGGCCATATAGAAGAACACCACACCCAGCGCATAGCAACTTCCGGTGGTGAGAGCCAAGGCATAGCGCAGCGATTCGACACCAAAAGCCGACGCCAAACCGTCGCTCAAAAGTCCCACCAGCAATGGACCCAGGCCGCCCCCGACCATAGTCATACCCAGGTTGAAGAAGGCCACCGTTGTGGCACGGCGCTGGGGTGCCACGACCTCGGCCAGCACGGTGTAAACGGGCGCCGTCCACCAGACTGCCGTCAAGCCGAACAGCACATAAAACCCAATGGCGTGCGGCACCACCATGCTGCCAACATGCCAGGCCTCGCCGGCGGGCATCAAATAGAAAGCCAACCCGGATGGAACCGACAACACGCAACCCAGCAAAGGTACGCCCACACGCCAGCGCCGGTCGCGCTTGGCAAGCCGATCGCACAACCAGCCGCTGAGCAATGCGCCCATTGCCGCAGCAACGCCGCCCAGCAGCCCCATCACCGCACCCGCGCCCTGCAGACTCATGCCATGTGAGCGCACCAAGAACGCTGGTGTCCAGATGCCAATACCGTATCCGGCAAAGCCCATCATCAGACCGGCCAGCGTAATGCGCACAAAGGCCTTGGAGGCATGCAGGTCCCGCATGACCGAAATCAATGACTCTGCCGGTGCGCTGGAATCACCGCTGGCTTCCCACCGGCCGCGCGAAGGTTCTACGCCGATGAAGCGCAGCAGAACGGCAGCAATCACGCCGGGGATCGCCATCCATATAAATGCGGCACGCCAGCCATGGTGCTGTGCAATCCAGCCGCCCAGGGTCAGGCCAAACAGAATACCCAGTTGTGGCCCCAGCCAATACACACCCATGGCCCGACCACGCTGCTGCGGCGGATAGTGGTCAGCCACCATGGAGAGCGAGGGTGCAGTGCCACCTGCCTCACCAATGGCCACGCCAATGCGTGCAAGGGCCAATGTCCAGAAGCCTGTCACCATGCCGCACACAGCAGTCATGACACTCCAGGCGCCACAGCAATAGGCAACGAAATTGCGCCGGTTGGTGCGGTCGGCGTAGCGGCCAAACGGAATGGCCAGCACGCTGTAGAACAGCGCGAAGGTCAATCCACCGAGCATGCCCATGGCCGAATCCGAGACCTGAAACTCCTGCTTGATGGGCTGCATCAGGATGCCCATGATCTGGCGATCAATAAAGCTCATCGTGTAGACAAAAAGCAGCAGCACCAGGGTGTAGTGGCTGCGCCAACCGTAAGCGGCTCGTGTCATGGTTTTTCCAGTGGAGTTCAGGATATGCGGTAAGGACTACATGCAATGTTTCACATCGACCAACAATCGTCACCCCGCAAACGGACTAGAACACGGCAATCGCCGCCACAAACTGGCAGCACACTGTGACCGGCTTATTCGCGTGTGCCCAGCCATGCCACGCTGTTCAGGAAGATGCGCACCAGCTCGGTCTGGCGGCGCACACCGGTCTTGGAAAAGATGGAGCGCAGATGCGCACGCGCCGTGTTGCGCTTGATGCCCAGCAGGTCTGACGCTTCGTCCAGCGATAGCCCGTTGGCCAACTCAATGGCCAGCGCGGTCTCGGCCGGAGTCAGCTGAAACAGTTGCTGCGTCAGCCGGATGGGCGGATGGGCCTGACCTTCGGCATCGCGCACAAACACCGCCACGCTGGGTCGCTGCTTGCCTTCGGTCCATTGATCGGAGGCAATGCTCTGCACCACCACACCCCAGCTGTGCTGGCCCGAGGGGCGGCTGATGGATAGCGCATCGGTGAGCGACATCTTGGCGGCCTTGGGGTGAATCAAAGCGTCGCGTATGAGGCGCTGCAGGACACGGTTTTCGTTGGGGTAACTGGCATCAAGCTGGTCACCAACGATACGCAGTCCATCGGACATTTCCAGTATGGCGGTAGCTGCCGGATTGCACTCAATCACATTGCGATCCTGGTCCAGCACAATCACGCCCACCATAAGTTGCGCCATGGCATGGCTGTATAGCGAGATGACCTTGCGGTCCTGGTGCGTCGAGAGATGCAGATTCAGCGCACGTTTGATATGGGGCAGCAAGCGCCGGCCCAACGCCAGGTCCTGCGGTGAAAACGGCGGAGCGCTTTCGGGGCGGGTGATACGAAAGCCGTAGACCGCACCATTGCTGACCTCGATATCGGCGGCCATCACGTGAAACACGCCTAGCGGCTGGCACCAGTCCTTGTAGTACGATGAGGCGCGCCAATCAGCCTCGGTCAGCACATCCGAATTCGTGACCAGCCGGTCAGACGGCATGCCCGTGAAGGGACTCATCATGATGTAGGGATTGCCCAGGGCGATGCTGCGGTGCTCCTGGGAATTGGAAACAATCATGCCGATGTCATCGGCAGAGCCCGGCCGCACGATCAGTGAAGCGTAATTGCCCGCCAGTTCCCGCCGGATCAAGTCCAGGCAATTGGTCCAGCCTGCCGGGTCCAGGGCCGCGTCATAGACCGTGTCCAACATGCGGCTGAACTGATCAAGCGACAGGCTTGCTCCCACCGGAGTTGCGCTGGCAGTGTCCGGTGAACTCGTGGCGTCTTTGGGCGTTTTAGTCATGTCGGAAGAGCGGGCTGGCCATGTAGTGGACGCAGGATATCAGAGTTGGGGCAAATCGCCATCAGCCCAATTCGAACAGCCCTGCGGCCCCCATGCCACCGCCAATACACATGCTGACCACAGCGTAACGCACACCCCGGCGGCGTCCTTCGAGCAGAGCATGGCCCACCAGACGCGCACCCGACATGCCAAACGGATGACCAATCGAGATAGCGCCGCCATTAACGTTCAGGCGGTCATCGGGGATGCCCAGCGCATCGCGGCAATGGATGACCTGGCAGGCAAAAGCTTCATTGATTTCCCACAGACCAATGTCCTGCACCGACAGGCCGTGGCGCTGCAACAATTTTGGAATGGCATAGACCGGGCCAATGCCCATTTCGTCCGCCGCACAACCGGCAACCGCCACACCCCGGTAAGTGCCCAGCACCGGCAGGCCGCGGCGCTGCGCTTCGCCAGCGCTCATCAAGACAGAAGCCGAAGCACCGTCCGATAGCTGGGACGCATTGCCCGCCGTGATGAAGGCACCTTCGTTCACCCACTGCCCGTTCTTCCAGACCGGTTTGAGCTTGGCCAGACTTTCGGCAGAGGTGTCGGCGCGGTTGCCCTCATCCTGCATCAGGGTGACCTCCTCGTTGCCGGTGACGTTGCCTTCCTTGTCGAACAACTGCTTGCTTGACGTCAGCGGCACGATCTCATCGGCGAACAAGCCGGCAGCTTGGGCCGCAGCCACGCGCTGCTGGCTACGCAAGGAATATTCATCCTGCGCCACACGCGAAATGCCATAGCGCTGGCTGACGATCTCGGCGGTTTCTATCATCTGGATATAGGCCGTGGGGCACGCCGCAAGCACCGACTGAGACTGTGCCCGGTAGCTGTTCTTGTGCTTGTTCTGCACCAGTGAGATGGACTCCAGCCCACCAGCCACCGCAATATTAAGTTCGCCGCTCATGATGCCCTTGGCCGCCGTGGCAATGGCCATCAGGCCCGACGCGCACATGCGGTCAATCACCATGCCGCCCACGCTCTCGGGCAGACCGGCGGTATAGGTGCACAGGCGGCCCAGGTTGTAACCTTGATTACCTTGCTGCGCTGCAATACCGAGAATGACGTCATCCACATCCTGTCCCTGCACACGGGCCTTGGCGAGTGCAGCACGGATGGCGTGGCCACCGAGCATCGGGGCTTCGGTGTCGTTAAAAGCACCACGGTAGGCTTTGCCGATAGGCGTGCGGGCGGTGGAAACAATGACTGCGTCTTGCGGGTTCATAATTTTTTATCTCATTCAAAGAAAAGTCGGCTGATGGTGTCCACCACACAGCCGGGTTTGTCGCTGCCTTCGACCTGCACCGTGATGCGCACCACCACCTGCACTCCATCGCCCTGGAGGGCTTCGGCGCTCATGATTTGGCCGTGCCCGCGAATACGGGCATTGACCTTGACGGGCGCCGGAAAGCGCAGCTTGTCGCAGCCATAGTTCAGGCCCAGCTTCAGGCGCCGGTACTGCACCAGTTGCGGCAAAAACAGATTGGCCAGGGACAGTGTCAGATAGCCATGTGCCACACAGCAACCAAACGGCCCGCTCTTGGCGCGCTCCGGGTCCACGTGAATCCACTGGTGGTCGCCTGTCGCATCGGCAAAGGTGTTGATGCGCTGCTGTGTCACCTGCAGCCAGTCGGTCACACCCAGGTCTTGCCCCACGGCACTCAGCAGGGCTGCAGACGAGTCGAATGTCTGTGCATCAACGGCCATACTCAGGCCCTTTGCGAACTGACAGAGACCACTTCACCGGTCATGTAGGACGAGTAATCACTGGCCAGAAAGACCATAACGTTGGCAATTTCCCAAGGCTCGGCACCGCGGCCAAAGGCTTCTTTTTCCGACAACTGGTTGAGCAGTTCTTCGGAAGCGGATTTCTTCAGAAAGGCATGGATGGCAATGGACGGTGCGACCGCGTTAATGCGCACCCCATACTCGGCCGCTTCCAGTGCGGCGCAACGCGTCAGCGCCATTACACCGGCCTTGGCTGCAGCGTAATGCGCCTGCTCCTGCTGTGCGCGCCAGCCCAGCACCGAGGCGTTGTTAACAATCACACCGTGGCCACGCGGCTGCATAACTTTGAGGGCTGCGCGCGTCATGCGGAAGGTGCCGGTCAGCGTGACGTCCAGCACCTTGTGCCACTCGTCGTCTTCCATCTCGACGATGCGCTTACTGGTACCCAGACCGGCGTTGTTAACCAACACGTCGATGCCGCCCAGTCGCTCTTCGGCCGCCTGCACCAGGGCATCGACCTGCTCCTGTCGGCTGACATCGCACAGCTGCCCAAACACCTGCTCCAGGCCGGTATCGCGCTTGATCGCCTCGACCGCTTCGTTCAAGCGGCGCTCATGCACATCGGAAACAAACAGGGCGCGGCAGCCTTCCTCGGCGGCGCGCTTGGCCACGGCAAAACCGATGCCGGCACCGGCAGCCGCCGTCACCAATACCGATTTGCCACGCAGCAGGCCGTGGGCGGGAACATAGTCAGGAGCAGGTTTCATCAGCGTCGTCTTCAGTCGTTTTGTTACAGCAATGATGGCGCGCGTCGCAACCCGGCACATCGTCTGCATGGACGATGGACGGCCGGGCGCGCGGGCTCATCGCGCGGAATCTGGCGCGCCGCTCAGCGCGGCATGCCCAAGGCGCGCTCGGCCATCACATTGAGCTGAATCTCATTGGTGCCGGCATAAATGGTGTCGGCGCGGCTGGACAGCCACAGTTGGTGCAGAGACTGGCGCAGGGGGTCTGCCGACACGGACTCCGCCGCGCTGCCCAACACGTCCATGGCCAGCTCGCCCAGGTTGCGGCGCCAGTTGGACCAAGCATATTTGGCAATGCTGGCAGCGCGCACATCGGTCGGCGCACCGCTCACGCGCAACGCGTGGTCGCGCAACGTCTGCAAGCCAAGTGCGGCCTGGGCGATGCGCTGGCGCAGCAGCGGGTCGCGGGCAGCCCCATTGGCACGGGCCAGCGCCAGCACGCTGTCGAGCTCGGCGCGAAAGTGCGCCTGCTGGCCCAGGGTGGAGGCACCGCGCTCGCAGGCCAGCAGGTACATGGCCACGGCCCAACCCTGGCCGGGGGCTCCCAAGTGCAGCGAGCCTTCCGTGCGGGCACCGTCAAAAAACACCTCGTTGAATTCGCTGCCGCCGGTGATTTGCTTTATCGGGCGCAGCGTCACGCCGCTTTGCCGCAACGGCATCAGCAACAGCACCAGGCCCTTGTGACGGGTGGAGTCGGGCTCGCAACGGGCCAGCACAAAAATCCAGTCTGATTCATGGGCCCAGGAAGTCCAGACTTTTTGGCCATCGACAATCCATTCGCCGCTGACCGGGTCCAGGCGCGCGCGGGTGCGCACTGCCGCCAGATCGGAGCCGGCACCCGGCTCGGAATAGCCCTGAGCCCAGTAGGTGGTGCCTGCCAAAATACCGGGCAGAAAGCGTTGCTGCTGCTCCGGCGTGCCATGTGCCATCAGGGTTGGCGCCAGCAGCGTCTCGCCGATGTGGCCGAGTCGGCCCGGCCCGCCGCAGCGCACGTACTCTTCGTGAAAAACTATTTGCTGCCCCAGTGGCAGATCGCGTCCGCCATGGGCCTGCGGCCAACCCAGGCCGGTCCAGCGGCCGGCTGCCATTTGCTGCTCCCAGCGCTTGGCCAGAGCCGCGTCGTAGCCAGGCGCACCCAGGCCGCCGGCACCCCGCAGGGATTCAAAGTCACCGCACAGGTGCGCTGCCATCCAGGCGCGCACCTCGGCCCGGAATTGCTGTTCAGCTGGCGTCTCTTGCACGTTCATGGCAGGCACTCCGCAAGGGCATGGTTTTCGTCCAGCAATTGCGCGGCCACCTGCTCGCACCACCAGCTGACCGGAGCCAGCCGCTGGCTGGAAAGCTGCGCACGGCGCAGGAACAAATGGGGATCAAATTCCCAGGTAAAGCCCATGCCGCCATGCAGCTGAATGGCTTCGCGCGAACAAAACAGCGCGGCCTGCGTAGCCTCCATGCGGGCCTGGGCGGCATGAAAGAGCAATACCGCTGTAGTCGGATCGGTATCGGCCATGGCGGCCGCTCCATAGACGGCGGAGCGGGCCTGCTCCAGGACCACCAGCATCTGCGCGCAGCGGTGTTTGACGGCCTGGAAACTGGCAATGGCTTTGCCAAACTGCTGGCGCTGCGCGGTGTAGGCCAACGTGAGATCAAGACAGGCCTGGGCCACGCCCATCTGTTCGGCGGCCAGTGCAATCGCGGCCAGACAACTGGCGCGCTGCCAGGCCTGTGCCAAGTCCGGGCCACGTGCCAGGCAGGCCGTCGCTGGCAGCTGCAAATCCGTGGCACGAACGTCGGCGGCGCGGCGCGTGGCGTCCAGCGCCTGCAACGGTTCCAGGCTTAAGGACGGGGCATCGGCAGGCACCAAAAACAACAGGCATTCGCCCAACGCGGTGCGTGCCGGCAGCAGCAACGCATCGGCCAACTGCGCCGAGCCCACGCCCGGCCAGTGACCCTGTAGCACCCAGCCCGCACCATTGGCATTGGCACGAGCCGTCAGACACTGATCTACATCCGGGTGCCCCATGGCCAGCGCCAGCACCCGTTCACCGTTGGCAATGCTGCCCAACAAGGCCTGGGTCTGCTCGTTGCCGGGGAGCGTGCGCAGCAGGCTGGCCGCCAGCACCACGCTGTCAAGAAAAGGGATGCAGGCCAGATGCCGGCCGAGTTGTTCCTGCAGCAGGGCCAGTTCCACCAGGCCCAGCCCCAGCCCGCCAGCCGCCTCGGGCAGGTGCACACCGCACCAGCCCATGGCGGCCACCTCCTGCCACAGGGCGCGGTCAAAGCCATCACCGGTTTCGCTGGTAGAGCGGACCTGCGTCAACGTGCTGGACTTGTCCAGAAACGCCACCGCACTATCGACGATCAGTTGCTGCTCGTCGTTCAATGCCAAATCCATGCAGCGCTCCCGCTCAGGTGCCGTAAACTTTTTGTGGCGGCACAGCCTCTTGAATCAGCCGGTCGACGACCGCTGTCAATTCCGCCGGCTCCCATCGGGCGCCTTTGTCGAGAATGCTGCCGGTGCGCCAGCCATCGGCCAGCGAGATTTCTCCACCCTTGGCTTCAAAGCAGCGCCCGGTCACATGGCCCGAAAGCGTGCTGCCCAACCAGACCACGATGGAGGCCACGTTCAGCGGGTCCCAGACGTCGAAACCGCTCTCCGGTTTCTTGACCATATCGGGCATGCCGGCTTCAGTCATGGCGGTGCGCGCCGCCGGTGCCAGGCAATTTACGGTGATGCCGTAGCGCGCCAGTTCGGCCGCCTGCACCAAGGTCAGACCGGCAATGCCGGCCTTGGCAGCGGCATAGTTGCTCTGCCCGATGGAGCCTTGCAGGCCGGCACCGGAGCTGGTGTTGATGATGCGGGCGTCCGTCTTGTTACCGGCCTTGGCCAGGTCGCGCCAGCGCCGACCCAGCACATTGGCCAGGCAGAAGTGACCCTTGAGGTGCACGCGCATGACAGCGTCCCAATCATCTTCGCTGAGGGACAGAAACATGCGGTCGCGCAGGATGCCGGCGTTGTTGACCAGCACATGCACGTCACCAAACTCGGCCAGCGCGACATCGACGATGGCCTGAGCCCCTGCCACGGTGGTGATGTCACCGCCGTTGGCCAGTGCCCGGCCACCTTGTGCCATAACTTCATCGGCCACGGCCTGGGCACTCTCCAGGCGAATGTCGTTGACGACGACGTTAGCGCCTTCAGCCGCGAAGGCCAGCGCGTAGGCGCGCCCCAGGCCGCCGCCGGCACCGGTGATGAGGACCGTGCGTTGTGTGCAAATACCCATGGTGTTCAGAGTCTTTCAATAATGGTGACGTTGGCCTGGCCGCCGCCTTCGCACATGGTCTGCAGGCCATAGCGCCCGCCGGTGCGTTCGAGTTCATGCAACAAGGTGGTCATCAGCTTGACGCCCGATGCACCTAACGGATGGCCCAGCGCGATGGCGCCTCCATTCACATTGGTGCGCGCATGGGCGTAGCCGGTTTCTTTGAGCCAGGCCATGACCACCGAGGCAAAGGCTTCGTTGATTTCCACCAGGTCGATGTCATCCAGCTTGAAGCCTGATTTTTTAAGGGCACGGGCCGTGGCAGGAATGGGCGCGGTCAGATGCCAGATGGGATCGTCAGCCAGCACGCTCAGGTGCGCAATGCGGGCGCGCGGCGTCAGCCCGTAGCGCTTGAGCGCTGCCTCCGACACCACCAGCACCGCGGCCGCGGCATCGCAGGTGGAACTGGACACCGCAGCGGTAATGCCCGGGTAGGCCGGGTCGACCGGTGCCAGTGTGGCCATTTTTTCGAGGGTGCTGGCACGTGCGGTTTCGTCCATGCGGAAGACGGTGCCATCTGGCAGCGTGTAGGGAACCACCTCGCGATCGAAACGCCCTTCGGCGATGGCACGCAGCGCGCGGTCGTGGCTTTCCTTGGCAAAGACTTCCATGCTTTCACGCGTGGCGCCCCAATGGTCGGCAATGCGTTGGGCGGCATAAAACTGGTTGACCGGTGCGTTGCCAAAACGGGCCTGCCAGCCCCGGCTTTCGGCAAAGGGGGTGCTGAAGCCCAGCGGTTGCCCGGCCAGCATGGCCGAGGAGATCGGGATCGCGCTCATGGTCTGCACACCGCCGGCCAGCACTACATCCTGCGTGCCGCTCATCACCGCCTGCGCGGCAAAGTGAACCGCCTGCTGCGACGAGCCGCATTGCCGGTCAATGGTGGTGCCCGGCACATTCAGTGGCATGCCCGCAGCCAGCCAGGCGGTGCGGGCGATGTCGCCGGCCAGCGCGCCAATGGTGTCCACGCAACCAAAGATCACGTCGTCGTATTCAGCGGCGGGAATCTGGTTGCGCTCGACGATGGCGCGAATCACATGGGCGCCCAGGTCGGCGCCATGCACCGCAGCCAGCGAACCCTTGCGCTTGCCGGTGGGCGAACGCAGGGCGTCGACGATATAAGCTTCTGCCATAAGAGATACGAGTCCAGGGTTAGTGTGAAAGGGTGGCTTGGAAGGTGGCACCGGGTCCGAGCAACTCGGGTGTCAGAAGAAGATCGGCCAACCGGGCCTGGTGGAAAGCGCGGTCGCCCCAGGCGGCATCCAGCGCCCAGGCCCGCTTCATGAACATTTGCAAATCCACTTCCCAGGTGTAGCCCATGGCACCGTGCACCTGGATGCCCTTGCGTGCGGCGCTCCAGGCCGCATCGCTGCAAGCCAGCTTGGCGTGAGCCACGCGCACCGCCAGGTTTTTCTCAGCGCCGGCCAATGCAGCTACGGCACGGTACAGCACCGGCTTGGCAAATTCGATCTTGGTGACCACGTCCGCCAAGTGGTGCTTGACCGCCTGAAACGAGCCGATGGGCTTACCAAATTGTTTGCGTTGTGCGGCGTAGTCCACCGACAGATCCAGCATGCGTTGGGCCAGCCCCACCATCTGCCCGGCAGCGCAGAGCGCACCGCGTGCCAGCGTCTCATCCCACAGGCGCTGACCGATCACGCCGTCGGTGACTCGCGTGACGTCAGTTGGCTGCCATTGCACCGTTGCCAAACGACGCGAGGCATCAATGCTACGCAAAGGTGTAATTTCCACGGCGCTGCCCGGCACCACATGAAGCTCAAGCCCTTGTGGCGTTGCATGGGGCAGCAACAGCAGATCGGCCAGATGGGCATCGGCCACCCAGGGATTGACCGGATGGCCCACAGCGATGCGGCAACTGCCGTCCACGATGCGCGGCAACCAGGTGCTGCGCAGCGCATGGCCGGGTACCAGACCGGCGAGCATGCCTGCGGCGATGCAGGCGGTGTCAGCCAGCGAGTCGGGGATGGCGTAGTAGCCCAGCTCCTGCGTCATCAGGGCCCAGTCCATATCGCCCAGACCCAGGCCGCCTTCGGCTTCGGGCACGGACAGGCCGGTGAGTCCCTGCTGGGCGATCTGACGGCGCAGCTTTGGGGAACGCCCGACATCGGTTTCCCAGATCTCGCGCAGGGCTTCCGGCGCCGCCTCGGTCATCAGGAGGCGGCTGACGGAATCGCGCAGTTCGATCTGCTCATCGCTGAAAGTGAAGTCCATGAATACCTCCGCTTAGGATTTGGGCAGACCGAGCACGCGCTCGGCAATGATGTTGCGTTGAATCTCGTTGCTGCCGGCATAGATCGGGCCGGCCTGCGAAAACAGAAAGCCCTCCAACCAGTCGTGCACCTCGGGGTCGTCCACCAGTTCTGCGCGCGGTCCGAGAATGCGCATGGCGGTCTCGTGCAATTGCAGATCGAGTTCGGACCAGAAGATTTTGTTGGTGCTGGACTCGGCACCAATGGCGGCACCGCGGTTGAGCCGGCCCACCGTGTGGTAGCTCGCCAGCGTATAGGCCTCGGCACCCATCCAGGCGCGCAGCACGGCGTCGCGGATGGAGGGGTCGCGGTCGGCGCTTGCCTGGTGCTTGCGGTACAGCTGCACCAGCTTTTGCGCACCGCGCTGAAAGCGCGCCGGCGAGCGCAGCAGAAGGCCGCGCTCAAAGCCGGCGGTGGCCATGGCCACATTCCAGCCCTGCCCTTCTTCGCCCACCAGGTTTTCGGCAGGCACCCGGACGTCATCAAAAAACACCTCGGCAAAGGCCTGCTTGCCGTTGAGCGCACGGATGGGGCGCACCGTGATGCCCTTGGCATCCAGCGGCACCAACATGTACGACAGGCCGTGGTGGCGGCTCGACGTCGGGTCACTGCGGAACAGTCCAAACAACCAGTTGGCAAATAGGGCGCGGGTCGACCAGGTCTTCTGGCCATTGAGCACAAAGTGATCACCGTCGCGGATGGCGCGGCTGCTGATGGCGGCCATGTCCGAGCCGGCGTTGGGCTCACTCCAGCCCTGCGCCCACATGTGCGCACAGCGCGCCATTTGCGGCAAAAATTTTGCTTTTTGTTCTGGCGTACCGAATTCCATCAGCGTGGGGCCCAGCAACAGGATTCCATTTTGGTTGACGCGCTGCGGCGCATCCAGCGCCCAGTATTCCTCTTCAAAAATCAGCCACTCGATCAGGTCACAACCACGTCCGCCCAATTCTTTGGGCCAGGTGACGCTGCTCCAGCCACCCTCGGCCAGGGTGGCTTCCCACTGGCGATGCTGCTCGAAACCCTCGCGAGTGTCGTAGCTGGCAAAGGCCTGACGTGGCACATGGGTGTGTAGCCATGCACGCACTTCTTCCCGAAATGCATGTTGAGCCGGCGTGTAATTGAGGTCCATCTTGTGCTCCCGTCTAAAACTTGGCTTCGCGCTTGTCAACAAAGGCGGCGCGCGTGGCCGCTGAGTCCGGGCTCATGTAGGCCTGCAGGGTGAAGCCCTGCTCCCAGCGGTATTGGTCTTCCAGATTGCTGGCTTCGATACCGGTCAGCGCCTCCTTGGCGATGCGGATCATGGCCGGGCTCTTGGCCGCAATACGTGCGGCGATGGCCATGGCCGTGTCGCGCAGCTGCTCGCGCGGCACCACGCGCTCAATCGCCCCAAGGCTAAAGGCCTCCTGCGCGCCAATCATTTCGCCGGTGAAAAACAGGTACCGCGTTTTCTGCACGCCGAACATGCGCTGCAGATGGGCGGCACCGCCCATGGCACCCCGGTCCACCTCGGGCAGGCCAAACGAGGCATCGTCGGCCGCGATGACGATGTCGGCCGCACCGCAGATGCCTATGCCGCCGCCCAGCACAAAGCCATGTACTGCGGCAATCACCGGCACCTTGTTCAAGTGCACGGCCTTGAAGGTGGCGTAGTTGCCGGCATTGACCGAAACAATGAGTTTGTCGTTGGCAGCCAGTTCTTTGATATCGACGCCGGCACAAAAACCGCGGTTCTCGGCCCGTATCACGATCACGCGCACTTCCGGGCGCTCACCCATGCTGCCGATCTCAGTGGCCAGCGCATGCCAGCCGGCAGCATTGAGGGCGTTGACGGGGGCACGGTCAATTACGATTTCGGCCACGCCGTTTTCGTGCAGAGTGGAGTGAAATTGAGGTTGCATAGTTGGATTTCTTCAGACTGCCCGGCTCGCGAGCTGGTTCAAGACTTGGCGGCGCTCACGCGCCTGCGTGACGATGCCGCAGATGACCTGCTCGCAGCTGTCCAGACGACCGATCAGCGCGGCCACTTGGCCGGCTGACATCACACCCTGTGCGGGCTGGCCGTCGACCATGGAGCGCTGCAGCAACATCGGGGCATTGGCGGCCATCACGGTCTGGGCCACGCTACTCGGATCTTCACGCAGCGCTTGCCACAACACAGCCCAGGCGTGTTGCATCGTCATGCCGGTCTCGGCCTTGTATTGCAGTGCCAGACGCACAGCAATGCGCAGGCGCTTGAGTGGCGATGCTTTCTCCAGCATCGCCAAGTATTCGTTGGGAATCATGCGCTGAGGCATGCCGTCCACCAGATGCGAGATCTGGATTTTTTCGGCATCGCGCGTGGCCAGGTAGCGCGCCAACGTGGCCTCAGGGACACCGGAGTCGCTGGTCATCAAAAAGCGTGTCCCCATGGCAATGCCGTCGGCACCATAGGCCAGTGCAGCCAACAATCCGCGGCCATCGTAGAAACCACCGGCTGCAAGCACCGGCACCTTGACCGCATCCACCACCTGAGGCAGCAGCACGGTAGTGGGCACCGAGCCGGTATGTCCGCCCCCTTCACCGCCTTGCACGGTGATGACGTTGGCGCCCATCTCGATGGCTTTTTGCGCATGCTTGAGTGCGCCGACCGTGGGCATGCAGACAATGCCGGCATCGCGCAGACGTCCGATCACCTTTTTGTCGGGGCCGCGACCATAGCTGACCGCGCGCAGACGGTGTTTGACCGCCAGGTCCAGCAACTGTTGCGCGTTGGGCTGGAACATGTGGAAGTTCAAGCCAAAGGGTTTGTCACCCGTGAGTTGCTTGACGCGCAGGATTTCGGCTTCGATCCGGTCGGCGGCAATGGTGGCACCTGCAAGAAACCCAAAGCCACCGGCGTTGGTAGTGGCCGCCACCAGGGACGAACCGGCAACCCAACCCATAGCCGTCTGGATGATGGGGTACTGGCAGCCCAGCATTTCGCACAATGGCGTTTTGAAATCAGTGTCGCTCACGGGGTGTCGCCCTTTTTGTTGGCTGCGACCATGGACTTGGCATCGTGACCGCCCAGTGCGCCTTCACCCAGCACCTGGCTGTGCGCGTGTGCAAACTGGTGGTAGCCAAAGGCAATGTCCATGCTGGTGCGCAAACCCTGTAGTTCTTCGACGCGGTTGATCACCGTCTTGGTCAGTGCCAGTCCCATGCGGGGCTGCTGTGCAATGCGTGTGGCGATGGCGTAGGTCTGCGCCTCCAGTTGAGCTCTGGGCAAAACGCGGTTGAGCATGCCCATCTGGTAAGCCCGGTCCGCCGTCATGCGGTCCCCCAGGAACAGAAACTCTTTGGCAATGCGCGGGTTCAGTTCATGGACATGGGCAAAATATTCGACACCGGGAATACCCATGCGCACCACCGGATCCTGAAAGAAGGCGTCGTCGCTGGCAATGATCAGATCGCAAATCCAGGCCAGCATCAGTCCCCCGGCAATACAGCCGCCTTGCACCATGGCGATGGTGGGTTTGGGGATGTCATGCCAGCGGCGGCACATGCCCAGATAGACCTCCTGCTCGCGCACGAAGAGTTGTTCTGCGCCGGGTTTGTTGGTGTGGTCCCACCACAGGCTTTCGCGCTCGAACGGTTTGTTGATGTCACGCCCGGGAGTGCCGATGTCGTGGCCGGCGCTGAAGTGTTTTCCCTCGCCCCGCAACACGATCACCTTGATGCTGTCGTCGTCGGCAGCACGCCGGAAAGCAGCATCCAGGGCATACGTCATCTGCGAATTCTGCGCATTGTTGAATGCGGGTCGGTTCATCGTCAGCGACGCCACGCCATCCTGGCTGGCGTACAGGACCGGCTCTGTGGTCTCGTACACCGCCCGATTTTCACGAAATACTAAGCCGTCACCGGTATCAGTTGTCATGGTGGGTTCGCCTAGCCTAGTGCCGAGGCACGCAGATTGTGGGGATCAAGCCGGGCCAACAATTCCATTTGCTCGGCGGTGGGTGCGGGGGTTTCGGGTATGTTCTCGGGCAGGTAAAGTGGGAAACCCGTTGCCTCCTGCACCTGTGCTGCAGTAACGCCGGGATGCAAAGACACCAGGCGCACCTGGTGCGCAGGGCCGCCAAAGTCCAATACGCACAGATTGGTGAAGATGAAACGGATGTCAATTTCGTCCAAACTCCAACCACGCGCCAGGCGCGCCGGGTTGTAGCCGACTGAAGCCACCATATCCACCTCACCCGCCACCAGAACCTTGGTGCTGTGGTTGGGCACAAAGAATGAATTGGCGTGGTTGATAGAGTTACCCGGAAAGCCACGCACGCCCAACATCATCGACTTGGGGCGGTCGTAGTCCGCACCGACCATCGAAATATTGGCTTGCCCGAAGCGGTCAATTTGCGTAGGGCCCACCATGGCATGGCGTTTGCCACCCCAGACGTTGTCGAAAATCCGCGAGAAGCCCATCCAGCTTTCGCGCTGGGGTGCATAGCCTTTGCGGGGACCTACTGGAACCGGCTCGCTCACCAGCCAGGCCTCGGAATCGGTCATCATCAGGTCGGTATTGATGGACACCATGCACAACGATGCGGCCAGCCGAGAGACCACACCGATGCCGGTGGCCAATACTTCACCGTCGTCTTTCCAGGCCTGTGCCGCTGCACAAATGATTCGGTCTACCAGAGATATTTCAGTCATACCGTACTCGCTCAAAACACCGGCAGTGGCAACTTGCGCACCGCATCCACACCACCCACCCGCTCCAGATATTGCTCTTCTCCGCAATGCACATAGCGCTCGGCGTATTTCTGCCACCCGTCGGCCTCTTTGGCACTGGCAACATATTCCTTGAAGTGCTGGACATCAAAGCCATACAGTGGTGCGCAAGAACTGGGATGTGCGCCACAGGGCATGTGCACCACGCCGGTGGTCTCGGAGCGTTCCCAAAAAACGTAGCGCGCCTCATCACCTTGCGCGAAGTAGCTGCTGTCCACCAACTCATCACAGCTCACAAAGGTGTTTCTGGAGGCACGCGCAAACAGGTCGTCCATGTACATGTCCGGGCCCTTGATCTGACATACGCCCCGCGTGTCTGCTCGGTCCACATGCAGCAAGGCCACATCCAGCGGCAGGGCCGGCATGGCGACCCATTCTTTTCCGTCGTAGGGCGAGGCCGTCAGGGCGATGGACGGATTGCGCTTGAGCACATCGGTGCCCAGACCCACGCGCGTGGGAATGTAGGGCACGCGCATGCCTGCAGCCTTGAGCCCCAGCATGAACAAGCCCTCGTCGATTTCCATCACTTCAATGGAACCGCTTTGGCGCGCCATGCGGAAGTAGGGCTCCAGAGGAATGAAGTCGAGAGACACGAAGGCAAAGACCAGTTTCTTGACCTTGCCGGCGGCGCACAGCATGCCTACGTCCGCACCACCATAGGAGACCACGGTCAAATCCTTCAGGGGTGAGCGCAGGATCTCGCGCACCAAAGCCATGGGCTTGCGCCGGGGGCCCCAGCCACCTATGCCTACGGTCATTCCGTCTTTCATTTGCGCGACCACATCGGCCGCGGACATTTGTTTATTGGACATGGAAATCAGGCCTTCTCTTCCAGCAAGCCCTTGCTCGAAACGCTGAAGTCATGCCCCCACAGACTGACGCGTGTGAATTCGTGGGCAATGTGCTGCTCCCAGTCGACGACGACACCGCCATAGCCGAACTCGATATCGAAGTTCGACGGTGAGCGCATGTAGAACGACGTAACTTTGTCGTTGGTGTGCTGGCCCAGCGTGGCAGTTTGCTGCACCTTGTTGGCAAACATGCGGTCCATTGCACGGCCCACTTCGGGCATGTTTTCGACCTCGACCATGATGTGTACGCAGCCGCTTTCCACCGGAAAGCCCGCCAGAGCCAGGCTGTGGTGGCGACCGTTGTTGCAATGGAAGAAGTGGATGGGAAGCGTAGGACCCTGATCGCCTGCGGGCTTGAAGTTGAACAAGTCGGCCATGCCGAAACCCATCACATCCTTGAAGAAGGCGCAGGTCTTTTCAAACTCAGGTGCCGGCAACACGGTGTGACCCATGCCGATGTTGTCGGTGACAAAACGCGACACGCCCGCCGGTGAGGCAAAGTGCACAAAATCGGATTGAAAGCCCCAGACCAACTCATGGCAGTTTCCCGACGGGTCCTTGAAACTTGCCACCTGCTGGGCGCAGCGGTGCTTACACAGGGCCGCATCGCCCAGCGTGTATTCCACCTGGGCTGCACGCAGAACTGCCAGTGCGGCTTCAAATGCCGGTTGCCCGGCCACTTCCCATCCGGATGCAACATAGCCGTCGCGCGCACCAGCTTGCACTGCTAAGCGGAACTGCCGCTCATCCATGCGCACATACAAACCACCTTCGGCTGCGGGCGCAGTCATCATGCCCAGCACACTCTCAGCGAAACTTTTCCATCGCGCCACGTCTGTGCTCTCTGCAATTACGTAAGCCAGTCCACGAATGTCCATCATGTTATGTTCCTTGTGCCCCGTCGGATCAGGGCCTATGCGTTTGATTGTGTGAAGACAAGGTCGGTGCAACATCGTCCATTGAGACTAACGCGCACGCTTCTTTTGCATCCCTTTGGCGGATGCAACCCGACCCCCCCTCTGCAGCGGGCCAAGTTGCACCGGGATTACGCTGCGGGGTAGTCGGTATAGCCCGCGGCTCCGGGCGTGTAGAGCGTCTTTCGGTCAAAGCGCGCTAGCGGCTTGCCGCTGCGCAAACGTCGCACCAGATCGGGGTTGCCAATGAAGTGGCGTGCGAAGGAAAGCGCTGTGTCGGGATGCTCCTGAAGGCTACCCTCTGCATTCTCTGGACCGAAACCGTCATTGAGGATCAGGCGTTCACCAAAGTGAGCACGGGCCATAGCAAAGGCATCGATTTCTGTCAGCGGCGAGCGCATTACATGCAGGTAAGCCAAATTCAGAGGGGCCGCCTGACGCAATAGTTCGGCGTGGGTGGCGGCAGAGTCCTCATCGCTGGTGTCGTTGTAGGTGTTGCCCGGATTCAGACGCAGACCGACGCGACCACTACCGATCATCAGCGCCATGGCCTGCAGGCACTCGATGGCAAAGCGCGCACGGTGCGCCGCCGCACCGCCATAGCAGTCGCTGCGCAGGTTGGTGCCAGAGCAGAGGAACTGCATCGGCAAGTAGCCGCTGGTGCCATGTAGTTCAACGCCGTCAAAACCGGCCTCGCGCGCATGCAGGGCCGCCTGTCCGTATTCATGCACTACGGCACGGACCTCATCCGTACTCAGGGCCTGCGGCAGGTCATAGGCTTGCATGCCGGCGCTGTCGGTAACCACTTCACCGGCCGCCTGCAGGGCGCTGGGGGCCACCGTTGCCACCCCCGCGGGTTTAATGTGATGGCTGCCGATGCGCCCGCCATGCATGATTTGTAGCACGATCAAGCCGCCCCGTGCATGAACTGCATCGGTGACCTGTTTCCACCCGGCAATGTGCGCACTCGTCGCGATGCCGGGCTGGCGGCAATAGGACTGACCGGCGGCACTGGGCCAAGTGCCTTCAGCCACAATCAGTCCGGCTTCGGCACGCTGGCCATAGTGTTCAGCCATCAGCGCGCCGGGCACGCCATCGGCGCCCGCACGGTTACGTGTCATGGGTGCCATGACGATGCGGTTGGCCAGTTGCAACTCACCCAGCACAAGGGGTTCAAACAGACGGCTCATATCAACGCACCCTCATCTTGGGCGCCGGCGTACCGCGCCGCATGGTTTTGAGAAACTGCTCCAGCGGTGCGGGTGCGGCCACTTCGGGCAGCGTGTTCTTGTCGGGCCGCTGGGCCCAGAACGCATTCCAGCTGGGGAACAGATCGTGAAAGCTGCCGGTGTAGGGCTCGCGCCCGGGCCAGCGCATCTTCATGTCGCCGATGGGCGGTTTGTTCAGGTCGCTGGCGTACCAGTAGCAGGGCAGGCGGCGGCGGAAAAACCACTGGCCGTCCATGCGCTCGTAATCGTCCCAGTAGAGCATTTGCATGGTGACCCACTCGGGGCCGCACTCGTGCTCGTTCTTGGAATAGACCATGCCGGTGGCATGGTCGGCATCGGCAAACTCGATGATGTGCTGGCCGATATGGTGCGAGGTGCCGGTGAACTGCTCGCGCAGGGTCTGGTCCTGCCAGGCCTTGAAATGGGCGCGGCCTACTTTCTCCTTGCCGACACGGATGTCGGGTGCGAACAGGTTCACATGGGCATCCATGTCGCGCATGTCCAGCGACAAGGCGTATTTGCCGGCCAGCTGGCGTATGGCGTCCAGCGCTTCGAGCCGGTCTATGCGCTGCTCCAGGCTGGACGGCCAGTCGCTGCCGGGCATATCGCTCACAGTGCGGTCACCAGCACGGCCGAGCGTCCGCCATCCACCGGCAGGGTAGCGCCCGTGATGTAGGAGGCTTCGTCGCTGGCCAGAAACAGGATGGCATTGGCCAGCTCCAGCGGCTGACCGACACGGCCCATGGGGATCAGCTTTTCGGTGGCCTTGCGGCTGGCCTCATCGGCCAGCATGCCGGCGGTGGCCGGGGTTTCGACCACCGCGGGAATGACCACATTCACCCGCACACCGGCGGGTGCGCCCTCGGCCGCAGCAGCGCGCGAGAAGTTGATGACGGCCGCCTTGGCGGCCGAGTAGCCGGCCATCCAGGCGGTGCCGAGCACACCGCAAATGGAGGACAGGTTGATGATCGAGCCGCCCCCGTTCTTCATCAGCCGCAGGGCTGTACGGGTACCCCAGAAAGTGCCGTCCACCGAGGTCGTGAAATTGCTGTGCCAGTCGGCCGTGCTGGTGGCTTCGATCGCGCCCCAGCTGTAGGCCATGGCGTTGTTGACCAGGATATCGAGCCGGCCGTGTCGCTGCGCTGCGGCCTCCAGTGCCGCGATGAAGCCAGCTTCATCGCTGACGTCGGCCTGTACGGCCTCGGCCTTGCCGCCCGCGGCGGCAATCTGCGCCACCACCGCGTCCAGCGGCTCGCGACGGCGACCGCAGATGACGACGATGGCGCCTTCTTCCGCAAAGCGGATGGCGGTGGCGGCACCGATGCCGGTGCCAGCACCGGTAATAAAGGCTACTTTGCCTTGGAGTCGACCTGTTGTCATGGCGACCTCCTCAGATAAAGGCGCTGCCGCCATTGACCGCCAGGTTCTGGCCGGTGACAAAGCCGCTGTCATCGCTGGCCAGGAACAGCGCCACACTGGCGATGTCTTCCGGCTCGGCCATGCGGCCCATGGGCACGCCCTTGATGATGGCATCGGTCCATTCCTGGGGAATGCTTTGCATCATGGGTGTGTTGGTCGGGCCGGGTACCAGGGTATTGACGCGAATGCCCTGCGACGCCAGTTCCTTGGCCATGCTGCGAGTCAGACCCATCAAAGCCGCCTTGGAGGCTACATAGTGAGCCGGCCCATCGCCCGACACGGCGGCGGTGCTGGCAAGGTTGATCACCACGCCGCTGTTGCCAACTTTTTGCATAGCTCGCACAGCCTGGCGGGCGCAATAGAAGGCACCATTCAAATTGACGCCGATGACGCGCGCCCAAGTCTCGTCGCTGATGTCGGCAAAGGCGTCGACCGAGCCGATGCCCGCGTTGTTCACCAGGATGTCGATGCAGCCAAACAGACCGACGACTTCGTCACACAGGGCCGCGACGGCGCTGCTGTCTGCCACATTGAGCGCACGGGCAATGCTGGGCCCGGACAGACCTTCCAGCGATTGCTGTGCGCCCTCCAGATTCAGGTCGAGTGCCACAACGGTCGCACCCTCTTCAGCGAAGCGGCGCGCAATTGCACGCCCCATGCCCTGACCAGCGCCGGTTACCAGCGCCACTTTGTCCTTGAGTCTCATCTTTTGCTCCTGTGCAAGGCCGCCACTCGACCTGTTGCCAACAGCGTAGGGCGTTCCCGTATTGCCGCCATCGTCCAATGAGACTAAAAATATTTCGGAGGCGCTCTGCCACCTATGAGTGTCGAGTCAAGGGTTGACACCTAGTCCAAGGAGACGAATTGGGTGAATGGATTTAAGGGCATGCTTTGGTATCCAACTGGAATGCTTTGGCCAATTCGGGTAAATGATTATTCTGGTTCGCTCCCATCAAGCCCACTACAAGGTTCAAAATGAATATCTATGGCGTTTGCAAGATCACTGTTGTATTTTTATTGGCAATTTTGCTTGTTGCGTCGGTATTCGCGAATCTATCTTTTGGGCGATGGCCGTCATTTGAATTCAATTTCCATTCTGTTGAAACCACTCAGAAATCAGCGTATGGCACGCCGTTGAACGATCCCAATCACTTGGGTAGCTTGTCATTCTGGACTCTGATGTACAACGCCTATCGTTAGATGAGTAGGGAAGTAAAGAACCTTCCACCTCAACGTTGTTCGACCTCAGAAATGAGGTCGCCATGGGAACAACCCGTGTGTCCAATAGAAACATCTGAGAACCAATTCACCAATGATGGAAGCCGTCCCTCGCTTACGGTCACCGAGTCTTGTCATTCCGGCCTATGACTGCTCGCGATGGACTAGTCATTCTTTGTTCGGGGAGCAATTTAACCGTGACTGATGTGTCGCGTTTCCCATTTCGCGCAAACTGGACGAATCTCAAACGGCAGTACCTCCATTTTCCTTCAACCTGCGCTGCTGCTTGAACTGCTTTTTGCTCTGCCAAGCTGATGCATTTTCAGATGCTTCGCTGGTAAGTAGCGATTTTTGTATGCACTTTCTTCGACAGTACAGGTTTAACTAGCATGACCAACTCACTTGGCAAAACAAACGAACTCTCTATGCCTCAGACAAAACAATTGCAGACTGCCATTCGAACAACCAGAGCACCGGCATACAGTACCGACCCGGTGGTCAGAACGCATGTTCCCGAAGTTGCCACTAGGGATAGACAATCAATGCTGGAATCCTTTAGTCGGCAGGACCTGCTCGAGAAACCAACGCTGATCTACCCTTTTGAGAGCGCGCCGAAAGTAGGTGAAACTATAGAGATCGCACCGGGTGTTTATTGGATGCGCATGCCGCTTCCCTTTGTGTTAACACACATCAATGTATGGCGTCTCGAAGACGAAAACGGCTGGGCCATTGTGGACACGGGGATGAAAACAGACGAGACACTGGCGGTGTGGCGCAACTTTTTTTCCCAAGATGTCGCCGAAACCCGCCCTCTAACACGCATATTCTGTACCCACATGCACCCAGACCATATTGGGCTATCTGGGTGGTTGACACGCAAGTTCAGTTGCCAATTGTGGATGACCCAACTGGAATATCTGAACTGCCGTGTTCTCACTGCCGACACAGGACGCGAGGCTTCAGAGAGTGGCATTCAGTTCTATTTGAGAGCTGGGTGGAGCGCGGTCGCTATACAAGGCTATCGGGAACGATTTGGCAACTTCGGCAAACACATTCATGCATTGCCCGAGAGCTATCGCCGAATTCGGGACAGAGAAGAAATCAAGATTGGCGCCAATACATGGCGCGTTATTGTTGGAACTGGCCATTCTCTTGAGCATGCCTGTCTCTATTGCTCGGATTTGAAGCTGCTTATCTCTGGGGACCAAGTACTTCCCCGTATTTCATCCAATGTGTCGGTGCATCCAACAGAACCCGATGCAAATCCCATGCAGGAGTGGATGGAGTCTCTGGCGAAAATAAAGCGAGAAGTGCCTGACGATGTCTTGGTTCTGCCTGCGCACAACGACTGTTTTAGGGGTCTTCATGCGCGCATCGACTATTTGGCAGAATCACAAAATCGAGCTCTCAATAGATTGCGGAAAAATCTCGTGGAGCCGAAACGAGTCGTCGACGTATTTACCTCATTGTTTGACCGTGCCATCGAGGAATCTGATGGAGGATTGCTTCAATTGGCCACAGGAGAAGGCGTGGCTTGCCTGAACTATCTGTTCCATCGCGGCGAGATCACACGAGAGATTGATGGAAGTGGCGTTGCTCTATATCAGATCGTCAAAAGTGTAAAAACCGTCGATGCAATCAAACACCTCTGACTTGACGGTCCTGCCTGTTGGCGTAGATGTGGCGCTTGATTCGCTCGTTCTTGAGACTGCTGACGAACGACTCTGCAACCGCATCGTCCCAACAGTTTCCAAGGCGACTCATGCTGGGCACGAGTTGGTTGTCAAGCCAATGACAAGGTCAGCACCTTCTCGAACACAAATATGTTCTCTATCGTGGGGATTTTTCATAACATCAACATCGTCATATGCAGGTCGTTACATCTACCGAGCGACCAATAGTTGAGTCTTACCCATGGACCGTTTTGTTTCAGGCTGTGACAGCCAAAGTTGGCCGCTAATTGTTTCCTTTGGGATCCGTGAAGAGTGGATTGACCACTTGATAGAGAGCACACAAGGAACTCGAGCTGAAGCGATGAAATGGTTCGTTTTTGGTACTCAAATGCGTTCACTTAGAGAGTTAGACCTGAAATGGCGAGGCTCCATAGAATTGATGATTGCCTGCATACCAGCTTTTGACGAAAACATGATTAATATCGCATTCACCATTCTCGAAAATGAGGGTGCGAAGCTAGGCAGTTGTGTTTGGCTGGATGGAACCGGACTTGTTTCCAAACAAGCATGCCGATGCGCACGGGTAATACAGGTTGACGACCGCGGAATCGAGGGCATCGCACTTGAACTTTTCCAGTGAGCGTCGACTCCTTCAGTCATTTGTATTGCGGTGCAATTTGAATCCGTGAATGGAGCTTCACTTCGGTAATCTGTCGCCAACTCTACGGCGGTTTAACACGGCCATCGGCAAACTCAAGATACAGACTCAACACCTGGCATCAACAGATGTGAGGTGTCTCCCATGCGAATGTCCCCCGATGGCGTGCTTGGTGCGCTGCTGCGCAAACCAGCACCGCTCCCCAAGCAACCCACCGCGCCGACCTTGCCATGTGCTGGCCGGGTGCGCGATACGGTGAGCAGATGGCCCAATGCACCGTGCGCGGTCACCAGGTACTCCTTTGCAAAAAGTAGGACGAATTTGCCTGCACCAACGGGTAGAACGAATCTATGCGGAGTACGAATTGCACGATAGCCCTCAGATAATTCGCACTAACTTAGGGTTGTTCTGAGGTGACGGTTACCGCATTTTTCGCTGGGCCGACAAGATGTAGGCGTAGGGTCACAGGATCGCCTTCGCCGAACTTGACGGAGACTGTCGAATTAGACGGCTTATCAGTCAAACTCAGGTCAACGTCACCCTTGTGCAGCAGCGATAGCTAGGATGTCATCTGAGCTCGGCTTGAACCAATCTGGACCAATTAGCTGAACGCCCAAGAATTTGACGAACGTTTCGCGGACCATTGAATGATTCCAGCCTGACGTGTCAAATCGTTTTAGGAAATGTGGCAGGTTCGCTCCTGAAAGTTCAGCTCTGAAATCTACCAAAAATTTCTGTTTTTCCAGATCCGTCAGTTCGTCAAAACCGCGCAATAGGTCAGCTTTTCGGGAGCGCAGCCAAGTTTCTGTCCACGCCGCCTTGCGTTTTTTCATCTCTTCAGCGCTGATTTGCTTGGTCATAGGCGAAGAGGCCACTAACCTCGCGTGTTTCGCTTTTCGCTCCAAGTTATCTTTCAACCAGCTCGCTGGCTTCCTAACCTCCCCTACAACGGCCACCGGCATTTCAAGTCTTCGAACCAGGTCATCAACAGCTGAGGTCAACGGCGCTCGACCATGCTTTCGCAAGAGGTCTTCTGCCTGCTCCTGCTTCACGCCTGCTGAGATTGCCCGTCCAATCACCGGTAGATCCTGTGGAGTTACGTCGTGTAGTGGAGGTCTGACGTCCCTAGAATTCTTTTCTGCCTTGAACCAGACTTGAAATTGGATCTCAGATACAGTTTTGTTATCGCGCTCCTTGTGTTCGATTGGCCCCTTTACTTCGATGTTGGTGCGCTCATTGATTTCAGCAATCGCACGGTTCAACACATCGCGCTTAAAGAAACGGTATTCCGATTTCGTGTCGTCGCCCGCATAACCCGTGAGAACTGGCTTCCACCAGCGCCAATGCTGCCGCGCAGTCTTATGGCCGGGGTTGTCAACGTATCGGGCGCAAATCTCGTACAGTGCCATTGCAGCATGCGATGACAACTGCGTGATTGCTTCAATTGATAGCCGGGCATAGCGATCCGGACTAAGAAGTTGCGAGCGAACCTTTGAATCAAAGCGCCACCGGATCGTCACGGCCCCGGAGCGTTTATCTTTCGTAATGCCTGCACCACTCAAGAGATTGCACGCGTCCCAAGTCTCTATTTCGCCGCTGGACGGGCTTTGCCACTCCACTGTCGTGGACATAAGTTCTTTAAGGATCTTCTTTAGCGGGGCAGTATCCTTGCTGTTGTAGTCAGCGTCGCTGATCACCTCATGGAGCCTGGCTTCATATTCCTCTTGCTCACCTTCATCTTGAGATCTGTGCAAGAGAACGTTAAAGAGTCGGCGCCCGAGCAATGAAATCCTGCGACCACCCTGCACTGGCATCAGCGCAACGGCATTTACGTGTTTCAACAGAATGTCATCAGCGTCGTCGGGGTGAAAAAGGCTTGGCTGATCCATTTTGGAATGATACGAGTAAACGTGAGGGAATAATAGTCAAACTTCTCACATACTACATATTTGATTCTGATCCCTGTTGAGTCTCACACATTTGCTGACTGGTACAGCTTGTTGAGGATTGGTAAACACTAAAGCGCCAAAATTCAGGTGCAAACAGTCTCCAACAGTTGCTGACCTTCCCATACGTGAGTGGAAAAGAGGATCAAATATGAGCATCTAGGTATGGGCTGGCACCCTCAAATTCACTCTCGCTTACCCCTTAATCATCTCACGCATATCCCTAATTTGTCTCCACTGAAGCCCTGTTTCATCTCACCTTGAGCCCTGTTGAGCCTCACGTATTCACATGCAAACCGTTGTCAGCATTGAAGATTTGGTACGGCAAAGGTATTAAAGGCATTGAATGGATTCCTAGAGTTATAAACCCATCCCGTTCGGAGTTTCAAACTTCCAGAGATCCAACAGCCGTCATCAATGATGAATTTTTAGCAGCGACAAGGCAACTTGAACAATATTCTTCAGAAAAATTGATTTTCATTGCTGATATTGAAGAAAGCTAGCAAAATTACGACTGTTCAGAATTTCTACCACTCTTCAATAGAGCTAATAAATATGGCAACAAAATCCGAGCTGCTTCTTCTCCCTGAGAGTTTGGCTGATGTCATGACTCAGGCCGACAAAGCTAGCTACATGATGAACGCCGTGCGAGGCGCCCTCCTCGCTCCTGAAAACAGGAAACAGGCCCCCCATTTCAATACGACGGAGTTGGCGGCGCTTTGCGATGCTGACCGCTCTCAGATAGTTTACAGATCGTCAAAGGGCGATCTGCCTGCAGGTACCATCAATCCTGGCGGGAACCGACGAACATTCACGTTGGAAGATGCAATGCCCTGGATCCGTGAGTTTCGTGCTGATCAACTTCGCCCCAAGGGTGCTCATGCTGTTTGTATCTCTGTCGCGAATTTCAAAGGAGGCGTCGGCAAAACAACAACGGCTATGACTCTGGCGCAGGGCCTCGCTCTCAAGGGCCATAAAGTTTTGGTTCTAGACTGCGATCCTCAAGGCTCACTTACGACTCTTTTCGGAATCCTTCCAGATACTGAGGTTGATGAATCTCAGACGATCCTCCCGGTTTGTCTGGGCCAAGAAAGTAGCATCGCCCCATCTATTCAAAACACATACTGGCCTGGCCTGGATCTGGTCTGCGCTGCTCCCCTCCTCTTCGCGGCTGAGTTCGGACTTCCTGCACGGCAAATGCGAGAAACAGACTTTGAGTTTTGGAATGTTTTGAATCAGGCACTCGATGATGTTCGTGAGGAGTACGACGTGATCATTATCGATACGCCGCCTGCTTTATCCTATGTCACGATTAACGCTTTGATGGCTAGTGATGGCATCTTGATGCCCCTGCCGCCCAACGCACTTGATGCGGCCTCTGCTGCGCAGTTTTGGCGGTTATTTTCTGATTTGGCCGGTCAACTTGTCGAACAACGCGGCGTGACCAAGAGCTTCGATTTCGTGCGAGTATTACTAACTCGCGTCGATAGTCAGGACTCTACGACTGCGACCATCAGGGACTGGATCAGTAAGACATACGAAGGGAAAGTCTTGCCAGCTGAGATTCCAAAGACGACTGTAGCAAGCTCCAGTTCTGCTGAGTTTGGTACTGTCTATGACGTTGCCAAATATGACGGTAGTCAAAAGACATACAAACGCGCACGCGACGCTTATGAGCGTGTTTCAGAGTTGATGGAAGAGATTATTCGTGCTACGTGGCGCCGCCAAGTAGCTGAAGGAGGGGAATAGTTGTGGCCAAGAAGATTAATGAAAAGACGGCTGGCATCAGCCTTGCTGGATTCCAGCCACGTAGTCAGGGTGGGCAAATTGAGCCACCCTCCCCTCCTCGGCAATCTCTTGTTGACCGTATGCCTTCCTCCGTTGCAGCTGATGGTTTGGCACCCTCCCCTGCTCGAGTTGCTTCAAAATCTTTCACTGGCGCTGGCATTTTTATGTCGGCCATTACCGGAAAAGATGACGTTTCAAAGGAGCTGGCCGACGTACAAGCAAAGCTAGAGCAATTCAAAGGAGCTGAGATTACTCGCGCTTTGGATCCAAAGCTGGTTCATCCAAGTAAGTGGGCCAATCGAAGTGAACTATCGTTCAAATCCTCGGACTTCGAAAATCTGAAGTCTGAAATTGAATCTGCGGGGGGCAATGTTCAGCCCATTAAAGTGCGTCCGGTTAGTGGTGCTCGGGGTGATTTTGAGATCGTCTTTGGACATCGTCGTCATCGTGCTTGCTTGGAGTTGGGGCTCCCCGTACTGGCATTGATAGAGGAATTAAACGATGTGGCGCTGTTCTCACAGATGGACAGGGAGAATCGGCAACGTGCTGATTTGCGCCCTTTCGAGCAAGGCGTCATGTATGCGCGTGCGCTCGATGAGGGGCTTTTCCCGTCTTTGCGGAAAATGAGTGAAGCTCTGGGTGTTGACGTTGGAAATGCGAGTAAGGCGATTTCATTGGCTCGGCTGCCGGCTTCGATTTTATCTTGTTTTTCGTCTCCTCTCGATCTTCAACAGGCATGGGCAACGGATCTGTCTGTGGCTCTTCAAAAGGACCCGGATATCGTTTTGGGTAGGGCACGTAAGCTTTCCCAAATGGTGGAAAAGGAATCGGCTGTAAACATATTCAAGGAGCTGATCGGCAAGGGTGTTGTTTCAAACAACACCCCTAATCCTGAGCCGTTGCAGATCAAAGGGCCAGGCGGCCGGACGGGAACAATTGGATTCAACTCGAAGAAAAAAACATTTGAGATCTGCCTTACTGGCCTAGACTTAACCCAGATGGCGACTATCGAGGCCTCTATTCGGAAGCTGCTGGCTTGATCATGTAGGGGTGTTGTTTCAAACAACACCCCTCACAACTCCCTAAGACCCTGCGAGGTCCGAGCGCCTTCGCAGGGTCTCTTTCTGGCGCATACGTGAGAGAAATCAGGGGCCTTCGGCATCAAATTGAAATGTTCCACTTGCCTTTGGTGAGCTGGAAATGCCCAGACAAATCCGATCAAAGTAGGGCAGGGGAGCCGGGTGATATTCAACCGTGCGAATGAAGTCGGATCGGTTGACACGGGTGCGATCGCAAAGTCGGTTAGCCAGCTACGGGTGAGCAACCATGGAGCCGATTGAATGCTTGGACTCAATCACGGTTTGATTCCAATTTTGCTAAACCAAAATCCAAGTGCCGAAGTTCCATCAGCAACCAATACATTACCTGGACCCGCAATTGGAATCTCAAGTTTGAGACGAAATCGTAAGGGCTGCTGAAAGCGGGCTCATGACTTCTACCCCGTCCTTCATGGAATAAGGCTGTTCGACTGGCGCAACCAACAACTTGCGCACGGCGCCAAGGTCGATCGAGGCCGTGTAAAAGCCTTTTGAAACAGTCGGTGCTGAAGACCGCTTGATCTCGACTACCCAGGTCTGACCACCGCGAAACTCCAAGACCAAGTCAACCTCGGCTCCATTGCTGGTCCGGTAAAAGCTGGCTTGGGCGGTAGGTGCCGCATTGATGAGCTGCTCGACGACAAAGCCTTCCCAGCTAGAACCTGCCACAGGGTGGCTCAATACCGCATCGAGACTGCTCAGGCCAAGCAGGGCGTGAACCAGTCCGCTGTCGCGCACAAACACTTTGGGCGAGCGGATCAGGCGCTTGCCAACGTTACCGCTCCAGGCTGGCAGTCGGCGAACCAACATAAGGTCGCAGAGCAGGTCAATGTAGCGTCCAACGGTCTGACCGTTGATCCCTAAGGCGCCGGCAAGTTTTGACTGATCCAGTAGTTCACCCTGGTTGTGGGCCAGCATGGTCCACAAGCGGCGTAGCGTGGTTGCAGGAATCCTGGGGCCTAACGCGGGGATGTCCTTTTCCAAATAGGTCGTGATGAAGGCCTCTCGCCAGGCCAGACTTGCGGCGTCATCCTTGGCCAACCATGCCAAGGGGAATCCACCGCGCACCCATAGGGAGTTCAGTTCGGAAGGTTGGACGTCACCTGCAAAAACCTCGCGGGCTTGAAACGGCGTCAATTCAATTTGTGCGACACGGCCCGCCAGGCTCTCACTGGACTGTTGCAGCAGCACGCCCGATGCTGACCCCAACAGCAGAAACTGGCCGCTGCTTTCACCTAGGCGGCGACGCTGATCGATGACGCCACGCAGGATGCTGAAGACCCCTGGCATCCGTTGCACTTCATCCAGGATGACAAGTTGGTTGGGGTGCGCCATGAAGAAGGCTTCGGGGTCATCAAGCTGGCGTTGGGCGGAGGGAAGCTCAAGATCCAGATAGAGGGCATTGGGTCGACTTTGCTTTTGTGCGAAAGCCAAGGTGGTCTTGCCTGTCTGGCGTGGACCGAGGAGAACCACGGCCGCAAACTGGTTCAGCAGTTCGGTCAAACGTTGTTGCGCGAGTCTTTTATGCATCCATGTATTTTAACCATTCTTTGGTAAAATTACATGGTTTGTTCGTGCGTGTTGAATTGTGAGGTCTTGGACGCTTTTGGCAGCGCGGACCATGCCAATGGGTGGGCCAGGGCGGGAAGGGCGCCACATGGCGCTTCTGAGCGGCAGGAAAGGCTTTTCCTCAGATCGTAAGGTCGTGCCACAACCATAGGGAATGGCTGCGTCAAATCGACTGAACGTGGGCCTACGGTCAACAGCAGAGTTTCCGAGGAAATTGCGGTCATCTCAGAATTAATACGTTTTGCAAACGTCATGATTATCCTTATAATCAGGACGTGATAAAAATAGATCTAAAACAGCTATTTTGACTTGTACCACGTCTATTTGCATAAAAACGTTCCTAGGTTTTTCATAAAAGTGTTCCTGCGTGAACCAATGCAGCGGCTGTGCCTTTGGAGATGCACAACGTCAATTGCGACTCAACTGGAGCGCGATTCGTCATGAGTAACACGTGACACCAAAACCTTGTACATTGCTCAGTAGCCAAGACTGTCAACCTTGGTGTAAACTGTCAACTTAACTGTCAAGTACATAGCAGAGGACACCATGGGGAAAAAGCTGACCAACGCGCCGGTCTACTACACGGTCGCCCAAGTCCAGTTCAACCCGGTACTGGATATGGATGGGTACATCCCCTCCATTCAGTCCAAGTTGCGTGAGGCGCACTTTCCAGACTACAAGAAGGAAGTCTTTCAACAGCTTGTATTGCCCTTCGGTGGGGCCGAGCAAGGGCAGATGGTCGCACCAAGCTTGGCACCGCAGTCGCGCTATCTATTCGGCGACATTGATGGGCGCTCGCTTTTCTTGCTGGAGACGAATGCACTGTCATTCCAAACCACCAGCTATGACACTTTCGAAACACTCTCCGCGACCTTCCTGAAGGGTTTAGGCATCCTGAATGACGCACTGGGCCTCAACTTCGTTGAGCGCATTGGGCTTCGGTACTTGGACGCTGTTCAGCCATCGAAGGACGGCGAAACGTTGCGGGAATTCCTCGTGTCGGAAGTTCTGGGTCTTTCGCAGCGAGATGGCGGTCAACTCCAGCAATCCGTCAGCGAGACTATCTTCTCAACTGCCGCTGGGCAGCTTGTGTCGCGTGTCCTCATCCGTCATGGGCATGTTGGTCTTCCCATGGAACTGGGCGGTTTGGCACCCGTCGTCGACCCTCGATTTACCCAGCGAGATGGGCTGCATGCGATTGTCGATACAGATGCTTCTATGACACATAGAGAGACATTTGAACTGTCCAAGGTGGGAGCGCGCCTGACGGCACTCCATGATGAAATCGAGAAGTCTTTCAATGCGACGGTCACCGATCATGCGCGGGCCTCGTGGGCCTGAAGGAAAAGTAACATGAGTACGACGATGACCTATGGCGGCTGGGTTACCGAACGGCCGGCTGCGACCGGCGTCACGTCCACCCTCGTTCGCTGGGTGGGATGGATGACTGCAGCGGGTGCTGCACTGACCAGTGTTGGTACTGGAGGCGAGCTTTCTCCCCAGCAACTGCAGCGGAGCGCTCAGCAAGCACAGCACATGGTCACCGTAGTTGATGTCGCGGAGATCGAGCAGGTTCGGACTCCTGGCGAAAATCTATTGCGCATCCGCGAAGTGCTGAACCCGGCAATCTCGGACCTCGCGACAACGTTTGGCGTGTCGCGACAGTCCGTTTACAACTGGCTAAATGGCGAACCTGTTGCAGACGAGAACGCAGCAAAGCTACAGGACCTTGCTCAAGCTGCCGACGTGCTTTCGCACGAAGGTGTAAGCATCAATGCGGCGTTACTGAAGCGCAAGATCGACAATGGCCGGACGCTGATGCAGATTGCGAAGGCTGGTGAGTCAGCGATGGATGCAGCCCTGATGTTGGTTCAGATTCACAAAAGGGAGGCTGCGCAACGCGAACGCATGAATGCTCGGTTTGCCAATCGGGCGAAAACACCGGCGAGCGCCGACTTCGACCTCCCAGCAGCCAACGACCGTACTTGAAGGTGAGACGTGGCGGAATGGAATCGTGACACCCCATGGCGCCAAGGGCATCTACTGGGCAACGAAGCGATTGAAGCCCTGAAGCTTCGTAGCTCTATGGAGCTTGACCAGACGCTGGTCATCGTCGCCAGCCACGATTGCGACCTCGCGCAAGCTCCCGAGGGGGAGCCTGTCATCGAAGTTGTCGTTGGCCGTTTGGTGACGGACAAAGACGGCAACTGCACACACGCCAAAAATGCCCGCAAGCTCCACGTCGAGTTTGCGGGCGATGCAGTTTTTTGGGCCGAGTTCGAGACGACCGCTAAGCTGTCCATCGACAAACGCCTACTAAACGATTTCGTCCCGCGCCCTGGGGCGTATCTGTCCTCAGAGAACTACAACATCTTTCAGATGTGGTTGGCCAGTCGATATCGCCGCTCGGCATTCCCGGACGAGTTCGAGCGACGCCTCATCAAAGAGTTAAAGCTCAATGAGAAGATTGCCAAAGCAGTGAAGCCTCATGGTGAGCTGATTGCAGGAGTGTTCTTCGATGTGGATGGGGGTGTCGAGGTCACTCGCGACGGCCCAAACGACACCTACACCCTCGACATCATCATCCTGCACTCAGCTGACCAGGACTTCGTCGTGGCAGAGAAGGCAGCGGACACGGCAGCCAAAGCCATCGAAAAGGCATTCAAGGACAAGCTGTTCGATCCCACCAAGACATGGCAACACATCGAACTACGCTCCTGTGATCCTGTGTCTGAATCGGTCCTGACCTATCAGCAATTCAAGCAGTTGAAGCGCTGGAGGCTGGAGCATATCAGCCTCGCTGCTGACCCGCAGCAGCCGGTCCTCGCCGAGTAGGATCCGCAAAATCCGGTCTTGCGAAGCTCGTATGACAGGTTCCAGCCTGGGGATTTCACAGCTTCATAGATTCAAGAATCAAACGGGATCGACACCTGCATGAGCCGGTTCATCTGGCGTGACATTGGTGATGCACAGGGTCAGTACGTCGGTCGCACTGATTCCAAGACACCAGCGCGCTTCCAGACTGGCGGATGAGACCCGAATGTCCCTGGCCGAAGGTTGATGGTGGCTTTGGCGAGCAACGTCATCACGGACCGAACGCCAAAAACTCAGAAGCCCGGCGCCGCTGATCCATCGAACAAGCCATAGGTGAGCCAAATCGGGGCCCGGTTCAAGGGCTGGGTTTGACTGAGACTGGCCGCCCCAGGCCGGGATTGCCTGGTCCAGGGCTAGCCAATAGGGCCTGCAAGCGAGACTGGCTTTCGAATCGAAACCGTGTTCGCCCGCGGCGCGCCTCCACAGGACAAGCGCCCAGGCAGTGCGGACGTTGGGGTCACCCATCTCGAGGAGGGCGCCAATCTCCTGTGCTTCAACTGCGGCGCCAAGGCGAGCCAACCATCGCTGTTGGTGGCGGTCTGAAAGCGCGTAAAAATGACGATTGAGCGCGGTTTTGGGTTGGAGGTGTAGGGAGATTGGACGGCCGACGATATCCATGTCTGGCAAAAGTGTGTTCTGTGACAA
>Ga0194061_1000098_pt1 | contig 48649 bp, 46 predicted proteins | sample SepL2221m_MetaG_FD_163423 | JGI IMG/M metagenome (GOLD analysis project Ga0194061, IMG submission 163423) | Anoxic zone freshwater microbial communities from boreal shield lake in IISD Experimental Lakes Area, Ontario, Canada - Sep2016-L224-21m | ecosystem: Environmental > Aquatic > Freshwater >... | reverse complement strand
TGAGCACCAGTTCCTTTTTCAGCAGGGGCAGCGCCGGCGCCATCTTGGCAAAGGCACAGCCGGCGATCACCCCGGCGGCGAGGGCGGCAATGAGGGCAAGGGTGTGGGTGCGCGCCGGCGGCGCGCTGCGCGCCTCAGTAGCCAAGGCGTGCCGCCATACGCAGGAGAACGGTATGCCGGAGCGCGATTTTCTTCACTCCTTCACTCCTTCACTCGTTCACACTTTCACCGCCTCAACGTCACCCGATCAGCCAGGGTGCTTTCGATTGTGTGGCGATGGCCTTCAACTGGCCGATGAGCATGTCCGGAACCGGCACGCCGTTGGCAAGACGGTCCTTCATCGCCGTCTGCTCCGGGTCGCCGGCCACCAGCACCGGCTGTTTTGCGTCGATCGGACGCGTGGCATGCAGCGCGGCGATCATGTCATCGAGGTCGTCCTCGAATTCGCCTTCGTCCCGGAAAGCATGCGGATCGATGGCGAGGAAAAAGTGACCGATGTTGTTGTGGATCTCGCCCGGGTGGCGCGCGTCGCGCGTCGGCGCGTACCAGGCGCCCGGCAGCATGGAGCACAGCACCTCGACCATTGCGCCGAGGCCGTAGCCCTTGTGGCTGCCCATGGTGCGGCTGGCGCCAAGCGGCGTGAGCAAGACCTTTTCCAGTGCGACCGCCGGGTCGGTGAGCGGCTTGCCCGCGGCATCGAGCGCCCAGCCCTCGGGCACCGTCTTGCCGTTCAGGAGGGCCACTTTCAGCTTGCCCACGGCGGCGGTACTGGTGGCCATGTCGAGGTAGAACATCGGGTGCTTCCTGCCCGGCGCGGCAAAGGCGATGGGATTGGTGCCGAACATCGGCTCGGCGGCGAAGGTCGGCACCACCACCGGATGCCAGACCGAGGTGAATGACATGCCGATGAGCCCGGCTTCGGCGGCCATCAATGCATAGGCGCCGGCCGAGCCGTAATGGTTGGATTGTTTTACCGCCACCGCGGCGAGGCCGGTTTTCTTGCATTTGGCGATGGCCAGTTCCATCGCCTGGGTGGCCGGCACGTGGCCGAGGGAGTGGTCGGCGTCGATGAGCGCGGTGACCGGCGATTCGCGCAGGATGCGGATGTTCGGCTTGACGTTGATCTGTCCGGCGGCGAACTGCTCCGAGTACAACTGCATCATGGTCGCGCCGTGCGAGTCAATGCCGCGGATGTCGGCCGCGCCCATGCGCTCGGCGCAGAGGCGGGCATGCTCGGCGCTCATGCCCCAAGTGGTGAATATCGCGGCGATCTGCGCCTTGAGGGTGTCGAAGGGGACGCGCATGGTTCTGGCTTTCAGTCTGAATTCAAAAGATTTAAATTGTGAAAGGCACGACTGGCGTGCCTTTCGGGTTGATTACAGTGACAATTTTGTCACCGTCTCGCGGGATTGTCCCCGGCCGCACTAATACACCGGTGTCAGCACCGGCTTGCCGGAAAAATGCACCAGCAGGTTGTCGACGGTGAGGTTGCCCATGGCTGCGCGCGTCTCATGCGTCGCGCTGCCGACGTGCGGTTGCAGCAACACGTTGTCCAGCGTCCAGAAGGCCTCGTCCATTTTCGGCTCCTGCTCGAACACGTCGAGCGCCGCGCCGCCGATGGAACCGTCTTGCAGGCATTTGAGCAGGGCCGCCTCGTCGACCACCGAACCGCGCGAGACGTTGATGAGGAATCCCTTGGGACCGAGCGCCTTGATGACCTGCTCGTTCACGAGGTGGAAGGTTTCCTTGCCGCCGGGGGTGATGATGATCATGAAGTCGCTGTGCTTTGCCAGTTCGACGGCGCTGGCATGGTAGGCGTAAGGCTTGTCGGTGACCTTGTTGCGGCTGTGGTAGCCGATGCTCATGTCAAAGGCGGCGGCGCGTTTGGCGATGGCACGGCCGATGCGGCCGTAACCCAGGATGCCCAGCCGCTTGCCCGATACGCGGGTGGCCAGCGCCTGCGGGCCCTTGAGCCATTTGCCGGCGCGCACATAGCGGTCGCCCTGGGTGATTTTGCGGCCGATGTCCAGCATCATGCAGATGGCAAGGTCGGCGACACAGTCGTTAAGCACGTCGGGCGTGTTGCTAACCGGAATCTTGCGCCGCTTGGCCGCGTCGATGTCCACCGCGTCATAGCCGACGCCGAAGCAGGAAATGATTTCCAGCTTGGGCAGGGCGTCGATCAGTTTTGCCGTCGCGCCGTGGTTGCCGGTGGTGGCGATGCCGCGCACATTGGCGGCGATTTTGGCAATCAGGGCGTCCTTGTCCGGCGCAAGCCACAGCTTGTGGGTGACGAATTCGGCATCGAGGCGGTCGAGGGCGCTCTGGTGCATCGGCCCGACGATGAGGATTTCCGGCTTGCTCATGATTTGAACTTTGCCGCGAGTGCGTCGGTGGCGCGGGCCAGGAGGCCGATGTCGGCGCCCACCGCGGTGAACAGGCAGCCTTCGCCTATCCAGCGCCTGGCGTCGGCTTCGACCCCGGTGAGGATGCCCGGCGCCTTGCCGGCCTTGCGGATGCGGCGGATGGCGTCGTCGATGATGGGCATCACCTTCGGATTGTTGGTCTCGCCCATGTAACCGAGCGAGGCGTGCAGGTCGGCCGGGCCGATGAACACGCCGTCAACACCGTCGACCGCGGCGATTTTTTCCAGGTTGTCGAGCCCGGCCTGGTTTTCGATTTGCAGCAGCACGCAGATTTCGCCCTGTGCGCGTTTGGCGTAGTCCTTGACGCGGCCGAATCGCGTGGCGCGCGTGGTGCCGGCCACGCCGCGCACGCCGCCGGGCGGATAGCGGGTGTAGGCGACGGCGCGCTTGGCCTCTTCCTCGTTCTGGATGAAGGGGATCAGCAGCGTCTGCGCGCCGATGTCGAGGTAGCGCTTGATGGTGACCATGTCGTTCCATGGCACGCGCACGACCGGGTGCGAGGGGTAGGGTGCCGCGGCCTGCAATTGCGACATCACCATGTCGAGCTCGTTGGGCGAGTGCTCGGTGTCAAGCAGCAGCCAGTCAAAGCCGGCGCCGGCGACGGTCTCGACGGCAAAATTGTCCGACAGGCTGCACCACAGGCCGATTTGCTGCTTGCCGGCCTTGATGGCGTGTTTGAAGGTGTTTACGGGTAGATCCATGGTTGCTCCTGGTTGTTGCTGCCGGCGCGCTTGTTTCGCGTGGTCAAGAGGCGCGCGGTGAATGGATTAGACGAACTGCACCGAGACACTGCCGAGCGGTCCGAAGTCGCCGTGCAGGGTGTCGCCCTTTTGCGCGAACACCACGCGCGTGAACGAGCCGGCGAGGATGAGGTGACCTGCTTCGAGTGTTACGCCGTTTTTGCCCAGGCGGTTTGCCAGCCAGGCCACTCCCATGGCCGGGTGGCCGAGCACGCCGGCGGCAAGGCCGGTCTCCTCGATTTCGGAGTTGCGGTACATGATGCCGCCGACCCACCGCAGGTCGACGTCCATCGGACCGACCGGACGGCCGCCGATGACAATGCCGGCGGCCGCGCCGTTGTCGGCGACGGTGTCGAAAATCTTGCGCGGGTTGACGATGCGCGCATCGACGATTTCCAGCGCCGGCACGACGTATTCGGTGGCGCGCAGCACATCGAGGAGGCCGATGCCCGGGCCCTTGAGCGGCTTGCCCAGGACGAAGGCGAGCTCGACCTCTACGCGCGGCACGCAGTAGTCGGAATGGTTCACCTTGGCGCCGTCGGCCAGCATCATGTTGTCAAGCAGGTGGCCGTAGTCGGGTTCGTTGATCTGCGACGAGGCCTGCATCGCCTTGGAGGTGAGGCCGACCTTGTGGCCGATCAGCTTGGCGCCGTTGGCGATCTTGTGGTTGGCCACCAGCGTCGAGATGGCGTAGGAGTCCTCGATCTCGATGTTCGGGTAGGTGACCGACATCTGCACCGCCTGCTTGCGGTTTTTTTCCGCGTCGAGCAGCGTCTGCATGGCTTGTTTGCGTTGCGCATCGGTGAGCATGTACTGAGTCCTTTAGTCCTGTGTTGGGGGGAGGGTGATCCGGGCGCCGTGAATTGCATGTTTTGGAGGGGAAATGCCGCGCGCGGAGAAAATTTTATCACTGAACCGGCGCAATTAGACGGCGGCCGGCGATTTTGTCACGCCCGGGCGCGCCGCGTGGCGTAGGCGCAATTCCATTTTTGCCGGCGCCACTCAATATTTCCCCTGCCGGGCCGATGAAGTACCGTCGGTCGTCGTACGACCGACGGGCTTGCGGGGCTTGCTCGACCTGCCGGAGGCTCTCCTGTGGCGAGCGGCCCGTTTTCGGGGAGTCATCGTGCAATCGGTGTGTGGCCCGGTGTTTGTTGCCTTTCGCCTGGCAGTCGTCGGGGTATGCCTGGCGCTGTTTTCATTTTGCGGAAAAGGTGTGTTCGCCGCGCCCTACCCGGATGAGGCGCAATTGCGCGAGGCGATTGCCGCGGTCGCCGGCCTGGTTCGCGACGAAGGGCTGGAAGTGCGGATTCTGGACGCGCAAAAGTACGGCGTCTCCCGTCCCTTGATGGCCGCCGGGTTGAGTGTTGCGCGTGGTGTTTGCATGGTGTTCTACAACTCCCGGCCGTCGAGCCTGCTGGCGCCGTTTTTCGAGCGTATGAGCGGCGCCGACCTGCCGGTATGGCTCAGGGCTGTCGCCGTGCACGAGGTCAGCCATTGCGTCGAGCAGCGTGAGGGCTATGTGCTCGGGCGTTTTGACCGGGTACTGCCGCCGGGCTTTACCAGAGATGGCATGACCGGCGCGGGATATGCGGCGGCCTTGCGCAGCGGCGTGATGGAACTCTGGGGCGAAGCGCTGGCCGATATAGCGGCGCTGCTCTGGCTGCAACAGGCACGGCCGGGAGATTGGCGGCGTTTTGCCGGCGGACTGGTTGCATTGCGCGATGAACTCGCGGCGCGCAATCCGTCGCACAATACCGCGCCGTGGCTGCGGGGCATTATCGATGGCGGAGCCGCTCCCGACGGTGAGCGCGGCATTTTTGAAACCGCCTTTCGACTGCGTCGGGAGTTGCGCCCGGACTGAACGTTGACGGCCGCCCCTTCAGTATTCCGCGCTGCGGCCGATACACCTATGTCTATGGCTTTCATGGTTCTGAAGCGAGGATTTTTTGAGCACACCCCAGCCCATTGCCGCAACCCCTGCGGGAGCGCCCGACCGGCGAGCAAGCGAGCGCAGCAGCCGGCCCACGTCCGGGGAAGCGGGCGCGACGGAGCCGGAGGGCTTGTGGGCGCACGGCATGCGTCTTCTTCGGTCCAGGCTAAGCGCTGCCGTGAATGGCGTTCTCGACCCGGTCATTGCCTCGTTGCAGCGGATGCGCACGGCGGCTGGCGGCGAACCCGAGGCCGGGGGCGATGCGGACAGATCAAGGCCGGGTAATGACAGGGCCGGCGGGAAACGCGATGATGCAGCGGCTCCCGGTGAAGCGGACGCCGGGGCATCCAAACCCGGGCGCCGCCTTCCTTCCTTCCTGGCCTATGCGAGCGTGTTGCTCGCCGGTGGCATGGGCGGCGGGGCGCTGGCCTACAATATGCTGTCCGTACTGCTCGATCACCAGTTCGCGGAAAGCCGGCAGCTGGAGGGGAAAATGGCCGGGCACGCCAAGGCCATCGAGGACATACAGGGCAAACTCGATGATGAGCAGGCCAAAAGCGCGGCAGAAGGGAAAAAATTGGAGGCATCTGCCGCCGAGTACAAGGCAGCCTTGGCTGAGAGGCAGAAAAAATTCGACGCATCTCTCGCGGAGTACAAAACCGCCCTGGCCGAGAAACAGAAGAAATTCGACGACTCTCTCGCCGAGTACAAGGAGCTCCAGGTGCTGCTTGCCTCCATTGATCGCGTGCGCGGCCCCCGCAAGGCATCGAACGTATCATCGGCCAGCCTTGGCCGCGCGACCCGTCCGGTCAATGCGGGCGACTGCGCCATGGAGCCTGGCAAGATGGCCGCGCTCAAGGACTGCATCGACAATTTCAACCGCTAGGCGGGCGCTGATCGGGCCCGCCAATCTCTTTGTCGCGAAAGCACCTTGGCACGGCGATATCCGGTTTGCCGTCAGTGGATCTCCGGGTCGGGAACCGGCGCCGTGCCTTCGAGGAAGTCGAAGTCGCAGCCCTGGTCGGCCTGGGTGACGTGCTTGGCGAACATCACGCCGTAGCCGCGTGCGTACTGCGGCGGCGGCGCTTTCCACAGTCGTTTGCGTTTGGCCAGCTCGGCGTCATCGACCTTGAGCGACAGGCGCCGCGCGGGTACGTCGATCTCGATGATGTCGCCGTCCTGCACGAGGGCCAGCGGCCCGCCGATATACGACTCGGGTGCGACATGCAGCACGCAGGCGCCGTAGGAGGTGCCGCTCATGCGGGCGTCCGAGATGCGCAGCATGTCGCGCACGCCTTCCTTGAGCAGCTTTTTCGGTATCGGCAACTGCCCCCACTCGGGCATGCCGGCGCCCTGCGGGCCGGCGTGCTTCAACACGATGACCGAATCCTTGTCCACCGGCAGGTCCGGGTCGTCGATGCGCGCCGCCATGTCGTTGTAGTCGGCGAACACCACCGCCTTGCCGGCGTGCTTGTGCAGGCGCGATTCGGCCGCCGGCGGCTTGATCACCGCGCCGTTGGGGGCGAGGTTGCCGCGCAGCACCGCCAGGCTGTCGGATTTCACCAGTGCCTTGTCCAGCGGCAGGATGACATCGTCGTTGAAGACCTTGGCATCGGCGATGTTCTGGCCAAGGGTCATGCCGTTCACGGTCTTCGCATCGAGCTTCAGCAGGCCGCGCAGGTTGGCCAGCAAGGCGCGCAGGCCGCCGGCGTAATAAAAATCCTCCATCAGGTACTTGCCGGCCGGGCGCAGGTTGGCGATCAGCGGCGTCTTGCGCGCAAGGGCGTCAAACAGGTCGAGGTCGAGCTCGACGCCGGCGCGGCGCGCCATGGCGATGAGGTGGACGATGGAATTGGTCGAGCCGCCGAGGGCGAGCACCGTGGTGACGGCGTTATGCACGGCATCGGCGGTGATGATGTCCTTGGGCTTCAAGTCCTCCCACACCATCTCGACGATGCGCCGGCCGGTCTGGGTGGCCATCGCCGCATGGCGCGAATCGGGCGCTGGGATGGAGGCGGCCCCGGGCAGGGTCAGGCCGACGGCCTCGGCGGCGCTGGTCATGGTCGAGGCGGTGCCCATGGTCATGCAATGCCCCGGGGAGCGGGCGATGCCCTGCTCGATTTCCTGCCAGTCTTTTTCGCTGATGTTGCCGGCGCGCAATTCGGCCCAGTATTTCCATGAGTCGGAGCCAGAACCGAGCGTCGCACCGCCCCAGTTGCCGCGCAGCATCGGGCCGGCGGGCATGAAGATCGCCGGCAGGTTCATGCTGGTCGCGCCCATGATGAGGGCCGGCGTGGTCTTGTCGCAGCCGCCCATCAGCACCGCGCCGTCGGCCGGGTAGGCGCGCAGCGATTCCTCGGCTTCCATGGCGAGGAAGTTGCGGTACATCATGGTGGTCGGTTTCTGGAACGGCTCGGACAGCGTCATCACCGGAATTTCCACCGGAAAGCCGCCGGCCTGCCAGATCCCGCGCTTGACCTCTTCGACGCGCTGCTTGAAGTGGGTGTGGCAGGCGTTGATGTCGCTCCAGGTGTTGAGGATGGCGATCACCGGCTTGCCGGCGTAGTCGCTGCGGTCAAAGCCCATTTGCGCGGTGCGCGAGCGGTGGCCGAAGGAGCGCAGGTCTTTCACGCCGTACCAAAGGTGGCTGCGCAACTGCTCGGGTGTTTTCTTTTTTGACATTGTTTGGGGTGCGCGAGTTAGGTGCGCGAGGGCGCAATGAAGGAGAAAAGCGGAGCTGCGAAGATTACCGCAGATGCCCGCGACACGACAGCATTTGGCGCTGAAAAATTCCTTTTCCCGCCCTGCGGTTGTCGTACAAGGGGCAGCGCGCCAGGGCGCGCAGTGGGGGAGGGGGGGGGCTGGTCCGCCGCCGCCCCTGGCGAGCCGGATAGCCGCCGTAACGCGTGCCGCATGCGGATGCTGCGTTGCGCAATTGACGCTTTCTCCGGCGCCAACTAGCATGTTCACATAACAAACATTTGTTCGTATGCCGAACAAATGCGCGAACTTGATATTCGGCAATACCGTTAAAACAGCGCCGCCTGTTGCGACGACAAGCATTAAACTGTACGGCCCGGGCTGCAATGCGGCCCGTTCTGGAGGACTCACCGTGGTGAACAAGATCGTCGATTCGCTCCAGGCCGCGCTGGCCGGAGTGCAGGATGGCGCTACCGTGCTGGTTGGCGGATTCGGTGGCGCCGGTATCGCGCGCGAGCTGATTGACGCGCTGATCGCGCAGGGCGCGCGCGACCTGACCATTGTCAACAACAATGCCGGCAACGGCGAGACCGGGCTTGCCGCGCTGCTCAAGGCCGGCCGGGTGAGAAAACTCATCTGTTCTTATCCGCGCCAGGTCGACTCGCACGTGTTTGAAGGCCTTTACAAGGCCGGCAAGATCGAGCTCGAACTGGTGCCCCAGGGCAACCTCGCCGAGCGCATGCGCGCCGCCGGCGCCGGCATCGGCGCGTTCTACACCCCCACCGCCTATGGCACCGACCTGGCCAAGGGTAAGGAAACGCGCGTTATCAACGGCCGCAACTACGTGCTTGAGTACCCGATTTTCGGCGATGTGGCGCTGATCAAGGCGGAAAAAGGCGACCGCTGGGGCAACCTGGTGTACCGCAAAGCGGCGCGCAATTTCGGGCCCATCATGGCCAGCGCCGCCAAGTGCGCCGTAGCCCAGGTGTATGACATCGTCGACCTTGGCGAGCTCGACCCCGAGGTGATCGTCACGCCGGGCATCTATGTGCATCGCGTGGTGCATGTTCAGCGTGACGCTGCTGCGTACAGGGCGGCGGCATGACCGGCGTGATGTCAACAAGGGTCACGCCGGGTATTTATGTGCAGCCTGTCTTTTTCGTGAAACGGGTGCGCGTCAGCCGCGACGGTGCCGCAATAAAGGAGGCGGCATGAGCTTGAAGAAACGCAACCGCGACGACATCGCACGTCGCGTCGCACAGGACATTTACGAGGGCGCCTACGTCAATCTGGGCATCGGCCTGCCGACGCTGGTGGCGAACTTCCTGCCGCCGGGCCGCGAAATCCTGTTGCACAGCGAGAACGGCATTCTCGGCATGGGCCCGCGGCCGGCCAAGGGCGAAGAAGACTGGGACCTCATCAATGCCAGCAAGGAGCCGGTGACGCTGCTGCCCGGCGGTTCGTTCTTTCATCACGCCGACTCTTTTGGCATGATGCGCGGCGGCCATCTGGATATCTGCGTGCTTGGCGCCTTCCAGGTTTCGGTTGGCGGCGACCTCGCCAACTGGCATACCGGTGCGCCCGATGCGATTCCCGCGGTCGGTGGCGCGATGGATCTTGCCGTGGGCGCGAAAAGTTGCTGGGTGATGATGGAGCACCTGACCAAGTCTGGTGAATCGAAAATCGTGCCCGTTTGCAGCTATCCGCTCACCGGTGTCGGCGTGGTCAGCCGCGTTTATACCGACCTTGCGGTGGTCGATGTCACGCCGCAGGGCCTGCTCGCCTATGACCTGGTGCCCGGATTGGCGTTTGACGAGCTGCAGCGCCTCACCGGGGTGCCCCTCAAAGAGGGGCGCGCCAAGGCGGCCTGAGCATGCAAGCCTTCATCAACAACCAGCTTCCCGGCCGCGTGGTATTTGGCGCCGGCGCGCTCGAGCACCTGCCGCGTGAAATGGAACTGCTCGGCGCTTCGCGCGCGCTGGTGCTCTCCACGCCGGAACAAAAAGCCCAGGCCGAAGATGTGGCGCGGCGGCTGGGCGGGCGCTGCGCCGGAATTTTTGCGCGCGCGGTGATGCATGTGCCGATCGAGACGGCGCGCGAAGCGCGCGCCGAGGCCGCACGCCTGGGTGCCGACTGCGCCGTCGCCATAGGCGGCGGGTCGACCACCGGGCTTGGCAAGGCCATCGCGCTCGAATCGGCGCTGCCCATCCTCGCCATTCCCACCACATACGCCGGTTCGGAAATGACGCCGATCTACGGCATTACCGAAGCGGGCATGAAAAAGACCGGGCGCGACCGCAAGGTGTTGCCGCGCACGGTGATCTACGACCCCCTGCTCACGTTGGGCCTGCCCGCGGGCATGTCCGCCACCAGCGGCATGAACGCCATCGCCCATGCGGTCGAAGGGCTCTACGCCGAGGACGCCAACCCCGTCATGGCGCTGATGGCCGAGGAGGGCATACGCGCGCTGGCAAGCGGCCTGCCGCGGGTGGTGAAAAATCCCGCCGACATCGATGCGCGTTCGGACTGCCTCTATGGCGCGTGGCTGTGCGGCGCGGTGCTGGGCGGCGTGGGCATGGCGCTGCACCACAAGCTGTGCCATACCCTGGGCGGGACCTGGAACCTGCCGCATGCCGAGACCCACACCATAGTGCTGCCGCATGCGGCTGCCTACAACACCTCCGCCGCGCCCGACGCTATGGTGCGGGTGGCGCGTGCGCTGGGCCTGGAGGGCGCGGCCAGCGCCGCCGCAGGCTTGTTCGACCTCGCCAGGAGTCTTGGCGCGCCGCTGGCCCTCAAGGACATCGGCATGCCCGAGTCAGAGCTTGACCGCGCCGCCGACATCGCGGTCAAGTCGCCCTACTATAATCCGCGACCGATTGACCGCGCCGCGATTCGCAAATTACTGGACGACGCCTGGCACGGCCGTCGTCCCGGCTAAGCACGGCCGCCGCTCGTCCTGAACACATCTTGAATCCACACTAGGAGACACCATGGCCCAAACCACCGAAATCCAATCGACCGAAGACAGGCTGACCGAGTCGGCGCTCAACCGCCTAGCCAACGACAGCGACCCGCGTTTCAAGCAGGTCATCACCGCGCTGATCAAGCACGTGCACGCTTTCGCGCGCGAGGTCGAACTGACCGAAGAGGAGTGGTTCGAGGGCGTCAAGTTCCTCACCGCCGCCGGCCAGAAATGCGACGACAAGCGCCAGGAGTTCATCCTCTTGTCCGACGTGCTGGGCCTGTCCATGCTGGTCGACGCCATCAACCACAAGCGTCCGGCCGGCGCCACCGAGAACACCGTCCTGGGTCCGTTTTTCGTGCATGGCGCCAAGGAAATCAAGAACGGCGACAACCTCGCCGAGGACTGGGATGGCGAGCCGACGCTGGTGTCCGGGCGCGTGCTCGGCACCGACGGCAAGCCGCTCGCCAACGCGCTGCTCGACATCTGGCATTCGGACGATGTCGGCTATTACGACGTGCAGCTGCCGACCTTTGAGGAAAAACAACTGCGCGGCAAGCTGCGCACCGACGCGCAGGGGCGTTACTGGTTCCGCACCATCAAGCCGGAGTTCTACCCGGTTCCGACCGACGGCCCGGTCGGCATCATTCTCACGCGCATGGGCCGCCATCCCTACCGGCCGGCGCACATTCATTTCATCGTTTCGGCGGACGGCTACGAGTCCTGCGTCACCCACCTGTTCGTCAAGGGCGGCAAGTACCTCGACTCGGACGCGGTGTTTGGCGTCAAGGACTCGCTGATTGTCGACTTCAAGCTCAATAACTCGGAAGCGGATGCAGAAAAGGCCGGACTCAAGGCGCCGTTCTACAACGCCGACTTCGATTTCGTGCTCAGGCCGGCCGATGGTGGCAAGGTGCAAAAGGTCATTTCGCCGGCGGATGCGGTTTGATTAAAGTAAACAGACTCACACTAAAAGGACGGGCAGCATGGCAGTGAACGCAAATGTGGAAAGTGTAAAACTGGGTTGGATAGGCCTGGGTCGCATGGGTTATGCCATGGCTTACCGTCTGTTGCAGGGCGGCTGCAAGGTGGCGGTGTGGAACCGCACCCGCGCCAAAGGCGAGCCGCTGGCTGAATTCGGCGCGGTCATCGTCGACGCCAAAACCGACCTTGCCGCCTGCGACATCGTCTTCACCATGGTCTCGACCACCGCCGACCTGAAGGAGGTGTTGTTCGAAACCGGAGGCCTGCTCTCGGGAAAATCCAAGCCAAAACTGGTTGTCGACTGCTCGTCGATCTCGCAGGAAGGTTCGGCCGATGTGCGCGCGGAACTGGAAAAACGCGGCATCGCCTATTTGTGCGCGCCGGTGTCGGGCAACGGCAAGGTGGCCAAGGCGGCCAAGCTCTCGGTGGTGGCCTCGGGACCCAAGTCACAATACGATCTTGCCGAGCCCTACCTGAAAATGTTCGGCCGTAGCGCCACCTACCTGGGCGAAGGTGAGCTCGCCCGCGTCTGGAAAATCGCCCACAACACCATGTTCGGCGTGATCATCCAGTCGCTGTGCGAAATCACCGTGCTGGCGGAAAAGGCCGGCATCCCGCGCCACGTCTTCCTCGAATCCATCAACAACAGCGTCCTGGGTTCGATGTACACCAAGTACAAGACGCCGGTGCTGACCAACCTTTCGTTCGAGAACGTCACCTTCACGCCCAGGCTGTTGTTGAAGGACCTGGACCTGGGCCTGGCGGCGGGCCACGCCCTTGGCGTGCCGATGCCGGCCGCCGCCGCCACGCGCGAGTCGGTGGCCAACGTCGTCGGCCGCGGCCACGACAACGTCGACTTTGCCATCCTGCTGCAGGAAATCGCCAAGAGCGCCGGACTCGAGCTAAAGCCCGAGAACGTGAAAATGAGCGACGGACTCGAGTCCTGAACCGGAAGCCCCCCATGAAACGCACACTCATACGCGGCGCCACGATCATTTCCCTCGACGCCAAGGTCGGTGACCTGGCGCAGGGCGACATCCTGGTCGAGGATGACCGTATCGCCGCCATCGCGCCGCAAATCAAGGCCGATGATGCGCAAGTGGTCGAGGCCGCCGGCATGATCGCCATTCCCGGCATGGTCGATGCGCATCTGCACACCTGGCAGACCGGGTTGCGCGGCGTCGCCGGTAACTGGACCATTCTTGAGTATTTTCGCAACATGCACGCCGGCCTCGCGACCAAGTTCAAGCCCGAGGACATCCGCACCGCCAACCTTGCCGGCGCGCTCAACCAGATCAATTGCGGCGTCACCACACTGGTCGACTGGTGTCACAACAACCCGACGCCGGCGCACACCGACGCCGCCATCGAGGGACTGGCCGCATCGGGAATACGCGCCGCGTTTTTCCACGGCACGCCCAAGCCCGATCCCAAGCCTGGACAGCGCCCGTTCTGGGAATCGCCCCATCCGAGGAGCGAAGTCGAGCGCCTGTTGAAAAGCGGCTTTGCCGGCGGCAACAAGCTGCTCTCGCTGGGCATGGCCATCCTCGGGCCGCATTACTCGACCTACGAGGTGGCGGTGAGCGATTTCAAGCTGGCGCGCGAATTCGGCATGATCGCCTCGATGCATTGCGCCGGCGCCGAACCGCGCACGCCCGACGGCTGGGACCGCCTCGCCGCCGAGGGGTTGCTCGGTGACAACAACAACATTGTCCATGGCAACAACCTTACCGACGCCCAGCTTGCGTTTATGCTGGAAAAAGGCGTGACCTTCACGCTCACGCCCGAGACCGAAATGGCACAAGGGCACGGCTTTGCCATCACCGGGCGGCTGCGCAAGCTCGGCGCACGCCCGTCGCTCGGAGCCGACCTCGAGGCCGGCGCCTCGGGCGACATGTTCACCGTGGCGCGGCTGGCGCTGTCGACGCAGCGCGCCATCGACAACGACGCAGTGCGCGCCAGTACCGGGGCCTTGCCGCCCACCGCGACCATACGTTGCCGTGAAGCGCTCGAATGGATCAGCGTCGAGGGCGCGCGCATGCTGCGCATGGCCGACCGCATCGGCACGCTCACCCCCGGCAAGCAGGCCGACCTGGTGCTGCTCGACGCGACGGCGCTCAACATGTGGCCGGTGCACGACCCGGTGGCGAGCGTCATCACCCAGGCGGGCATTGCCAACGTCGACTCGGTGATGATCGCCGGCGTGTGGGCCAAGCGCGATGGGCGCCTGTTGTATCCGGACCTGCAAAAAGTCAAAAATGCGCTGCAGGAATCGAGCCGGCGCATCGTCGCTGAAATGGGTTTGGTCACGGCCGGCTGAGCTGGCGTAGTATTCAATTCTTGATCTTTCCCGAATGCATGACAATCATTCGTCATCCCCGCTTTCGCGGGGATGACGGTAACAGATGGGGCAATTGTCATTAAATATGAAACGCTCAATAGTATCGATTTAATTTTTGTTTCAAAGGAACCCTGATGGCCACCAAAAAGAGCACCAAGAAAACCAGAGAACCGAAGATCATCCGTCCGGACAGCATTGATCCGCACGTGCGCCAGCCCGAGCCCAGGGGACCGCGCGACCACGGCCACCACCATGGCCACGATCACGGCCATCCGGATGAGGTTGATCCGCATTACCAGTGGGACCGACCCTTGCAGGCGCCGGGCCACACCCAGGTTGATTTCGAGGAACGCATCAATTTCCGCCGCCTGCACGACTATCGCTTGGCGCGTACGCGCGCGGCGCTGGCCAATTCGGGCTTGGGCGCACTGCTGTGCTTTGACCAGCACAACATCCGCTATACCACCAGCACCGTCATCGGCGAATGGGCGCGCGACAAGCTCACGCGCTACTCCCTGCTGACTGGCAACGGCGATCCCTACATCTGGGATTTCGGCTCGGCCGCCAAGCACCACAAGATGCATTCACATTGGCTCGAGCACGACCACTGCCGCGCCGGGCTGCTGGGCTTGCGCGGTGCCACCGGTTCGGACATCACCTTGTTTCGCGAGGCGGCTAAGGAGATCAAGAGCATCCTCGATGCGGAGGGCATGAGCAACATGCCCCTTGGCATAGACGTGGTCGAACCGCCGATGATGTTCGAACTGCAACGACTTGGCATCGAGGTGCGTGACGGCCAGCAGACCATGCTGCAGGCGCGCGAGGTGAAAAACATCGACGAGCTGACCATGCTCAACATGGCGGCGGCAATGGTCGACGGCGTCTATCAGGACATCTACGAAGCACTCAAGCCGGGCGTGCGCGAGAGCGATATCGTCGCCCTGGCCACCAAGCGCCTGTATGAGATGGGCTCGGACTGTGTCGAGGCGGTCAATGCCATTGCCGGCGAGCGCTGCTCGCCGCACCCGCATAATTTCACCGACCGGCTGATCCGCCCGGGCGACCAGGCGTTTTTTGACATCATCCAGTCCTTCATGGGTTACCGCACCTGTTATTACCGCACTTTCAGTGTCGGCCGCGCCTCCTCGTCGCAGCGCACCGCCTACGGCAAGGCGCGCGAGTGGATGGACAAGGCCATCGACCTGCTGAAGCCGGGCATGTCCAGCGACAAGATTGCCGCGGCACTGCCCAAGGCCCAGGACGCCGGCTTTAACAGCGAAATGGATGCCTTCGGCCTGAATTTCTGCCACGGCCTCGGTCTCGGCCTGCACGAGCGGCCGCTGATTTCCCGCCTCAACTCCTTCAAGGACCCGATCGAGCTGAAGGTCGGCATGGTGTTCGCGGTCGAGACCTACTGCCCGGCGAGTGACGGCGTGTCGGCGGCGCGTATCGAGGAGGAGGTGATCCTCACGCCCACCGGCGCCAAGATCATTTCGCTGTTCCCGGCCGAGGAACTGCCGGTTGCCAACCCGTACATGGGCAGCATGGGTAAATCGCGATGAGTACGCGAAAAAAACCGCAGCCGCGGATTGGCTGGATCGGCGCCGGCCGCATGGGTTTCGAGATGGCGCAGCGCCTGGCGCGTGCCGGCTGCGACATCACGGTGTGGAACCGTACCCGTGCCAAGGCGACGCCGCTGAAGAAAGACGGCGCAAAAATCGCCTCCAGCCTCACCGAACTGGCCGATTGCGACATCCTGTTCGTGATGGTCGCCACCTGGGATGACGTCAAGCATGTGATCAGCGGGCCCGGGGGTGTGCTGTCCAAATCCAAACCGGGCAAGGGTCCGGCGCCGCGCATCGTCGTCGAGTGCTCTTCGATCTCGCTCGAAGGTTCGGCCGAATTGCGTCGCATGCTCGCCGCCTACGGCAGCGAGTTGCTGGCGGCGCCGGTATCGGGCAATGCCAAGGTGATCAAGGCAGACAAACTTTCTTTCGTCTGCTCCGGTCCGAAAAAAATCTATGACAAGGTCGCGCCGCTGCTGCTGCACATCGGCCCGGGCGCCTCTTATGTCGGCGAGGGCGAGCTTGCACGCATTGTCAAGATCTGCCATAACGTCATGCTCGCAGTGGTCACACAGTGCCTGGCCGAGATCACCGTGCTGGCCGAAAAGGCCGGCGTACCGCGCCACGCTTTTCTCGACTTTCTCAATAAAAGCGTGATGGGCTCGACCTTCACCCGTTACAAGACACCGGCTTTCGTCAACCTCGACTTCCATGTCACCTTCACGCCCTACCTGCTGCGCAAGGACGTGGACCTCGGCCTTGACGCGGGCCGGCGCTTTGGCGTGCCGCTGCCGCTTGTCTCGGCGACGCGCGACCTCATCCAGTCGATGATGGGCAGCGGCATGACCGAGCAGGATTTCTCGACCCTGTTGTTGCAGCAGGCGCAGCACTCAGGCCTGAAGATCAAGTCCGAAAACGTCAGCGTCGGCGACGGCTTGGGCAAGTGAACGCCGGTGGTGGAAAAATATGGATCACAAACCTGGAGGTAACGTCATGCAGGCCATGAAAAAATCAACCAACATCCTTGTCGCAGGACTGCTGGCGCTCTGCTTTGCACAGACCGCCATCGGCCAGGCTTATCCAAGCAAGCCGATCAGGATCATCGTGCCCTTTACCGCCGGCAGCGCCACCGACATCATGGCGCGCACCATAGGTGAAAAACTCAGCGCGGCATGGGGGCATCCGGTGCTGGTGGAGAACAAGCCGGGCGCCGGCGGCACCATAGGCGCGAACCAGGTCGCCAAGGGCGAGGCCGACGGCTACTCCCTGCTGGTGGTCTCCACCGGCCACGTCGTCAATCCGGTTCTATACAACAGCATCCCTTACGATACGCTGGCCGATTTTTCCGGCGTGAGCGTGCTGGCCAACCTGCCCAGTGTGCTGGTGGTCAGCGCCGGTAGCCCGTTCAAGAATGTGCAGGACCTGGTTGCCGCGGCCAAGGCCAAGCCCGGCCAGCTCAATTTCGCCACCGCCGGCGTCGGCAGTGCGACGCACGTCAACACCGCCAAGTTCCTCGTTGCGAGCAACGCCTCGGCCACGCACATCCCGTTCAAGGGCACGCCGGAGACGATTACCGAGACCATTTCCGGGCGCGTCGATTTCATGTTCACACCGGTGCTCGCCTCGCTGCCCAACATCCGCGATGGCCGCATGCGTGCGCTGGCGGTGAGCACCGCCAGGCGCAACAGCGCGCTGCCCGATGTGCCGACGGTGGCCGAGAGCGGATTGCCCGGCTTTGAGTTCAATTTCTGGATCGGTTTGCTGGCGCCGGCAAAAACGCCGCGCGACATCGTCAACAAGCTCAACGCCGAAGTGACCAAAATCATGCAATTGCCCGAGGTGCGCGAGCGCATGGGCAAGCTCGGCGCCGAGGCCATGCCGATGTCGCCCGAACAATTCGACGCCTATATCAAGGAGGAGTACACCTCTCTGGGCGCGGTGATGAGGGCGTCGGGCACCAAGGCGCAGTAGCCGGATCTGAGGGCGAACTGGTTCAATCGAAGAATCGTTGTTTGTTTACATGTATCAACAAGGAGGAGTCAAAATGAAAAGCATCCGTTTTGTGGCGCTGCGCAGCCTGGCGGCGGTGGCGGTAGCCGGAATCGTTGCGATGTCGGCGTCCGCGTTCGCTGCGACGTCCGGTCCCGCGGTAAAAGTCGGCAGCACGCTGGCATTGACCGGGCCTTTGTCGGCCACCGCGCTCATTCACAAGCTGGTGGGCGAGATTTATGTCGAGGAACTGAACAAGAAAAACGGCCTGCTCGGCCGGCCGGTCGAATGGGTCGTCAAGGACGACCAGTCCAAGCCCGATCTTGCCCGCACCCTGTATGAGCAACTGGTAACTGTGGACAAGGTCGACCTGCTGCTCGGGCCTTATGCCACTGCGAATATCCTTTCCGCGATGGGCGTGGCACAGCGCTACAACAAAATACTGATCCACCACACCTTCGGCATACCCAGCCTGGCCAAGTATGAGATGCAATTCCCCACCTGGGCCATAGGCGCGGACACGGCTGTAACCACCCCGAACATGGTGTTCGACGGTCTTGCCGCCGGACCCAAGCCGCCCAAGACCATTGCCATCGTCACCACCAAGTTCCCGTCGGTGTTGTTCATGTCCACGGGCGCGCGTGAGGTGGCGAAAAAACGCGGCCTCAACGAGGTGCTGTACCTTGAGTGGGAATTTGGCAACCGTGACTTTGGCGCCATTGCGGCCCGTCTCAAGGACGCCAAGCCCGATTTCATCTGGACCGGCGTGATCGCGCTGGAGGGCATGCAACTGCTCGATGCGATGAAAAAAATCGACTATGCGCCGCCGATGATGTTCCACCACCTGCCGGCGCCCGGCCCGATGCTCAAGTCGGCCGATGCCAAGAACGCGCTTGCCGCCACCATTTTCGAGCAGCATGCGCCGTTCATGAGCAACACCGGTGCCACCGATTTGGCGAAGATATTCAACGAGCGCGCCGCCAAGGCGGGCCTGCCCGACACCATGGTCGACACCCAGGCCGCGGCGTCCTATGCCGCATGGCAGGTGCTAGAGGCCGCGGTCAACGCGACCAAGAGCCTGGATGACAAGGTGCTGGGCGCCTGGCTGAAAAAGAACCGCGTCAACACCATCCAGGGTACGCTGCGCTTTGACGGCCCGAACAACTACGGTGACGACCTGACCAAGATCAAGCAGGTGCAAAACGGCGAATGGGTGGTGGTCTTCCCGAAAGAGTTTGCCAAACCGGGCGTGAAAATGCTCGCTCCCTGAGCACGGGCTGACGATGCATTTACCGAGTATCGAACTGCTCGGGCAGTCTCTGCTGTCCGGGTTGTTCATCGGCGCACTCTACGGCCTGCTGGGGCTGGGGCTGAGCATGTCATGGGGGATGTTGCGCCAGATCAACCTGGCGCACTTCGCCCTGGCGTTTCTTGGCGCCTATCTCACCTACCAGTTGTCGATCACGGCAAAGCTCGATCCGCTGCTGACGCTGTTCATCATCGCGCCCGGATTTTTTGTGCTTGGCATGGCGATGCACTGGGTGTTTGCGCGTTTCAACGTCAGTGCTTTCAACTCGCTGCTCGTTACCTTCGGCCTCACCGTCATCATAGAGAGCGGCATCCAGTGGATCTGGACCGCCGATTACCGCAAGCTCGAGTCCCACTACGCCGACATCAAGTTCAAGATCGGCGTGTTCTATATTCCCCTGCCCGAGTTTCTGACGCTGTTGATTTCATTGGCCCTTGCCGGTGGCACCTGGGCGGTGCTGCGCTACACCCACGTCGGCCGGGCGATGCGCGCCATGTCCGAAGACCCGGCCATGGCCGCCGCCTTTGGCGTCAACGAACGCATGTTGGCGTTGCTGCTCTCGGGTGCCTCGGCGGCCTTCGCCGGGGTCGGCGGCGTCTGCCTTGCGCTTTCCTTCACCCTCGCACCCTCGCAGATCTACGCCTGGATAGGGGTGGTGTTCGCCGCGGTGATGATAGGCGGCCTGGGCAATCCGCTCGGTCCGCTGGTGGCGGGTATCGTCATAGGCATGTCTGAAGCCGCGACGCAGGCGATTACCGCGCCGGCCTGGGCGCCGCTGGTGTCGTTTTCACTGCTGATCCTGGTGCTGCTGTTCCGGCCGGGCAAGGTCTAGCATGGACAGGAAAGTCATCGCCGGATTCATCACCGCAGCGGTGTTGCTGGGCGCGTTGCCTTTGCTCAAGCTGCCGGCGTTTTATGAATCCTTCCTTTACCTGATCTTCAGCTGGATCGTTCTTGCCACCTCGTGGAATATCCTTTCCGGCTATTCGGGCTATTTCTCCTTCGGCCATGGTGCGTTTTTCGGGTTGGGCATCTACACCACGGCGGTGCTGACGGCCAAGTTCAACTGGCCCTTCCTGTGGACCCTGCCGGTGGCGGGCGCCGTCGCGGCCTTGTTCGGCATCGGCCTGGGCACCGTGGTGTTCCGCGTGCGCCGCCTGCGCGGCGAATTATTCGCGCTGATCACCCTCGCCATCACCTTTGTCATCGCCACCATCGTGCTCAACACGCCCATAGACGGCGGCCCCGGCGTGTACCTGTCGGCGGTGCCGGTGCCGGCCATCGGCCCGTCGCCCTCGGGCACCTTTTACCTGCTCGGCCTGGCGCTTGCGCTTATCACCTTGTGGACTGCGTATCACATCTATTGCTCCAAGCTGGGTGCCGGCCTCTTTGCCATCCACGATGACGAGGATGTTGCCGAAGTGCAGGGCGTGCCGACCTTCGGCTACAAACTGATCGCCCTGGGCGTGTCCTGTGCCCTGGCCGGGGTTGCCGGCGGCATACATGCCATTTTCATTTCCTACGTCACCGTCGGCGAGGTGTTCAACATCGTGGTGCCGCTCAACGTGGTGCTGATGAGCGTGCTGGGCGGGTCGCGCCACTGGTTCGGGCCGGCCGTCGGCGCCACGGCCATTACCGCGCTGCTCTATGCCTTCACCGCGGGTGATTACGCCATCGCCGGACGCGCCACGGTGGGCCTGATCCTGATCCTGGTCATCCTGTTCCTGCCCGACGGCCTGTTCGGGCAATTGCTCAAGCGCATCAAGCGCTGGCGTGCCGATCCGCCCCTGCCCGAAGTGGCGGCGCCGGCGCTCATCAGCTCGCGCGGCAAGGAGGGCGAGGTTCTGCTCAGCGCCGAGGGCGTGTTCAAGGCCTTCAGCGGCGTGCAGGCGCTGGCGGGCGTGGACATGCAGTTGCGGCGCGGCGAAATCTACGGCCTCGTCGGCCCCAACGGTTCGGGCAAGTCGACCATGGTCAATGTCATCAGCGGTTTTTACCAGCCGACCTCCGGCCGCATCGTCTTCGAAGGTACGGACATCGCGCCGCTGCCGGCGCACCGCGCGGCGCAGGCGGGCATTGCGCGCACCTACCAGATCCCGCGGCCGTACATGAACCTCAGCGTGCTCGAGAACGCCACCCTGCCGGGCATGTTCGGTGCGGCGCGGCTGTCGCGCCAGGTGGCCGAGCGCCAGGCGATGTACTGGCTGGAATTTGTCGGCCTGGCGGACCGGGCGCGCGCGCTGCCGACCGAACTCAACCTGCACCAGCGCAAGTTTCTCGAGCTGGCGCGGGCGCTTGCCTCCGCGCCGCGGCTGGTGCTGCTCGACGAGGTGCTGGCCGGTTTGACGCCTTCGGAGATCAACAACGCCGTCACCCTGGTGCGCGAGATCCGCAATCGCGGTGCGACCATCCTGTTCATCGAGCACAATATGCGCGCCGTGCTCGAACTGGTGGACAGGTTGATGGTGCTCAACTATGGCAAGGTGATTGCCGAGGGCGTGCCGCGCGAGGTGATGCGCCAGCCGGAGGTGGTCAGCGCCTACCTGGGGTCGGAATATGTCCAGCAATAATGCCGCGATGGACGCGCCGCCGATGAACACATTGCTTGAGGCGCAGTCGCTCAACGTCAGCTACGGCGACGCACCGGCGCTGTGGGATGTTTCCTTCAGCGTCGGCGAGGGCGAGATCGTGTCCATCGTCGGCCCCAACGGCGCGGGCAAGACCACACTCGTAAACACCCTTGCCCGCCTGCAGCCGGTGCGCACGGGCAGACTGCTGTATCGCGGCGATGATGTGACCGGGCTTTCGGCGCGCGAAATGTGCAATCGCGAGGTCGCGCTCATTCCCGAGGGGCGCAAGCTCTGGGGCGGCATGACGGTGGAGGAGAACCTCGACATGGGTGCCTACCGCAAGGCGGCGCGGCCGTTTCGCGACGAGGGCATCGCGCGCGTCTATGACATGTTCCCGGTATTGAAGGAGCGTCGCTGGCAGGCCGCCGGCACGCTCTCGGGCGGACAGCAGCAAATGGTGGCGATCGGGCGCGCGCTGATGGCGCGGCCGAAAATGCTGCTCATCGACGAACCTTCCCTCGGCCTCGCGCCGGCGGTGGTGCAGCAGGTGTTCGAGGTGATACGCGCCATTCATGCCGGCGGCGTGTCCATCCTGCTGATCGAGCAAAACGCCGTTCGCGCGCTCGAGGTTGCGCAGCGCGCCTACGTACTGGAGGGTGGCCGCATCGTCTCCACCGGCCTGCCGGCCGACCTGATGGCGCAGCCGCACATCCGCGAGGCTTATCTGGGTGAGACAACAGCCTGAGGTCCGGGCAACTTCGGTATTTTCAAGGAGCAAGACAATGAGCGATTACGAAAAGGAAATACTGTCCATCGACGATGCGCGCTACAAGGCGATGGTGGCAAAGGACTACGTTACCCTGGACAAGATTCTCGCCGACACACTGCGCTACAACCACTCAACCGGGCGCAGCGAAAACAAAAGCGAGTACATGGCCATCCTCACATCGGGCAAGGTTTCCTACGCCGCGGCGACACGCAAGAGCATCGCCATGACAAGCTACGGCAACACCGTGGTCTGCCACGGCACCATCGAGCTGCAGGTGCTGGCCAACGGCGAGACCAGGCATCTGAGCAGCGCCTACCTCAATGTCTGGGTCAAGGGCGACAATGGCTGGCAGATGGCCGCCTGGGCTTCGACGCCGCTGCCCAAGACTTGATCGGAGAGGCGCCGACTAACCCCGTCATTCCCGCGAAAGCGGGAATCCATTTTTATCCACGCTAAAAGTCAAGGTGGATTCCCGCTTTCGCGGGAATGACGGTACGGAGACTTGAGCTGACTTGCCCTACAGCATCGAGCACACTTCTTCGAATGGCAGGCGCGGCAGGCGGGCCATGACCTTGGACGGGTCACCATGGCCAAGGTTGCAGATGAAGTTGGATTTGAAGGTGGTGCCGGAAAAGAATTCCTTGTCCACGCCGGCGGCGTTGTAGCCGGACATCGGGCCGCAATCGAGGCCCATCGCGCGGGCGGCGATCATCAGGTAGGCGCCCTGCAGGGAACTGTTGCGCAGGGCGGTGGTTTCAACCATGGCTTTCTTGTCATCGCCGACGTAGAGGTTTTTCATTTCCGGGCGGTGCGGGAAGACCCTGGGGATGTTCTCGTAGAAAGCGAGGTCGAAAGCGATGATGGCAACGACCGGCGCGGCCATGGACTTGTCCTGGTTGGCCGGCGACAGGTGTGGTTTGAGCCGTTCCTTGGCCGCCTGGGTACGCAGGAAAACGAGGCGGCCGGGCTGCGAGTTGCCGGTCGTCGGGCCCCATTTCATCAGCTCGTACAAGGCCTTGATCTGGTCGTCGGAAACCGGTTTTGGCTGCCAGCCGTTTTGCGTGCGGGCAGTGCGGAAAATCTGGTCGAGTGCGGCGTCGTTAAGCATGGTGAGGGTCCTCGATGTGCGGGGGTGTAGAAAGGGCGGGAAGTGCAAATTGGCAGGTGAAACGGCCAAAGGCCGCTGCTGGCTGAATTATACTGTGCCTCCGGCGCGGGCAAGCGATCCGGGGAATAGTTTGAAAAATGCAATGAAAGGTAAGCAATGAACGAAGCCTATATCTGCGACGCCGTGCGCACCCCCTTCGGCCGCTACGGCGGTGCGCTCTCGGGCGTGCGCACCGACGACCTCGCCGCCATCCCGCTCAAGGCCCTGATGGAGCGCAATCCCAAGGTCGACTGGTCGGCGGTGGATGATGTCATTTACGGCTGTGTCAACCAGGCCGGCGAGGACAACCGCAACGTCGCGCGCATGGCGCTGCTGCTCTCCGGCCTTCCCGACTCGATTCCCGGCGTCACGGTCAACCGCCTTTGCGGCTCCAGCCTCGAGGCGGTGGGCACCGCCGCGCGCGCCATCAAGAGCGGCGAGGTGCAGATGCTCATTGCAGGCGGCGTGGAAAGCATGTCACGCGCCCCCTTTGTCATTCCCAAGGCCGACAGCGCGTTTTCGCGTGTCGCCAAGATCGAGGACACCACCATAGGCTGGCGCCTGGTCAACCCGTTGATGAAGGCCAAGTACGGCGTCGATTCGATGCCCGAGACGGCCGAGAACGTCGCGGTTGAATTCAAGGTTGACCGCGCCGCGCAGGACGCCTTTGCGCTGCGCAGCCAGCAGCGTTACGCCGCGGCGCACGCCGCCGGCTTTTTCAAGGGTGAACTGGTGCCGGTGTCGATTGCGCAGAAAAAAGGCGACCCGAAAATAGTCACCGTCGACGAGCATCCGCGCGAAACGACGCTCGAGACGCTGGCCAAGCTCAAGGGCGTGGTCCGGCCCGATGGCAGTGTCACAGCCGGCAACGCATCGGGTGTCAATGACGGGTCCTGCGCCATGATCATCGCCAGCGAGGCGGCGGCGAAAAAAATGGGCCTCACGCCGCGCGCCCGCATCCTCGGCATGGCCACCGCCGGGCTTGCCCCGCGCATCATGGGATTCGGCCCGGCGCCGGCCTCGAAAAAACTGCTCTCGCTGCTGGGCATGAAAATCGGCCAGATGGATGTGATCGAGCTCAACGAAGCCTTTGCTGCGCAAGGCCTCGCCGTGACGCGCGACCTCGGCCTGCCCGATGACGCGCCGCACGTCAATCCCAACGGTGGTGCCATCGCCATCGGCCACCCGCTGGGGGCCTCGGGTGCACGCCTGGTGACGACGGCGCTCAACCAACTCGAGCGCACCAAGGGACGCTACGCGCTGTGCACCATGTGCATAGGCGTGGGGCAGGGCATCGCCGTGGTGATCGAGCGCGTATAAGCTTTGGCACGATAAATTCAACATGAGGAGATGCAATGTCTTACGTAAAGGTTTCCGATCTGGCCTTTGGCCGCCTGCAGTCGCCCAGCCTTGATGAGGCCGAGGAGTTTCTCACCGCTTTTGGCATGTTGCGCTCGGACCGTACCAAGGACGCGCTCTACATGCGCGGTACCGACCCCAACCACCATATCCATGTCACCCACCTCGGCCCGTCCAAGTTCGTCGGGCTGGCGTGGTATGTCGAAAACGAAGACCAGCTCAAGCAATTCGCCAAGGCGCCCGGAGCGTCGGGCATAGAGAACATCGACGAGCCTGGCGGTGGCAAGCGCGTGCGCATTTCCGACCCGCACGGCTACCAGATGGAAGTGATGTGCGGCATGCAGCAGCTGCCCAAGCTTCCCGTGCGCAAGAACCTGGTCAACACCGGCGATGTGAAGGTGCGCCAGGGCGAGCTGATGCGCCTTGCGCGCGGCCCGTCGCAGGTCAAGCGCGCCGCCCACGCCGTGATCATGACGCCCAATGCCGCCGAGAAGGTGAAGTGGTACCGCGAAATGTTCGGCCTGGTCTGTTCCGATGAAGTCTATGCCGGCGAAAAAGACCACGTCATCGCCTCGTTCAACCGCTGCGACCAGGGCGAGACCTACGTCGATCATCACGTGTTTCTTTGCATCGAGGGTCCCAAGGCCGGCATCAACCACCTCTCGTTCGAGGCGCAGAACATCGACGATGTGATGCTCGGCCACGAGCACATCGTCAAGATGAAAAAATACGAACATGTCTGGGGCATCGGCCGGCATATCCTCGGCAGCCAGGTCTACGATTACTGGAAGGATCCCTGGGGGCGTGTGCATGAGCACTGGGCCGACACCGACATGCTCAATATTCATGCGCCGACCAATTACCTGCCCGCCGAGGAAGGCCTTGACTCACAGTGGGGCGAGGCGGTGCCAGAGGCGTTCATCACCCATGCCGTTCCCTGACAGGTAGTCGCGACATGATGCGCAGCACGGAGCGTTTTCTCACCACCCACACCGGCAGCCTGCCGCGGCCCGAAGACCTGATTCGCATGATGTACGCCAAGGAGGAGGGCGTGCCGGTCGATCACGACGCCCTTGCTGCGCGCGTCAGGAATGCCGTGGCCGAAGTCGCTGCGGCACAAATCGAGGCCGGGGTGGACCTCGTTAACGACGGCGAAATGAGCAAGCCCAGTTACGCCACCTATATCAAGGACAGGCTTGACGGCTTTGGCGGCACCGGCAATACCTTCGTCTACCAGGATCTCGCCGCCTTTCCGGTGCTGGAAAGAAAGGTCTTCGGCGACCCGGGGCGGTCGCGGCGCAAGACGCCGGCGTGCAACGCGCCCATTACCGTGCGCGACGTCAGGGCGGCGGTGACCGACGCCGACAACCTCAAGTCGGCGCTCTCCGGCAAGAAGGTGCGGGGCGGTTTCATGAGCGCCGCTTCGCCGGGCGTGGTGTCGCTGTTTTTTCGCAATGACCATTACGCGAGCCAGGACGCCTACCTCGAGGCCATCGCCAACGCCATGCGCCACGAATACGAGGCCGTGGCGGCGGCGGGCTTTGTACTGCAGCTCGATTGCCCCGACCTTGCCATGGGCAGGCACATCCAGTATGCAGACCTCTCTGTTGCGGAATTCCGCCAGCGCATGCACCTGCATATCGAGGCGCTCAACCACGCCGTGGCAAACATCCCGGCCGAGCAGCTGCGCATGCACCTGTGCTGGGGCAATTACGAAGGTCCGCACCACTGTGATGTTCCGCTCAAGGACATCGTCGACGTGGTGTTCAAGGCCAAGCCATCGGCCATTTCTTTCGAAGCGGCCAACCCGCGCCATGCGCACGAGTTCACCGTGTTCGAGACGGTGAAGCTGCCCGAGGGCAAGGTGCTGATCCCCGGCGTGCTCGAATCGAAGACCAATTTCATCGAGCATCCCGAACTCATCGCCCAGCGCATCGGCCGCTATGCCGACCTCGTAGGTCGTGAGAACGTCATCGCCGGCAGCGATTGCGGCTACGGCACCTGGGTAGGCCAGGCCGCGGTCGACCCGCAGGTGGTGTGGGCCAAACTCGCCGCCATGGCCGAGGGCGCGCGCATCGCGTCGGCGCGTTTCTGGAAAAAAAACTGACCACCGCATGACCGAAGCAACCCAACCCCGTCGAGGCCATATGAAAATCTCCAGAGTGTTGTTTGCCGCGGTACTGGCCGCGTTTGCGCTGAACGCCGGCGCCCAGGGTTACCCCAACAAACCGGTACACGTCATTATTTCGTTCACTGCCGGCAGTTCCACCGACATTGTCGGGCGCGTCGTGATACAAAAGCTGTCGGAAATCTGGGGCCAACCGGTGCTTGCGGACAATCGTGCCGGCGCCGGCGGCTCGATCGGCTCGAACGTGGTGGCCAAGGCGGCCCCGGACGGCTACACCCTCCTGGTCAACTCGAGTGCGCATTCGGTCAACCCGGCGATGTATGCCAAGCTGCCTTACGACACGACCAGGGATTTCATCGATATTGTGCCGCTGTCGATCCAGCCCAATGTGCTGGTGGTTGACGCCAGTTCTCCCTACAAATCGGTGGCTGACCTTCTCGCCGCGGCGAGGGCCAAGCCCGGTTCCATCAACTGGGGCCATGCCGGCGTTGGCAGCGGTACGCACCTGAGCACGGAGAAATTCATCGCGGCGGCGAAAATCGACGTCACGCAGATACCGTTCAAGGGGACCCCCGAGGTGATCACCGCCCTGTTCAGCAAGTCGATTGACTGTTACTGGGCGCCGATATCCGCCGCGATGTCCAACATCAAGGCCGGGAAACTGCGCGCCCTTGCAGTGAGCACGCCCAAGCGCAACAGCCAGTTGCCCGATATTCCGACCACCGGCGAGGCGGGGGTGCCCGGCGCTGATTCGCCGCTGTGGTTCGGCCTGTGGGCACCCGCGGGCACGCCGGCCGCCATCGTCGCCAAAATTTCCACCGACACGCGCAAGGCGTTGACCGATCTTGGAGTGCGCGAAAAACTGGCCAACCTTGGCAACGACGTCATGGACATGCCGCCGGATGAATTTGCGCGTTTTGTCCGCAGTGAGATAGCCGAATACGACCGTGTAATCAAGGCCGCCGGAATCAAGCCGCAATAGTTTTCTGTTGTCCGGCGGGCGCTGCGGCATTCCGCCATTCTGATCTTTGCGGTCCATCGCCGGCGAATAGCAGGCGATAGACCGAGAGGGTCGGCGCAGGGCAACCCGCCCGGCTGCACTCACATCTCGAAGTGCCTCTTCACCATGTTTTCCATCAATATGCGGTCATCGCTTTCGGTGTTTTTCGCCAGGCGACTGGCTATATCAACCGCTATCGATTTAAACACTGCCATGACGGACGGATCGAAATGGATTCCGGTGTCTTTTTCAAGTATCGCCATAGCGTCGGCAAACGCCATGGGCGACTTGTAGGGGCGTTTCGAGCAGAGTGCGTCAAACACATCGGCCACGGCAAAAATACGCGCCGCCAGCGGTATGGCCTCACCCTTGAGCTTGCGCGGATAGCCGCTCCCGTCCCATTTTTCATGGTGGGCGGCGACGACCGCCCGGGCGCCGTCAAGCCAGCCCAGGCCGACGACAATCTGTTCCCCGTGCTCTACGTGGGTACGCATGGTGCTCATTTCTGTCTCGTCCAGCCTGCCGGGCTTGAGCAAGATGGTGTCCGTTATGCCGATTTTTCCGACGTCATGCAGAAAGCTTCCGGCAATCAGGGCCTGCATGTCGTTGCCCTTCATGCCCATGTTTTCGGCTATGCGCGCGGCGATCCAGGCGACGCGGAAATTATGCGCGCCGGTGTCCGAATCGCGCTTGGCGATGGCCCGGCCAAGTGCCTCCATCATATAGATATGCGAGTCCAGCACCTCGCGCGCTTTTCTCGTGCTCTCGGAAAAAAGATGCACCACCACCGGATAAAGCATCGCGCCGCAAAGCAGTGAAGCCAGTCCGACCATGAGTGCCACGGCAAGCGAGTTGGAGTGAATGCGATCGCGCTGCCAGGGCGGGATGATGCGCACGCCCTCAAAGTATCCGCTGATTGGACTTTTTTCATCGGCGACTGATTTTCGGAGCGGGACGAACACACGCAAAACCCAGCGGCCATCGGGAAGCGCGACGCTATCGTAAGTTGCCGTGTCATGCCGGAGAAACGCGTGGTGAGGCAGCTCCGGTTCAAGCTTGTCCCCGTCAGCGGTGCGCGATTCGGCCAGCTTGCCGCCGCTGCTGTCGTAAATCTCCACAATGTCGAACAAGCCGCCTGAAATGGTTTGGGCCGCCGCCGCCGCGTGCGTGAACCTGTCGGCGCCGGCCAGATCCTCGGTGCGATAGTTGCGCAACAGGCGGCCGGATTCTTCTGCTGCGAGGGCAACGATGGCCTTTTCTTCGGCTTGACGCGCTACAAGCCAGGAGGCCGGGCCGGCGACGAGCGCGAGCAAGACGCTGATCGAAGCGATTTGAAAGGCAATTCTTTTATGAAAGGTCTGCATTGTTCCTAACCCCTCTTGAAAATTGGCGCACCTGCGGCGGCTGTCATGGCAGCGCGGCGACCGATGTTTTTCATTTCGGTTGGCAAGAAAAAATGTGCCTGCTCCCGACGTTTCGGCCGGGCTGCCTAGTTATTCAGCCCGGGCACCTGAAGCTTCTACGACTATGCGCCACTTGGCAAGTTCGCCGGCCATGAATTTTCCGAACTCTTCCGGGGTGCTGCCCACCGGTTCGGCACCCTGGCTGATGATCTGGTTACGCAGTTCCGAAACAGCCAGCGCGGCGGCGAGGGTTTGCTGCAGCCTGGCCAGGATTTCCTTTGGCGTACCCGCCGGCGCGAGCACGCCGTGCCAGGACGCGCCGATCAGGGTCGGCATGCCGGCTTCGGCCGAGGTGGGCACTTCGGGTAGCAGCGGCGAGCGCGTGTTGGCGGTGATGACCACGGCCTTCAGGCGGCCGGCTTTCACATGCGGCAAAAACGCCGGGATGGTGTTGAAGGCCAGTTGCACGCGGCCGGCCATCATTTCCGGCAGTGCCTGCGCGACGCCCTTGTAAGGCACATGCACGATGTCTATGCCGGCCTGGCTTTTGTACATCTCGCCGATAAGGTGCAAGCCGCTGCCCACGCCGGTGGAGCCGAAGTTGAGTTTGCCCGGGTTGGCCCTGGCGTAGGCGGTGACTTCAGCCAGGGTATTGGCCGGCAGCACCGGGCTGGTGAACAGCACAAAAGGCAGGTTGGCGATTTGCGACACCGGCGCGAAATCCTTCACCACGTCGTAGCCGAGTTTCTTGTAAAGGCTCGGCCCGATGGCGAGCGGCCCGACATTGCCCCACAGCAGGGTGTAGCCGTCATTCGGCGCTTTCGCTGCGGCCTCGGTGCCTATGGTGCCGCCGGCGCCGCCGCGGTTGTCCACGACAATGGGCTGGCCCAGCGCCGCCGACCAGTGCTGCGCGGTAAGGCGCGCCACCGAGTCGATGGATTCGCCCGCCGGATAGGGCACGATCAGGCGAATCGGCTTGTTCGGAAAGCCCTGGCTTTGCGCCGGGGCGCCGCCCACCGTGCAGGACAACGCCAGCAGTGATACCAGCAGCCTGTTGATATTCATTCTCAGCCTCCGCTTCTTACACTTTTACATTGAGGTTCGCCGCCAGCCAGTCGCCGATGTAGTCAATGCCCAGTTGGCGGTTGTCGACCTGGCAGTGCTCCGAGCCGGTCTCCTCGGGTTTGAAAATCTTCAGCGTCTTGTTTTTCGAGCCGACCTCGGCATAGAGCTTGTGCGCGGCGGACACCGGCACCACGCGGTCGTTCTCGCCGTGGGTCACCAGCACCGGGCAGCTGATCTTGCCGGCGAGGCCTTCGAGCGAAAAAGTGCGGGCGCGTTCGAGCGCCGCGTCCGAATCGGACATGCCCAGGATCCACTGGAACTGGAAATTCGACTGCGCGCTTTTTTTCGGGTCGGAGGCGAGCTGCGCCTTGATGTTCGACTGCCAGGCGTGCAAGTCCCAGTGCAGCGCACCCAATGCCACGCAGGCGGCGTAGCGACGCTCGATGGCGGCGATGCGCGGCGCGTAATAGCCGCCAAAGCTGTAGCCCATGATGGCGACGCGTTTGGCGTCTACGTCCTTGCGCGCGGCGACAAATTCGTAGGCGGCGGTGCCGGCCACTTCGTAGTCGGGGCGGGCGTAGATCTGGCGCAGGCGCAGCGACTCGCCCTGGCCGGGGCCGTCAATGGCGAGGGTGTTGAAACCGCGCCTGGCGAACTCGACTCCGGCAAACAGCACGCTCATTTCCTTGCAGTTGTCCATGCCGTCAAACAACACCACCGTCGGGGCGGGGCCGCTGACGCCCTGGGCTTTCATGAAATAAGCCGGCAGTGTCTTGCCCTCGTAGGGCACCTCGACAATTTCCATGTCCGGGTAGCGGCGCTTCAATCCCTCTTGCGAGCAGCGCAGCGCCTTGCGGTAAATGGCGGTTTTTTCCTCGCCGAGGGGCACAAAGCGCTCACCCGTGTAGTAATAGTTGCCGGCGCGCAAGTACTGGTTGCCGGCGGTGGCGTTGTTTCCGGCCGCAGCCGCCTCGTCGCCGAGTTTTTCCACCATTGCGGCGACCTTGCACCATTCCTCGCCCCATGCCGCCGCTTCGCCCTCGCGTTCGCGCAGGCGCGCGCACACCAGTTCTATCTCGCCAAGGGACACCGCGCCGTATGGCGCCATGCCCTTGCATACCAGGGTCGCGTTCGACCACATCAGGTTGCTGGGGAAGTGTTCGGTCCAGGTGTTGTGTGCTGCCATTGCAATACGCTCCTTGGGATGGGCCGCGGTGTGCGGCCGTGCTTATTCGGGTTTGATGCCGCTCGCCTTGATGACTCCGGTCCAGCGTCGCGTGTCGTCGCGCAAAAAAGCGGCGAATTCTTCGGGTGTGAAATTCGACGCCTCGGCGCCCTGGGCGCCGAGCTTTTCCCTGACGTCGGGGGCGGCGAGGGCGCGCACGACGTCCTCGCGCAGGGTGTTGATCACTTCGCGGCTGGTGCCCTTGGGCACGGCGAAGCCGAACCAGTTGGTGGTGACGTAATTGGGCACGCCCGCCTCGACCGCCGTCGGCACGCCGGGAAAGGCCGCAGAGCGCTGCGCCGTGGTCACCGCCAGCGCGCGCGCCTTGCCGCCCCGGACCGGCCCGAGCGCCGTCGGTGAGGCGGCGATGATCAGGTCGACGAATCCGGCCTGCAGTGCGACGCTCGCATCGCTCATGCCCTTGTAGGGGATGTGCGTGAGATTGATTTGCGCCTCATGCTTGAACAGTTCGCTGACCACCTGGATGACGCTGCCGACCCCGGCCGAGCCGTAGTTGAGCTTGCCCGGGTTGGCACGCGCCGCGGCGATCAGCGCCGGCAGGCTGGTCAGCTTGGATTCGCTGTTGACGATGATGACAAAGGGCGTCTGCGCAATCATCGCCGCCGGCACCAGGTCGGTGGCAACGTCCCAGGGCAGGCTGGCATAAAGCCCGGGTAGCATCGGGTAGGTGGCGTCGATGAGCGCGATGGTGGCGCCATCGGGCGCCGCCTTGGCCGCGGCCTCCCAGGCGATGCGGCCGCCGGCGCCGGTGCGGTTCTCGACGACAAAGGCCTTGCCCGTCTGCTCGGTGATTTTTTGCGCGACGATGCGCGTATAGGTGTCGCTTGCGCCGCCGGCGGCAAAGGGCACCAGGATGCGCGTCGGGCGGGCGCTGCCCTGTGCCGCCACGCCGGCGCTGAGGAGTCCGAGAATGGCGGCAAGCAGCAGTCGGCGCATGGTTATCTTTCGTTTATCGTTCAGGGTTTGACGAGCGGCCATTTGGTGATGTCGAAATCATCCGGCATCACGACGTGGGCGAAACCGCGGATGTCGCGCAGCGAACGCGTGATATGGCCCTTGCCGGTGGCATCGTCGGCGAAAATCATGTCGCCGGGCCGGCAGACGGTGCGATGGCCTTCACTGGTCTCCAGTTCGAGGATGCCCGAGGTGAGGAATATCAGCTGGCGGCGCGGCGCGGTGTGGTAGTCCTGCACATGGCCTTGTGGGGTCTCGCGAAAGAAAATCTCTTTTGTCGCAAAGGTGGGGGACATCGGCCGTGCATCGCCGGTCATCGGCACTTCGCGGATTTCAATGGCCGAGTCGCCCGAGGGCTTGGTGAATATCCTGAATACGCGCATGTGGGTGCAACCGTGTCGATTTGGGTCGGCCGATGTTACTGCATATTGCCGGCGCACGCGCCATTTGGGCGGCGGGGCGGTACACTGACGCTGGTTTTAAAAAATGGAGTGTTTTGATGAAGCGTTTCCCCCGGTTCTTTTCAACATCTGCCGGCGTAGTTGCGCTGGCCGCTTTGCTGCTGTGCGGTCCGGCTGCGGCGCAGTCGCCCGCCTTCCCCAGCCATCCGGTGCGCATCGTCGTCGGCTTCCCCTCCGGCAGCCTGCTCGACATCATCGCCCGCGCCATCGGCGAGGAGTTGCGCAAGGGCTGGGGCCAGGCGGTGCTGGTCGAGAACAAGCCCGGCGCCGATTCCATCATCGCGGCCGACGCGGTGGCCAAGGCGGCGCCCGATGGACACACGATTTTTCTCGGCACCCTCGGCGCGCTGGGATTAAATCCACACCTCTACCAGAGCCTGCCCTACGACCCGGCAAAGGACTTCACCGGCGTGACCTTTGTCGCCGACAGTCCCTTTGCGCTGGCGGTGACCCCGGACTTGCCGGCCAAAAACGTGCAGGAGTTGATCGCCCTTGCCAAGGCCTCGCCGGGCAAGCTCAACTACGCCTCGGGCGCGAGCTTCGCGCAAATGCTCGGCGAGGCTTTCAAGCGCCGCACCGACACCGACATCACGCTCATTCCCTACAAGGGTGTGCAGCCGGCGGTGACCGACCTCATCAGCGGCCGGGTGCAGGTGATATTCGCCGACGTGCCGAGCATCGTGCCCGCCTACAAGGGCGGCAAGGCGCGCATTCTTGCGGTCAGCGGTGCGCGCCGCTCACCGCTGGTGCCCGAAGCCCCGACCATTGCCGAGGCCGGTGTGGCGGGTTACGAGTATTCGACCTGGTATGCCTTTGTCGCGCCGGCGGCGACGCCAAAAGACATTGTTGAAAAGCTGGGTGCCGCCATCAATGCCGTGATGGCGGCGCCGGAAATGAAGCAGCGCTTTCTCGGCCTCGGCCTGGAGGCGCGCGGCTCGCGGCCCGACTACGTGAGCCAGCTTATCAAGGACGAAATCGTGCGCTGGGGCCCCATCGTCAAGGCCGCCGGCATCAAGCCGCAATAATTAATATGGGGGCAGCATGAACAAACTGCTTGAAAAAGCGAAGGAAGAATTGGGCAAGCTCCTGCCGCCGACTATTTTCTTTTTCCTCGCCCTGCATCTTGTGGCCTTGTTCCGCTTGCTGATGCTCAAGGCTGCCGGCATTGCACCCGGCACCCCGTTGTCCATTGCCGTGGCTGCGCTGATCATGGGCAAGGCGGTGCTGCTTGCCGACATGCTGCCCTTTATCAATCGCTACCCCGACCGGCCGTTGGCATACAACATTGCCTGGAAGACCGCGATCTATGTACTGGTGGCGCTGCTGATCCACTATCTCGAGCGCCTCATCGGCTTTTGGCGCGAGGTTGGTGGTTTTTCCGCCGCGAACGAGAAGTTGCTGGCCGAGATTGTCTGGCCGCATTTCTGGGCCATCCAGTTGCTGCTGTTTCTGCTCATATTCATGTATTGCTCGCTGCACGAACTCATTCGCGTAATCGGCAAGGACAAGGCGCGGCAAATGTTTTTCGGGCCGCTGCCACCCGTCTGCTAGCCGCGGGCGGTATTCGTTCCTGCCATCAGTGCGTGAAGTCGGATGCCGGTCTCACCCGGGTATTCCTCCAGAGCGTTGTGCCGATAGCCGGTGGCAAGCCGTGGCGCTGCTTGTTTTTGCGCTCAACGCCCTCTTGAGTTGCGCAGGTGCGGATTGAGCTTGTCGATATCAGCCTGCACCTGTTCGCGCGTACGCTCGTACACCATCTCGCGCCCCATCGCGCTGCCGGCGTAGGACAGTGCGTTGCGGGTGGGCTTGAGGTCGCACTTGACGCTGTGCACGCCCGCACCGAGCACGATCTGTATCAGGTCGGCGCGTTTGTCGAACACCACCACATCCATGAATTTTCCGGTGTCGGTGATTTTTACCTTGATCGTTTCGTCGCTCATGGGTTTTAGCTCCGGTGGTCGGCAACAGTGTATGCAAAAAAGGCGCCGCAAGCCCGCTTGGCGGCCCAAGGTCACGGGCTGGGGTCGCGGCCAAAGAAATTGGTTTGCCGATGACCGGAGTGCAATTATACTTTGCCTCCTTGCGAGATGGCTCGACGCCGCCGCCACGCGTGTGTTCATGAGGTTTTAGGGAGTCTGGCATTGTCAGCAATTACAGACAAAAAATCCGCAACTGCGCGTATCGCGGCCGACGTGGGTGGCACTTTCACCGATATCGCCATATTTGACGAAGCGCTCGGATCAATCCGCCTTGGCAAGACGCTGACAACCACGGCGCGCCTGGTCGAGGGCATCAGTGACGGGGTGCGCAAGTCCGGAGGAAGCTTCGCCCAGGCCAACCTTTTCCTGCACGGCACCACTGTGGCGATCAATACCCTGATCGAGCGTAACGGCGCGCGCACCGCATTGGTGACGACGCGCGGCTTTCGCGATATTTACGAAATCGGCCGCATCAACCGGCCAGAGGCCTACAACCTGTTTTTCCAGAAGCACCGGCCGCTGGTGGAGCGCGCACTGCGCTTCGAGGTCGACGAACGCATGATGAGTTCGGGCGCGGTGCGAACGGCGCTGAGCGAGGCCGAGCTGGAGCGCGTGGCGGTGCTGCTCGAAGCCGAGAAAATCGAGGCGCTGGCAATCCTGTTTTTGCACTCCTATTGCAACCCGGCGCATGAAATCCAGGCGCGGGAATTCTTCGAACGCCGGTTCCCGGGGCTGTATATAACCGCCTCGCACGAACTGTCGCAGGAATATCGCGAGTTCGAGCGCACCTCGACTGTGGTGGCCAATGCATATGTCGGGCCGCGCGTACGCAGCTATCTGGGCGAAATCGTCGAACACCTTGAAGCGCAGCAATTTCACGGCAGTTTTTTAATCGTACAGTCCACCGGCGGTTTGTACGATGTGCGCCGCGCCCAGCGCGAGAGCATTCGCATGCTCGAGTCCGGGCCGGCGGCCGGGGTGATCGGCACCCGGGAGTTGTGCCGCAGCATCGGCTTGAGCGGCGCCATTGCATTTGACATGGGCGGCACCACCGCAAAGTCCGGCGTCATCCTGGGTGGCGATGTGCTGATGACCTCCAACTCGATGATCGGCGGTTACAACGAGGGCCTGCCGGTGCAAATTCCGATGATCGACATCCAGGAAGTTGGCACCGGCGGCGGCAGCATCGCCCGGCTCGGTCCGGCGCGTTCGCTGCGTGTCGGTCCGCAAAGCGCCGGTTCCACGCCGGGGCCGGTCTGTTACGGCGGCGGCGGAACCGAGCCGACTGTGACCGACGCCAACCTGCTGCTCGGCCGGCTGTCGGCGGAGCGTTTTCTTGGCGGCGACATGCGTCTTGATCTGGCCGCGGCGCGCCGTGTGCTGCAGGAAAAACTGGCCGACCCGCTTGGCCTCAGCGTTGAAGAGGCGGCCAACGGCGTGATCCGCATCGCCGCCTCGAGCATGTCCAACGTGGTCAAGCGCGTCACCACCGAGCGCGGCCTGGATGCGCGTGATTTTCCGATGGTGGCCTTTGGCGGCGCCGGCCCGCTGCATGCGGTGCTGGTGGCGCGCGAGTTGCAGATCAGGCAGGTGATCATTCCCAATGCGCCGGGACATTTTTCCGCCTTCGGCATGCTGGTCGCCGATTTGCGTCGCGACTACGTAAAGACGCTGTTCATGTCCTTGCAAAGCCTCGACTTCGCGCGCATGGAGGCAATTTATGGCGAAATGGAAGGCGAAGGCGAGACGGACGTCAAGCGCGGCTCGACCAGCGTCGGCGCGCTCGAGCGCCGTCGTGCGCTGGACATGCGTTATGTCGGCCAGGAACACGCAGTGACGGTCGATGTGCCGATGAGCGCGTTCCAGACGCGCGATGTCGAGCTCATCAAGCGCGCGTTTGATGCGGTGCATGTGCAACGCTACGGCTATTGCTCGAGCACCGAAGCGGCCGAGATCGTCAGCATCCGCACTTCGGTCTCCGGACACATGCCCAAACCGGCCACCATCGCGATCGGCGTCGGCGCGGCCCGACCGGTGGCGCTGCCGACGGTGCGGCCGGTGTATTTTTCCGCCGCCGAGGGCTGGCGCGATACGCCGGTGTTTGCGCGCAATCAGCTGCTGGCGGGCAATCGCATCGAGGGCCCGGCGTTGATCGAGGAATATGCATCCACCACCGTGGTGCTGCCGGGCGACCGGCTGAGTGTCGATGGCGGTGGCAACCTGTTGATAGAGGTGGGCAATGACGGCCAATAGCCAATCGGGCGCGGTGCGTAAATCAGATCCGGTGGTGACCGAGATCATCCGTAACGGGATGTTCGCGGCGACCGAGGAAATGAAGTCCAACCTGATGCGCACCGCCTACAACATGATCATCTACGAGGCGCTCGACTTCACCGTGGGGCTGTTCGATCGCGCCGGCAACACGGTGTCGATCGGCATCGGTCTGCCGATGTTCATTCGCGGTATGAGCAACACCGTCAAGCGCATGATCGGCCATTTCGGTTACGCGGGCATCGAGCCCGGTGACGTGCTGCTCACCAATGACGCCTATATCACCGGCAGCCACCTCAACCATATGACCTTCGTGGTGCCGGTGTTTTACGATGGCGCCATCGTCGGCTTTTCCGCCTGCATGGCGCACTGGGTCGATATCGGCGGCACCCTCGGTGGCATGACCCTGGATATTTTTTCAGAGGGGCTGCAAATGCCCATCGTCAAGGCCTATCGCGGCGGCGTCGAAAATGACGACGTGTTTCGCATCATCGAAATGAATGTGCGCATCCCCGAGCGCGCCATGGGTGATTTGCGCGCCCAGATTGCCGCGGTGAACACCGGTGAGCGGCGCTTTCAGGAGATGCTGAAAAAATACGGCTGCGCCGCGGTACTCAATGCCATCGAGTCGATATTTGACCAAAGCGAGGCGGCGGCACGCGATGCGGTGCGCGCCATTCCCGATGGCGAGTATCTGGCCGAATCGTTCATGGACGACGATGGCGTCGAGACGGGCAAGCGCGTGCCCATACGCGTCAAGGTCACAGTCAGCGGTGAGGCCATGACCATCGACCTCACCGATGTCAGCGACCAGGTGCGCGGTTTTTACAATTCCGGCGAAGCAGCCGGCATGGCGTGTGCCCAAGTGGCGTTCAAGTGCCTCACTGCAGCGGGCGAACTGCCGATCAACGACGGCTGTTTCCGGCCGCTGACGGTGATCCTGCCCCAGGGCAAGGTCATCAACGCGCGCCGCCCGGCGCCGATGCGCTGGTGGATGACTTTTCCGATGACCGTGGTTGACACTGTATTCAAGGCGCTTGCACCGGCGATTCCGGACAAGGTCATCGCCGGACACCATGCAGATCTGGTAATCGCGATGGTGCACGGTCGCAATCCGCGCGACAACAAACTGTTTCTTTATCTGGGCGGGCTGATCGGCGGCGGCTGGGGCGCCAAGCACAACCAGGACGGGATGTGCGCCACGGTGGCGATCAACGACGGCGACACCCATAACGGGCCGTCCGAGCAGGTCGAGGTCAAATATCCGTTGTTGATCGAAAGTTACGCCTTGCGCCAGGATTCTGGCGGCGCCGGCCGGCAGCGCGGCGGCCTTGGCGCCGAACAGGTGGTGCGGGTGCTCTCGGACATCATGTTCGACACCCAGATCGAACGCGTCGAGTGCCGCCCATGGGGCTTGTTCGGCGGTCTTTCCGCCCTCGGTAACGAGGTCGCACTCAAGCGCCACGGCAAGGCCGAGACTGTCTATGCCACCGGCAAGGTATTCTCGCAGTTGCTCCGGGCCGAGGATGTCTGGACGCTGCGCTCTGGCGGGGGTGGCGGATTTGGTTCGCCGCTCGAGCGCAATCTTGGCGATATCGAGGACGATGTGCGCAACGAATATATATCGCCGGCTGCGGCACGGGAGCATTATGGCGCGGTGATTGACGCCAAGACCCTGCGCGCCGATGTCGGCGCCTCGCAGGCGCTGCGCGAGGTCATGCGCGCCCGGGGCCTGCCGCAGGACCAGCCGCTGACCAGCGTGGCGCGTGGCACCGGGGTGGCGGTGCAGCCGCCGCCACGCCTGCGCCTGCTCACGGGCAAGGCGCGCATCATGAACGACGAAGCCCGCGCGGCCGGATTGCTGGCCGAGCGCTGCTGCAGCTGATTGTCCGGTTAGCGGGTAAGATTGGCCGTAGGAATATTGTCTTTTTACAAGGAGACTGCAATGCCACGCCACACTGGTTTTGTGCCGCACGGTGTCATTCCTGCGGTGCTGCTGCCCTTTAATGACGACCTGTCGATTGACGAGGGCAGCTATCGCGCCCACCTGCGCGATGTCGCCGCAGTGTCCGGCCTGAGCGCCATCACCACCAACGCCCATTCGACCGAAGTGGCCTCCTGCACCTTCGACGAACAAAAGCGCGTGCTGGCCATCACCCAGGACGAAATCGGTGCCCGCCTGCCCATTGTCAACGGCATTTATGCCGATGGCAGCATGGAGGCGCAGCGCCTGGCAAAAATGGCGCATGACGGCGGCGCTTCTGCGCTGCTGGTATTCCCGCCGGCCGTTTATGCTTTCGGCCAGCGCCCGGAAATGGCCATCGAGCACTTCAAGCGCATCGCTGCGGTCACCGACCTGCCCTTGATCGCGTTCCAGTATCCGGCCAGCGGCAGCCTCGGTTACCCGCTGCCGACGCTGCTCAAGATTATCGAGGCGGTGCCGACGCTGCGCGCCATCAAGGACTGGTGCGGCAATGCGCAGCTGCAGGACCGCCAGATCCGCGCCCTGCAAACGCGCACCCCGCCGGTCAACGTGCTTACCACCCACAGCGCATGGCTGTTCAGTTCCCTGGTGCTCGGATGCAACGGCCTGTTGTCGGGCAGTGGTTCGGTCATCGCCGACCTGCAGGCGCAGCTGTTTCGCGCGGTTCAGGCGAAGGACCTCGCCGCTGCACAGCGTATTCACGACAGCATCTACCACACCGCCGAAGTGTTTTACGCCGAGCCGCCTGTCGATATGCATAACCGCATGAAAGAGGCGCTGGTGTTGCTCGGGAAATTGCCGCGTGCCGTGGTGCGCCCGCCGCTGGTGAAAATTTCGGCTGCTGAAATCGAACGCATCCGCCAGGCGCTGATCGCCGCCGGGCTGTTGGGTCGGGATGGCGCGGTGCGCCGCGCGGCCTGAAAACGCGGGAACGGAAAAAGCAACAATAAAGATGACAACTTGATACCCCGGTATTTGAGACCCAAGGAGCTGAGATGAACATCAATATGAAAGCGGCAGTTGTGGCGGTCAGTGCAGCCATCGGCATTAGCGCGGGCATGGCAACGGACGACGCCCGGGCGCAGGCGGGTGCGCCGATCAAGGTCGGTTTTGTCACCGAGCTGACCGGCCCGTGGACTTTTTTCGGCACCAGTTGCGTTGCCGGACTGAAATTCGCCACCGACGAGATCAACAAGGCGGGAGGGGCGCTGGGCCGGCCGCTCGAATTTGTGATCCAGGACAACCAGACCAACCCGTCAGCCGCAGTGGCCGCGTCGCGCAATCTGGATGTCAATGACAAGGTGGTGGCGTTGAGCGGGCCGACCAGTTCGGACACGGCGCTGGCCATGTATGGCTATGCCGAACAGCAAAAAATTCCCTTTCTGGTGCCGGTGGCGGCGTTTCCGCAACTGACCAAGCCGGGGACCAAGTACACCTTTCGCATCGAGCCGAACGCCGCAGGTTGGGGCTATTCGATTGCCAAGTTCCTCGAGCAGCGCAAGCCGGGCGCCAAAGTCGCACTGATGTATTCGGATGCGGCGCTGATGCGCGCCATCGTCGCCGGCTTCAAGTACCAGGCGCCGCGCTCCAAGGTGAATATCGTCGCGGATGTCCTTTTTCCGCAAGGATCGACCGACGCCACGGTGCAGGCGGCGCAGGTCAAGGCGGCCAACCCCGATTATGTGATCGTGATCGGTGCCGGCGCCTTCGACAACGTCTTGACCAACCAGTTGCTCGATCTGGGTGTCAAGCCGGAGCAGATCATCCACCCCTACGGCATCACCAGCCAGGTATTCGGCTGGGGTCAGCGCAGCGCGGGTTCCATTTATGGCACGTTTTTCGACATCGGCCTGGACAGCCTGACCAAGGAAGGCAAGGACTTCATCAGCCGCTTTGACAGTGCCAACAGCCGGCCGCCTTCCTATGTTGAGAATTACTGCTACAACACGCCCTATATTCTCAAGGAGGCGCTGCAAAATGCCGGCTCCGCCGATCGCGAAAAACTGCGTGATGCCCTGTCCAAATTGAAGACGCGTGAATTGACCAGCGGCGTGCCGATCGAGTTCGACAAGAACGGCGCGCGCAAGGAGTACATGTACTTCATGCAAATCGTTTCGGTTGACGGCAAGCGCACCTACAAGTCGAAGCAGATTTTCTACAACGAATGGGATGCCGAAGTCATTCCGGTCTACGACCTGGTCAAGTAGGTGTCTGACGCAACACTACTGATCCTCGCCTCGACGGTATCAACCGGCCTGATTCTCGGCGCGATTTTCGCGCTGGTGGCGGCCGGGGTCACCATTGTCTATGGTTGCGTCTGGCTGCCGAACGCCAGCAACGGCCAGTTTTTCCTGCTGGCCGCGCTGGCTGCCTGGAGCCTTACGGGCGCCGGATGGGGTAGTGCGCTGGCGATAATCGCCGTGCTGGCGCTTGGCATCGTGTTGTCGCTTCTGCTCGAGTGGGTGCTGATACGGCGGCTGTACGATGTGGCCAACCGCAACGTCGCCTATTTCGTTGTCACGCTCGGGCTGACGCAGATCATGTCGGGAATTTTTTCCCTGACTTACGGGCGCTGGAGCGACCAGTTCACGCTGCCGCCGCTTGTCGCCGGCATCACCATGATCGGTCCCTTCCCGCTGCCCAACAACCGCATTGCGGTGCTGGTCATCGCCTTTGGCGTGCTGGCCGCATTGTTTGCGCTGCTGCGCTACCACCGCTATGGCCGCGCCTTGCGCGCGGTTTTCCAGAACCGCGAGGCGGCCGCGTTGCGCGGGGTCGATGTGCGCGCTATTTACAAGCTTTCGTTCTTGCTCGGCTCGTCGATCATTTTCCTCGGCGGCCTGCTGTTCGCGCTTGCCTATAGTTTCGACCTGACCGTCGCCTGGACCATGTCGGTGACCGCTTTTGCCATCATGATCGTCGGCGGACCGGGATCGGTGGTCGGCGCGCTTGCGGTCGGTCTGGTGTTCGGTTTTACCCAGGCCATCGTCAGCATATTCGCCAGTCCGACCGCGGCGACGTTTTCCTATCTCGCGGCGATGCTGGCGATACTGCTGTTTAAACCGACCGGACTTTTCAGTAAATGAACCCGCGCCATCTGAACGCACGCAACATGGGCATTGCGCTGGCCATACTGGCCCTGGCGCTGCCATTTGTGCTGGAGGGAAACCGCTTTCTCGCGTTTGTCTTTGGCATGGTCATGATCAACGTGCTGTGGGCGAGCGGCATGAACCTGCTCTACGGCTATGTCGGGCTGATGCCGCTGATGTTCGCCGGCATAGCGGGTATCGCCGCCTATGCCATGATTTACCTGACGCGCAGTTTCGGCTGGTCGTTCTGGCTGGCCATGCCGGCCGCCTCATTTGGTGCGGCGCTGATAGGTGTGTTGCTGGGCCTGCCATCGCTGCGCTTGAAGGGTTTTTACTTCACGCTGTGTTCTCTGGTGATTCAGACGGTGCTGACGCTGGCCTTCATATTTTTTCCGCACTTCACCAACGGCGATACCGGCCTCAACCAAATCGCCCCGCCCGAATGGTTCAACGGTGCGCCACTGGCCGGACTGTGGTTTGACCTGGTCCTGGCAATTTTTGCGGTGGCCGGCGCGGCGTTCTGCGCCTGGCTCGTACCGACGCGCCTCGGCCAGCGCTTTATCGCCATTCGCGAAGACGATGTGTTGGCGGCGGTGCTGGGTATCAATGTGGTGAGAAACAAGATTATCGCGTTTTTTTTGGTGTCGCTTTACGCCGCTGTCGGCGGCTGTTTTTACGCCACCTATGTCGGTTTCATCTCCCCGCGCGCTTTTGACGTGCTGACCTCGCTCAATATCTGGCTGTTTGTCGCATTTGGCGGCCGTGGCACCATCATCGGTCCGATCATTGGCGCGGTCATTCTCGCGCCGATCCCGTTTTTGCTGCAGGAATTACAGGCGTTCAAGGATGTGCTCTCGGGCGTGTTGATCATCGTCGTGACGCTGGTGCTGCCGGGCGGCATTTACGGCGAATTGCTGCGCCGCCGGGCGTTGCGGCGCGCGGCTGCACAGCCGCAAACTGGCACCACAGCGGCGCCGCGCACATGAGTCTTCTCGAGGTCAGCGCACTGAGCAAGCACTTCGGCGGCGTAATTGCGCTCAAGAATGTCGATGTGCAAATGCGGGCGGGCGAAACGCTGGGCATGATCGGCCCCAACGGCTCGGGTAAAACCACCTTCGTCAACATCGTCAGCGGCCAGTTGCGCGCGGACAGCGGCGGCATGCGGTTTGACGGCCACGATACGCTCGGCCGGCAGCCGCATGAGCTGGCGCGGCTGGGCTTGACACGTAGTTATCAGGCGGTGCGCGTCTTCGCCGGCTTGAGCGTGCAAAAAAATATCGACACCGCCTGCCTGCTGCTGGCCGGGGAGGGCCTGGCTCGGGCGCAATTGCAGGAGCTTACCGAGTGGTTGCGCCTGGACCTCGCGCTGGACAAGTCGGCCGGCGGTCTGACGCTGTTCGAACAGCGCCGGCTTGAATTGCTGATGCGCCTGGCGCAGCGACCCAAACTGATCATGCTCGACGAGCCGGTCGGAGGGCTTGCGGTGACCGAGGTGCGCGAAATGATCCTGCTGCTGCAGCAGTTGAAGGCGCGCTGCTCCATTTTTGTCATCGAACACACCATGCGTGTGATCCGCGAGCTGGCCGATCGTGTGGTGGTGCTGATGGCGGGCGAAAAAATTGCCGATGGGCCGCCGGCTGAAATTTTGCGCGACCAACGCGTTATCGAACATTATCTTGGCACCGTCCATGCTTGAAGTCGAAAATCTCACGGTGCGCTACGGCCCATTTCTCGCACTCGACGGCATTAGCGTTAACGTCGAGCAGGGTGAGATCGTCGGCCTCATCGGCCCCAACGGCGCCGGCAAGAGTTCCCTGGCGCGCGCCATTGGCGGCCTGGTCGCGCCCACGGGTGGATCGATCCGCTTTCTGGGTGAATCCCTCGATGAAGTGCCGGCCCACCGGCGCATCACCCGTGGTCTTTCGCTGGTGCCCGAAGGGCGTGGTCTGTTCGCACAAATGTCGGTTGAGGAAAACCTGATGATGGGCGGTTACTCGCTGCCGTCCAATGCGCGCATCGATGCAGCGATGGAACGCTGTTTCGAGTTGTTCCCGGTATTGAAAATGCGCCGCCGGCAGATTGCCGCAACACTATCGGGCGGACAGCAGCAAATGGTGGCGGTGGCGGTCGGATTGATGGCCGAACCCAAGCTGTGCATATTCGACGAGCCGTCGCTCGGACTGGCGCCGATCATCATCGAGCAAATCGGCGTGTCGCTGCAGGCGATGCGCAAGCTGGGAATGACGGTACTGCTCATCGAACAGAATTCCAAACTGACCAGCGCGGTTGCCGACCGGATCTATATCATGGCCGCCGGCAGCATCCGCTTTCACGACAAGCCCGAAGCATTGATGCAAAACCCGGAGGTCCTGGAGACTTTTCTCAGCGCCTGAATGCTGTTGCGGTCCGCCTGGTTGTCGGTTTTCTTTGTGAGTTCATCGCGGCCTGGCTTGCGGGATTGGATTGTGTTTCTGCCGGGCGGCAGTCAAAGACGTCAAATGGAAAAACCATGACACCGATTATTGATTCGCATCACCACATCTGGCGCCAGACCGATCTGCCGTGGCTGCGCGGTCCGATGCTGCCGCGCATTTTCGGCCCGTATGAGCCGCTTCGGCGCGATTATCCCATCGAGGAGTTCCTGGCCGACATTGCCGCCTCGGGGGTCGTGGGCTCGGTCTATGTGCAAGCCAATTGGGCAAAGGAACAGGCGGTTGAAGAGGTGGCGTGGGTGCAGTCGGTCGCCGACACCCATGGCTGGCCGCAGGCGATTGTCGGCTACGTCGACCTTCTGGGCGATGACGCGCGGAACGTGCTCAAGCGCCAGGCGGCGTTTCCCCTCATGCGCGGAGCGCGCATGCAGATCCACTGGCACGAAAACCCTCTTTACCGCTTCGCCTCCGCGCCCGACCTTACTGCGCATCCGCGCCTGCGTGAAAATATCCGCGCGCTGGCCGAGCACGGGTTCACCTTCGACCTGCAGGTTTTCACCGCACAGATGGCCGGCGCGGCACAACTTGCGGCGGCCAACCGCGACATCACTTTCGTACTGCAGCACGCCGGCATGCTCGAAGACCTGTCGGCCGCCGGCATCGCCGCCTGGCGCGAGGGCATGCGGCGACTTGCCGGAGAACCGAACATCGTCGCCAAGCTGTCGGCTTTTGGCACCTTTATTCACCGCAACGACCCGGCTCATATCGCTTTCATGGTGGCCGAGACCATTGCGTTGTTTGGTCCGCAGCGTTGCATGTTCGGCAGCAACTTCCCGATTGAAAAGCTGTGGACGTCCTATGATGACCTGGTCGCCGCCTACCGCAACGCCGTCGCCGGCCTGCCGGAGGAGGTGCAGCACATGGTGCTGAATGCCAATGCCGCACGGATCTACGGGCTGGATAAGCGGAAATGAGCAATTGAGGACACGGCAGCCGGTGTAGTGATGCGGCTCACACCCATAAAGAGGCAGCACAACATGATCAAATCACCATACTTTCGTCGTGCCATATCCTGGATGGCCGTTCTGCTTGCGCTGGGTGCAAGTGTGCTGTCTGCGCCGGCGTACGCTCAGGCGCAGGCAAAGACGGTGCTGCGCATCTCCACCCCGGCGGTGCCCGATGACTGGCACGCCAAAATGTGGACGGTGTTCAAGGACAACCTGGAAAAAAGCGCGCCGGGTGAGTTCGACGTGCAAATCCACCTCAATGCCTCCTTGTTCAAGCAGGGCGCGGAGCCGGCGGCCATGGCGCGCGGCAACCTCGAACTGACCTCCGTCTCGGCCTTTGACATCGCCAAGCTGGTGCCCGAATTCTCCATTTTCACCGCCGGTTATATCGTGCGCGACCCGGCGCAGCAGCAAAAAATATTCAACGGCCCGATCGGCACCGAGTTGTTCAAGCTGGTGGCCGAGAAGATGGACGTCACGCCGCTCTCGACCGCCTACCTTGGCACGCGCCAGCTCAATCTGCGTGATGTGAGGAAGGTCGTGACGCCGGCAGATCTCAAGGGCGTCAAGCTGCGCATGCCCGGCTCGAAGGAGTGGCTGTTCCTTGGCGAGGCGCTGGGCGCCACCGCCACGCCGCTGGCCTTTGGCGAGGTCTACCTCGGTCTCAAGACCGGCACCATAGACGGCCAGGACAACCCCCTGCCCTCGGTGCGCGCGGCCAAGTTCTACGAGGTGACCAAACAAATTGTGCTTACCGGTCACCTCGTTGACAGCCTGTTCATCGCCATATCGAACAAGAGTTTCAATGCCATGACTGCGGCGCAAAAACAAAAAGTCGCGGCCGCGGCGCAGGCGGCTGCAGCCTGGAACAACGACAACCGCATCAGGGAAGAATCGCAACTGGTGGAGTTTTTCAAAAAAGAGGGCTTGCAGGTGACCGCGCCCGATGTCGAGGCATTTCGCAAGGTGGTGCAGGCGGCCTACCAGAACTCCGACTACGCCAAGGCCTGGCCCAAAGGCCTGCTAGCGCGCATTAACGCGACGCAGTAAGCATGATGCGTCGTCTGAAAGGCGCCGCCAATGCCGTTGGTGGCGGCCTTTTCCTTGCGCTGTTCGCGGTGTTCATCATCCAGATCGCCGCGCGCTTCGGCTTTGCCAGGCCCTTGCCCTGGACCGATGAGGCGGCGGTCATCCTCTACGTCTGGGTCATCCTCTGGTCGGCGGCACTGCTGGTGCCGCAGCGCGAGCATGTGATGTTCGACCTTGTCTGGAACAGCGCCGGTTTTCGCGCGCGCCAGGCGATGCAAATCGCCGGCAACCTGCTCATCGGCGGACTGGCGTTGGCCGCGCTGCCGGCCAGTTGGGACTATGTGCGTTTCATGGCGCGCGAGGGCTCGCCGGTGCTGGGCCTTTCTTTCATGTGGATTTACCTGCCCATTGTTCTGCTGCTTGTGGCGCTGGTTCTGCGCAGCGCCTGGGCGATACGCGATGCCGTGCGCGGTCGCGGCCTTGAATCCGGGTTGCATCCCTGAACGCGCGTCTTCGTGGTGTAAAGGCGGGCGGCCCGAGCGCATGCCCCTCCCGCAGGACTGTTGCATGAGCGCGGGCCTCACCGTCCTCGCCTGTGTGCTGGTCGCGGCGATGCTGCTGCGCATGCCCATCGGCTTTTCCATGCTCGCCGCGGGCATTGCCTACCTGCTGGTCAAGGGCCAGGACCCCGGCCTTGTCGCCGAGCAGGTGGGCAACGGCCTGTACAACAGCTATGTCTTGCTGGCGGTGCCGCTGTTTGTGTTTGCCGCCAACATCATGAACGCTGGCACCATCAGCGAGCGCATTTTTGATTTTTGCCGCGTGCTGGTCGGGCGCATGCGCGGTGGCCTGGCGCAGGTCGACATCCTGGTCAGCGTGGTTTTTTCCGGCATGAGCGGCAGCGCGATCGCCGATGCCGCCGGACCGGGCCTGGTGACCATCCGCGAAATGCTGAAAAAACCGGAATACCCGCGCGGCTTTGCCGCCGCCGTGGTGGTTGCCAGCGCCACGCTGGGCCCGATCATCCCGCCGTCCATCCCGATGGTGATTTACGCGCTGGTATCGGGCGCCTCGGTCGGCGCGCTATTCCTTGGCGGCGTCGTCCCGGGCCTGTTGATGGCCTTGCTGATGATGGGCGTGGTGCATGTCATCGCCACCAGACGCAACATGCCGCGCGAGGAAAAAATTCCCCTGCGCGAATGGCCGGCCATCGCCTTTCGCGGCGCGCTGCCCCTGTCCCTGCCGGTCGTGCTGCTGGGCGGGATTTACTCGGGCGTGTTTACGCCGACCGAGGCGGCGGCGGTCGCCGCCCTGCACGCGCTCATCCTCGCCGCGCTGGTCTATCGCGCCCTGACCTGGCGCAGTTTCTGGGCGGTGGTGCTCGAGTCCACCCGCGGCAGCGCCGTGATCACCATCATCCTGGCCGGTTCTTTCATCCTCAACTACGCCTTTACCGCCGAGGGTGTGCCGCAGGCCATGGCGCAGTGGGTGGAGGGCCTGCAGTTGTCACAGGTCAAGTTCCTGCTGCTGGTGAACCTGATGTTCCTCGTGCTGGGCTGTTTTCTCGATGTGTCGGTGCTGCTGCTGGTGTTCGTGCCCATGCTGCTACCGGCGGCCAAACTGCTGGGCGTGGACCTGGTGCACTTTGGCGTGCTGGTGGTGCTCAACATGATGATTGGCCTGATCCATCCGCCCTTTGGCATGCTGTTGTTCGTGACCAAGGCGCTCACCGGCATTCCCATCGGCGAAATGATGAAGGAGGGCTGGCCCTTCCTCATTATGCTGCTCCTCTTGCTGCTCGCCA